>Ga0308171_1001838_pt1 | contig 25719 bp, 25 predicted proteins | sample PhyGR1_FD_202135 | JGI IMG/M metagenome (GOLD analysis project Ga0308171, IMG submission 202135) | Phyllosphere microbial communities from UC Gill Tract Community Farm, Albany, California, United States - DLSLSG.R1 | ecosystem: Host-associated > Plants > Phyllosphere > Unclassified | place: USA...
CGCCTTCGATCCGTCCAAGCGCTACCCGGTGGCGGTGTACGTGTATGGCGGCCCGGCCAGCCAGACCGTCACCGACAGCTGGCCTGGCCGTGGCGACCATCTGTTCAACCAGTACCTGGCCCAGCAGGGCTATGTGGTGTTTTCGCTGGACAACCGCGGCACCCCGCGCCGTGGCCGCGACTTCGGTGGCGCGCTGTATGGCAAGCAGGGCACGGTGGAAGTGGCCGACCAGCTGCGCGGCGTGGCCTGGCTGAAGCAGCAGCCGTGGGTGGACCCGGCGCGCATCGGCGTGCAGGGCTGGTCCAACGGCGGCTACATGACCCTGATGCTGCTGGCCAAGGCGTCGAACCAGTACGCCTGCGGCGTGGTCGGCGCGCCGGTGACCGACTGGGGCCTGTACGACAGCCACTACACCGAGCGCTACATGGACCTGCCGTCGCGCAACGACGCCGGTTACCGCGAAGCACGCGTGCTGACCCACATCGAGGGCCTGCGCTCGCCGCTGCTACTGATCCACGGCATGGCCGACGACAATGTGCTGTTCACCAATTCGACCAGCCTGATGAGCGCGCTGCAGAAGCGCGGCCAGCCGTTTGAACTGATGACCTACCCCGGTGCCAAGCACGGCCTGTCCGGTGCCGACGCACTGCATCGCTACCGTGTTGCCGAAGCCTTCCTGGGACGTTGCCTGAAGCCTTGATCATCATCCGGGAAGGAGCCCGCCCATGACCCTGCCGCCGCCGATTCCTGCTCCCTCCAACCTGGCCTCAGGCTGGTGGTGCCGGCATTGGCGCTGGGCGATGCCATTGGCGGTGCTGCTGTTCCTGGCCGCACTGGGCGGCGCCATCGCCTGGAGCGTGCTGCGCTGGAGCGAGGCCGCGCACGACAGTGCGCCGATGCGCGAGGCCATGCGCCGCGCCGGCTGCAGCGTGGAACTGGTGCAGGTATTCGGGGAACCGCTGCAGGCCGGCACGCTGCCGCTGGGCAGCATGCAGACCGCCATCAACGGCGAGCGCGACGTTGGCCTGACCGTGGCGCTGGAAGGGCCGCATGCACACGGCCGCCTGTTCGTGAAGGGCACCCGCAGCGACGACGTGTGGGATTACCCGGTGATGTACGTGCTGGCCGAAGACAAGCAGACCTTCGACCTGAGCGCGCTGGATGATGCCAAGGCGGCCGGCGAATGCGAACTGCAGGCCTGTCGCGATCGTGGCGAATGCGCGCTGACGGCAGCGCTGTAGAGGGCGTGACCTCCGGCCGATTGTCGCCACCGCCGTGAGCGCGTAGGGTGCGGGCAACCCTGTCCTGGAGTGCTCCATGAAGCCGATCGCGCTTGCCATCGCCCTGGCCCTGACCGCCGCCCCGCTGCTGTCGGCCCCACCGGCCCTGGCCGCACCGGCCGCCAAGGCCTCCACGCCGGCCAGCCCGGCCTGGGTCGCGCGCAGCAACGCGCTGGCGCAGATCCTGCTGGATGCCCAGGGCCCGTTCCAGCCCGAGGAGACCGGCTTCTTCGGCGTGCCCGGCTACGACGACAAGGTCGCCGACCTCGGCCCGGACAACGACCAGCGCTACCGCGCCGCGATGGCCAAGGCCCGCGACGAACTGAAGGTCAAGCTGGCCAGCGAGAAGGATCCCAACGTCCGCCAGGACCTGGCGATCATGATCGCCGCCGCCAACCAGAACATCGAAGGCAGCGAGCTCAACCAGAAGTACCTGCTGCCGTGGCGCGACGCGCCGCAGAGCGTGTTCAGCGGCCTCAACCTGCTGCTGTCCGACCAGGTGCCGGCCGAGCGCCGGGCCAAGGCGGTCGATCGCCTCAAGGCGTATGCGGGCCTGCAGCCGGGCGGCACCGCGTTCACCACGCTGGCCCGCCAGCGTTACGAAGAGCGGTTGAAGGACAGCACGCTGCTGCAGCCGACGAAGATCGAAGTGCAGCAGTCCCTGGACAACGTCGAGACCTACATCACCGGCATCGAGTCGTTGCTGAAGAAGTACCAGGTCGCTGGTGCCGATGAGGCGATGAAGGCGCTTGCCGCACAGATGAAGGACTACGCCGCATGGACCCGCAAGGAGGTGCTGCCGAAGGCACGTGCCGATGCGCGCCTGCCGGCCCCGCTGTACGCCTATCAGCTCAAGCAGGTCGGCATTGATATCGACCCGAAGCTGCTGATGCAGCGCGCGCAGCTGGAGTTCATGGAAACCCGCTCGGCGATGCGCCAGCTGGCACCGCTGGTGGTGAAAGAGAAGGGCCTGAAGGTCAGTGATCCGAGCGACCCGGTGGCGGTGATCCGCGCGCTGAAGGGCGAGAAGATTGCCGATGACCAGCTTGAAGGCCACTACCGCAAGGTGATCGATGCCATCGATCCGTTGATCCGCGAACACCGCATTGTCGATGTGCCGCAGCGCGCGATGCAGATGCGCCTGGGCTCGGCCGCCGAAAGCGCTGCCAGCCCGGCACCGCACTTCCTGCCCGCGCCGCTGGTCAACAACACCGGGCAGCAGGGCACCTTCGTGCTGCCGCTGGGCAACCCGGCCGCCGGTGCGGGTGCGCAGTACGACGACTTCAACTTCGGTTCGGCGGCCTGGACGCTGAGCGCGCATGAAGGCCGCCCGGGTCACGAGCTGCAGTTCACCGCAATGGTCGAGCGTGGCGTTTCGCTGGCGCGCACCATGTTCGCGTTCAATTCGGTGAACGTGGAAGGCTGGGCGCTGTATGCCGAGGCGGAGATGGTGCCGTACGAGCCGCTGGACGGGCAGATGATCGCGTTGCAGTTCCGCCTGCTGCGTGCCGCCCGCGCAATGCTGGACCCTATGCTCAACCTCGGCCTGACCGACCGTGCCAACGGCGAGCGCGTGCTGATCGAGCAGGTGGGTCTGTCCAAGGCGATGGCCACCCAGGAACTGGACCGTTACATGGTGCGCATGCCGGGCCAGGCGGGCAGCTACTTCTACGGCTACACCCGCATCCTCGAACTGCGCATGCAGACCGAGCTGGCACTGGGCGCGAAGTTCGACCGCCTGGCGTTCAACAACTTCCTGCTCGACCAGGGCCTGCTGCCGCCGGACCAGTTGGCCGAAGCCGTGCAGCAGCAGTTCGTTCCGAAGTACCGGTGAAATACCGGTAGCGCCGGGCCACGCCCGGCGAGCGCAGCGGAAGAGACGCCGGGCATGGCCCGGCGCTACCCGCGTCGACGCACGCGCGTCAGCGTTGCGGGGTAATCACCTGCGTCGGCAGGCGTGCCGGCGGCGCCGGATCCGGTACCCAGATGGCCACGCCGGCGGCGCGCTTCTGCGTCGTCGGTATGCCGATGCCCACGCCGCCGCCCACGTGCGAACCGTAACTGCCGGCGCCCACCGACATGCCGACCGGTGAGCCACTGCTGCCCACGCCCATCAGGATCACGCCATTGGCACCCAGTGCAGCCGCTTCGCGCTTGAGGCGAGCCACGGCGGCATCGGTCTGGCCCTGCGTGCCGAAGCCCACCGCCGAAGACGATTCCAGCTGGGCGATTTCCTGCGAACCGGCGGGTGGCGTCGAATAGATCTGCACCTGGGACGGATCGATCGGCGCGCGGGCGCGGCCCAGCATGACCTTGGAGGTGCTGGCGCAACCGGCAACGGTCAGCAGCATGGCCGCCAAGGCGACCCAACGGATGTTCATGGCGTATACCCCTGTAGGACTGCTTCGGATCATCAGCCGCACACTCTGAATCGGCGCCAACATCGGGGCTCGACCCATGTCCGCACGCTATCACGGTGCCGGTGAGGCTGACGGCAACGGCGGTAGGCGGCGCTGCCGGGAACGGCTATGGTTGGCGCATGAACAACCACGGGAGGGCGCTATGGGTGTGATCAGTCTGTTGTGGGGCGTGCTGGCGCTGCTGTGGATGATCCTGGCGTTGATACCGCTGCTGGGCTGGGGCAACTGGTTCCTGATCCCGTTCGCCGCGGTCGGCGCGATCATCGCCGCGCTCGGCATCCTGTTCACCCATCCCAGCAAGCGCGGCCGGGCCTGGACCGGGCTGATCCTGAACGGCATCGTGGTGGTGGTCGGCATCCTGCGCCTGGGGCTGGGCGGCGGCGTGATCTGAGCCGGCCGGGCCGGTGCGACCGGGCGTCGCAGGGACAAGGCCGCCGGCCGGGCAGGGAGTAGAATGGGCGGCTGCGCGAGCCCCCCGCGTGCCTGTCGAACCGCGCCCTGCGCGGCTGCTCCCATGATCATTCGTTCCCGTCCCCACGGCTGGCAACTGCTGTACATCCTGCGTGGCTCCATCGTTCCGGCCATCGCGCCGAAGGTGCTGGCCATCCTCGTCCTGTCCATCGCGGTCGCCGCGGTGGTGGAACTGGCGCCGCCGATCGGCATCGAGCGTGTCTCGGTCACCCCGTTCACCCTGCTCGGCCTGGTCCTGTCGATCTTCCTCAGCTTCCGCAACAGCGCCTGCTACGACCGCTGGTGGGAAGGCCGCAAGCTGTGGGGGCAGCTGGTGTTCGAATCGCGCTCGCTGGCGCGGCAGGTACAGGTGCTGCTGGCCGACGACGCACCACGCCGCCAGCGCATCGGCTACCTGACCACCGCCTTCGCCTGTGCACTGGCTGCGCGCCTGCGCGCCCGCGACGTCGCACTGGCGGCGGTGCCATGGCTGGACGAGGAACAGCGCGGGCAGCTCGCCCAGCGCGAGAACGTGCCCGACGCGCTGCTGGCGATGATCGCCACCGAACTGGCCCAGGCCCGTCGCGCTGGCACGCTCGATTCCATTCTTTACGTCCAGCTGGAAGAGCGCCTGCACGCGATGTCCTCGATCCAGGCTGGCTGCGAACGCATCCTGACCACCCCGCTGCCGTTCGCCTACACCCTGCTGCTGCACCGCTGTGCGTGGATGTTCTGCGTACTGCTGCCGTTCGGCCTGGCCAGCTCGCTGGGCTGGGCCACACCGGTGCTGTCGGCGGTGCTGGCCTACGCCTTCTTCGGCCTGGACCAGCTGGGTGAAGAAATGGAAGACCCGTTCGGCCTGGAGCCGAACGACCTGCCGCTGGACGCGCTGGTGCGCACCATCGAGATCGACCAGCTCGACGCCCTCGGCGAACGCCCGTTGCCCGCACCCCTGCTGCCGCAGGGCTACCTGTTGCAATAGCCACTCCCCGGAGCCTGCCATGCCTCATCCCCATTACCGCCCGCGGCGCATGCGCCATGACGAATTCTCGCGCCGCCTGATGCGCGAGAACACGCTGACCACCGACGACCTGATCTATCCGGTATTCGTGCACGAACCGGCCGGCCGGGTTGCGGTGCCCTCGATGCCTGGCGTGGAGCGGCTGTCGATCGAAGAGCTGCTGAAGGTGGCCGAGGAAGCGCTGGAACTGGGCATCCCGGTGATCGACCTGTTCCCGGTGCTGGACGCCTCGCAGAAGTCGCTGGACGCCTCGGCGGCGTGGGCCGAGGACGGCCTGGCGCAGCGTGCGATCCGCGCGCTGAAGTCGCGCTTCCCGGAGCTGGGGGTGATGACCGACGTGGCCCTGGATCCGTACACCACGCACGGCCAGGACGGCATCATCGACGACAAGGGCTACGTGCTCAACGACATCACCGTCGAAGCGCTGGTCAAGCAGTCGCTGTCGCATGCCGAGGCAGGCGCGGACATCATTTCGCCGTCGGACATGATGGATGGCCGCATCGGTGCGATCCGTCGTGCGCTGGACGCCGACCACCACCTCAACGTGCGCATCATGGCCTACTCAGCCAAGTACGCCTCGGCGTTCTACGGTCCGTTCCGCGATGCGGTGGGCAGCGCGGCCAGCCTCGGCAAGGCCGACAAGAAGACCTACCAGATGGACCCGGCCAACGGCGACGAGGCGATGCGTGAGATCGCCCTGGACCTGGAAGAGGGCGCGGACATGGTGATGGTCAAGCCAGGCATGCCGTACCTGGACCTGGTGCGGCGGGTGAAGGAAACCTTCGGGGTGCCGACCTTCGCTTACCAGGTCAGTGGCGAGTACGCGATGATGAAAGCGGCGTTCGCCAACGGCTGGCTGGACGAGCGCGCCTGCGTGCTGGAATCGCTGCTGGGCTTCAAGCGTGCCGGCGCCGATGGCGTGCTGACCTATTTCGCGCCGCAGGTGGCGCGTTGGCTGCGCGAGCGCTGACAATAGCGCCCACGACGGACGGAGGAGCACGCGATGGGACCTGAAATGGGTTGGATGCAATGGTTGATCTGGGGCACCGGTACGCTGGTGTTCGGGGCCATCATCGTCGGCGTGTTCGTTGCTGCCTGGCGCGCTGCGCGGCGCCCGCCCGAGCAGCTCTCCGCTGCCGCCCGGGTTGCCCGCGAGCAGGCCGTGCCGGAAAGCGTGCAGGCCGAACTGGCCGCACTGAACCGGCGCAAGGACAATGGCCAGCTCAGCGAAGCGGAGTACGAACAGCAGCGCGCGAAAGTGCTGTCGCGCTGAGCGCGTGGCCCGGGACCCGGGACCCGGGCCATCCACGCATGGCGTGGATCTACTGCATGCACCCGGGCACTGCCACCACGTTCGGCACGGCCAGCCGGTATACATCCACGCCACCGGCGCGGGGCGACTTCGCCGCGCTGCTGGCCACCATCATTTCGCCCGGCTTGGCGTTGTCGACCACCGGCGCGCCGGTCCAGCCGCTGGCCTGGTTGAACGACAGTCCGACTGGCTGCAGCGCAGCGCCCGTCCATGCACAACCGCTGGTCCAGACCTGCGCGGTGTCACCGCTGCCACGGCTGAAGGCCACCGCGCCAGCGCTGCCCAGCCAGTCGCCATCGGTTTCATCGGCGGGGCTGTTCAATGCCTGCAATGCCGTCGCCGGGCCTCGCACGCCCTGCGCGTCCAGCGTGGCCACGAACAGGTCCCAGCCGGCACCACGGCCCTGCTGGCGGGCAAACAGCAGCTGTCGCCCGTCCGCGCTCAATGCCGGCCCGCGTTCTTCATGGCGGCCACCATCGCCTGCCAGCGGTTGTGGCGCCCCGACGCTGCCGTCGGCGGCGATCGCCGCCCGGTACAGCCCCAACCGGCCCTCGCGGCCTGCGGCGAACAGCAGCCAGCGGCCATCGCGGCTGAAATACGGATCGCGCACCTCGCCGGACACCGCCAGCGGCAACGCCTGCGCCTGCTGCCAGCGGCCGTCGACCACGCGCGCCTGCCACAGCCCCCAGCCGGCCTCGTCACGGCGGGCGAAGACGATGCGCTGGCCATCGGCGCTGATCGTGGCCCGGCCTTCATCGGCACGGGTGGAGACCACGCCCATGCCTTCGATGCCGTACTCGTTCAACGCCATCGCCACCGGGGCAGAGAGTAGACTGGCGGCGAGCACCAGCAGGGTCGGGGCGATACGCATCATCCAGGTCCATGCACGAAAGAGCACCAGTCTAGCCAGCTTGAGGATTCCATGACCGATCGTTACGCCGTCTTCGGACACCCCGTCGCCCACTCGAAGTCGCCGCAGATCCATGCGGCGTTCGGTCGCCAGGAAGGCATCTCCCTCGACTACCGCAGCATCGATCTCACCCCGGACGCATTCCTGGCCGGGTTGGAGGCGTTCGCGTCCGAAGGCGGTGTCGGTGCCAACGTCACCTCACCGCACAAGGAAGCGGCGTTCTCGGTCTGCACTACACTGACCGCGCGCGCGCGCCGCGCCGGCTCGGTCAATACCCTGCTGCGCAAGGGCGACCGCTGGCACGGTGACACCACCGATGGCATCGGCCTGGTGCGTGACCTCACCGACCGCCACAGTCTGGACCTGCGCGGCCGCCGCGTGCTGCTGCTGGGTGCCGGTGGTTCGGCGCGCAGCGTCGCTCCGGCGCTGCTGGATGCCGGCATCACCGAACTGGTGGTGGTCAACCGCACGCCGGAACGTGCCGATGAACTGATCGATGCCATGGGCGAGCCGGGCCGCGCGCTCAGCCGCTACTGGGACGATCTGCGCGACCTCGGTGATTTCGAGCTGATCGTCAACGCCACCTCCGCCGGCCGCGATCGCGACGCCGAGTTCAAGCTGCCGCTGTCGCTGGTCAATTCGATGACCACGGCCGTCGACCTGAACTACGGCGAGGCTGCCATCGCCTTCCTGGCCTGGGCGCGCGCCGCGCAGTGCCGCAACACGGTCGATGGCCTGGGCATGCTGGTCGAGCAGGCGGCGGAGAGCTTCCTGCAGTGGCATGCCGTACGCCCGCAGACCGACGAGGTCTACCAGCAGCTGCGCGCCGGTGCCGGCGCCTTCGCCGGGCAGGACTGATCGATGGATACCCAGGCTCTGATGGTCTCCCTGCTGACCATGGTGGGCGTGCGCCTGCCGGTGCTGATCGCCCTGTGCGTCGGCCTGGTCTGGGTGATGGGCGCGCCGCGCGATCCGGCACGTACCGGCGCGCTGACCGGCCTGCTGCTGTTGCTGGCGTCCAGCATGGGCAGCCTGCTGGCCAACCTGGTGCCGATGTGGATGGTGAGCAACGGTGACTTCGGCGCGATCTCGCAGCTGAGCACCGTGCTGGGCGTGGTGCACTTCGGCCTGGCGATGCTGGATGCCGTCGGCACGGTCCTGCTTGTCTGGGCACTGGTACGGCTGCTGCGGCAGCGCGTGGCTACGTCCTGACTCCGATGGCGGCCTTGGCCGCGTCGGTCCGGTTGCGGGGCGCGCATCCAGCCATCGTACGACGCGGCTGACCCTGTTCAGCGCCCGCGCCTCGGAGCCCGTGGCCGGCCATGCGACAATGGCCGGCCTGACCCCGCTACGGTAGTTCTGGCGTGACCGAAACCGTCGCCGCTCCACGCAAGCTCGATGACGCCCTGAAGGACGCGATCCGCAAGGCATACACGACGCTGCAGGCCAATACCCCCGGCTTCTCCACCCGCCGCTCGCAGAGCCAGATGATCGGCGTGGTGTCGCGTGCGCTGTCCACCAGCGGTGGCGTGGGCGTGGTCGAGGCGCCAACCGGCGTTGGCAAGAGCCTGGGCTACCTGACCGCCGGGGTGCCGATCGCCCTGGCCAGCAAGAAGAAGCTGGTGATCAGCACCGGCACCGTGGCGCTGCAGTCGCAGCTGGTCGAGCGCGATATTCCGAATTTCCTCAAGGCCACCGGCCTGGAGGCGACCGTTGCCCTGGCCAAGGGCCGCACCCGCTACCTGTGCACGCGCAACGCCGCCGAAGCGCACGGCGAGGGCGCACAGAACGGCATGTTCGAGGACGAGCAGCCGCTGTTCGACCGCCCGCTGGCGCCGATCGAGATGGACATCGCCAAGCGCCTCACCGTGGCGTTCACCAGCGGCAGCTGGGACGGCGACATCGACAATGCACCGGAAACCATCAGCCCCGGCCTGCGCAGCCGCATCACCACCCCGGCCTCAGGCTGCGCGGGGCGACGCTGCGCGTACTCGGCGCAGTGCGCGGTGCTGCGCTCGCGCAACACCGTGCGCGATGCGCAGATCGTGGTCACCAACCACGCGCTGCTGCTGTCGGCGCTGTCCATTGGTGACAGCGACAACGGCCAGCCGATGATCGCCGCGCCGTCGGACATGCTGCTGGTACTCGACGAAGGCCACCACGTGGGCAACGTGGCCATCGACCAGGGCGCGGCCAGCCTGGCATTGGATGAAATGGCCAAGCGCACCGGCCGCCTGCAGATCCTGATCGCCGGTGCCTACCGCGCGGTCGACAAGGATCGCCTCGGCAACCTTTTGCCCAACGAAGCCATCGACGCGGCCAGCAACGTGGCCAAGGGCCTGCGTGCGTTCCGCGACCACGTCGAGGCGGTATGGATGCCGGCGCCGGCCGACGAGGAGCCGATGTGGCGCGCGGCCAACGGACGCCTGCCCGAGGCCTGGCGCGAACCGATCGAGGCGCTGGCCGACGATACCCGCAGCCTCTACAACTGGGCGCACGCGGCCACCGCGCAGGTCGCCAAGGGCAAGCCGGACGATCCGGCGCGCGAGCGCCTGCAGCGCAACCTCGGCATGGCCCTGGAGATGATCGAGCAGCAGTACAACCTGTGGCAGGTCTGGCGCCGCGAAGACAAGGAAGGCGCGCCACCAATGGCGCGCTGGGTGACCGCCACCCGCGATGGCGACCTGGTGCTGCATGGCTCGCCGGTGTCGGCCGCGCACGTGCTGCGCAAGCTGTTGTGGGATGAAGTGGATTCGGTGGTGATGACCTCGGCGACGCTGACCGGTGGCGGCGACTTCCAGGCGCTGGCGATCGACAACGGCATCCCCGAAACCGCCGAGATGGTCTCGCTGTCCTCGCCGTTCGACCTGCCCAACCAGGCCGAGCTGATCGTGCCGCCGTTCCCGGTCACGCCCGATGACCGCGAAGGCCATCCGCGCGAAGTGGCGCGCTACATCGGCAAGGAACTGGACTGGACGAAGGGCTCGATGGTGCTGTTCACCTCGCGCTGGAAGATGGAGAAGGTGGCGGGCCTGATGCCGGCCGCCAAGCGCAAGCAGGTGCTGGTGCAGGGCGAAATGTCGAAGACGCGGATGATCGACGAACACCTGCGTCGTGTCGCCGCCGGCGAAGGTTCGGTGCTGTTCGGGCTCAACTCGTTCGGCGAAGGCCTGGATCTTCCCGGCGAGGCCTGCACCACGGTGGTGATCACCCAGGTGCCGTTCGCGGTACCGACCGATCCGCAGACCGCCACCCTGAGCGAATGGGTGGAAGCGCGTGGGCTCAATGCGTTCAACCTGATCGCGATCCCGCATGCGCTGCGCACGCTGACCCAGTTCGCCGGCCGCCTGATCCGCACCTCCACCGACACCGGGCGGGTGATCATCCTCGACTCGCGCCTGCTGACCCGCCGTTACGGCAAGCGCATCATCGATGCGCTGCCGCCGTTCAAGCGCACCATCGGCTGAGCCCGCACTGGTAGCGCCGGGCCATGCCCGGCGGAGAGCTTCAACCGCCTTCCGGCTTCCGGCAGGCCGGGTTGCCCATCGCATTGTGGTAATCGCGGTCGAAGCAGCGCAGGAAGGCATCGAGCACATCGAGATTCGGCGGCCAAGGGGCATCCACCTGCTGCCCGCCTTTGGTAGTGAAGTGGAAACGACCGTTCTTGATGTTCTCCGCCATCGTGGGTGGCGTCGGTATCGCGACCAGCGCGGCACGTGCCTTTTCCAGTCTGCTGCGATCACGCCGCAGGAACGCGATCGTGCCGTCCACGTAGGCGTTCCAGTAGCCGGGGTCGGTGTCCTTCGGCTTGTAGGTGCGCTGCATCAGCGCAATCGCCTGCGCGGTTTGCCCAAGCTCCGCGCGCAGCTGCCCTTCGTGCCAGATGAGGGTGGTGTTGCCCGTCGCCTTGGGCAATGCCGCATACGCGGCCAGCAGGTCCGCGGCTTCCCGGGTGCAGCCGCGATCGGCCAGCGGGCGCCAGCCCCCGTCCATGTCCTGGTCGAACATGCCCGGTTCCATCGCCAGCATCGCCGCGCGGTCGTAGCCGCAGTCAGGAGCCTGCGGCGGTTCAGCGCTCGCGCCCATGGCCACGGCCAGTGCGAGGAAAAGTGACGTCATCACAACCTCCGTGTCGGTGATACTGGGATACCTTAGCGGACTACGAGGGAGGCTGCCGGCCAGCGGCCGGCAATGCCGATCTTCAGTCGCCCAGCAGGGCGGTGTTGCGCACGGCGCCCTTGTCGGCGCTGGTGGCCAGCAGGGCGTAGGCCTTCAGCGCGCTGGTGACTTTGCGTGGTCGCGGTGCGCGCGGCTTCCAGCCCCGTGCATCGGCGTCGGCGCGGCGCTGGACCAGCGTCGCCTCCTCCACCAGCAGGTCGATGCGGCGGGCCGGGATATCGATGCGGATGCGGTCGCCATCCTCCACCAGTCCGATCACACCGCCGCTGGCTGCTTCCGGCGAGACGTGGCCGATCGACAGGCCCGAGGTGCCACCGGAGAATCGGCCGTCGGTCAGCAGTGCGCACTGCTTGCCCAGGCCTTTCGACTTCAGGTAGCTGGTCGGATACAGCATCTCCTGCATGCCCGGGCCGCCCTTCGGGCCTTCGTAGCGGATCACCACCACGTCGCCGGGCTTCACTTCATCGGCAAGAATGCCCGCCACGGCAGCGTCCTGGCTTTCGAACACGCGCGCATTGCCCTCGAACACGTGGATCGATTCGTCCACGCCTGCCGTCTTCACCACGCAGCCGTCGACGGCGAGGTTGCCGCGCAGCACGGCCAGCCCGCCTTCCTGCGAATAGGCATGTTCCAGCGCACGGATGCAGCCTTCGGCGCGATCCTGGTCCAGCGACGGCCAGCGCGTGGCCTGGCTGAAGGCTTCCTGGGTGGGAATGCCGGCGGGACCGGCCTTGAAGAAGGTGTGCAGGGTGTCGTTGTCGCTGCGCATCACGTCCCAGCGATCCAGTGCTTCACCGAGCGTGGCGCTGTGCACGGTCGGTACCGAGGTATCCAGCAGGCCGGCGCGATCCAGTTCACCGAGGATGCCGAACACACCACCGGCGCGGTGCACGTCCTCGATGTGGTACTTCGGCGTGTTCGGCGCGACCTTGCACAGCTGCGGCACGCGCCGCGACAGCGCATCGATGTGGGTCAGGTCGAAGTCGACCTCGCCTTCCTGCGCAGCGGCCAGCAGGTGCAGGATGGTATTGGTCGAGCCACCCATGGCGATGTCCAGGGTCATGGCGTTGGCGAACGCGGCCTGGGTGGCGATGCCGCGCGGCAGCGCACGCGGGTCTTCGCCGCCATACCAGCGATGGCAGAGTTCGACGATCAGGCGGCCGGCGCGACGGAACAGCGCCTCGCGGTCGGCATGCGTGGCCAGGGTGGTGCCGTTGCCCGGCAGCGACAGGCCCAGTGCTTCGGTCAGGCAGTTCATCGAGTTGGCGGTGAACATGCCCGAGCACGACCCACATGTGGGGCAGGCGCTGCGCTCGTAGTCGGCGACCTTCTCGTCCGAAGCGCTGTCATCGGCAGCGACCACCATCGCGTCGACCAGGTCCAGCTTGTGCTCGGACAGCTTGGTCTTGCCGGCTTCCATCGGTCCGCCGGAGACGAACACCACCGGGATGTCCAGGCGCAGCGCCGCCATCAGCATGCCGGGGGTGATCTTGTCGCAGTTGCTGATGCACACCAGCGCATCGGCGCAGTGGGCGTTGACCATGTATTCGACGGCGTCGGCGATGATCTCGCGGCTGGGCAGCGAGTACAGCATGCCGTCGTGGCCCATGGCGATGCCATCGTCCACGGCGATGGTGTTGAATTCCTTGGCGACGCCGCCGACCTGTTCGATCTCGCGCGCGACCAGCTGGCCAAGGTCCTTCAGGTGTACGTGGCCGGGCACGAACTGGGTGAAGGAGTTGGCGATGGCGATGATCGGCTTGTGGAAGTCGCCATCCTTCATGCCGGTGGCACGCCACAGGGCGCGGGCACCGGCCATGTTGCGGCCGGCGGTGGAGGTGCGGGAGCGGTATTCGGGCATGGCTGGCGGAACGGGCGGGCCGTACGACATGGGGGTCGGTTGATCATGGCGGAGTTTTTCGGTTGCTGCTGCAACCACCGGGGAGAGAGCGGCAGGGCTGCCCCCTGCACCCGCCGAAGCGGTAGTGCCGGCCGCTGGCCGGCAACCTCAACCTCAACGTCAAAAGCTGGCTTCGTGTGGGATGGCGGGGTGGGTCCGGTGGCAGGGGACGGCGCAAGTACGTCCATGTAGCCTCGGTCGCGCCATCCATGGCGCTCACGCCCCTGCCACCGGACCCACCCCGCCTTCGACAGGTTCCTGCGGCTGTTGGTAGGTGTCGACCTTGGTCGACACGGCAGGTCCACGCCATGCGTGGATGATGGGAACGACGGAAAATGAAATTCCGTTCATCTTTCCTGCTTTGCCGATTCCGGTTGTTGGCCCGGATTTGGCATGATGGGGCATTGTTCCGACTTGAAGGCATGAGGCCATGAAACGTTCCCGCACCACCGCGCTGCTGCTGATGAGCGCTGCGCCGCTGCTGTTCACTGCCTGCCAGAAGGAAGAGCAGGTGCAGGTGCAGGAAGGCCTGTATACCTCGGTGGAGGCCTGCACCACGGCTACCGCTGATCCTTCGGCGTGCCGCAATGCGTTTGCCGAGGCGCAGAAGAAGTCTGCCGACGCAGCGCCGAAGTACGCGACCAAGGAAGCCTGCGAACAGGATTACAAGCCTGAGCAGTGCGTGCAGCAGCACACCTCGGCCGGCACCTCGTTCATCGGTCCGATGATGATGGGCTTCTTCATGTCGCAGATGCTGAGCAACCGCGGTGGCCTGGCCCCGCAGGCGCCGGCGTCGGCGCCGGCCTACCAGGACAAGAGCGCTGGTTGGGCGCGTCCTGCCCCGGGCGGCAGCGGCGGCCTGAACACGGCCAGCGGCATTGGCGCGGGCAAGGCCGGGCTCGCCCCGGTCACCAGCGAACCAAACCGTGCGGTAACCGCCAGCCGCAGCGGCTTCGGCAGTACCAGTGCGCGCCGCAGCGGCAGCAGCGTCGGCGGCTGATCGACCCATGCAACGTATCCGTATTGCCGAGCGCGCCCAGTGGCGGGCGCGCGCGGAGGAAGCCGGTTTCCGCTTCCACACCATCGACGGCCAGCCGTACTGGGATGAAAGCGCGTATTACGCGTTCACCCTGCGCCAGATCGAACAGGACATCGAAGACCCCAGTGCCGAACTGCACCAGATGGCGATGGACCTGGTCGGCGATGTCATCGCCAGCGAGCGTTTGATGGACCAGCTGGCGATCCCGGTGCATTACCGCGACTGGATCGCCGACAGCTGGCGCCAGCGCCAGCCGCACCTGTACGGGCGCCTGGACCTGGCCTACGACGGCACCGGCCCGGCCAAGCTGTACGAACTGAACTACGACACGCCGACCTCGCTGTTCGAAGCCAGCTTCTTCCAGTGGCAGTGGCTGGAGGACCAGCGCAACGCCGGCCGCCTGCCGCAGCACGCCGACCAGTTCAACGCGATCCATGAAGCCCTGGTCGAACGCTTCGGCGAACTGGCCACGCAGCTGCCGCCGCCGCTGTACTTCAGCGCGGTGGGCAGCTCGGACGAAGACCGCGGTACGGTCGAGTATCTGCGCGACTGCGCTTCGCAGACGGGCCTGCACGGGCAGGCGATCGCCATCGAGGACATCGGCCTGTCCGAGGACGGGCGCTTCACCGCACTGGACGACACGGTGATCGGCACGCTGTTCAAGCTGTACCCGCTGGAAGACCTGATGGCCGAGGAATTCGGTCGCGCGCTGCCGGGCTCGGGCGTGCAGCTGCTGGAACCGGCGTGGAAGGCGGTGCTGAGCAACAAGGGCATCCTGCCGCTGCTGTGGCAGCGCAATGTCGGCCATCCGAACCTGCTGGAAGCACATTTCGATGACGGCAGCGCGCTGGCTTCGGGCTGGGTGCGCAAGCCGCTGTTCTCGCGCGAGGGTGCCAACATCGAGATGCACCTGGCCGACGGCAGCACGCAGCGCAGCGACGGCCCGTACGATGGTCCGGCGATCCTCCAGCGTGCGCATCCGCTCACCCGCTTTGAAGGCGGTTACCCGCTGATCGGCAGCTGGGTGATCGGCGACCACGCCTGCGGCATCGGCATCCGCGAGGACGACAGCGCGATCACCCGCGACAGTGCGCGCTTCGTGCCGCACGCGATCATCGACGAAGCGCCGACGCGGATCTACGTCTGATGGCGCTGCGGCGCAACCGCGATCTGCGGCCTGCGCCGCTGCCTGGACGTCACTTGGATGACGGCCATGGCGTGTGGCGCTATGCCGACCGCATCGCGGTGCGCTGCCACCGCTGTGACACCCCGGGTTGGGTGGTCGGCACATCGCAATCTCGACGCTTCCGCTGCCTGGGCTGCAGCGAAGCCTTGGACGGCGGGTGTGGCTGCTCTCGTTGTGGTGCGGGAGACTGGGTGGGGCCGGTGCGCTACAGCGGCTATCGTCCCTGCGGGTACTGCGGGCATAAATGGGTCAGTGCCGAGGTGCGCCATGCGCGCGCTGCGTCTGCAGTGCGGACGCTGGTCGCGCACTGCAGTCAGTGTGGGCGCAGCAGCGAGGTGGATGTCACCTTGTCGCGGCTGCGAGGCAATGAGGCGATCGACCCGCACTTCGGCCTGCCGTTGCGCTTGGTTGAGAAGACCGCCGCCGGACTGCTCTGGGCCTACAACGAAGACCATCTGCAGGCCTTGCACGATTACGCGGTCGCGCCGCTGCGTGAACGTGCCGGAGTGACCAATGCATCGATGTTCTCGCGCCTGCCGCAGTGGATGAAGCTGGCGCGCAACCGGGTGCTGCTGCAGCGATCGGTGGAGCGGTTGCAGCGGCGACTGCTGCAGGGGTAGTGCCGGCCGCTGGCCGGCAACCGCTGTTGGCACCTACCAAGGCGACGTGTCGGTAGCGCCGGGCCATGCCCGGCGAGCGCAGCGGTCCCACAGGTCAGAGCAGCCCTTCGCGCTTCACCGCCAGATAGCGCTCCACCAGCGCGGCGGGCAGGGCATCGGCCGTGACGTCCAGCACCATCACCCGTTCGGCACGCAGCGCGTCATGCGCCTGCGCGCGCTGTTGCAGGTACAGCGCGGCGGCACCGGCCTGCGCGGCGTCTTCCACCGTGTGCACTTCGTCCTCCAGCGCAGCATCCAGCTCGCGCTCGCGCAGGCTGGCCACGCACACCAGGTGACGGCGCTGCAGCAGGCGCACCGCCGCAAGCAGGTCTTCGATGTCTTCGTCGCGCACGTTGCTGACCAGCATCACCAGCGCGCGCCGGGGCTGGCGCAGTGACACTTCGGTGGCGGCGGCCAGGTAATCGGTGGCCACCGCCTGCGGCTGCAGGTCGTAGCTGGCGCGCAACAGGTGCTGCACCGTGCCCATGCCACGCTGCGGCGCCACCCAGCGACGCTCGCCGCCTACCGCGAACAGGCCGGCAGCATCACCTTGGCGCAATGCCAGGTAGGCCACCACCAGCGAGGCGTTCAAGGCATGGTCGAAATGCGATAGCCCGCCTTCGCTGGCCAGCATGCGCCGGCCGCTGTCGAGCATCAGCAGCAGCTGCTGGTTCTTCTCGTCCTGGTACTCGCGCGAGATCAGCTTGCGTGCGCGGGCGGTGGCCTTCCAGTCGAGCTGGCGCAGGCTGTCGCCGATGCGGTACTCGCGCATCTGGTGGAAGTCAGTGCCTTCGCCCCGGCGGCGCTTCACATGGGCACCGACCAGTCGCGAGGCCTGGTCGGCACTGAACAGCGCAAATCGGGTGAGTGGCACGAAGTTGGGATAGACCCGCACCTCCAGCGCCGGTGGCAGCGTGCGTTGCTGCCACCACAACCGCCACGGCGAGCGGATGCGCAGCTGCACGCCTTCGAAGGCAAAGCGCCCGCGCTGCTGCGGCTGCACGTGGTAATGCAGCGAGCTGACATGGCCGGCGCGCAACGGCACGCGCTGCGGCAGCGATTCCAGCGGCCAACCGCCCGGCACCAGATCGAACACGTGCACGTGCATGGCCTGTTCGCTGTGCAGGCGCAGGCCGACCTCGCGACGCACGCCCAGTGCCAGCGCCTCGGGGACGTCGCGCTCGACGCTGGGCGATGGCCGTCGCCGTTGCCGCCACAGGTCAAACAGTGCCAGCACCGCAATCAACGCGCCGGCCAGCGCCCAGCTCCAGCGCGGCAGCAGCCCGCCCAGCACCATGCCGCCCAGCACGGCCCAGGCCAACAGCAACGCCAGCAGCAGCGGCGCAGGCCTCATCGGCGCGGCGCTTCGACCTTGGCCAGCAGCGCACCCAGCACGTCGTCGGTACCCTGGCCTTCGATCTGCAGTTCCGGTGCCAATGCGATGCGGTGGCGCAGGGCAGGGCGGGCGATGTCGCGCACATCATCGGGGGTGACGAAGTCGCGACCGGCCAGCACCGCCTGCGCGCGCGAGGCACGCACCAGGGCAATGCTGCCGCGCGGGCCGGCGCCGACAGCGATGCCAGGCCACTGCCGGGTAGCGGCCACGATGCGCACCGCGTAGTCGATCACTTCGTCATCCACGGTGATTGCCGCGGTGGCCTGCTGCAACGCCAGCAGTTCGCCGGCACCGAGCACGCGCGGCACCTGGCTCAGGTCGAAATCGCTGGCGGCACGGCCGCTGGTGATCGCCGCGACCATGCGCTTCTCGTCCTCCAGCTGCGGATAGTCGATCAGCACCTTCAGCAGGAAACGGTCCAGCTGCGCTTCCGGCAGCGGATAGGTGCCTTCCTGTTCCAGCGGGTTCTGCGTGGCCAGCGCCATGAACGGCGGTGCCAGGGTGAAGGCCTTGCCTTCGATGGTGACCTGGCCTTCCTGCATTACTTCCAGCAGCGCGGACTGGGTCTTGGCCGGGGCCCGGTTGATCTCGTCGGCCAGCAGCAGGTTGGTGAACACCGGGCCGCGACGGATCTTGAAGCTCTCGCTCTTCGGGTCGTACACCGCATGGCCGCTGACGTCGCTGGGCATCAGGTCGGGGGTGAACTGCACGCGGCCATAGTCCAGTTCCAGTGCCTGCGCCAGCGCGCGCACCAGCAGGGTCTTGCCGAGGCCGGGCACGCCTTCGATCAGCACGTGGCCACCGGCCAGCAGGGCGACCAGGATCTGGTCGAGCACATCGGCCTGGCCGATGAAGGCGTGGCCGACGGCCTGGCGGATGGCGTCGACGCGTTCGATCAGGCGGGCGGTGGCGGCCGCCGGAAGTTCAGGGGCATCGGTCATAGCAGGGATCTCATCTGGAGCAGCAAGCGGATGCGCTCGCGCAGGGCGGAGGAATCATGCGGCGAAGGCGGCGTGAGTGCACTGGCGACGCGACTGACGGGCCATTGCAGCACTGCGGCGATAGCCTGGTCGCGCGCGGCACCGTCGAGTGCCGCAGCCACGGGTGCACGCAGGCGCAGGCGATGCAGGAACAGTGCCTGCACGGCCTGGTAAAGGCGCGCGCCATGGCCGAAGCGCAGCAGCAGTTCGCCACTGGCGCGGACGTGCTCCAGCAGCGAACGGCGCTCGATCACCGGCGCGGGCAGGGCACTGCCGAAGCGTTGCGCGCGTGACCACAGCCAGCCGAGGATCGCCAGCAGCAGCGGTACCCACAGCGGCCAGCCCTGGTAGAAGATGCGCGCGCCCAGCGAGGGCGGGCGACTGCCGTACACCAGCCACATCGTGCCGCGCCCATAGTTGGGATCGAGCAGGTAGCGTGTCAGGTCGCGGTGCGAGAGGTCATGCAGGCCATCGCGGGCAACGGCATCGGCGTCGACAGCGCGGCGGCGTGTTGATGCGGACGGGCCTTCACCGCGCATGACGTCCAGGTCTGCCAGCACGTCGATGCGACCCTTGCCGTGCGGCAGGCGCGCGAACACCAGTCCTTCCTGGCCACCCCAGCGGCGCTCGGCCGTGGCGTTGGCCTGGAAGCCCAGGCTGAAGCGCCGGCCGCCACAGAACTCGACATGGCTGGGATCATCGACCACATGGAAGGGCTGGCAGTCGCTGCCATGGAACAGGCTGTCCACGCCGATCCTGTCCAGCAAGGGGCCCTGCGTGCTGCTGGCATCGTCCTCGGCCGGTGGCTGCGTGCGCAGCAGCAGATGGCCACCGGTGCCGACCCAGTCCAGCAGGGCCTGCGCAGTGCGCGGCGGCATGTCGGCGGTGTCCTGCAGCAGCACCACCGTATCGGTGGCGGCCAGTGGCATCTGTGCCAGGTCCAGCCGCTGCCGGGACTGCACCTCGATGCCGTCGGCGCGCAGCGCCTGGCCCAGCACATACAGCGGGTTGTAGCTGGCTTCGCCCTGCGGCGGCAGCACGATGGTCTCGGTCACCTTTTCGTGCGTGCGCAGGAACAGGATGGTCAGCGGCACCCCGAGCAGGATCAGCGCGCCGAGCAGCAACGACCAGAACAGGCGCGGGCTCATGCCTGCCACCCGTACTGCTGGCGCAGCGTGCTGGCCAACGCATCGAAATCGCTGCGGGTGGGCAGACGCCCGCCGTAGGCGGCGTACTGCCACATGCGCACGATGCGTGCGAACAGGTCACGGTCGGCGCTGTCGGACATCCGTCGCGAGGCACGCAGGCACTGTGCTTCGGTGGCACCGGGCGGCAACGCGATGCCGGTGCGCTCCACCAGTGTGCGCACGCTGGCGCGATACAGCAGCGCCAGTGCCTGCCGCGGGCGTCCCTGGTCCCACAGCAACCCGGCCTGGGTCGCCACATCCGGTGGCAGCACCACCGGCATTTCCACCTGCTCTTCGGTGATCTGCGGTGCCTGCTTTTCCTTGCGGCGGCCGGAACCGCGCAACCACGGCAGCCACAGCCGCGCGGTCAACAGCAGCACCAGCAGCAGGACCCCCAACAGCCCCCACAGGCCCCATTCGGCGATCCGGGCCAGCCACAGCTGGCCGCTCCTGCGCGCTTTGCGGTCCGCGTTGCTGCTGCCGTCCTTCTGCAGCTCTTTCTTGTCTTTCTTCTTTTCGGCCGCGTCTTCAATCGGCTTCCACCGGCTGACCTGCCGCGTCGGCCGCTGCAACGGATCTTCGTAGGCGCGATTCACGGCCTGGCGGAAGCCAGCGGTATCCACCGGCGTGTTGCCGAAGATCACCGCTGGTGTATTGGCCGGATCGTTTTCCGCAGTGGCCGCTTCTTCGGCTTCTTCCGCATCTTCGTCCTCGTCTTCAGCGGCGTTGGCCGTCGTGGTCTGCCCGGCGTCCGGTGTGTCGGCGTCCTGTGCGTGCACGGGCGCCAACGGCAGCGCCAGGCACAACAGCAGCACCAACGAAGAGGCGACCGGCAGCAGGCGTTCGCGCAGGCGGCGCAGGGCGATTTCCACGTCCCAGGCTTCCATCTGCGTGCGTCGGTTCAAGTACAGGCCGAAGCCGGCGCCCACGTAGAACGGCCCGATCAGCGCCGCCGCCAGCCAGCACAACAGGTTGAGGCCAAGCTTGGCCCACGCAGGCGCCTCCACGCTGACCATCGCCCACGCTGCGCGCCAGGATTCGGGCAGCAGTTCCAGCGGGATGAAGATGAAGATAGTGGCGATCGCGCCCACCACCAGCACCAGCTCGAATGCCAGGCAGATCACCGCCAGCACCAGCGCAGGACCCGCAGCGCCGGCAGCGACTGCACGCCGGCGTGGGCCACGCTGGGCGGGCGCATTGCCCTCCAGCAGATTGACCGGCAGGCACAGGCTGCGCAGGCCGCTGAAACGGCGCCAGCCCAGATAGCCCCAGAAACCGCTGCCGCCCCACTGCCGCTGTGCACGCAGCGCATCGCGCGGGCCGACCCGTTCGCCGAAGATGCCGCGCGAGAGCACATACAGCGGTGCGCGTTCGAACAACGGCTTGCACCACCACATCGCCAGCCACGCCCAGCCGAAGGCATCCAGCCACCAGGCCAGTGCATTGAACAGCACGAACAGCGGCGCACTGGCCAGCAGCCAGCTGCCCCACACACCGCGTGCGTGGCGGCGGGTCAGGGCGCTGCCCAACTCCATCGCTTCCCAGCTGCTGCGCGCGCGCAGCACCACGTCCAGGTGGTCAATCCGCATGGCCACCTCCGCGTCCACCGCGCCACAGCCACAGCAGCACGCCGGCCCACAGCACCGCGGCCACGCTGAATTTCACTGCGGCCGGAATGTCGGCGATGGAGGACCAGAATGCTTCCACGAACGCGGCCAGCAGCAGCATGAAGGACACGCCCAGGCACAGCCGCGCGCCGATGCGCCCGCCTTCGACCAGCGCATCCAGGCGCCGTCGCCGCCCCGGAGCCAGCAGTTTCATGCCCAGCTGCAGGCCGGCGCCGCCGGCAATCACGATCGCGGTCAGCTCGAACGCGCCGTGGCCGGCCACAAAGCGCCAGAACGGGCCCCCATGGCCGATGTGCTGCAGGTGGCCGGCGACCGCGCCGATGGTGATGCCGTTGAACAGCAGCACCAGCAACGTGCCCAACCCCGCCAGCAGGCCGCTGGCGAAGGTGCGCAGGGCGATGCTGATGTTGTTCATGATGTAGTAGCCGAACATCATCCAGTCGGTGCCGCTGTCGCGGCCCAGGCGCTCGGCGGATGGATCGTACATGCGCTCCATCTCGGCGATCTGGCCGTTGTCCATCAGCAGGTGGATGCTGTCCGGGTACACCTGCACCAGCACGAAGCAGGCCAGCGCCGGCACTGCGAACATCGCCAGCGCCGCCCACATGCTGCGCGCCTGGCTGCGTACCAGCAGCGGAAAATCAGCAACCAGGAATTCCAGCGCGCGCCGCCAGCGGGTCGGCGGCGTGCGGTACAGCACGCCATGGCCGTGCTGCATCAACTGCTGCAGGCGTTGCACCAACTGCGGGCTGTAGCCGCGTTCGCGGGCCAGCGCCAGCTGCTGGCACAGCCGTCGGTAACGCTGCGGGAAGCTGACATCGCCGGCTTCTTCCGCGCCCGGCCTGCGCCGACGCCGACGCGAGGCACCGGCGCGATGCTGCAGCCACTGCTCCAGGTCATGCCATTCCTGTTGATGGCGGGCGACGAACTGCTCCTGCTTCATCGTCGTCCCAGCAACCAGTTGGCCATTGCATACAGGCGCAGCACGCCGACCTGGCCGGACGCGCTGGTCAACGGCTCGGCGATCCCGGCCAGCTCCTGCTGGCGCGCGGGGGACAGGCGTGGCGCGCGCTCGGCGAAGGCCATCACTGCCGCCTGTTCCTCTGGTCGCAGCGGTTGCGGCGGGGCCAGCGCGCTGTCGATGGTGGCCGGTGGCGGCAGGTAATGCGGCGGTGCATGCACCACCATGGTGCCGGCAACCAGATCGCCCAGGCGGCGGCCATGCGGATCGAACAGGCTGCTGATCAGGCCCAGCGCGTAGCCGAAGGGCAGCATGTCCACGGTGCGCAGCAGGTTGCGGGTGATCGAGGCCATCCACCCCACCGGCGCGCCATCCTGCGCGAGCACCCGCAGGCCCAGCACGCGCTTGCCGAGGGTACGGCCCCACAGCGCTTCGCAGACGATGGGGTAGGCCCACATCAGCAGGAACATCAGCGCCATGTACAGGCCGCGTCCGAACTCATCGAGCAGGGCCAGCGGAATGGACAGCGCGGTGAGCGCGCCGAAGCGGACGGCCAGGTCGATCAGCCAGGCCAGCGCACGCGGCATCGGCCCGGCCGCAGGCAACTGCAGCGGCACGCCTTCCGGCGTTACCACCTCGCGGTAGGTATCGAGCATCGGCGCGGCCATCAGCGCGATGGCCGCCGAAGTGGGCGCTGGAGTCCTCTCCGGCGTGCAGCCACGGGCATGGGGGTCTCGACGGTTCCTGGTCGGGCCCAGACTTTAGCAGAGCCGGGCCATTGGCGAGCCGGCCTCAGCCCAGGTATTCGTCCTTCAGCCGCACGTAGTGGTCGGCCGAGTAGTGCAGCGACTCGATCTCCTTGTCGCTGAGCGTGCGCGCCGGACGCGCAGGGTTGCCCACCCACAGTTCGCCTTCGCCCACCACCTTGCCGGGACCGACCACCGCACCGGCACCGACGAAGCCATGGCGCTCGACCCGGGCACCGTCGAGGATGCACGCGCCCATGCCGATCAGGCTGTAATCGCCGATGCTGCAGGCGTGGATGATGCAGCCATGGCCGACGGTGACGCCTTCGCCGATCAGGGTCGGGTAGCCGGCCTTGTTGTACGGGCTGTGGTGGCTGACGTGGATGATGGTGCCGTCCTGCACATTGGTGCGTGCACCGATGCGCACGAAATTGACGTCGCCACGGATGACCGTGCCCGGCCAGATCGATACGTCATCGGCCAGTTCGACATCACCGATGACCGTGCAGGCCGGATCGACATACACGCGCTGGCCGAGCACCGGCATCTTGTCGCGGAAGGGGCGCAGCGGGGTCATCGGCATCTCCGGAAGAAGCAGGGCAATCGCGATGATGATACCGCGCGCAGCACACGGTCCCGCCGGCACTACCCCTTAGTGCTGCGCGTGTTCGGCCAGCATCTGCCGGAACAGGGCATCCAGCCATGGACCATCGCCATGCCCGGCGGGCAGCTGCGGACCCTCGGTGCGTGCGGCCATTTCCTGGTCGATGTAGTCGCTGATGGCGATGATGCGGGGACCGGCCGTCACTTCGGCGCTGGCACGCTTTACCACCAGCAGCGCTTCGATCGCCTCGCGTACCGGGCCATCCGGCAGCAGACGCTCCAGCAGATGCTCGAATGCCATGGGCGGTGGACTGGACTCGTTTTCGATCCACTGGCAGGCCAGCAGCGCGCGCAGCACGTACAGATACTTCTTGGTGCTGATGGCCCCGCCGCCGAGATGTCGGCTGTAGGTGGTGCGCGCCATGCTCATGTAGTGCCACCAGCTGCCCAGTGGCGAATAGAAGCGCTTGGCAGCCTCCCAGAGCTGCGCCACGGCAGCATTGTTCTGCTGATAGATGATCGGCGAACGCAGCCATTCGATCAGCGTCGGGTTCGACTTGGATACCAGCCGCAGTGCCTTGCGCAGGTCCCAGCCGCTGACGTCCAGCTCGTCGTCGATCGGCAGTTCGATCACATCGCGCTGCGCCTCGCCGGGCCCGGTGCTCTCGTTGACACTCAGGTACCAGGGCTGGCGGTGCACGTAGATGAAGCGTGCATCGTAGTCGCTGTCCGGCGACGAGAAACCCCAGCCGCGGCTGCCCGATTCGCAGGCCAGCAGCACGCGCACGTCGTGCGTGCGTTCGATGTCGGCCAGGGTGGCCAGGATGGCGGCGCGCTTGTCCGCCGCGATCGGATGGATGTCGTCCATGCAAGGAAGCTCCTGCTGTTGTTGCGTCGAGCCGATCGACTCTACAGGCAGCAGGCGGATACGTGTAGCGCCAGGCCACGCCCGGCGCACGCGATCATCGGGGCTACGCCACGCGCCCGCGCCGCGCGCGCTCCAGGTGCACCAGCAGCAGCGAGATCGCCGCCGGGGTCATGCCCGGAATGCGCTGTGCCTGGCCGATGGTCTGCGGACGCACGCGCTCGAGCTTCTGCAGCGCTTCGGCCGACAGCCCGCGCACGATGGCGTAGTCGAAATCACCGGCAATGGGCGTTGCTTCATGGCGCTGCTGGCGCTCGATCTCCTCGCGCTGGCGATCCAGGTAACCGGCGTACTTCACCCCGATCTCCACCTGTTCGGCCACCTTGCCATCGGCCACGGCCGGGCCGAGCGAGGGCACCCGCATCAGCTGCGCGTAATCCAGTTCCGGGCGCTTGATCAGGTCCAGCACGTTGGTTTCGCGGCTGACCGCCACGCCCAGCGTTTCCTGCACTTCGCGGCCCAGCGCATTGGCCGGCGTGGCCCACAGCGCGCCCAGGCGCGTGCGCTCGGCGGCTACGGCAGCCTGCTTGGTTTCGAAGGCACGCCAGCGACGATCATCGACCAGGCCCATGTCGCGGCCGGCCGGGGTCAGGCGCTGGTCGGCGTTGTCTTCGCGCAGCTGCAGGCGGTACTCGGCGCGGCTGGTGAACATGCGGTACGGCTCGGTGGTGCCGTGGGTGATCAGGTCATCCACCAGCACGCCGAGGTAGGCTTCGTCGCGACGCGGGCACCAGCCCTCGAGGCCACGCACCTGGCGAGCGGCGTTGAGGCCGGCCAGCAGGCCCTGCGCGGCAGCTTCTTCATAACCGGTGGTGCCGTTGATCTGGCCGGCGAAGAACAGGCCGTTGACCAGCTTGGTTTCCAACGAGGCCTTCAGCCCGCGTGGATCGAAGAAGTCATACTCGATGGCATAGCCGGGGCGGGTGATGTGCGCGTT
>Ga0308171_1001842_pt1 | contig 25701 bp, 18 predicted proteins | sample PhyGR1_FD_202135 | JGI IMG/M metagenome (GOLD analysis project Ga0308171, IMG submission 202135) | Phyllosphere microbial communities from UC Gill Tract Community Farm, Albany, California, United States - DLSLSG.R1 | ecosystem: Host-associated > Plants > Phyllosphere > Unclassified | place: USA...
ACTTCACGTCCGGGTCGTTGCCGAGGTTGCCGACCAGGATGACTTTATTGATGCCGCGCGCCATAGGGTTGCTCTTCCGTTGTCCGAGGGCAGGCCGCAGTCATATCACAGCCCCGGGCGGGGTGCGGACAACGCAGGGCCACCCTCGGGAAATTGGGGGGGTTCCAGAACGACCCATCTTATCATTGCCTTCCCGCCCGGCCCCGTCAGGATTCAGGCCAGGAGCCGCCGGAAACCGCCGCATCCCCTGTGCGACAAGGGAAGTCCCGCCGATCAGCGGTGCGCGCCGGGCGTCGCGCAGCGCCGGCGGGCCCGGCACCGGCCACCCATGGCATCATGCCGGGTGTCGTCCTGCGCAGCTCCTTCCATGACCATCCGAGGCAAAGCCACTTCCCTGGACATCGCGCACCTGGCGGGCGTTTCCCAGCCCACGGTGTCGCGGGCCCTGCGCGGGAGCCCGATGGTCAACGCCGAAACCCGGGAGCGGATCCTGGCCATCGCCCGGGAGCTGAACTACAAGGTCGACAAGAATGCCTCCAGCCTGCGCCTGCGCAATGCCGGCACGCTGGCCCTGCTGTTCTTCGAAGATCCCACCAACGACGACTCGCTGATCAACCCGTTCTTCCACGCCATGCTCGGCTCGATCACGCGGGCCTGCGCGCTGCGCGGGTACGACCTGCTGGTCTCCTTCCAGCAGCTGTCCACCGATTGGCAGGCCGATTACGAGGACAGCAACAAGGCCGACGGCATCATCCTGCTGGGCTATGGCGATTACCACGAGTCGCGCGAGCGCCTGCAGCGGCTGGTCGAGCAAGGTACCCACTTTGTGCGCTGGGGCGCCTCCCTGCCCGACCAACCCGGTGTCTCGATCGGCAGCGACAATTTCCAGGGCGGGTTCGACATCACCGCGCACCTGCTCGACCAGGGCTGCCGCCGGATCGCGTTCATCGGCCATGCCTCCAGCCACTATCCCGAGTTCGAGCAGCGCTACCGCGGTCATGTCGAGGCCATGCAGGCACGCGGCCTTACCGCCGAGCCCGCGCTGCAGCACGATGCGATCACCACCGAGCAGTCCGGCTTCGATGCCTGCCAGGCGCTGTTGGCACGCGGCGAGCGTATCGATGGGCTGTGCGCGGCCAGCGACCTGATCGCGATCGGTGCGATGCGCGCCCTGCGCGAGCACGGCCTGCGCGTGCCCGAGGACGTGGCGGTCACCGGCTTCGACGACATCCCGCTGGCCGCCTCGGTCTCCCCGCCGCTGTCCACCGTGCAGCAGGACACCAAGCAGGCCGGGCACCTGCTGGTGGAAAAGCTGCTGGCGCTGATCGATGGCCAGCCGGTGGAAGGCCAGAGCATCGCGGTCAAGCAGGTGCTGCGGGACTCCTCGCTGCGCCACTGAGCGACGCGCGCGACCTTACTTCAGGCGGCGATCCAGCACGAAGTAGACCACGTTGCCCAGCCCGGTCGCCCCGAGCAGCAGTGCGATCGCGCCCGGCGTGACCCGGTCGATGCCGAGCAGCGCGCCGACGGCAAGTACGACGTCACGCTGGAGCTGCACGCCGAGAAGCGCTATGCCGACGGCGATGGCAAGGAGACCGCCGGCACGATGGGCGACTGGATCGAGATCGGCGTGTTCGCCAACGGTCCCTCGGGCAAAGAGCGCGACCAGAAGGTGCTTTACCTGAAGCGCCACCACGTCACCACGGCCAACCCGTCGATCACGGTGACGGTGGAGGGAAAGCCGGACGAGGCAGGCTTCGATCCGTACAACAAGCTGATCGACCGGGTGTCGTCGGATAACCGGCGGAAAGTGACGCTGCAGTAAACCGCAACGTCAGTTGGGGCCGTCGGCGAAGTCCTTCAGGATTTCGCCGACGCCGGAAGGCGAGATCTCAAAGCCCAGCGCCGTGCCCGGATTGATCACCACGCCGTAGCCGCCCGGCACGCGCTTGAGCACCTCCAGCATCAGCATGCGGATCGTGTGCGGGGCCTGCTGGCTGTGGAAACCGACGCGGCTCATATCGGTGAACACGGACACGTGCAGCACGCCCTGCTTGTCGAACAGCAGCGGATCGAATCCGCTGCCATCCGGCGTCACCAGACTGCCGGTGAGCAACACCACCTCCGACGCGACGAAGGCCTTCATGAACAGGCCGATCGGCAGCTGGCCATCCATCGCGGTCTTGAGCAGCGCTTCGATCGGGGTCTGGGGGGCAGCGTCGTTCATGGAATACGGGGGCATGGGTGGGGGCCGCTAGTGTACCGCCGGGGCGGTCGGGAGCCGGCCAGCGGCCGGCACTACAGGCGCGGTGGACCACCGATCAGGTAAAGGTGGAACCGCGGGTCATCGTCGGCCAGCGCGACATGCGGCACACCGAGACGCGGCAGGGTCCGCAGCCAGTGGGCATGCGCAGCCGCGTCGCCGCGGAACACTGCGAGCAGCCATTGCCCCTCGCCAGGGCGCACCAGTGCGTTGACCACATACGCGGCCAACCCTTGCCGCCGGTACTTGGGAAGCACGAAGAGATCGGCCAGTTCAGGATAGTGGTGGCCGTCCCGTTCCACCCGATCCACCAGCACGAAGCCGGCGAGTGCTTCGTCGACGAACAACAACCGCGCCCAGTGCGGGGCGTTGCGCAGGGAGGCCTCGACATCGCTCCGATCACAGTCGAACAGGCCGTCGGTACGTACTTCCTCCCCGCTCCAGGCCGATGCCTCGAAGTAGTAGAACTGCATCAGATGGAACAGGCGCTCGGCGTCGTCGGGCGTTGCGGGGCGCAGGGACAGGCGTGACATGGAGAACGTACTCGGAAGGACCGCAGTGCGCGGTCGCGAGCCCGATTGTAGGGCCCGGCCCGCCGCGAACGGCAGACCGGGCAACATCCGGCTTACTTCGCCAGGCGCTTCGTGCGGGCCTGCTGGTCCTCGACCGCCGCCTTCAGCTCGGCCTGGAGCGCCTTCTGCTCGACCGGTGCCTCCAGCACGAACACGCGCACACCATGCGCGGGCACCTCGGCCTTCAATGATCCGTTGACGGTCTGGCTGGCGCCGCCCAACGCGTCGCGCCAGGTCCCGGCCTGCAGGTAACGGCGGACTTCAAGGGTCCGGGCGGTGTCGCCCTTGTTGAGCAGGACCAGTGCGGTCTGCGCGGTATCGCCCTGCTGCAGCACGCGGAAGAACACCGCTTCATCGCCCTGCAGCCGCTCGTTGACCTGCAGGCCGCGCTGCAGCGCCGATGTGGCCTCACGCAGTTTCGCGATGCGCTGCAACGGCGCGAAGATCGGGCTCTTCGGCGCTTCATCGACGCGCTGCTGGCCGAAATAGGCACGGTTGCCGGCATGCTCGGCGCGGCTGCGCATGAACCCGGTTTCCGAGCCGTAATAGAGCACTGGAATCCCACGCGCGGTGAACAGCCAGTTGTGCGCGTCGATGAACCCCGCATCGCTCGCGTCCAGGCGCGCCATGTCGTGGTTGTCGTAGAAACTCATCAGCTCATACGGGTTGGCGTACGGGCCACCGACCAGATGCAGCGGCTCGGCCAGGGCTTCAAAGCCTTTCTGTTCCTTCCCGAACACCGAGGACAGCGCGCCGCGCAGCGGGAAATCCAGCACGCTGACGTTCGCGTTGGCCGGCCACGTATGTTCGGCGATCTTCGCCGCGTCGTAGTCGAAGGCCTCGCCGAACATGAACATGCCCGGATGCTCGGCGCGGATGCGGTTGACGAAGGCATGCCACCACGGGTGCGGCAGCCAGCCGATGGTATCGATGCGCAGCGCATCCACGCCCTGCGCGGTCCACTGCAGGTACGCGCCCACCAGGTAGTCCATCACCGCCGGGTTGTGCTCGTTGAAATCGGAGAGTTCGGCCAGGTTGCCATCGAAGATCGAGCCGTTCTTGCCGTCCACCGGCCCGATGGCGTTGTAGAAGGCGTGCAGCGGGTTGTGCGCCGGATCCAGCGCCTGCGGCGGCAGGTTCTGGTGATCGGCAATCAGCCGGCCGTCCTTGTCGAAGATCTGCCCGAACTGCGGCTGCGGTACCGGCATGGTCCATGCGGGCGAGCCATGGTTGCCGACGATATCCAGCACCACCTTCAGATCGGCCGCGTGCAGGCCGCGGGCCAGCCCCGCGAAATCCAGATCCTGGCTCGGCAGGTGCTCGTCCAGCCTGTAGAAATTGACCCCCCAGTACCCGTGGTAGCCGGTCTTGCCGCGGTCGGTCAGCGTGCTGGTGCAGCTGATCGGCTTGCTGCCGGTGAAGGCCTGGTCGGGATTGTCGATGATCGGGGTGATCCACACCGCGCCGAATCCCAGGTTGCGGATGTAGTCCGCGTTGTCCAGCACGCCTTTGAAATCGCCACCGAGGTAGCCGATGTTGCCGTCCACCTTGTCCGGGCACGGCACCGGAATATCGAAGGTGCGGTGCGCGCCGCCCTGGTCGCGGTGATCGTTGGAGGGATCGCCGTTGACGAAGCGGTCGGTCACCACGAAGTACACGGCCTGGCTGGCGAACGGCTCGTGCGTGCCGACATACTCCGGGCGCGGTGCCGCGCCGGCCTGCGCACTCAGCAGCGCGAACGACAGGCCCAGCGAGAGCCGCGAAAAGGTACGCATCAGACAACCTCCTGTTGGGATGGCACGCGCAGCACGCACAGGCCGGCCAGCAGCAGGCTGCCACCGCCGAGGGCGAGCACGTGCATCGGCTGGCCACCCAGCCACGCGCGCAGCATGAAGCCCAGCGCGCTGGCGGCGACCAGCTGCGGGATCACGATGAAGAAATTGAACAGCCCCATGTACACGCCCATCTTGGCGGCGGGCACGCTGTCGGAAAGCAGCGCATATGGCAGGGACAGGATCGAGGCCCAGGCGAAGCCCACCCCGACCATCGACAGCAGCAGCCAGTGCGGATCGGCGATGAACAGCATCGAGATCAGGCCCATGCCGCCCAGCCACAGGTTGACCAGGTGGCTCCAGCGCAGGCCCAGCGCACGCACCATCACCGGGATCAGCAGCGCCGCCAGCGCGGCGAACCCGTTGTAGGCGCCAAACAGCACACCGACCCAGTTGGCCCCCTCGTTGTACGCCGCCGAGGCGGGGTCGGTCGAACCGAAGTGGGTGCCCGCCACTGCGGCGGTGGTGTAGATCCACATCGCGAACAGCGCGAACCACGAGAAGAACTGCACCCACGCCAGCCGGCGCATGGTGCGCGGCATCGCGCGCAGGTCATCGACGATCACCGCCAGCATGTGCGGGCCGGGCAGCGCCCGGGCCACGCCGAGCAGCACGCCATAGGCCACGCACAGCCCGGCCAGCACGTACAGCATCCGGTCGCCCTGCCGCGAGGCGATGGCCAGCGCCAGCACGATGCCCGCCACGATCCAGAACGCGATCTGCGCGCGCGGCGGCGGCCCGGCCACCGCCGCTGCGTGATGCACCGCCGCCGGCTCGGCGTCATCGAAGCCGGCCAGTTCCGCGGGGGAATACTCGCGCGTGCTGAGCACCGTCCACGTGATCGCAGCCAGCAGCACCGCCGCGCCGAAGTAGAACGCGTATCGCACGGTATCGGGCATCTGCCCGGCCGCGGCGGTATTGGCCACGCCGAAGTGGGCCAGGATGAAGGGCAGGAAGCTGGCCACGATGGCGCCCACGCCGATAAAGAAACTCTGCATCGCAAAGCCGGTCGGGCGCTGCCGCGGTGCCAGCTGATCACCGACGAAGGCGCGGAACGGCTCCATCGACACGTTGATCGAGGCATCCAGCACCCACAGCGTGCCCGCGGCGATCCACAGCGTGGGCGAGTTGGGCATCACCAGCAGGGCCAGCGTGGTGAGCACGGCGCCGATCATGAAGAACGGGCGGCGGCGACCCCAGCGGGTCCAGGTCCGGTCGGACAGATAGCCGACCACCGGCTGCACCAGCAGGCCGGTCAGCGGCGCGGCGATCCACAGGCCGGGCACCGCATCCATCGGCGCGCCCAGGGTCTCGAAGATGCGGCTGGCGTTGGCGTTCTGCAGGGCGAATCCGAACTGGATGCCCAGGAAGCCGAAGCACATGTTCCAGATCTGCCAGAACGACAGGGTCGGTTTGGGGCGGCGGTTCATCGGGCAGATTCCACGGTCGGGGCCACGGGGGACAGCAGCAGGGCCGACACCTGCGCGCGGTTGACCACGCCTTCGCGCCCGCCGGCCCCGCCGGTGTAGTGGGCGAAATGGGCCAGCGCACTCATGTTGAAGCCATCGGCAAGATGGAACCGGCACTCACCCGCGGGCAACTCGAATTCGGCCGCGGTCGAGTCCTGCGCAGCAACGCTGTGCGGCATCACCACCGGCTGGTGCTGCGGCGCCTGGCCATCGCACTGCACGACCAGCTGCTTCACCGCGGCCGTGACCCCGGTGTTGATCGGGCCGAGCGGATTCTCATAGCGCAGGCGCACGCGCCAGCGGCCCGGCGCCGGCGGGGTCCATGTCCAGCGCTCGGCACCCGCCAGCTGCTGCTGCGGACCGACGCAGGTCATCGGGCTGTGCAGCGATTCCAGGGTGTCCGCGCGCCGGGTCAGGCTGAAGCAGTGCCGGGCACCGTCCTTGCCGATGTTGGCGACCCCGGTAGCATCCAGCGCGCGACCGTCCTGCCACAGCACATGCTGCGCGGGGACCGGCACCTGCCAGCCCGCGGTGGTTTCAAGCGGCTGCGGCGCGGCCGGCGTGGCCGGTGCGAACACCTGCGTCGGCCGGACCAGCCCTGCGGGTACGACCCCCGCCCTGCGCGCGGCGGGCGCCGGCACCAGCTGCACCGTGGTCGTGCGGCCGTCGCGCTGCACCGCACCGGCCACCAGCAGGTCACCGCGCAGGCGCTTTGGGCGCACCAGCACATAGGTGCGCTGGCCGTCATCCAGTTCGATGCGCTCGCCCGTGCCGAACAGCGTGGGCACCAGCGCCGTCGGCAGTTTCGGTTCGATGCGCCCGTCGGCCTCCACGCCGAACACGCCTTCCAGCACCATCGAAAGGTAGCCGGCCACCGACCACAGCTGCCGGGGCGAGTTGACCACCGGCCCGCTGAGCGCGCCTTCGTCGACATGCACGGCCAGGCTGAGCATCTCGTAGTTTTCCATGTTGGACGCGGCCAGCGCACTGCCGCGCATCAACGAGGTGATCTCCATCGCGATCCGCGGCGCATCATCGACACGCCGCGCGGCCCGAAGCGAATACGCGCTGACGAACGGCCATACCCCGCGGTTGTGGTAGATCGGCTGCTGCGCTTCCTGCGGCCACACCACCGGGCTGCCACCGGCCACGGCCGGGTAGCTGGCCAGCGCACGCCGCGCCCGTTCGGCCGGGAAGACATCGGCCAGCACGCCCAGCGAAATCGCCAGCAGGTCGTACTTGGCATAGTCCACCGGGTGCGCGGTTTCGCCGATGTAGCTCATGTACAGGCCGGCATCCTCGCGCCAGAAGCGCGCATCGATCTGCCGCGCGAGCGCGTCCGCCCAGCGCCCGTATTCGGCAGCGCGGGCATCCCCCTTCGTGGTTGCCAGCCGCTCGGCCAGCCGCAGCGCCTGGTAGTGCAGCACGTTGGTGGACAGCGCGAACGACTCGCCGATGAAGCGCACGTTGGCGCGGGTCCAGTCCGGATAGGTCTGCTCGCGCCAGTCCAGGAAGGAGGTCTCGCCGCGGTACAGCCCGATGCGGTCATCGAACACATACGCACGATCCTGCGCCAGCGTGGCCTGCAGCGCCTGCCAGACCTGATCGGCGAACACCGGGTCGTCCAGCAGATCGGCGGCGGCCAGGAACCACACCACGCGATCGCTGCTGATCGGCCAGCTGCCGCCGGAGCCGGTGTCCTGGGCGACGAACAGCCCGCTGCTGCGGCCATCGCGCGCGCTGGACAGCTTGAACTGCAGCGACTGCCGCGTGCGGACCGGATCCAGCCGCGCCAGCGCCAGATCGGCGGCGAAACTCACATCGCGGGTCCACACATACGGCCAGCGCGCGCCGGTCTGGAAGCACTCGCACGGCACCGGCCGGCCCTCGTCGAAGGATGGATCGCGGATCGCATCCACGCGATCGTCCGCCATCTCCTGCTGGGCCAGCGCGAACAGCGCATCGAACATCACGCTGCCGGTGGCACTGCGCATGGGCTGTGCGGGAATGTGCAGCGCGCCCTGCGGCCCGTGCACGGCAAAGCCGCCGGCGGCGGCCTGCTCGGCGCGCGCCGTGCGGCCATCGAAGGTCAGTTCCGCCGCGCTCGCGGTGGAACCCAGCACTGCCCCGAGGGCAGCGGTCAGGCAGATCATCTTCAGCATCGAAGCGGCGAACCGGCTTGCGCCCGTTGGCCTCCCTCCCTCTATGCTCGCGTTGTAGGTACCCAGTGCCGTTGCCAGCGCTGCGCTCGCGGCCCCCTCCCAGGGTGCCTTGGCCCATGGTAGACGGCACGCCCGGGCACGCGTCCACCTGCATACGTATTCATGGCCGGCGGTGCCGGCGGACGTGACGGCGTCGCTATAGTCCCGGGGTGTTTTCGGCTGCCTTGGGAGGGGAAATGCCGTCCATTCCGCATTCAACGCGTGGCGCGTCCACGTACCGTGGCCTGCGTTGGCTGTCCGTCCTGCTGCTGGCCATCAGCGCCGCGGCGGCGGCCGAACCGGTCACCGTGGCCAGTGCCGAATCGCCCGGCAAGGTACTGCGCGTTTCGCTGCAGCTCGACGGCGGTACCGCCAGCTACCGTGTCGAGCGCCTCGGCGAGGTGGTCGTGCGCGAGTCCAGGCTGGGTTTCCAGCTGCGCGATGGCCGCCTGGACCGCGATCTGGTGCTGCTGAGCCAGACCGCGCGCAGCAGCGATGACACCTGGGAACAGCCCTGGGGCGAGCGCCGCCGCGTGCGCAACCACTACAACGAAGTCGTGGTCAGCCTCGGCGAGCGCAGCGGGGCCAAGCGCCGGCTGGACGTGGTGTTCCGCGTGTACGACGACGGCCTGGGCTTTCGCTACCACTTCCCCGAGCAGCCCGGGATGCGCGAGGCGATCATCGATGACGAGCTGACCGAGTTCGCGATCGCCCCCGAATCCACCGCGTGGTGGATCCCGGCCGGCGAGCCGATCCACTATGAATACCTGTACCAGCGCACGCCGCTGGACCAGGTACCGCTGGTGCATACCCCCCTCACCCTGCGCAGCCGCGATGGCCTGCACGTGGCCATCCACGAAGCGGCGCTGGTCGACTATGCCGGCATGTGGCTGCGCCGCACCGACGGCCAGCGCCTGCGCGCGCAGCTTTCGCCCTCGGCCGAAGGCTGGAAGGTGCGTCGAAGCCTGCCTTTCGATACGCCCTGGCGCACGCTGCAGATCAGCGACCGCGCCGGCGGCCTGGTCGAATCGGACCTGATCCTCAACCTCAACGAACCCAATGCGCTGGGCGATGTGAGCTGGGTCGAACCATCCAAGTACCTGGGCGTGTGGTGGTCGATGCATCTGGATACCGAGAGCTGGGCCACCGGCCCCCGGCATGCGGCCACCACCGCGAAAACGAAGAAGGTGATCGATTTCGCCGCCGCGCACGGCTTCCGCGGGGTTCTGGTGGAAGGCTGGAACCCGGGCTGGAACGGCGACTGGGTCGGCAACGGGTATGGCTTCGATTTCACCCGGCCTACGGCGGATTTCGACATCGAGGCGCTGTCCGCGTATGGCGCCAAGAAGGGCGTGCACCTGATCGGCCACCATGAAACCGGCTGCGCCATCGAACACTACGAAGACCAGCTGGGCGCGGCACTGGACCTGTACGCGCGGCTGGGCGTGGATTCGTTCAAGAGCGGCTATGTCTGCGACGACGGCCAGGTCGACCGCCGCAATCCCGCCGGCGGCCCGCTGTGGCGCGAGTGGCACGACGGCCAGTTCATGGCCCGCCATCACCTCAAGGTGGTGCAGGAAGCGGCCCGGCGGCGCATCGCGGTCAACCCGCACGAGCCGATCAAGGACACCGGCCTGCGCCGGACCTACCCCAACTGGATCAGCCGCGAAGGCGCGCGCGGGATGGAGTACAACGCCTGGGGCCAGCCGCCCAATCCGCCGGAACACGAGGTCAACCTGGTGTTCACCCGGATGCTGTCCGGGCCGATGGACTACACCCCCGGGATCCTCAGCCTGAAGGGGCGCGGTGGCCAGCCCATCCCGAGCACGCTGGCGCGCCAGCTGGCGCTGTACGTGGTGATCTACAGCCCGATCCAGATGGCCGCCGATCTGCCCGAGCACTACCTGCAGCACCGCGAGGCGTTTGGCTTCATCGAAGACGTGGCCGTGGACTGGGAGGACAGCCGCGTGCTGAATGGCGAGGTGGGTGACTACGTGACGCTGGTGCGCCGCGACCGCAACAGCCGTGACTGGTTCCTGGGCAGCATCACCGATGAACACGGCCGCGTGCTGCCCGTGCCGCTCGGTTTCCTTGACCCCGGCGTGCGCTATCGCGCCGAGATCTACCGCGATGGCGAGGGTGCGGATTTCCGCAGCAATCCCTTCGCATTCACCCGCGAGAGCCGCGAGGTCACCAGCGCCGATACCGTGGTGCTGACCCTGGCACCCGGCGGCGGCCAGGCGATCCGCTTCACGCCGTTGTAGGTCCCCCACCGCGCACGCCGGCACGCCGAGGCCTGGCGTGTCTGCGCAACGCGCGGGAGATCGCCGCTGTAATCGCTTCCATCGCCATGCAGTGCGTTGAATACGTATGCAGGGTGATTCCCGCAGCAGGCGCGCTGCCTACCATAGCCACGCAGTCAACGGCCACCGCGCCATGACGCTCCCGGAGCTTCCGGGCAAAAACACACATCGATTGGCAACATTGCCTGGGAGGGGAAAATGTTGAACTGCAAGCGCAGCGCGCTGACCATCGCGCTGGCCGTCGCCCTGACGCCGTTGATCGCGTCAGCGCAGACCGCCGACACCACCGCCACACCGCCCACCGGTACCGCGGCGACCAACCTGGACACCGTGCAGGTGACCGGCATCCGCCGCGGCATCGAGAACGCGATCGCGATCAAGCAGGACGCCACCTCGGTGGTCGAAGCGATCTCGGCCGAAGACATCGGCAAACTACCCGACGTGAGCATCGCCGAATCGCTGGGCCGCCTGCCCGGCCTGGCCGCCCAGCGCGTCGCCGGCCGTGCCCAGGTGATCAGCGTGCGCGGCCTGTCACCGGACTTCGCCACCACCCTGCTCAATGGGCGTGAAGTGGTCAGCACCGGCGACAACCGCAGCGTCGAATTCGATCAGTACCCCTCGGAACTGGTCAACGGCGTGACCGTGTACAAGACCCCGGATGCGGCGCTGGTCGGCCAGGGCCTGTCCGGCACGATCGACATGCAGACCGTGCGCCCGCTCAGCTTCGCCGAGCGCGTGATCGCCATCAGCGGCCGCTACCAGAAGAGCTCGCTGGGCAAGGCCGCCGACGTCGACCCGTACGGCAACCGCTTCAGCGCCAGCTACATCGATCAGTTCCGCGACAACACGCTGGGCATCGCGCTGGGCTACGCGCACAGCGACATGCCGATCCAGGAAAACCAGGTGGGCCTGTACGAGCCGTGGACCACCGAACAGACCGACCAGGGCAACCGCCCCGGCCTGGCCCCGGGCACGGCGTTCTCCGATGGCATCAAGGCCCTGCGCCGCACCGGCAACAACAAGCGCGACGGCGTGATGGCCACCGTGCAGTTCCGCCCGTCCAACGTGTGGACCAGCACCCTGGATGCGTTCCACACCGAAGCCGAGCAGATCGACACCGCCAACCAGTTCGAGGTGAACCTCAGCAACTACAACGGCGGTTATACCCCGGGGCTGCTGATCACCAACCCGCAGGTCAACAGCGATGGCACCTTCGCCGGCGGCGTGGCGACCGGCGTGTACCCGCTGGTACGCGGCATGTACAACAAGCGCGAAGACAAGATCGACGCGTTCGGCTGGAACAACGAGTTCAACTTCGAGCGGGTCAAGGTGGTCGCCGATGTGAACTACTCCAAGGCCACGCGCGATGAACTGAACCTGGAAAACAACCTGCAGCTGACCCCGATGCCGCAGCTGGATTCGGTCGGGCTGGTGGTCAGGCCTGATGGGTTCTCGCAGATCACCCCGGGGCTGAGCTACGCCAACCCGGACGCGCTGTTCCTGACCAACACCATCTACGGCTCCGGCTACGGCAAGGTGCCCACGGTGGAAGACCGTCTGAAGGCCGCGCGCCTGCAGGCGACCTTCGCCCTGCCCGAGGCGATGAAGTGGTTCTCCGATGTGGACGTGGGCGTGAACTACGCCGACCGCCGCAAGGACAAGACCCAGGCCGAAGGCAACATCCTGCTCGGCGACCAGGGCGATGCCAACATCGCCAGCGACCTGCAGCATGCGCCGGTCAACCTGGGCTTCGCCGGCATCGGCTACATCCCCGCCTGGAACGTGCCGGCGGCGGTGGACCGCTACATGGTGTTCAACCCGGTCACCAACCTGGATTACCTGATCCCGAAGGCCTGGACGGTGCAGGAAAAGACCAGCACCGCCTGGGTGCGCGCCAACATCAACACCGATATCGGCGAGGTGGGCGTGCGCGGCAACATCGGTGTGCAGATGGTGCGCACCGACCAGAGCTCGCAGTCCAACTACTTCGACCGCTCGCGTCCGGACGGCCAGAACATCCTGCCGATCGACAGCGGCAAGACCTATACCGACTGGCTGCCGAGCTTGAACCTGGCCTTCATGTTCCCGCACCAGCAGACCCTGCGCTTCGCCGCGGCCAAGCAGGTCGCGCGGCCGCGCGTGGACCAAATGCGCGCGGGCCTGGAATTCGGCGTGGATACCTCCACCGGCCGCCCGGGTGGCAGCGGCGGCAACCCGCTGCTGGATCCGTGGCGTGCGAATGCGATCGACCTCTCGTATGAGAAGTACTTCGGCGAAAAGGCCTACGTGGCCGCCGCGGTGTTCTTCAAGGACCTCAAGTCCTACGTGTACACGCAGTCGCGCGACGACTACGACTTCAGCGACCTGCTGGCCAGCTACGTGCCGCCGCCGGGCATGGTGGTGCCGGTGCTGCCGACCGGTACGTTCTCCGCGCCGCAGAATGGCGAGGGTGGCAAGCTGAAGGGTCTGGAGCTGACCGCCTCGTTCCCGCTGGAGATGATCACCGACAGCCTGCGTGGTTTCGGCGTGCAGGCCAGCGCGACGTTCAACGACAGCGACATCAAGATCCTGGACCCGGAAAGCGCCTCCAGCGTGGGGAGCGATCCGATCAGCCTGCCGGGTCTGTCCGAGCGCGTGTACAATTTCACCGCCTACTACGAGCGCAACGGCTTTGAGGCACGCGTGAGCCAGCGCCGCCGCTCGGATTTCATCGGTGAGATCGGCAACTTCAACGGCAACCGCACGCTGCGTTACGTGGTGGGTGAGAACGTGACCGATGCGCAGATCAGCTACACCTTTGCCGACAGCAGCAGCCTGCACGGGCTGACCCTGCTGCTGCAGGGAAGCAACCTGACCAACGAGCCGTACCGCACCTATGCCGGCACCAAGGATCGCCCGCTGGAATACGTGGAGTGGGGCCGCACCTACATGCTGGGCGTGAACTACAAGTTCTGACGCCTTCGCAGGTGGACCAACGAAAACCCGCTGCCCAGGCAGCGGGTTTTCTGTTTCTGCCGCCCCGCCAGACGGGCCGGTGCAGCCACGCAGGGCGTGCCGCGGCGAGCGGTGGCGAGGGGCATGAAAAAAGGGGCGGGACCCGTGGCCCCGCCCCTCAAGAACACACCACCGGAAACTCGATCAGCCGCGTCGTGCGCAATACATCGACTGCGGCGGCAGCACCAGGGCGATGCCGTCCGCTTCGCCCCGATCCGGACCCGGCACCTGCATCGGCTGCCAGTTGCCCGCAGGCAGGCTCACCCGGGCGGTGCTGGCGGACAGATTGAACGCCAGCAGCACCGTCTCATCGCCATGCCGGCGTTCGAACATCAGCACCGGCTCGGGGCTGTCCAGGAAGGCGATCTCCCCCACCAGCAGCGCCGGCATCGTGCGGCGCCAGGCCAGGAACTGCTGGAAGGCGTGCAGCACCGAGTGCGGATCCTGCGACTGCGCCGCGACGGAAGCCGCGCGATGTTCGGCCGGAATCGGCAACCAGGGCTGCCCCGTGGTGAACCCGGCCAGTGGCGCATCGGTCCACGGCATCGGCGTGCGGCAGCCATCGCGCCCCTTGAAGTTAGGCCAGAAGGTGATGCCGTAGGGGTCCTGCAACGCCTCGAACGGCACGTCGGCTTCCCCCAGGCCCAGTTCCTCGCCCTGGTACAGGCAGATCGAACCGCGCAGCGAGCACAGCAGCGCCACCAGCAGCCGCGCCAGCCTGGGCTGCGCCGGATGCCCGCCCCAGCGCGTCACCGCGCGCTCGACGTCATGGTTGGAAATCGCCCAGCACGGCCAGCCTTCGGTCATCGTCGCTTCCAGCCGCGACACCGTCTCGCGGATGTAGCCGGCGCTGAAATCCTTCACCAGCAGCTCGAAGCTGTAGCCCATGTGCAGGCGGCCCGGCGCAGTGTATTCGGCCGTGGTGGCCAGCGAATCTTCGGCCGAAATCTCGCCCAGGCTGACCGCGCCCGGGTACTCGTCCAGCAACGCGCGCAGGCGCTCGATGAAGGGCAGGTTTTCCGGCTGCGTGTTGTTGAAATAGTGGTACTGGTAGGCGTACGGATTGTCCGTGCTGAAGCCCCGGCCCAGGCGCTTTTCCAGCGGCTTGGCCGGGTTGTCGCGCAGCTGCGCGTCGTGGAAGCAGAAATTGATCGAATCCAGCCGGAAGCCGTCCACGCCGCGATCCAGCCAGAACCGGACATAGTCCAGGGTGGCCTGCTGCACCGCCGGGTTATGGAAGTTCAGATCCGGCTGGTCGGCCAGGAAGTTGTGCAGGAAATACTGCTCACGGCGCGGCTCCCACTGCCAGGCCACGCCGCCGAAGATCGACATCCAGTTGTTGGGCGGGGTGCCATCCTCGCGCGGGTCGGCCCACACATACCAGTCGGCCTTGGGATTGTGGCGGTCCTGGCGGCTCTCCTGGAACCAGGCATGGTCGATCGAGGTGTGGCTGAACACCTGGTCGATCATCACCTTCAGCCCTAGCGCATGCGCCCTGGCCAGCAGGCGGTCGAAATCGTCCAGGGTGCCGAACAGCGGATCGACATCCCTGTAGTCGGCGATGTCATAGCCGAAATCGGCCATCGGCGATTTGAAGAACGGCGAGATCCAGATCGCGTCCACCCCCAGCGCTGCGACGTACGGCAGACGGTCGATGATGCCGGGCAGATCGCCCACGCCATCGCCGTCGGAATCCAGAAAACTACGCGGATAGATCTGATAGATGACGGCGCCGCGCCACCATGGAGTCTGCGACATCGAGAGCCCCCCTCCGGGCTTCCAGGGCGCCCGCGGAGGGCGCAGAAAATCAACCCGGCCAGCTTATCCCCGCACCTGCGGCGGTGGGGTTGGATGCATACGTATTCACGGCCTGCGGGCACCCCGGCGGCCCCGGATCCTGCCCCGGCCGACCTTCGCGGGCGGAATACGGCGGCAACGCCTATAATTCCGGCCAAGCCTGAAAGTCAGAACGCATGACCATCACCGAAGACACCCGCCCCGCGCTGGGCCTGCCCCAGATCCAGACGCTCGCCGCGCCCGACATGGCCGCCGTCGATGCGCTGATTCGCCGCCGACTGTCCTCGGATGTCGTCCTGATCAACCAGATTGCCGACCACATCATCTCCGCCGGCGGCAAACGGCTGCGCCCGATGCTGGTCATGCTGGCCGGCCGTGCGGTCGGCGGTGCGGGCCCGGAGCACCATCAGCTGGCGGCGATCATCGAGTTCATCCACACCTCCACCCTGCTGCACGACGACGTGGTGGACGAATCCAGCCTGCGGCGTGGCCGCAGCACCGCCAACGCCCTGTGGGGCAACGCCCCCAGCGTGCTGGTCGGCGATTTCCTGTACTCGCGCAGCTTCCAGCTGATGGTCGAACTGGATCGCATGCCGGTCATGCGGATCCTGGCCGATACCACCAACCGCATCGCCGAGGGCGAAGTGCTGCAGCTGCTGCACGTGCATAACCCGGACACCGACGAAGCGGCCTACCTGCGCGTGATCGAGCGCAAGACGGCCGTGCTGTTCGCCGCCGGCACCCGCCTGGGCGCCCTGGCCAGCGGCGTTGATGAGGCCACCCAGCAGGCGCTGTACGACTACGGCATGCACCTGGGCTACGCCTTCCAGATCGCCGACGACGTGCTGGACTATTCGGCCAATGCCGATGAGCTGGGCAAGAACCTGGGCGACGACCTGGCCGAGGGCAAGGCCACGCTGCCGCTGATCCACGCGATGGCGCACTCGGATGCGACCACCCGTGAGCGCCTGCGCGCGATCGTGCAGAACGGCGACGCCGAGGCGATGCCCGAAGTCCTGGCGGCGATCCACGCCACCGGCGGGCTGGAGTACAGCCGCGCCCGGGCCGAGGAATATGCCGACGCCGCCGAACGTGCGCTCGACGGCCTGGCCGACAACGATGCGGTGGCCGCGCTGCGCGGGCTGGCCCGTTACGCGGTGCAGCGCTCGCATTGAGGCAGCCGCCGGCCCTGGGCCGGCGCCCGCGTGAACAATCCCGATGGTGCCGGCCCGCGGCCGGCGCCATCGACGCGTTTCAGCGCTTGTCGAAGCGTTCCTCGAAGAACGCGTCCAGCGCCTTCCACGCGCGCTTGGCCGCGCGCTCGTTGTACTGGCACCCCGGCGGACTGTTCGCATCGGCTTCGGCGAAGCAGTGCACCGCTCCGCTGTAATTGGTGAACTCCCAGTCCACCTTGGCCGCGTTCATCTCCTGCTCGAAGCGGGCGATGTCCTCCTTGCTCACGCTCTTGTCGTCTGCGCCATTGAGCACCAGCACCGAAGGATGCGTGCCACCGGCCTTGGCCGGCAGCGGCGAACCGAGCCCGCCATGCAGGCTGACCACACCGGCCAGCGGTGCACCGGCACGGGCCAGTTCCAGCACCGTGGTTCCCCCGAAGCAGAAGCCCACCGCGCCGATCCGGCTGGCATCCAGCGGTGCCTTGCCGGCCTGCGCCTTCAGCACCTCCAGCGCCTTCAGCGCACGTGCGCGCAGCACGGGCCGGTCGTTGCGCAGCTGGGTGGCCACCGGCCCCGCTTCGGCATCGGTCTTCGGGCGCACGCCTTTGCCGTAGACATCGGCCACCAGCACCACATAGTCATCGCCGGCCAGCTGCTTGGCCTTGGCGATCGCCGAATCGTTCACGCCCTTCCAGTTGGGCACCATCACCAGCCCCGGGCGCTTGTCGCTGTCGCCGTCGTCGTACACCAGCACCCCACTGAAGGTGGTGCCATCCTGGGTCCACTCGATCGGCTTGGCCTGCATCGCCGCCATCGCGGGCAGCGCGGCCATGCCCAACAGCACTGCCGCACCCCACTGCCATTGCTTGTTCATGCGCCTGTTCCTGCTGGAAAGAACCCCGAGTGTAAGACGGCCGCTGCAGCGGGCCGTGTAGAGACGGCTCGACGCAGGCCCCGGCGATCTGGCAGGCTGGCCGGCCCCCTGCACGGACGATCCCATGAGCCTTGTCGAGCGCTTCCTTTCCGGCCTCGTGCCGCGCCTGCCCGAAGAAGACGCGCGGATGTGGGCCGCGGTCGAAGGGGCCAGCCCCGCCGATCTGCAACGCCTGCGCGAGCGCTGGCCGCAGGCGCCCGCCAGCCTGCTCGCCCTGCTGGCGCGGGTCGACGGCACGCATTTCCGGACCTATCCCGGCGGCGAGGCGGTGGTGTTGATGTTGGGCTCGGATGTGGAAGAAGGCCACTACCCTTACTACCTGCGCTCGGTCGCGCAGATGTTCGAGGACGCCACGCAGTGGGACGACAGCATCCGCTCGATCTACGAAGCGTGGCTGGATGAGGAACCGGAGATCCTGGGCGACGGGATCGATGCCGACCTGCCGATGAGCCGCCGGCTGTGCTTCTCGCACTGCATGAACAACGGCGGCAGCTCGATGCTGTACCTGGATTTCGATCCGGCGCCGGGCGGCACCGTCGGCCAGGTAGTCCGCTATCTGCACGACCCGGACAGCTACGCCGTGATCGCGCCCAGCTTCGATGCGTACCTGCAGCAGCTGATCGATGGCGGGTACGCGTTCATCGATGATGACGCGGGCTGAGCCCCAGCAAGGCGCCACGCATGGCGTGGCGCCACCGGTCAGGCGATGCCGATGCCCGGAATGGCGGTGATCGCCTCGGGATCGAAGCCGGCCAGCGCGGCGAAATGCCGCCCGCGCGCGACGTAATCGCGGTACACGCCAAAGCTCGGCGCGCCCGGTGACAGCAGGACCACGCCGCCCTGCGTACCCAGCGCCGCGGCCGCCTGCTGGAGGGCGGCGGGCAGGTCGGCGGCGGCGTGCAGCCCGAAGCGCCCCGCCGCGGCCAGCGGCTGCAGCAACGCATGGATGCGCGGTCCGTTGGCGCCCATCGTGATGATCTCCAGCGGCGGCGCATCGTGCGCCATGTGCGCGACGAAGTCCTGCCAGTCCAGGCCGCGATCATGCCCGCCGACCAGCAGCGCGATGCGTTGCCCGGCAAAACAGTCCAGCGCCGCCAGGCTGGCATGCGGCGTGGTGCTGATCGAATCGTTGACGAAGGTGATGCCCTCGCGCGTACCCAGGGTCTGCAGCCGATTGGGCAGCGGCCGGAAGTCCTGCACCGCCGGCGCCAGTGCCACCGCGTCCAGGCCCAGCGCTTCGATCGCGGCCAGCACCGCGCACAGGTTGCCGCGGTTGTGCCGGCCCGGCAGCGGTGTGCCGGCCGTATCGAACACGGCCTGATCCCCGCGATGCACGACATCGCCGCGCATGTGCCATCCCTGCGGCTGGTTGAACCACACGATCTCGCTGCGTGGCAGCGACAGCCCGGCCAGATGCGGGTCCGCGGCATTGAGCACGGCGATGCGGGGGGCCGCCTCGGTGACCAGCCGCAGTTTGTCTTCGATATAGCGCGCTTGGCTGCCGTGCCAGTCCAGATGCTCGGGGAACAGGTTCAGCACGATGGCGACCTGCGGGTGCGCGCCACTGCGCGCGACCTCACCGGTCTGGTAGCTGGACAGCTCCACCGCCCAGTACTGCGGCGCCGGCTGCGGATCCAGCACTTCCAGCAGTGGCAGGCCGATGTTGCCGATCAACCCGGTGCGCGCGCCCGAGGCGCGCAGCAGATGGGCCAGCAGCGCGGTAGTGGTGCTCTTGCCCTTGGTGCCGGTCACGCACACCGTACCGGGCACCGCGCCATCGGCGCCGGCATGTTCGGCGAACCACAGCGACGTGCCGCCGATGAACTGGGTCCCGCGCGCGGCGGCCTGCAGCGCCGCCTCGCCATACGGGCTGATCCCCGGCGATTTGATCACCACCTCGAACGCGCCCAGCGCTTCGCCGGTCACCCCCGAACGCACCTGCAGCGCGCCCCCGGTTTCCTCACGCGCATCGGCGGCTTCGGCCTCCGGGCAGAACAGGGTCAGCGGCAGCGACGGCAGCCGCTGCTGCAGCACGCGCCAGGCCGCACGGCCTTCGCGGCCCCAGCCCCACAGCGCGACGCGCCTGCCCTCAAGCTGCGAAATTCGCACGCAGGCGCTCCCAGATCGCCGACGGAATGCGATGCTCGCCTTCCAGCACCAGCAGCGGCTCGATCTGCAGCTCGGTGGCGTCCAGCTGGGGCCGGATCTGCTCGATGAAACGCTTCACCAGGGCATCTTCGCTCCACTCCGCACGGCCGGCCAGGGTCGCCATCGCCGCACGCGATTCGCGGCCTTCGCCCACGCATTCGAACGGCTTGTGGTCCTGGAACTCCAGCAGTGCATCGAAGCCACCGGCCTGTTCCGGATCGTCGAGCAGATTGCGCCCGAAGATATTGACCAGGCGCGGCTTGGGCATGAACGGTGCCAGGGCCAGGAACACGAAGTGGCACTTCGGGCAGACCCCGCACCAGCGGTTCACCGGGCGCTCGCCCAGGATGTGGAAGTTGCGGTTGCAGCTGGAGAAGTGTGCGTCGTAGAAGTCGGACTTCGCGAACTGGCGCGCCACGGCAAGCTCGGACAGCGGGCGCAGCAGCGAGTAGTAGTGCAGATCGGCGGCAACGTACTTTTCCAGGTGCTCGCCGAAGGCCTGTTCGAACGCCCAGCCCTTGGACCACTGGTGGTTGACCTCGCCGGTCCCGGGGATCTGGCTGCCATAGCTGGCCGAGCGTTCGTTGGAGAACACCACCTGGTCCACGCCCTGCAGCAGCGCCGCCAGCACCATGATCGCCGAGTTCACCGCGGTCACCGGGATATGCCCGTTCCACGCGCCCTGGCGGTTGAGCTCGAACAGCGCCGGCGCCAGCGCGCGGCCGATGTTCAGCGTGGGCAGGCCGGTACGTTCGGCGCAGGCGCGGATCAGCTGCGACCCGCCGATCCACGTCACCGTTTCAGCGATGCCCAGCGCGCGCAGTGCTTCGATGCTGACCAGCGAATCCTTGCCGCCGCCGATCGCGACCAGGGCGTGCTCGCGCAGCCCCACGGCCGGCGCGGCCACCGCCTCGGCGGCCACCGGCAGGCGGAACCGCCCGCGCAGGTTCAGGCCGTTGCGGTAGGCGAATTCACCCAGGCCGTTGAGGTACACCGTTTCCACCAGCGCCGCGGTTTCCGCATCGATCGCGTAGCTGTCGATGCGGACCTGCTCGGGCACCGCGGCCTTGTAGTAGCTGACACCGGCGAACAGGTGCAGCAGCTGCAGGGCGCGCTGCACCGCCTGCGCACGTGCGCCGTCCAGCACGAACGGCGCGCCGGGGATCGTCACCGTCTCGGTCAGCTCGGGGCCGTCGTCGAAGGCGTAGACCAGCTGCGCCACGCCCGTCTCCGCGGCGAATTCGCAGCGGACGAAGCGGAAGGTGGCAACCTGGTGTTTATCGAAAGCAGTCATGGTGTATCCGGTCAGGCGGAGCGTTTTCGCGGCGGGGCGCGAAGGCGTTCAAGGGGACCCAGCGGGCGGCGGTCAGGGCGCATCATCGATGACGTCCTCGCGCGGCATCTCGCGCTGGTTGTAGATATTGGCCATCACGTAGCCGTAGGCGCCGGCATCGGCGATCAGCATCACGTCGTCCGGCGCGGTCGATACCGGCAGGCGACGGCGCTTGCCGAACACATCGCTGGATTCACAGATCGGCCCGACCACATCGAACATCGCCTCGGCGTAGCCGCCCTGGCGGCTGAGGTTTTCGATGTCGTGCCAGGCGTCGTACAGGGCCGGGCGCATCAGCGTGTTCATGCCGGCATCCAGGCCGACGCGGCGCACGCCGTCCTTTTCCACCACCTGGGTGGCGGTGGTCAGCAGCACGCCCGATTCGGCCACCAGATAGCGGCCCGGTTCGATCGCAAGCCGGAACGCCGGGTGCACCGCCTTGACTTCGGCCAGGCCGGCGGCCCAGGCCTGCAGATCGAACGGTTCGTCATCGGCGCTGTACGGAATCGGCAGGCCGCCACCGATGTCGATGGTTTCGATGCTGCCGATGCGGCGGGCGAAACCGGCCAGTTCATCGCACATCAGGCGCCAGTGCTGCGCGGTTTCCACCCCGCTGCCCAGGTGCGCATGCAGGCCGACCACGCGGGTGCCCAGTTCGCCGGCCAGGCGCACGAACTCATCCACGCGGGCGATCGGCAGGCCGAACTTGGATTCCTTGCCGCCGGTGCGGACCTTGGCGTGGTGGCCTTCGCCACGGCCCAGATCCACGCGCAGCCACAGCTCGCGGTTGCTGAACAGCTCCGGCCAGCGCTGCAGCGCCTCCACGTTGTCCACGGTGACCGTCACGCCCAGCGCGAACGCCGCTTCGTATTCCGCGCGCGGCGCGAAGCTGGGGGTGAACAGCACGCGGCGCGGCGACAGCACCGGCAGCGTGTTGAACACATGCTTGAGCTCACCGTGCGATACGCACTCCAGGCCGAACCCTTCCTGCTCCAGCAGGGTCAGGATCGCCGGATGCGAGTTCGCCTTGATCGCGTAGTACCGCTGGTCGATGGCCTTGATCGCGTTCAGTGCGCGGGCACGCGCACGCACGGTCGGCAGGTTGTACACGTAGCGCGGCGTACCCGCTTCGGCCAGCTGCAGCAGATGTTCGCGCTGGCCCCGCCACCAGGCGGTTTCGCGCGGGCGGATGGTGCCGGCGATCTCGCGCCAGCGCGGCCCGAACACTTCGCCCTCTTCCACCGGCATGGCACCGCTGTCGATCAGCTCGGCATGCAGGATCGGCAGCAGGCCGTCCGCGTCGGCTTCATCGATGACGAAGGTCAGGTTGAGGTCGTTGGAGGACTGCGAAATCATGTGCACGCGTTCACGGCCGAACGTCGCCCACACATCCGAGAGCTTGTGCAGCAGCGAGCGCATGCCGCGGCCGACCAGGGTGATCGCCGCGCACGGCACGATGATCTTGACCTTGCAGATCTGCGACAGATCGGCCGACAGCGCGGCCAGCACATCGGTGTTGACCAGGTTCTCGGACGGATCCAGCGACACGGTCACGTTGGTTTCCGCCGAGCCGATCAGATCGACCGACAGGCCATGCTTCTTGAACAGCCCGAACACGTCGGCCAGGAAGCCGACCTGCTGCCACATGCCGATCCCTTCCATCGAGACCAGCACGATGCCGTTGCGGCGGCTGATCGCCTTCACGCCGGGCACCGGTGCGGCGTTGCCATCGATGCTGGTGCCGGGCAGCTCGGGCCGCTCGGTGTCCAGGATCGCCATCGGCACGCCGGCATCACGGCACGGCTTGATCGAACGCGGGTGCAGCACCTTGGCGCCGGTGGTCGCGATTTCCTGCGCCTCGTAATAGTCCAGGCGGGTCAGCAGGCGCGCATCGGGCACATCCTTCGGGTTGGCGCTGAACATGCCGGGCACATCGGTCCAGATTTCCACGCGGCTGGCGCCGAGCAGCGCACCGAAGTACGCCGCGGAGGTGTCCGAGCCGCCGCGGCCGAGGATGGCGGTACCGCCATCGGCATGCTTGGAGATGAACCCCTGGGTGATCAGCATCCGGGTCGGCTGCGCATGGAAGCGCGCCGCCCAGGCAGCATCCGAGCGCCACTGGCAGTTCACCGACAGGCGCTGCGACCATTCGCTCTGGTTCGGCTGCGGCGGCAGGGCATCGAGCCACTCGCGCGCATCCATCCAGCCGAAATCCAGGCCGCTGGCGCGCAGGTAGGCCGCGCCCACCGTGGAGGACAGCAGCTCGCCCTGGCCCAGCACCTCGGCCTGCCACGCCAGCGCGCGCGTGACCGCCCGCGGGTCGTCGAGCAGCCCGGCCAGCGCGGCCAGGCGGGCGTCCAGCGCGGTCGCCTCCAGGTCCAGTTCGGCCAGGAACTGGCGATGACGGGCCACCAGCGCCTCCACGCGGGCGCGGCTGTCGGCGGCGCCATCGGCGATCGCGGTCAATTCATTGGTCACCCCGGACAGCGCCGACACCACCACCAGCACGCGCGAGCCCGTTTCTTCCGCCCGTTTTTTCGCCAGTTTGCCGATGGTGTCCCAGCGGTGACGACGCGACACGGAGGTGCCGCCGAACTTCAGTACGATCCAGCGATCGGCAAGGGGGGAAGCTGACATGGAGATAGTGGGGTTGGGTAGTGAGGGGGATTCGCCCGGCACACCGGGCCGAACCCCCGATTCTATGCCAAGCCTGCCCTGCGCAGGGCCGTCACGGCCCGGCAGCCGGCTTTTTCGGGCCTGACCGCGCGCGACCGGCGCTGGCGGCCCGGTCCGGCCCGCCGGATTGGTAAGCTGCCCGGCCGTTTCCGCTGGATCGTACCGCCATGACCCCCCGTCGCTTCCTGCAGCTGGATGTGTTTTCCCCCTATCCCGGCGCCGGCAATCCGCTGGCCGTCGTGCTCGATGCGCAGGGCCTGGACGAAACGGCGATGCAGGCCATCGCACGCTGGACCCGCCTGCCGGAGACGACCTTCGTGTTCCCGCCCCAGGCGCCCGGCAGCAGCTACCGGATCCGCATGTTCAGCCCGCAGAAGGAAGTGCCGTTCGCCGGCCATCCCAGCGTGGGCACCGCACACGCCGTGCTCGAGGCGGGCCTGGTCGCGCCGGTGGATGGCGTGCTGATCCAGGACGGCATCGCCGGTGCCCTGCCCCTGCGCGTGACCGGCGAAGGGGCGGCGCGCACGATCGCCATCCGCACCCCGCGCGCGAACCTCGGCGAGGTGACCACGGCCGACGATCCGCGGCTGCAGCACGCGCTGGCCGGCTGGGCCTTGGGTACGCTGCCGCCGGCGCGCATGGAAGGCGGCCGCAGCTGGTGGGTGGTCGAACTGGCCGATGAGGCCGCGCTGCGCGCGCTGGCACCGGCGTGGGAGGCGATCGCCGCACTGGCCGAATCCACCAGCAGCATGGGCGTGTTCGCCTACGCCCGCAGCAGCGAGCCCGGCGTGGACCTGGTGGTCCGGGCCTTCGTCGGCAACGGGCGGCGCTTTGAAGATGCCGCCTCGGGCGCGGCCAATGCCGTGCTGGCCGCGTGGCTGGACAGCCGGGACGCCCTGCCCGGCCAGGGCCGCGATTACGTCGTCAGCCAGGGCCGCGAAGTCGGCCACGATGCGCGGCTGAGCCTGCATATCGATGCCGAAGGCGATGTGTGGTCCGGGGGCCAGGTGCAGACGGTCATCACCGGCACGATCCACTGGTAAAGCAGCGGGGGCGGGTGCCGCCCCGCGCTGTACGCAGAGCCACCCACCGGGCGGCTCTGCACGGCGCCCTCAACCGGCCAGTTCAGCCTCCAGGCTGATCGGCACGGCGCTCAGCGCCTTGGACACCGGGCAGTTCTGCTTGGCATCGTCGGCAATCGCACGGAACTGCGCTGCTTCGATGTTCGGCACCACGGCCTTGACCTTCAGCGTGATCTGCGAAAGCTGCGGGCCGCCTTCCATCGAGAGATCGACCTTGGCCTCGGTATCCAGGCTGGTCGGCACGAAACCGGCTTCGGTCAGCTTGGCCGAGAGCGCCATCGTGAAGCAGCCGGCATGCGCGGCGGCGATCAGTTCTTCCGGGTTGGTGCCCTTCTCATCGCCGAAGCGGCTGCTGAAGGCATAGCGGGTCTTGTCCAGCAGGCCACTCTGCGGCGTGCTCAGTTGTCCCTTGCCTGTCTTGAGGTCACCTTCCCAGTGCGCACTGGCATGACGCGAAATACCCATCGTTTTTCTCCTGCGGGATGAATGGCCGGACCAGACTAGACTGCGGCGCGTTAGCGTGGCGTCGGGTCGCCGGGCCGGGCCGGGATGTCCCGGTGGCCGGGAACGCGCGCGTTCGACGTTCGACCATGGAAGTGCTGTTTTCCAGTGCTTTTCGTGCGACAGTCGGGGTGCGACGGGCCGTGGCCGGCGGCACCCGCGAACGACGCGGACCCTGTTTTCCGGCTATGTACTGATGCACTGCGGTAACCGATGGAGCGGAATTCCCGAATTTTTATGCGCCTACCTATTGGCGGCGCTCCATTGTTGCCCTACATTTCGCTTGCCGACGGGGTCGGCGCGACCAAACAACCAACCGTTCACGGAACAGGAAACCATGGCAAAGACCGCTAAGAAGGCTGCCCCGAAGAAGGCAGTAAAGAAAGTCGCTACGAAGGCAGCCGCGAAGCCGGCCGCTCCC
>Ga0308171_1001845_pt1 | contig 25647 bp, 26 predicted proteins | sample PhyGR1_FD_202135 | JGI IMG/M metagenome (GOLD analysis project Ga0308171, IMG submission 202135) | Phyllosphere microbial communities from UC Gill Tract Community Farm, Albany, California, United States - DLSLSG.R1 | ecosystem: Host-associated > Plants > Phyllosphere > Unclassified | place: USA...
GGATAAGTATCGTTGGAAGACTGAGATTTGTTCACGTCGTCATTTGGGTGAACCAAAGTTTTCTCACCAAGATTTCCACCGTTCAAAACATGAGATCTGTTGGCAACCACTTCGTTCACGTTCATGTTGGATTGTGTTCCAGAACCTGTTTGCCAGATCACAAGTGGAAACTGATCGTACAATTTACCTTCAAGGATCTCATCGCAAACTTTCCCGATCAGGTCTCTTTTTTCATTATCAAGAACGCCTAATTCTGCATTCGTATAAGCAGCGGCTTTCTTTAGATAAGCAAATGCATCGATGATCTCGCGAGGCATACTTCCTTCCGGCCCGATTTTGAAATTATTTCTGGAACGCTCCGTCTGTGCACCCCAAAATTTATCTGCAGGCACCTGCACGTCGCCCATTGTGTCTTTTTCGATTCTGAAACTCATTATATTATATTTATTTATTTTTAGGAGCTTGATCCCGCTTTCCGCTATTACTCCTCACGCCAAGGCTTTTCCCAGCGCTTGTTGTGGGGTAACCGCTGCAATCGGGGCTAGGGAATTGGTCTTTTTCATCCAACTTTTCCCACCAACTTGACATTGATTTTTACAACCTTACGAAATTACTAAAAACTAAAAGTTCAGCAAAATGAAAAAAATCAAGTCAGAAATTTTGTGAGTTTTGGTAAAATCATCTACTTTTGCTAAAAATATATAGCATTATGATGTTATCAGCATTCTGGCCGGTTTACCAATTCCTTTGGACCATTTATTTCTTCACAATGATGATTTGTGGATTTTGGTGTATTTTGATGTTCTTCGGATTCATCGTACCACTTTGGTTAACAGAAGGTGTAGCGGAATATTTTGGGAAGATCAACAAGAACTTCGACCCAGAAAAGATCAGATACAAAAAGCTTTATGAGCAAGAAGGTGTAGAGGTGATCTACCAAAGACCTGCAGGTGAAAAACCAGTAAGCCACGGTCACCACCATTAATTTGGCAATTTTCTTTTCGTGAGAGATTGCACTCAAAGCGAAACAATATATATTTAAATCCATTCTTTTTTAAGAGTGGATTTTTCTTTTGACAAAACTTTTTTCTTCAATCTCAAGTCTTGATTCTTGCCTCTTTTTTCTTGATTCTTAATTCCGTATCTTTGCACTTTAAAAATTTAATATGTCCAAGTCATTAATTCCAAAACTGGAAGCGATAAAACAACGATATAATGAGGTCGCGGATCTTATCATCCAACCAGATGTGATCACTGACCAAAAAAGATATTCCACACTCAACAAAGAATACAGCGATCTGGGAAAGATCGTGAAAGTATTTGATGAATATAAAGGTGCCCTAGACACGATTGCAGAATCCGACGAGATCATTGCGGACGGTTCTGACAAAGAATTCGTAGAAATGGCAAAGCAGGAGAAGTATGAAGCAATGGACAAACTGCCTGAGTATGAGGAGCAACTTAAGTTCCTTCTAATTCCGAAAGATCCAACCGATGACAAAAACGTGATCGTGGAACTTCGTGCTGGAACTGGTGGCGATGAAGCGGCGATATTTGTGGAAGATGTTTACAGAGCTTACGCCATGTATTTCAAAACCAAAGGTTGGAAACACGAGATCACAGATTCCAGCGAGTCAACCAAAGGTTATAAAGAATTGATCCTAAAAATCGAAGGCGACGGCGTTTACGGCATTATGAAATTTGAATCCGGTGTTCACCGTGTACAACGTGTTCCGGAAACCGAATCTCAAGGTCGTGTTCATACATCAGCAATTACGATTGCCGTTTTACCAGAAGCCGAAGAGATCGATTTTGAATTGAATCCTGCAGACATCGAGATGCAGACTTCTCGTTCTGGTGGAGCTGGAGGACAGAACGTAAACAAAGTAGAAACGAAAGTTCAATTGACACACAAACCGTCTGGAATGGTCGTGGTTTGTCAGCAAGCCCGTTCTCAGTTGGCTAACCGTGAATTGGCTATGGAAATGCTTCGTACGAAATTATACGATATCGAAGTTCAAAAATCAGTTGGCGATATTGCAGCGCAACGTAAATCAATGGTTTCTACAGGTGACCGCTCGGCAAAGATCAAAACGTACAACTATCCGCAAGGAAGGGTGACGGACCACAGGATCAACAAATCGATGTACAATCTGGATGCCTATATGAATGGCGATATTTCTGAGATGATCGACGCTGTGATCATGGCGGAAAATGCTGAGAAATTAAAAGGTGAAGAAGAGGGGATTTCTTAAGATTCTCAATTTATATAAAATAAAAGACTGCAAATTTGCAGTCTTTTTCTATTTTAACTTATCAATTCCTCTCAGTCCATTAAATTGGATTCCGTATTTCCAATTGCAGTAAGCGAAGAATTGGTACATTCTGTACTCGAACTCAAAACCGTAATTTTCTTTGGGGTCATATTCGATGGCGACTTCATAAAAATTCCGATTGGTACCAGAATAGAATCTGGAATTCCATTCGGTGACCAAAATTGTGTTTCGGGATTTCAGACTGGATTCTGTGAACATGGATCGTGGTTGCGCTCGTGATGCGACAAAAGTTTCATACTCGGCATCGAAAACGGTGATTTCCCACTCGTCGGCAGAATCTGTTTTCTTCTGAGTGGCGATGGACGGTTTTTGGTCTTCTGCTCGCGGTTTTTTATTTGTAACACAAGACCAAATGAATACAGAAATTATGGTGAGGATGATGAAGTTTTTCATTTTTGTAATTTTTATTTTCTCGCAAATTTTTGCAGCTTTTTTTTGAGATACTTTTTCAAAATCTAAGTTGGTCTAAGTTACATAAGTTATTTTAAAGTTGGTTTTGGAACGTGGAATCTCTCGCAGCCCGAGCTGAGTGGAGCTCATTTTTTTGCTAGGGAAAAGCTTTGGCAAAAAAATAGCGGGAACGGAGCGCGGAAAAAGCTGCCCAAAAAATTATTGGACTATTACTTAAACAAAAAACCGTTCCAGAGATTGAAACGGTTTGTATCAGTTTGATTTTGTATTAATTCTTACGGCGTCGGATCTTTCTGCAGGATCACAAACGCAGGAAAGTGGTCGGAATATCCGCCTGTGAACTGGTCGCCATTCCACGAACGGAACGGATAACCTTTGTAGTTTCCTTCTTTGTTGACCAAATAAGCTGGTGCATAAATTTCGGCTTTGAAGACCGTATAATCTTTTCTTACTTCTTTGTTTGGTGAATATAAATTAGACGAAACGATGATCTGATCGAACAAGTTTGGTGAATCTTGATAAGCTAAAGATGCCACACCGTTTTTATATAACGGATACATCAGATTAAGATAAGGTGTACTTTCTGACAGGTCTTTTGGATTGCCTGCTGCTTTCAAATAATTTTTTAAACTCGGACTAATTGGGTCATCATTGAAATCTCCCATTGCGAACATCTTAGTGGAAGGGTCCAACGCTTGTACACTGTCCATCTGTTGTTTCAAGATTGTAGCTGCTGCATTTCTTTTTGGAAGGGAAGCTGCTTCGCCACCTCTTCTGGATGGCCAGTGGTTTAGGAAGAATGCCACTTTCTCATTGTCTAGGAAACCTGTCAATACTACAATATCTCTTGTGTATTCTCTTTTACCTTCGCTGCCGAAGATCTTCACTTCTTTTTTCCAAGATTTGGATGGCGTGAATCTTCTTTTTTGATAGATGAAGCCAACGTCTATTCCTCTGTAGTCATAAGAGTTGAAATGAACTACGCCATAATCATATTTTGCAATAGCTGGTTCTTTTACAAGGTCTTCCATCACCTGACGATTCTCTACCTCTATCAAACCTACGACAACAGGTGCTGTATTCGTGTAGGCTTTTCCCATTTCTGAGATCACTTTCGCCTCGTTCTCCAATTTTTGCTTATAGATCTTGTAGTTGTAATTTTTACCGCTTTTCGGGGTAAACTCCTCAGAACCACCTTGGATTCTCACTACTTTTTTACCTTTAAGTGCTCCATCATTCCAAGGTCCAGCATAATCTTTATCTGTAACTTCAAGATATTTCACAGAATCCAAAGGTATGCTTCTGTGGAAAGCAGGGTTGCTTATGTCTTTGGTGCCATCTATGTAATCAGCAGAACGAATGGTGTCCCAGAGATTTTCGACATTCAGAAATCCTACGGTAGCAGCGCGTACTTGTTTCTTTTGCTGTGCAGATAATAAGGAGATGCTAAAAATAGCTATCAAGCGTAAAATATGTTTCATAAGTAGATTTTATTGTTTTTTTATAGTCTTATGGTATCGCTGAAAATTCTAACAACATGTGAGTTTTCCAAACCACGGCGATTTCATAAATAAAATATGTAAGGCTACAAAAGTAATTTTTTTTGCTTTGTCGCAAAATAAAAATTTCAAGTTTTTGATAATTGACAGTAAGGTTGCAAATAATTGATGATTTGTTAAAATAAATAAAATGTTAAAAAGTATTAATTATAGAAAATTTATTTACATTTGCCTTCCGTGTATAACGGACTGTATATTAGAAAAAAAGAGCAAACAAAACCTAATTGATTTATGATTAAAAAACTATCATTAATCTCCTTATTCACAATGCTTCCAGCATCATTTTATTATGCACAGACGACTGTTTTTGCATACCTGAAAGATGCTGATGGGAAACCCGTGGAAAAAGCACAAGTGGATCTAAAAGGAGAAGGTAATGGTGTTTCGGCAGACAAAATTGGATATTTCCAGTTTGTAGATTTGAAAACCGGACATTATCAGATTGTGGTATCAAAATCCAATTTCGAAACGAAAACTTTGGAATTTGACATCACCACAGAAAAGAGAAAAGACTTAGGGGTAATCACCCTTTATTCTTCTTTAACAGGGGCTGACCAAGGGCTTGCAATCCTTGATAATGGCGACGATGAAGGAGGTAGCCAGTCTTCAACGGTTGGATTATTGCAATCTTCCCAAGATGTTTTCAACAGAATTGCAAGTTTTGACCTTGGCGCTTACTGGTTCAGACCAAGAGGTGTTGACGGGCGAACTTCTGAAAACATGTTGAATGGTGTTTCTATGGTGAAATCTGATAATGGAAATGTCGATTTCTCTAACTGGGGAGGACTTAATGAAATCGTAAGATATCCAGAGATTGCTGCAAACCACGCACCTTCAGAATATGCATTCGGGGGAGCAAGTGGTGTTATTTATAAAAATACAAAAGCCAGCGAATACAGAAAGGGTTTCCAAGCAGTTTATTCTATCACTAACAGAAATTACAGACAGAGAGTTTCTTTGAGATACACATCTGGAATGTCAAAAAGTGGATGGGCTTTCACATTGATGGGCGCTAAAAGATGGGCAGAGGAAGGAATCCAAGATGGGACTTTCTATGATGCTTACGGAACTTACTTAGGTATTGAGAAGAAAATCAATGATAATCATACAATTACCTTCAATGCTTTTGCTTCACCTACAAGAAGATCTACTTCTAGTCCTAATACACAAGAAGTTTATGACTACAGAGGTGTACATTACAACTCATATTGGGGTTGGCAAAATGGAGAGAAAAGAAATGAGAGAGTTAGAAAAGGTTTCCAACCGATTTTCCAATTACAGGATTTTTTGAAAATTAATAAAAACTCCAACCTTTGGACGTCAGTTTCTTACCAGTTTGGAAAAGATAGCGGATCCAGATTGGATTGGCAAAATGCAAGTAATCCATCGCCTACTTATTACAAAAAATTACCAAGTTATTACTCCAACAGTATAGATTACAACGCTTATCATAATGTTCAAGATCCTGCATTATATACTGAACTACAGAATGGACGTGATGCAGCAATTGAAAACTGGGCGAATAATAACCAAGAGGTTACTCAGATCAATTGGAACAATCTATATGCTGTAAACAGAAATAAAGATTCTTTTGACCAACAAGAAATGCTTACGAAATACGGTCTTACAGGGAACAGAGCAAAATATTTTCTTGTAAATGACGTAAGTGATGATAAAATCTGGAATGCGGCAACACATTATACTTACAACTTTACAGATAAATCTAAATTTTTACTGAACGTTTCTTATCAGAATTTCCGTTCCGAGTATTATAGAGAAGTTGAGGATATGCTAGGTGCAGATTACGTTTTAGCAGTAGATCCATTTGCAGATTCAAACAGAAAAGGGTCTTCAGGTCTTTACAATATGAATGATACAAACCTGTCAAAACATGTTGGTGACAAGATTGGATATAATTATATCTTAAGAAGACAGGAAGTAAAAGTAAATCCAGGCGTTAAATTCTCTACAGGAAATTTTGATGTTTTCGTAAGTGGATTATTTGGTTACTCAACATCTAACAGAGAAGGTTTGTTCAAGCATTATCTTTATCAAAATAATTCCCTTGGACAAAGCAAAGACTTCAACTATTGGAATTATGGTTTGAAAAGCCAAATTGTATATAGGCTTAACGGAAGAAACTTCTTGGTTTACAACGGTGCATACTTTACACAATCTCCTTTCCTGGAAGATATTTTCATCAATCCAAGAAACAACAATTATTCAGCTCCAGGTATTAAAAATGCAAAAATCAGTGCTAATGATTTGAGTTATGTAATGTCTACACCAAGAATGAAACTAAGGCTTACTGGATATATTACTGATACTCAGGATGACACAAACGTACAGAGATTTTTTGCTGACGGACTTAGTCTTGCTACAAGTAATGATGAAACTACAGGAGATGCGGATGCAGGTCAAACAGCTAGTGCTTTTGTGGTGCAGACAATGTCTAATGTAAACAAAAGAAACATGGGAGCGGAATTGGGTGTTGATTATAAAATCCTTCCAACGCTTTCTTTCCAAGGGGTAGCAAACTGGGGAGATTATACTTACAGAAACAATCCGACAGTCTATTTTGCATCTGATGTAGTGGCAGCTCCTTATGTTGATTATGGAAAAACAAACATCAAAGGAATGAAAGTAGGTGGTACGCCTCAGAAAGCTTTCTCTGCTGGTTTACGTTACAGTGACCCTCATTATTGGTGGGTAGGTGCAAACTGGAATTATTTGGATGATAATAATCTGGATCCGAATGCCATTACAAGAAGTGATGAATGGTATACAAATAATGCAAGCAGTACGCCAATTACAACACTGACTCAGGAAAAAATTGATTACTATATGAGTCAAAAGAAACTACCATCTGCACATTTCATTAATGCGAATGTTGGGAAGTCTTGGATTTTTGGGAAATATTATTTGCTAATTTCCGCATCTGTTAACAATATTCTGGACAATACAAAATACATTACCGGTGGGTTTGAACAAATTAGAAACACCAACGGAAATGTAGATTTTGAAAATGATTTTAACAGCAAAACGCCAAATTTTGCACCTAAGTATTGGTACACACAAGGGCGTTCTTATTTCGTAAACTTACAAGTTAGATTCTAAATAATAATTTTAAAAAAGCAATACAATGAATATAAAAAAATACTTCAAAATGAGTCTTGGTGTGGCGGTTCTAGTTGCTACTCAGATTTCATGTATACAAGATGATAATTGGGATGCACCGGAAGTTGTTTGTAACAATAAGTTCGATGCTCCAACGATTACAATGGCTGAGTTCGTAGCTAAGTCTCCAGCAACAGGAGTTTATACTGTTCCTGCACAAGATGCGACAAATCCAGCAGTTATTTTTGACGGATATGTAGTTTCTTCGGATGCAAGTGGAAATTTCTATAAAACAATTTCTTTCCAAGACAAGCCAGAAAATCCGACCGTTGGGCTGGTTGTAGGAATTAATAAATCTATGAATTACACCGATTTTCCAGTAGGGGCGCACATTAGAATCAAAGCCAATGGTATGGTTATAGGGAAATCTAATGATGTTATCACATTAGGAGTTAAGGATCCGGATTTTGCAATCGGCAGAATTCCTGAATCAATTATCAGTAGATTTATTGCGGGTGTCTGTAATGGAAACGGTCTTGATATCGCTACCATTGTTCCTCAAGAACTAACTTTGGCTCAAATCAAAGACCCAAAATATGTTAATACTTTAGCAATTGTTAAAAATGTTCAATTTGCTGCAAACGAAGTAGGTTTACGTCTTATGAACCAGGATGCTGCCGGTACTTATGTTGATACAAACAGAAACTTGGTAGATAATGCTGGTAACACTGGAATTGTTAGAACTGACGGATTCTTCAAAGGAACGGCATACAGTATTCCTGATAAAAGTGGGGACATAACATTTGTTGTGAGTAAATATGGTACAGGATCTACACCTTATCAGAATATTATTAGAGGAATAAGTGATATTGATTTTACAAAACCTCGTTTTGCGACAGGACTTTTGGGAGGTACAGATATTACGTATTCAGGCTCATTCACAGAAACTTTTGAAAGTTATGCTGTTGATGCTTCGTTGTTCCCTAAATATTTTAATTATGCATATGTCGGTAACAGATATTGGCAGATAAAAACATTCAGCAGCAATAAATATATTCAGATGTCTGCAAATGGTGGAGGAACTTCTGCTTTCCATACATATTTTATGGTACCTGTAGATTTTACAGCTGCAAACAGTCTTACATTTAGAGTCAATGTTGGTTATTACAATGGTGATGCCCTTAAGGTTTACACAACCAATAATTATACGCCGGGTTCTGATATCTCAACTGCTACTTTGACGGATATTACGTCTAGCTTTACAATACCTAAAACGCCAACAAATACTTATGGTACTCTTGCAAATGCAGGAACGTACAATATTCCGGCAGCTTTAACAGGAAATGGATTTATTCTTTTCAAATATGAAGGAGTTAGCCCAAGTGTTACAACAACAATTCAGATTGATGACGTTAAAGTTCAATAAGAATTTTAATTTCACTTTAATATAAAAAAAAAGACCGCACATCGCGGTCTTTTTTTATTTCAGAATATCCCAGAATTCTGTGTTTTCATTTTCCGCCAAAGCTTCCGTCCAAAAAATAAGACAAGAACTAGCAATGCAATGGCAAAGATAAAAGCAAGTACCGGAAGAAAGATGGAGAGTACAGACATCAGTCCTGCACCAGCTGTTTCAGTTGTTGCTACAAGGTTATTTCCAATTCCGCCCGTTGTAGCCGTTGAGGCAGCGCGCGTTCCTGCGAATCCCGACGCGATGGTCGCAGCAGTTCCACCACCAGCAATCAATGCCAAAGCCCATTGCGGAAAAGTTCCCAGTTCCATAAACTGGCTGGCAAACAAAACTGATCCGGCAACCGTCGCCAAGGGAATGGATAAAGTATCGAGAAAATTGTCAACTACTGGAATGTAATAGGCAAGGACTTCTATCAAAGTCGCAATGCCAGTAGTAATAAGAGTCGGTAATCCAGACAGCCATTCGAAGTTGTCACCCATCGGGATCCAACCGAAATAGGAAACCAGGCTCACAGCAAATAAGGGTAAGAAAACACGGAATCCAGAAGCCGCAGCCAATCCAATTCCGATAAAAGTACTTAATAGATAGGGTAAGATATCAGTCATTTGTAATTTTGTTTGAGAATAAAATTACAAATAAAAATAGATGCAAAGTCAGTATCAGTTAAAATCTAACTTCTAATATCTCACATCTAGCTTCTCTTTAAGATTCAGATTTCTTTTTGCAGAGATTCAAAAATTGTTTTTCCACCACAGAAAAACCCTCAGGCATTTCTTTGGAAGCCCAGAAAAGCATCACAATCGATCTTTCTTTGAAAGCTTCTAGGTAAGTCGCTTTGTTTAATCGGTAAGATTCTCGTAGTAACCGTTTTATGCGATTTCTGTCTACGGCTTTTTTGAAAAATTTCTTGCCTACAGAAACACCAACTCTATGATTGGGAACCGAAAAACTATCGGTAGATTTGATATGAATAACTCGAATATTGTCCACGGTCAGCCATTTACCTTTCTTAAAAAGATGGTCGATCTCGGATTTTCTTTTCAGTTTTTCGTGTGTGGGGAAACTGTTTATTTTCATCGGAAAAATTATTCTTTTCCGGTTAAGTAATTAATGACTTCAGCCGCAGCATACAATCCGAATATCGCAGGAATAAAACTGATCGTTCCATAAAAAGACCTTTTGAAATTAGTTCCGTCTGTCATTTTCAAGCTTTCTTCATCTTGCAATTCGGTAGAAAAAACACAACGGAAACCTTTGTCGATCTTCTCTTTTTTGAGACGTTTTCTTACTTGTCTTGCAAGCAGGCAATTGTTGGTTTTATGGATGTCTCGCACCATTACTTTGCTTGGGTCCGATTTTCCGCCTGCTCCCATGGATGAAACGAGTTTGGTCTTACTTCTTCTGCAAGCGATGATCAAAGCAATTTTTGGTGTCAAAGAATCAATACAGTCCAAAACGTAATCGAATTTTTCTGATCGAATGAGCTCGTTCATTCTTTCCGGCTCCAGAAACTCATTAAGTTTAGTCAGGTCAAGTCTTGGATTGATGTCCATCAAACGGTCTCCAACCAAATCAACTTTGTGCTGTCCAATCGTAGAATGAAGCGCCGGTAATTGACGATTGATATTGGTAATGTCAACCACATCGCCATCCACGATCACCATTTTTCCAATGCCGGCTCTCGCCAAAAATTCTGCTGCGAAAGAGCCAACGCCACCCAATCCAACTACCAAAACTTTAGCATTTTGAAGTTTTTCGATGCCATCTTCCTTGATCAATAATTCAGTGCGTTCCAGCCAAAATTTATCCATGCCTAACTATATTATCCAGATTTTCCCACATTTGGTCTTTTAGATTTTCCAAAGAAATTGATCTGATCTCAGCCACTTTTTCATAAAGTTCACTAATTTCAAAATCAGAATCATCGGTTTCCAAAAAAAATCTTCTGATGGGAATGTTTTTAATTGTATTCTGCAAAGATAAGTGATCTAGTGCTGCTTTTCCAAAACTGAGGTAAAAGCCTGCGTCCAAAAGTTCTTGTGCAATATTTTCTTTCTTATTGAAACCGTGAATGACCAAAGGGACCTTTGCTGTTTTATAATGTAAAATTTGAGAAAAACGTCTTACACAGTGGATGATGATCGGTTTTTTGATCTCTCCTGCCCAATTGATGTGTGCCTGGAATATTTCATTTTGAAGTTTCTCATCGATATCGATCAATCCGTCCAATCCACATTCGCCGATGGCCAGGCAATTCTCTGATAGTGAAATCTTTTTTATCGACTCAAGATCTGATTTCCAGTTTACCGTAATGTCTTTTGGATGTAAACCCGCAGAGAATTTTCCCGCTGGAATTTCGTCAGTGAGATTAAGACTGTAAATCCCATTTTTGTTGCGTTGATGATGATGAAAATCCAAAAAATCCATAGTCAAAGATAGGGAATTAAGTTTTTTTGAAATACCGATTTACTGATTGTAATTCTTCGATTTCGAGAATGAAGATCATAACATAATATTCTATTGTAATTAACCAAAATAAGTGTTAAATTTACATTCTATCGTTGAAAATAAATGAAGAAAAAATTTACTGATAAGCAGATAAAGATCCTGGATGTTGCGGAGGAATTGATTGCCAAAAAAGGCTTCGATGGTACTTCTGTGCGCGATATCTGTACCAAGGCCAACATCAATGTGGCGATGATCTCGTATTACTTCGGTTCCAAGGAGAAGATGATGTCCTACCTTTATCAGTACCGTGTTCAGCGAACGAAGGAGAGTTTTTCGGAATTTGCCCAGACGATAAAAGAAGGCAAGCCAGAAATGCAGATGAAGGAGATCATCAACTATATTGTGTCTCTACTTTTCAAATACAGTTATTTTCACGGTTTTGTGACTCAAGAAATTAGAACTCAGGACAACGTAAAAGATGATTTGCTGGAGTTTTATCAGATCTGCGTAGCAAGGTTGGACGATATCGTGAAAAAGGGAATCGTCTCGGGTGTTTTTCACAATGCACCAAAATCAGAAGATATTCTTACGATGATCATTGGATCTACCTTGTTCGTCATTAGGAATCGTAATTTCTATGAGCTCTACATTCCTGCAACCAACGAGGCGCAGTACATGAAAGAAGCAGAACAGAAATTGAGGAGCAGCATTCTCTTGAGTGTTTTTGCACTCTTGGATTATGATGCAGAATAGTTTATTTCTCTATAAGCTTTAAAGCTTCATTAATATAAAATTCCACTTCTGCCGGGCGGTTGTTCGAATCTTTTTCAACGCCTTCTTTGTTACCAAGTCTTACAATGATCATATCATATTCTGGAATTAGGATGACGTATTGCCCGTAAAGTCCACGAAGATAATAGTGGTGGATCTTTGCATCAGAATTGGTCCAGACTCCCAAACCATAAACCCCATTTGATTGTGCCGATGGTGTGATCATCTTTTCAACAAATGATTCATCGATCAAAGGCATATTTCCAAATTTCCCTTTGTTAAGAAGTAGAGAACCAAGCTTTGCAAAATCCCGTGCGTTGGATTGGATGCAGCAAAATGCTTTTTCAATTCCAAGGTCATCAGTTGACCATTCCGCATTCTGTTCCATTCCTAGAGGTCTCCAGAGTTTTGCAGAAGCGTAAGTAGCAAGTGGCATTCCCACTGCCCTTCCAACCGCGAACCCCAAAAGTTGAGTGGCGCCACTTTGATACTCAAACATTTCTCCTGGATTTTGCTTGAATTTTTTCTGAAAGACCACGTTTGCCAGTGACGAGCCATAGTAGGCGGCCGCATTGGGGCCAAATGGATTCTTATAATTTTCTTCCCAGTCCAATCCAGCTTCCATAGACGCAAGATTTCCTAAGGTTAGATTTTTCCCAAATTCCTTTTCGGCAATTTCTGGATAGAGGTCGGCAAGCTTCTGATCAATCCCGCTGATGCGCCCATCGTCTATCGCCTTGCCCAAGAGCAAAGCCGTAACTGTTTTCGCCATAGAGAAGGAATTGCTGGCCGTATTTTTCTTGTAGCCATCCCAATAATGTTCCTGCAAAAGTTTCCCATGTTGGATTACCAAGAAAGAAACCGATTCGGTCTCTTTCAGATGTTTTTCCAATTCCGGAGACAGTTTTGTTTTATTATAATTAATGTCTGTCGGCCAAGGTTTTGGGTTACCTCTGGAAATTTTATTTGATGAAAAATATTTTCCGTCATCGATAGTTGAACTGGATTCTCCCTTAAGATAAGTAAGTCTCACACCTTGGAAAAGATAGTTATAACCAGAAATGTAAATGGTCAGAATGATTCCGGCAACTATTAATAAGAATATATTCAAAGGCTTTTTCAACATTGTAAAATACTTTAATGTAAAAATAAATTTATTTTACTCAAATATCGATAAATTTGTTTGGAATGATTTTCGATTTTTCTCTGTTATGAATGATGAATTAAAAAAACAACAACTCCGAAATCACAAAATGTTGGCTACAGGATTATTCATCTTGATGGCAGTTGTCTTTGTGGTCATGACAATTCTTCAAAAACAAGATCACGCACATTGGATCGGTTACATCCGCGCGTTTTCCGAAGCGGCAATGGTTGGTGCTTTGGCAGATTGGTTTGCGGTGACGGCTCTTTTCAATTATCCTTTGGGAATCAAAATCCCACACACCAATTTGATCGAGAATTCTAAAGAAAAGATTGGTGATAATCTAGGAAATTTTGTGGTGGACAACTTTCTTTCGCCTCAAAATATCAGACCATATATTCAGAAACTAAAAGTTTCGGTTTACTTGGGCGAATGGCTTTCAAAAGAAAGAAATCAAACTGTTTTGATCAATGAGTTGTCATCGATTTTAATTAATATCATTAATAAATTGGATGATGAGACTGTCGTGAAATTCATTACAAACAAAGCCGAAGAAATGGCAGACTCAATCAAACTTAATTCGATTATCGGAAATGGGATTGAATATATCCTTAATAAAAATGACCACCAAAGATTAATAACAGGCTTAAGTTCTCAAATCAAAAATTACATTCTGGAAAACCAGCAATTGGTTACGGAAAGAGTCGAAAAGGAGAGTTTCTTCTTCATTCCAAAATCTGTGGATTCTAAAATATCAGAGAAAATTACAAAAGGATTAAGTGATTATTTCCGTGAAGTGGAGGAGGATTTGAAGCATCCATTAAGAACAGAGGTCACGAACAAGATTTTCGAATTTTCAAAAGAACTGAAAGAAGAACCAAAGTGGGAATCGGAATTTGAAAATATCAAGTCAGAGTTTCTACAAGGTGAAAAACTGAATCAATATTCCAATGATATCTGGCAATCTTTGAAATCATCCTTAATCGCAGAATTGACAAATCAGGATTCCAAACTCAAATCTTACATCAAAAAAAATCTGGACGGGTTTGTCTTTAATCTTCAAAACGATGAGCAATTCCAAAACCGAATCGATAGTTGGGTAAGATTAACCGTTTACAAATACATTCTCAAAAATACCAAAGGTTTCGGAGAATTAATAAGCACAACCGTCGGTAATTGGGAAGGAAAAGAACTCAGCAGAAAGCTGGAATTGGAAGTTGGAAAAGACCTTCAATTTATCCGTATCAACGGAACTATCGTAGGCGGTTTGGTTGGATTGATCATCTATACGGTTGCACATTTTATATAGATCAATTTATTTTCTCACTTTAGCTTGGTGAACAAATGAATCCAATTGCACAAAAAAGCCTCCGATTGGGAGGCTTTCAATTTTATTTCTGTTCAAGAATTTTCTCGATGATTTTGTGTGTGATCATGTAAGTTGGTTTCACACCAGTCAATCCAAGTCCACCAGAAGATAGTGTGCTTCCCGTTTCCAAAGGATTATCCGAAGCATAGTAAGCGTACATCACAAACAGGTCCGGAGAAATGTGATGACGGATTTTGCTCGCTACCTGAATCGCTTTTTGATAATGTGCACCTTCCATTTCCAGTCCGATGGCTTTCCACGAAGTCGTCATAAAGTAAGACAAAATATCTTTGTTTTGAAGCGATGTTCCCAAAACCGTTACCATTGGTCCTTCAAATGCTTTTACTTCATCGTCTACAAAATCTTCGAGTTTCAAAGCGTTCTCAAAAGTGTAATTGTCCGCAGTTCCTTCGAAGATGTGGGAGGTTGGGATCATGATGTCGCCTTTTCCACCAGTAAGAATTCCGGCTTTTCCCATAATGGAAACCGATTTCACTTTCATCATATAAACTTCGCCGTTGACTTCGTAAGGTCTTAGTAATTCGTCCATCACTTCAAAAGCCTGTTCTCCGAAAGCGTAATCGAAAACCAAGATCACGTCGTCACCTTTAAATTTCTGTCCTGCGAAAATAGAATTCTTAAGTTCTGTCTTAGCAAGGTCGATGATTTGAACATCAATGTTACTTCCGCTGTGGTCATCGATGTAGATCATTCCTTCTTTCAAGGCGTGGTCTAGAACTTTGGTTTGAAGGTCTTTTTTATTACTAATGTCAGCAAAAAGTTTGTAATCAACTTCTTTCGTTCCTTTTTTATTAAGCGCATCGTTGGCGAAAAGCATATTCTTCACAGAGTGCATATTTGCACTGATGATGTGAAGCGGTCTCATATGAAGATTGTTCTCCACCAACACCTGCTTAATTTTATTAGCCCATTTCTCTCCGAAAAGATGATGACCAACTCTTTCTTGTAGAATCGATGAAAAATAAATCTCACGTTCGCTCACTTCTTTCCAATCTGTCAAACTTACTTGTCCTAAATAATAGATAATTTTGAACAAACGGTCAGGATTGTTGTCATCACCAAAGCTGTTATAAGCGTTCAAAGTTTCATCAAACGTTCTTCCCAAGAAAGAAGAAAGGTGGATCAACGCGACTTCTTTTTCTTTTCTGCTGTGTTTTTTCTCGCCTTTCGCAACTTCTTCAATGATTTTCCAGATTCTTCTTGGTCTTCCATCTTGGCTTAGGTCAAAACCAATGTTTCTGATTTTATCCGCTTCAAGATATAAGAAAGTAAGGTGAGTCAAAATATCATAGATCTCAGAACGTCCCAATAGAACTTCAATGTTCATTTGGTGTTCGTCAATCCTGTAACAATTTCTACGTCTTTTCTTAGGAACGATCGGTTCAAAACTGCCTTTGTCAAAACCTTCGTCAGACGTTAAATGAATGAAAGAACATTCCTCGATTCCTTCCGGAAGACGGTCAAGAACATAAAGTAAACCGTCCAGCTCTATCTTGTTTGGAATGCTCATACTTCCGTAGATCTCAGGATTGATGACCATTAAGAGTTTTCTTAATGACTCGCCCGAAACACCTGAAGGTTTGAAAAATCCTCTGTAAAATAAATGTCTCATAGACACGTATAATCTTTCGATAGCCTCTGTGGTTTCTCTTGCTCTTGAATTTGCCATATATTAAAATTTTTATAAAAGTCTGCGAAGTTACGAAATTTAATTTAAATAATTAATTTGTTGATTTTCAATTGTTTGTTTGTGTATTTTGTAAATCTAAAATTGGTCTTTAAAATTAATCTTTCTCTTTAATACTAAGAAATGATTCTCAAAATAAATTTTATTCATATTTCGATAACAATAATAAAACATAGTGTTTTTTATTTTTAATTAAATTAGTATTGATTTTAATGGGGTCAATTAAGGATTAAAATTTAAATAATATTAAACCAGCTGTAATTTTTATGGGGTATTTTATTTTGAATTTATATTTTTTGTAAATTTGCCCAGTTTAAAACAACAAACTTTTATGTCAACACTAAGATTCAAAGCTCTGGCAGAACTTCCGTTCAGAAATTACAGAAAAGACAACTCTATTGAAATTCCTGCAAAATTGTCGGAACTATATTGCCAAAACGTTTTCTCAGAAGTTACGATGAGAGAATATTTGACTAAAGAAGCATTCCAATCTATTTTGGACGCCATCAGAAAAGGTGCAAAAATCCCGAGACATATTGCAGACCAGGTTGCAGTAGCAATGAAAGATTGGGCAATGTCGAAAGGTGCAACTCATTATACACACTGGTTTCAGCCATTAACAGGCTCTACTGCAGAAAAACACGATTCATTCTTCACGCCGATCGAAGGTGGAAGAGCGATCGAGAGATTCAGTGGTGCATTATTGATCCAGCAAGAGCCGGACGCTTCTTCTTTCCCAAATGGTGGAATCAGAAACACGTTCGAAGCAAGAGGATACACAGCTTGGGACCCGACTTCTCCAGCTTTCATCATGGGGACTACACTTTGTATTCCTTCCATTTTTATTTCTTACACTGGTGAAACTTTAGATTATAAAGCACCATTATTAAGAGCTTTGAATGCAGTTGACGAAGCGGCAACCGATGTTTGTAAATCATATTTTGATAAAAACGTAACCAAAGTTTCTCCAACATTAGGTTGGGAACAAGAATATTTCTTGGTTGATACCGCTTTGTATCAATCTCGTCCCGATTTGGTTTTGACAGGAAAAACCTTGCTTGGACATTCTCCAGCGAAAGGTCAGCAATTGGACGACCATTATTTTGGTTCGATTCCTACAAGAGTGATGAACTATATGAAGGAATTGGAAATCGAATGTATGAAGTTGGGAATTCCTGTAACCACGCGTCACAACGAGGTTGCTCCAAACCAATTCGAATTGGCACCAATGTTTGAAGAAGCGAATGTTGCGGTTGACCATAATTCATTATTGATGGACATTATGGCGAGAATTGCGCACAAGCATCACTTCAGTATTTTGTTCCACGAAAAACCATTTGCTGGTGTGAACGGAAGTGGAAAACACAACAACTGGAGTTTGGCGACTGACACGGGCGAAAATCTTTTGAGCCCAGGAAAAAATCCTAAGAAAAACCTTCAGTTCCTGACATTCTTCGTGAATACTTTGAAAGCCGTTCACGATTACGCAGATTTGTTGAGAGCATCTATTGCATCAGCAAGCAACGACCACAGATTGGGAGCTAATGAAGCGCCACCAGCAATTATTTCTGCATTCATCGGAAGTCAATTGTTCCGAGTTTTGGAAGAATTGGAAAAAGTAACGGACGGAAAATTATCGCCTGAGGAAAAAACCGATTTGAAACTAAACGTTGTCGGAAAAATCCCTGAAATCCTTTTGGACAACACCGATAGAAACAGAACTTCACCATTCGCTTTTACTGGAAATAAATTTGAGATCAGAGCAGTTGGTTCTTCTGCAAACTGTGCTGAGGTAATGACTGTGATGAATGTGATTGCTGCAAAACAATTGAAAGTCTTCAAAGTTCAAGTCGATGCTTTGATTGAAAAGGGATTGAAAAAAGACGAAGCGATCTTCAATGTTCTTCGTGAATATATTAAGGACTGTAAAAACATTATGTTCGAAGGTGACGGTTATTCCGACGATTGGGCGAAAGAAGCTGAAAAGAGAGGTTTGAATAACTTGAAAACAACGCCTGAAGCTTTAAAACAAGAATTAAATAAAAAATTCGTTGACCTTTACGAAGAACTAGGAATCTATTCTCACAGAGAGTTTGAAGCAAGAAACGAAATTAAATTAGAAAAATATTCTACTGTAATCGACATCGAAGGAAGAGTTTTGGCAGACATCGCAAGAAACCACATTATTCCTGCAGCGCTTAATTATCAAAACAGATTGATTGAGAACGTAAGAGGTTTGAAAGAGATCTTCAGTGAGAAAGAATTCAAAACTTTGGCTAAAGAACAATTGAGTTTGATCTCCCAGATCTCTGAAAACGTTTCCAAGATCAAAGTTGGTGTAGATGACCTACTTGAGGCAAGAGACAAAGCCAAAAACACTTCAGGAAGTCAGGAGCAGGCAGAAGCATATTGTACCAGCGTGATCCCATTATTCGAGGTTGTGAGAGAAGGTTCTGACGCTTTGGAAATGATGGTGGATGATGAGCTTTGGCCAATGACCAAATATAGAGAATTGTTATTCACGAGATAGACAAACTCGAAAACGTTAAAGTATCTTAACTAAAAATAAAAGCGCAAAGTCTAAATAAAGGCTTTGCGCTTTGTTTTTCTTTAACATTCCGTGTAAGACTGTTAAAATATGTTAAACCGAAGAGCTGCCAGTTTGAATTGGGAGACCCTTCCAAGAGTAATGGCTAAATTTGCTATGCAATCACAAAAAACCTACTCAAGTTTAACAAATAATTAAATATATATGAAGAAAAGAGTTCTAGTTTATTTCTTATTTGTAGCCACATTCTTTTCACTGCAATCTTGCGTTTCCAACTATGTGGTTTCTAATACACAAACATACAAAAGCGATGCCAAATTTGCATCCGTGAATGTTAAAGCAGTTACTAATAATTCTAACAACAACAAAGGTCAACAAGTCTTAGCAGCAATCGCTAATACAAATGATGTGATCAAAAGATCGGCCATAGAAAATGCCATCAAACACAGCAACACAATCGATAACATCTTATCCGAAGCTGAAAGTTACCTAGGAACTCCTTACAGATACGGAGGGACTTCCAGAAGCGGAATAGATTGTTCAGCATTCGTGTTGTCCGTATTTGGAGCAGCAGCTGGGATGGATCTTCCAAGAGTGGCAGCACAGCAGTCACAAGAAGGTGATTCTGTAGAAAGAACCGAATTGCAGAAAGGAGACCTGGTTTTCTTCTCGCACGGTGGCAGAAGGATCTCTCACGTTGGGATCGTAGAAGAGGTTACAGCAGACGGACAGATCAAGTTCATCCATGCAGCCACTTCCAAAGGCGTCATGGTTTCATCATTGGATGACAACTATTGGGGACCAAAATTCAGATTCGCAAAGCGAGTTATAAGAGAAGACAGATTAAGTGTATTAAATAATTAGAGAGCCTGAAAATATTCAGAAAAAACCTCAGAATTCATTTCTGAGGTTTTTTATTTTATAGAAACTTAAGAGCGTATTTGTAAAAATCTCTCTAACACGCTAACACTCCAACTCATTATTTTGGAGCTATTTCCCGCTATCCGCTATTACTCCTCGCGCCATCGCTTATTCCAACGCCTGCTGTGGGGTAGCCGCTACTATCGGGGCTAAGGATTTCAGTATAGGATCAAGTTAGTTAAAAACGAAGAAATTTTATACGTCAATCAGATTATCTAGTCAATGATCAGATCTTCGATCTTAGATCGTACTTCTGGACTTTTCAATCTTAAAATGAGAAAGTATAATTCCGGGAAATTTTGAGAGATCTGATTCCAGGTTTGATTCAGTTCATAAATGTTTTCGATACCTTGGAAAAGACTCGCCAAAAAGTGTGATTTTCTCTGGATCAAGCCTCGGAATCCATAAGCACCCAAAACCTGCAGAAAACGCATCATCTTCATCCAATTGAATGATTCCTTCAAAGCGTCTCTCTCTGATCCGTTTTCCCAAAAAGATAAATAATAGTCCAGCATCTCTTCCTTGAAATCACTCGGAAAATTGGCCTTCGCTTGATAAAGGAACGAAATCACATCATAACCAGCCGGACCTTCCATCGCGGATTGATAATCGATGAAGAAAACCTCATCATTCTCATTCACCAAAATATTCCTGGACTGGAAATCCCGGATCATCAAAACTTTCGGCTCCAGCTTCTGGATGATCTCAGATATTCTCTTGAATTCTTTTAATAAGGTCGATTTATGATATTCAATTTCCAAGACATCGATCAAGAAATTCTTGAAATAATAAAGGTCGTGTGTGATTGGCAGGTCATCATAACTTTCATATTCGAAACTGTTTCGGAAATCTACTTTTCCCAAAGTTTTGGTCTGCAATTCAAAAAGTGCTTTCAAACTTTTCTTCACTAAATCTTTGACACGCTCCGATAAACCTTCTTTCGAAATCACTTCTGATAAGGTCTGATTTCCAAGAAATTCCTGAACGTACAGATCTCTTTCACTGTTAATTAATAAAATCTTCGGCGTGTTGAGATTCAAACCATCAAACAAATTTGAAAAATAGAAAAAAGCTTCATTCTCAAGATTGTTTTCGTTGTAGGTAACCACATATTTTTTTCCTTCAGAAGAAACAATATAATTGATTCTTGATGATCCACTTTGTGGCAGAGCGGTAAACGAATCGGCTTTATGACCTAAAAATTTCTCGAAAAATTCCTGATGATGCTGCATAAGACAAAGTTAATTAATAATAGAATTTGAAACCACGAAAAATTGTAATTTTACTTTATGAAAGATTTTCTACCGGTTCTGAAGATTTTATTGAGATTCGTCGTCATCTACATTGTTTTTGTATTGTTGTATCAGTTTTACCTTAACAATTATGAGAATGATGTGGTAGATCCATTCACAAGATGGGTTGCGAAACAGGTTGCTTTCTTGCAAGATCTTTTTGGATTCCCAACAGTTTTGGTCGATAATTTGAAACTTCACAGTGTGCTTTTCCAAACGAGTGGAAAATTCACGACGAGAATGGTGGAAGGTTGCAATGTCATCTCTGTAGCGATACTTTTTGCAGCTTTTATCTTTGCTTTCTACAAAGGAGCGAAAACCTTTCTTTATGTTTTGGCAGGCTTGGTGGTCCTTCATATTTTGAATGTTTTCAGAATTGCGTTGCTGAATATCATTTACCTCAAATATCCGCAGTACGAGAAAGTGGGGCACGATTATCTTTTTCCTGCGATCATCTATGGTGGTGTGATCATTCTTTGGTTGGTTTGGATCCAGTTTTTCGCTTTAAAGAAAATTGAAAATGCTTAGGTGGTTTTTAGTTTTGGTCGGCGTTTTCGGATTGATAGGAATTCGTGGATTGGAGGACAAGATCTTTTACGACCCGTTTTTATCTTATTTCAAGTCAGCTGATCATTCTGCCGTTTTTCCAAAGTTTGAATGGCTCAAATTGATTTTAAGTTATCTCTTTCGTTTCCTATTGAATGCCTTTTTTTCACTTTGGATCATTTATTTTTTATTTCAGAATAAAGAATGGACGAAGCAGGCTTTTATATTGATCACCTTGATCTTTGTGATTGTTTTCCCCATTTATCTTCTTTGTATTTACGACAAATTCCAGTTCGGTTATCTGTTCTCTTTTTACATCAGAAGGTTTGTGATCCAGCCTTTGACCTTACTTCTGATAGTTCCCATTTTTTACTACAGGAAAAAGACTCAAGATCATATGTCTTAAGTAAATATTAATTTATTTTGAGATTGGATTTATTCAACGATAATTAATTATATTTGAAAAAAACAACCATGAAGACGAAACAATTTTTCTATTGTCTTAGTTTTTCCTTGTGTCTTGTTAGTTGCTCAGATTATATCGATAATGCGAGGATATACACGGAAGGAAAAATCACTAATCAAAATGGCGAAGGTGTCAGTACGCCTTTACAAATAACAAACAGTTTTTTAGTTTCCGAAGGAATCTCCAAATCTGATGGAAGTTTTGGCTTAGGTGGACCTGCGACTGTAGATAGTGCCAATCTGTATGTTGGTCGAAAAATATTAAGCTTTTCTACAAATGCCACTGGTTGCAGGATCAATTATGACTCGCTTTCCATCAAACTTTCGAGTGGGCAAGGTTATACAAAATTTGATAACATAACTGTACAATGATGAGAAAATATTTATTATTTCTAATGATGTTGGCAGTCTCGTTTTCCAACGCCCAAGAGAGAGTAAAGCAAAAAGCAAGATTTTCCATAGATTTAAAAGGGAATTTGGGAGTTCCCATCGGTGACAATTTTATGGCAGATGGACTGAAAAGCTTTGGTGGCTATGGTTTAGGTTTTCAGGCTATTTTTATTAAAGATTTTGGATTGGGCGGCGAATTCAACCAGATGTTTACTGAAGTCAAGGACGTGAGTGTTTTTGGTGCTTTGGAAAATCCAAGGCTAACTGATTTTTCCTTCTATCTGATCTATCTGCATTCTTTTGGAGATAGTGGTTTTGATGTAGAAGCCAAAGCTGGTATTGGATCTTTATTTTTGAGGAGCGAATCCATCGATTGGGGAGACAGATTCAGGCAATACGGAAATCAGTACATCTTGGGCGGAAAAATTCTTTACAGCATTTCCAAAACTAATAATGTTCAGGTCTTCTTTGGGCCAAAAATATATTTTTTTACTTCTGATATCAATTTGGAGAATAAGAAAATAGAAAAATATTATTCTGATGCTACAATTCTGAACCTCAATTTAGGTTTTAGATTTAATTTTTAAAGATTATCCACAGTGTGTTTGTCTGGCTGGGAGATGTTTTCTCCGGTCCATTCTACTTTTTTCAAAAATTCATATTGGCGAACTGGGCAATTCGCAACTTGACAGATCGCGCAGGAGATAGGCTTGCAGTCGTCCATGTGAAAATTGAATTCAACCGATCGGTCCGTATTTTCCGCAATGAGTTTGATCATCGCCTCCATCTCGTTATGTGCTGTCCTCAACTCGAAATACCAAGGTAAGGTCATGTGCGCATCGATATGAAGTCGGCTTCCGAATTGCTGGATCTTCATATTGTGAACATCAATCCATTCTGGTTTTCTGTTTTTATCAAGAAATGTGGCGAGATTTCTTAACATTGTGGGATCAGCTTCATCCATAATGCCACTGAGTGAATGTCGTACGATCTTGTAACCGACCGTGATAATATATGCTCCAAATATCAATGCCACGATAGAATCTATCCAAACGATCTTTGTAAAGTAGACCAAAACCAAACTGATGACCACGCCAAATGTGGTGTAGGTGTCCGATTGCAAATGTTTACCAGAAGAGATCAAAACCACAGAGTTTTGTCGTTTCCCTTTCTGAATTGAAATATAACCTAGAATATAATTTGCAATCGCTGTTGCCGCGATGATCCAAATACCCCAATCTACTTTGCTGATGACTTTGCCTGTGATCAAACTGTTACAGCCTTCGTAGATGATCATGATCCCGGCAATGCTGATAAGAGAACCTTCTATGGCAGAAGTTACAAATTCGACTTTCCCATGACCGTAAGGGTGATTCTCGTCCCTAGGTTTTGCAGCAAGATATAATGCGTAAAGTCCCATGAAGGCACTGATGACATTCACGACGCTTTCCATGGCATCAGAAAAGACGGAGTCGGAGTTGGTCAGTTTCCAAGCGATGATCTTTCCGACAAAAAGTATGATGCCAACTGCGGCGATCCATTTCTGAAACGTGATGTTAGAATTTTGTTCTTTTGTTTTTTCCATTGCTAAAAAAAGAATCTTCGAGGTTTTCGAAGATTCTTTGATTTTTGTTAGTTTATACTAAGTTGTGTGCTACCAGATATTCTGCGATCTGAACTGCGTTTGTAGCAGCGCCTTTTCGCAGATTGTCTGCCACGATCCAGAGGTTGAGCGTCTTCGGTTGGGAGAGGTCTCGTCTGATCCTGCCTACAAAAACATCGTCTTTCCCTTCGGAGTACAAAGGCATCGGATAATGATTGTTTTTCACATCGTCCTGAAGTGTTACCCCTGGCGTTTCAGAAAGGATCTTTCTTACTTCCTCTAGGTCAAATTCATTTGCGAATTCGATATTAACGCTTTCAGAATGGCCGCCTTGTACAGGAACTCTTACAGCTGTCGCTGTCAAATTGAAAGTATCGTCGCCCATGATCTTCTTAGGCTCTTTCATCAATTTGATCTCTTCTTTGGTGTAATCATCATCTGAGAAAACATCGCAATGTGGCAATGCATTTTTGAAGATCTGATAAGGATACACTTTCTCAGGACTTTCACCTTTGATCTCAGCATTTAATTGATCTACTGCCGCTTTACCAGTTCCGGTTACGGATTGGTAAGTAGAAACTACAACTCTCTTGATGTCATATTTGATGTTCAAAGGGTGAAGGACCATTACCAATTGGATCGTAGAACAATTTGGGTTGGCGATGATCTTGTCTTCCTTGGTCAAAACATTGGCGTTGATCTCAGGGACAACCAATTTCTTGGTTGGATCCATTCTCCAAGCTGAAGAATTGTCGATCACGACTGTTCCAACCTCAGCAAATTTTGGAGCAAATTCCAATGAAGTATCACCACCGGCAGAAAAGATGGCGATCTCGGGTTTGACTGCAATAGCGTCGTCCATGCTAACGATAGTGAATTCCTTGTCCTTGAACTTGACCTTGTTGCCAACAGATCTCTCTGATGCTACGGGAATTAATTCGGTGATAGGAAGATCTCTCTCTTCCAAAACTCTCAGCATAACTTGTCCAACCATTCCGGTTGCGCCTACTACAGCTACTTTCATAATTAAATGATTAAAATATTAAATGATTAAAATATTATCCGAAAACTCTTGCCCAAGGGAAAGCGAACACAAAAAGTGCGAGTGCTACCAATCCTAAAGACATAAGTCTTATTGTTAATTTGTCAGCGGTTTTCAATTTTTTGTTGACGATGGTCATTAGCACTGCTGCGATCAACATAGAGAAAGGGTGTTCCACATAAGTGAATCTTAGGTCAGCATTTTTCATAACTGCGCCCATATCCAAACCTTTTGTAACGTTGGTGATCAGCATAATAATCCCAATCAAAAACTGAACGTGAAAGAAGATCATGGTGAACAATGTCACTTTGCGTAAAGCTTTTGAAATGTTGCCGCTGTAACCAAACATTGTTACGAGCAGAAGAATTAAAAATGCAGCGACCAAAGCCAGTTCCAGATAAGCGAACCCTTTGTGTGCGTGCAAAAGAATGTTGTAAACTTCCATATTCAGATTTTTGATTGACAAAGATAAAAAAATCCCGACAGAAAGCCGGGATTTTGTG
>Ga0308171_1001849_pt1 | contig 25578 bp, 12 predicted proteins | sample PhyGR1_FD_202135 | JGI IMG/M metagenome (GOLD analysis project Ga0308171, IMG submission 202135) | Phyllosphere microbial communities from UC Gill Tract Community Farm, Albany, California, United States - DLSLSG.R1 | ecosystem: Host-associated > Plants > Phyllosphere > Unclassified | place: USA...
TTCAGACCCGATAACAGCGTGCTGGCACTGTTGGAGGCAGCATTGGCGAGCATCTGTTTACCCATGCCAGCGCCATTCGACAGTGCAATGCTGCCGCCGCTGTGACTGACTTTATAATCTGCAGAGTTACCGATGTCGCTGAAGCCCAGCGTGCCGGTATCCAGACGGTTATCTTTGGCATCACCCTGGCTGGCAATCACTGCACCGTTAAGCTGCGTGTGATTGCCAACGGTGATATCGAAGCCGCCTTTACCGGCATAGATACCGCTCTGCTCCTGCACGCTGTCAAAGTTGCTGTGCATTTTGTCCTGGTTGACGCTGGCATAGCCGGACACCGTCATCGAACCAAAGGTAAAGCTGCCGCCCGCGCCGTAGCTGGTCTGTTTTGAATCGTAACGGTCGCTGTCCTGCTGGCTGGTGATGGTCAGATCCCGGCCCACATCGGCCGTCACCTGATTACCGCTGACCTGCGCGCCGTTGAGCGTGGTATCTCTCCCACTGTTCAGGCTTACCCTGCCGCCGCTGTCCAGGGTGGTTTCAGACCAGCGCGTACCGTTGCCGCTCTCCTTACCTTTAGCGCCGTTAACGCTGGCAAAAATGCTGATACCCGCGCTGCCCTGTCCGGTACCAAAACTGATGCCCACGCCGCCGCCGCTGCTGCTGTTTTTACCGCTGCTTTCCTGAGTGTTGGCCGCCCCGCTCAGCACAATGTCCCTGGCAGCATTGAGGTTGCTGTCACCTGCGGCTTTCAGCTGGCTGCCGGCAATAAGAATGTCGCCGCTGTGCTCGCCACTGCCCTTACCGGCAGAGGTAATGGAAAGGTTCTTACCGGCATTGAGCGTGGATCCGGCGACGCTGTCGGACGCCTGATGCTGCTGCGATTTTGATTTCTGTGTTGTCAGGGAAAGACTGACGCCCAGGCCGTTGTTGGGATCGGCGCTCGCTTCCGCCAGCTGCCCGCCCAGCATGGCCTGCACGCCTGAAAGCGCGGCCTTGGTTGCCTGCAGGGCTGCCAGACGACCATCACTCTCTTTTTTCGAGGACTGTGCCGCCGCGACGGCGTTATTGATGGCGTCCCCTACGACACCGGATAACGCCAGTGTCAGCCCGCTCTTCTTCTGCTCAAACAGTTCATCATGAGTCCGTTTATCATGACCCGGATCGATGATCACGCTGTCGCCGGTAATGGCGAGGTCACGTCCCGCCACCAGATCTGAGCCGCTGACATGAGCCTGCCCGCCCGCAACAATGCTGACATTACCGCCCGTGCTGCCCACAGTGCTGGCGCTCTGGCTTTGAGTGGTGCCTTTATCACGCAAGTCATGGACCGATTTACTGCTGCCCACCGTGATGCCGATGCCGCCGGTTCCCATGAGGCCGCTTTTCTTCGTTTCCGAAAAACGCCAGGTTGAGTCTGTATTGGTCGCAGCAACGATATCCACATTGTTACCGGCCCTGAGCGCCACAGTGCCATCGCCAACGACCTGTGAACCCTGGACACGTAAATTGTTGCCCGCATTAAGCGTGACATTATCGCCGCTCAGCAGGGTGCCATTTTCCCGGGTGTCACTGTCTTCACTGATGGTATGGGTGGTCTTTTTACTCAAAAATCCTTTTTTGGTTTTGGTCTCTTCTTTGTAGGCATAATCGCTTTCAGTGGCGGTGGTCAGGCTGATGTCGCGTCCGGCACCTACCGCGATATTGCCGCTGGCGGTAACCTGAGCCGCTTCACTGTTAAGATCCCGGCCCGCTTTAACTGTCGTATTCCCACCGCTGGCAATTTCAGTGCCCTGCTGGCGTACCGACTCATTAATCTCAACTTTCTTCCCGGATTTAAAGCTATTACCAGATCTGGTTTCAGCGGCCAGCAGATTAACGTCACGCCCTGCCTGTACGACAATATCATGTTCCGCCACAATCGCCGCTGCGTCACTGGTAAGGTCACGTCCGGCGGTTAACACCAGATTGCCGCCGCTGCTAATGGTAGTGTGATCCACACCGGTTGCGTGGGATTGATCCCGCCCCTGAATATCGTTCTGACTGGTGCTCACTCCGTTGAGATTGAGATCATTGGCGGCCGCAAGTGCGGCATCGCCTCCCGCACTAAGGGCGCTGGCCGTGACGGTCACGTCGCGACCCGCCTTAATATTCATCGCGCCAGTTGATTCAAGGCTGGAGGCGGCGGAAGTTCTGCTGATGTAACTTCGCCAGCCATTATCAAATGAAGTATCGATAACGTTAGCAACGATCGACACATCGCCAGCCGCATTAAGTAAGGCATCGCCGCCGGAGTGAATCGATGCGCCACGATTCATGATATTTTTACCGGCGTTGAGGATAAGATTATCGAGTGAACTAATTGTCGCCTTTTCGCTCTGTTCATCAAATAATGAGCGGCTCAACGTTGAGCTGTTATTATTTTGCGTGAACCGGGTGATATTATTAATGTTACCGCTGATGCTTTCGAGCTCAACCCGCTTACCATCTATTGCTGAGCCGATATTGTTAATATCATTGAGCGCGCTGATGTTTAAATCATCACCGGCTTTAATTAGGGCGTGGTTGAGATTATCAACACCATTCTGACTGTTAAGCGTCATGGCATTCTGTGCCAGCAGGGTACTGGCATTATTACTTACCTGACCTGCATTAACGGTGACGGTTTTGCCAGAGATCACACTACCGTTATTGATGGTGGTATCATTCGCAACCAGGTAAAGCTTCGGCACCAGCACGGTTTCGCCATTAATCGTCGCCGCTTCCCACCAGAGAATACTGCGATCCAATGAGGCTATCTGCCCTGCAGACAGGGTTACGCCGCTTTGTAATCCCAGCGATTGCTGCGCGGCCGCAGCGTTATCCATCAAATAGCGCATCTGCTCAAGATCAGAACCGAGATTGTTGATATAGCGATTTCCCGTCTGGCTTAACACGGTATTACTAACATAGCGCGTATCGAATGCGGCATCGCCCAGCAGACGATAGTCATATTCCGGTTTCAGATTAAGCCTGTTCAGTAAATATGATGAGCCCAGGAACGTGTTTTTATCTGTCCAAATCGCTGACGTTTCTACCGGGGCTTGTGAAGGTTGTTTTCCCAGCAACTGGTTAAGCTCGCTAAATAAGCTTGTATCGAGTTTTCCTAATCCATTTAATTTTGGGTTAAGAACAATCAGATAAGGGCTTTTTATATCATTGGAGACAACAAAATAGCCGTCGCTTCCCTGCGGCAATGGATAGGCGCTGGTATCAACCGGGGTCAGAGATGGTTTTCCTGCATGTTGTCGTAAAAGATCGTAGGGCGTCTTACCCAAGGCCCCTTTTTCCTTAATTTCAATAGGGCGAAGCGGGTCGGCAGAATACGTATTCAGATCCGTCAGTGGCACATTTGCGGAATCCAGGGCGGTCCCGCCGTTAATCTGCTGCAAGGCGCTGGCGATTTGGTCACGCCAGTCAGGCCCCCCCACGTTCACCGAAGCAACGGCAACCACTGCAAGCGGGGAGTGTGCGCCGCTTATTGATTGTTGTACAAGCGTATTGAGTGCAGGGCGCAATAGCGTTGGCGTGATGGTACCGCGAACGTCCTGAGACTCACTATCATTGATAACATTATTGAACTGTAAGCTAAGGATGCCGTTAGATTGAACAACGCCACGAATTGTCGCGGCCTGCTCGGTGCGATAAGTGTCGGTGGCGACATAGGTTACCCTATCTTCTAAATCTGCCGCCTGCCCTTTATAAATATATTTACCTGCGCCGCTGGATTTTAAATCATCGATATTATCGGTCAGCATCGTGCTGTTATCGTTTTTGACCGAGTTATATTTACTATAGCTGGGCGATGGCTTGAAAATTCGCCATACGGCCTGCGTGCCCGATAAATAAGATTGGTTATTTAATATGTCACCGCTAAGCGATAAATTTTGTCCGGCAAGGATATAGCTGCCCAGATTGTCAAGCGTACTGACCCGCCCTGTCAGATTTCTTCCTGCGGCTATTCTTCCGGCCTGCCCCGTTACGCGCGTGCTTGACGTCGTTCTGGCGACGAGTATTTCTTTGTTCTTATCCAGATCGGCCGGGATAGGTTTAATATTCCAGACCCAGCCAATAAAGGGCGGTGCGGGTGAAAGCGGGTGTTCCGTAAAGTAGTATTTCAGTTCGCCTCGTTCGAACAGGCTCAGAGGAAGTTCAACCGTACCCGGTGCAACTGATCCATAGCTATTGGTGACATTTTCGGTGGTGGTTTCACCTGCGGTAATCGATTCCCACTGATTCACTAAGTGCCCCGTATTAATCGTGATATCGCCATCCTGCGACTCAATGGTGCCGGATGTGTTAATCACCTCGCCGTTGGTATTTCCCGCGGCATCGCCCTGAAGCCACATATTGCCGCCGGCCAGCATATCGCCCCGCTGGTTTCGAATACTGTTGGCAAAAAGAGAGAGATTACCAGCTGCATAGAGCAGCGCGGTGTTAACGATGCTGCCAGGTGCGCTCAGGGTCAGATTGCCCAACGTACCGGTGAAACCGTCCAGAGTGATATCACTGCGGCTGGCTAAGTTAATATTACCGCCGCCCTGCAGGCTGCCATTTCCGTTCATGGTGATACGGTTGCCGCTTAACGTACTGTCACCCGAACCGGTGGTGAGCTGACCATTATTGGTGAGATCACCGCCTGCATTCAGCGTTAGCGCTCCGCCCTGCATCGTACCCTGGTTGTCTATTGCGCCATTGCTGCTGACGGTGAGTCGCCCGCCCGCCGCCAGTACATCACGACCGGTAAAGCCATTCACGATTTCCAGCGTGGCGTTACCCAGCGCCACCACCTGTCCGCGCTGGTCAAAGCCATTGCTGTGAACCAGCAGGTCGCCGCCGCTGAACAGGCGACCGCTGCTTTGCTGAGCGACCTGAGCGGCCATCACGCTCAGCCGGGTGTTACCCAGCAGCGTGCCGCTGTTGTTGACCTGCTGATAATTAACCTCAAGGTTGCCGCCCTGGGCTGTGCCCTGGTTGCTGAAGCCATTGCCGGTCAGCGTGCTCTGCCCGTCGGCCAACAGCGTACCGTTGTTGCTGGCATTGGTCGCATTGAGAATCAGCTGCGAGGCCTGTAACCAGCCGTTGTTATTCAGCTGCGGTGTATTGAGTGTCTGCGCGCCCCCCAGGAGCCACCGGCCATCATTTTGCGTTAAGCCGGTTATCGTCGCGACACCGTTGCCGTTGCCCTGAATCAGGCCATAGTTGAACAGTTCCGGCCCGGTCAGCGTCAGGGCGTTTTGCGTAATCATGGCGCCATTACCACCGTTGGTGATGCGGCCACCGGCATTGACCAGCAGGCTGTTATCGCCCTGTAAGCGCCCGTTGTTATCGACTGCGCCCGTGGTGATCTGCAGGTCGCCGCCCTGCACGCGTCCGGCATTACTCAGCGAGGAGGACTGCAGCGTCAGCCTGCCCGCGCTGAGCAGCGTTTTATCCTGCTGCTGGGTCAGTGCGCCGTTAAGGCCAACCGCCAGCGCCTCAACACCGGTCACGGCGCCGTTATTGTTTAACGTGTCGCCCCGTAGCGTCAGGTTTCTGGCAATCCATTCGCCCTGATTGGTCAGCGTCAGTGCCTGCAGTGCTGCCGTGCCATTCGCTGAAATCTTACTGCCCGCGCCTGCATCAAGACGGTCCGACAGAATCAGTTGCAGCGCATCAGCACTCTGGATTGCGCCATTATTGGTCAGTTGCCGGGCATTCAGCAGGATCTGCTGCCCCTGCCAGCTGCCGTTATTCACGACATTATCGCCGTTGATGTTCAGCGTGCCCTGCGTCAGCATCGATCCGCCCTGATTATTAATCAGCTGACGTGATGGCGCGGCGAGCGCCCTGAGCAGCATTCGCCCGGTCACCTGTGGCATCGCAGCAAACGTTAATGCCTGCAGACCGATCAGACTGCCCCGATTGATAACACTGGGAGGTGAAATGGTCAGGGTTTTACCCTGCACCGATCCGCTGTTATTCAGCGCGGCACCGTTCAGCGTCATCGCTCCTTCACTGAGCAGTAATCCGCTGTTGTTCAGTGTGTTAGCTGCAACCTGTGCTTTGTCCTGGCTCATCAGAGAGCCGGTGTTATGCAGCTCATTGCTGATGCTGGCGTTCAGATCTTTGTTGCCCAGCAGCGAGCCCTGATGCAGCCAGTTATCAGCGTTAACCCTTGCGTGTTCGCCCTGCAGCGTTCCCTGGGTGTTGAGCTGGCTCGCGTTGAGTGTCAGTGTTCCACCACTCAGCGCTTTGCCACCGGCAGATTGCGTGATGTTATCGGCCTGAGCAGTCAGCACCGTATTGCCCTGCAACAGACCGTCGTTGTTCAGGCTGGTGCCCTGCAACCCTAGCTGGTCCGCCATGATTTTGCCGCTGTTGCGCAGTGTGGTCGCATTCAGGTCGCTACTGCCCTGACTAATTAGCGTGCCGCTGTTGGTCAGATCGCTGGCGATGTTACCGCGCAAGGCGCTGATGCCATTGAGGCTGCCGCGATTGTTGAGAGAGTCCAGCGTGATGTCGAGTTGCTGACCCTGCCAGCTGCCATCATTGGCCGCGCTGCTACCCTTAACGCTCAGCCGGTCGCCGCTCAGCAGTTGTCCACTGTTGTGGTTAAGAGTCTGAGCAAACCTAAGATCCACCAGCGTGTCCCCCTGCAGCAGCCCGCCGTTTTCCAGCGTATTACCGCTGGCGCTGAGTTGCCCGGCCGCAATCTGGCCGCTGTTACTGAGCGTTTGTGCCTGCAGATCGGCCTGATGACCGGTCACGATCTGTCCCGTGCCGCTGTTATTCAGCGTATCGGCCATCTGAAGATTGAGGTCATCGCTCAGCAAGCGTCCGCTGTTGTTGAGACGGTTGCCGTTGACCGAAAGCTTACCGTTAACCTGCAGCAGCCCGTCGTTATCCAGTTGGTCTGACGTCAGTGTCAGCGGACTCCCGGCTATTAACTGGCCGTCATGGAGGTTGTGGATCTGCTGATGATCGAGCGTTAAGGTGCTGTTGCCCTGCAACAGACCGGCGTTACTGAGTACTGGTGCACGCAGGCTAAGGTTATCTGCCGCCAGTGTGCCCTGATTATCAATCTCTGCCGCCTGCAGATTCATCTGCTGCTGACTGAGCAGACTGCCGCTGTTGGTCAGCGCACCGTTAATCACAGCGGTGAATGCTTTTCCGGTACGAACGGTACCGTCGTTCTGCAACGTCCCCGCGTATAAAGCCATCTCCCCGGCCTGCATTGCGCCGTGGTTATTCAGTGAAGTGACGTCAGCGCCTAGCGTGCCGTCAGTGAGCAGCTGCCCACCCTGCTGATTGTTCAGCTGGTTGCCATCCAGCGTAATCTGCTGATTACCCTGAATCAGGCCGCTGTTGATCATATCCCCGCGCAGCGCCAGCACCTGGGCAATCAGCCAGCCGCTGTTATCGGTGTGGTTCGCTTTCAGCGCGATGCCCTGTTGCCCCAGAATCTTACCACTATTGACCAGGGTGTCGCTTTGCAGGTCGGCGTCGGTTTCACTCAGAGCATTGCCGCTGTTCTGCCAGTGGTCAGCATTCAGTTTCAACTGTTTGCCCTGCATCAGTCCGCTGTTATCCAGAGTCTGCTGTTGCACATTCAGCTGACCTGCACTGAGCAACGTGCCGCTGTTGGTCAACGCGCTGCCCTGCACCGACAATGCCTTATCACCCTGCAGCGTCCCGCTGTTATTAACCTGGCTGACATCACTGTTCAGCGTTCCGGCAGCCATCGTGCCCTGATTGATCAGCGCATCACCCTGTAACCGGAGCTGATCATTAGCCAGCAATTTACCGCCCTGCTGATTATTCAAGCTTTTGAGTGTAGTGCTCAGGCTGGCAGCGTTAATTTCTCCGCTGTTGTTCAGCTGGTCGCCAGTGACAGTCAGTGATTTGCCGCTGGTGATCAATCCGCTGTTATTAAGCTGCGGCAGAGCGAGGGAAAAATCGTTGTCGGCGCTGATCGTACCCGCAGCCAGATTATCCAGTTGCCCGGTTTGTAAGGCGAGCAGATGAGTGCCCTGCAGCAGGCCACCATTACTGATTTGCCCGCCGGTCAGGGTCAGATTGGGTGCAGTCAATGAACCTGTATTGCGCAGTTGCGCGCTGTTCAGGATGAGGGCGTTCTGACTGCTGATGGCGCCACGATTTTCCAGCCAGCCACGTGCCGTGAGCTGCGCATTACCCCGGGCCGTGAGCGAGCCGTTTTGCTGTAGCGTATCGCCGTTCATCACAACATCGCCATGACTCACCATCCCGCCGCTGTTATTCAGGGCCCGGGCATCGATTTGCAGACGCTGGCTAATCATATTGCCACTGTTGCTGAAGGTGTCAGCAATGTTGAGCGCTGCATTCCCCTGCGCGGAGAGCGTCCCGTCCTGGTTCAGACGATTCGCGGCGAGCAGGGCATCACCGCTGCTGATCATTTTTCCTTTATTTTCGAGCGTGTTGCTGGTTATATCCAGGCTGTTTCCGCTCAGTTCCCCGCTGTTACTAAACCGATCGGCCACTTTCAGCTGCAGTTGGCCCTGAGTTGAAAGCGTTCCATCCTGCTGCAGAGTCCCGGAGATGATGTCCGTCTGCTGACTGCCCAGCAGATTCCCGCTGTTAAGCAGCGATCCACTGTGGATATTCAGACTGCTCCCGCTCACTTCGCCGCTGTTGTTCAGCGTGCCGGTCACGTTAAGCTGATTACTGTTGCTGGCTGAAAGGGTGCCGCGCTGCTGCACGCTATCCGCGCTGATCAGCGCATCGCCAGTGCTTAACAGCTTGCCCCCGTTATTGATTGCGCCACTTTGAACGTTCAGGCTGCTGCCACTGATCTCACCGTCATTGTTGAGCTGTCCGGTAACGACACTGTTATTACCCTGAGCCAGTAACGTACCTTGCTGCTGCAACGTGCTGGTGCGAACCTGCAGGTCACCCTTACTGATTAGGCTGCCACTGTTGAGGATCTGCGCTGCCTGAAGATCAAGTTTCTTTCCAGCTGTCATCTGACCGCTATTTTGTAACTGCGCGGTGGCGGAGAGCTGCATAGCGTCTGCCGCACTGCCGCTGCTGCTATCGACGTTCAGAGCGTTGCTGCTGAGGCGGACCGTCTGACCTGCCGTCAGACTGCTGCCTTTGAGCGTGATATTGCCCTGACTGTTGAGGTCGATCGAGCCGTCACTGCCCAGCTTTCCGCCAGTTAAGGCAATATCCTGCTGCGCGGTCAGCGCGATGTTGCCCCCGGCTTTATGTTCTCCCTGCAGGACGATGCTGCTGCCTTTTGCATTCAGTGTGCCGCTGGTCAGGCTGTTGTTGATGCTTAACCGACCCTGCGCATCCAGCACCATATCGCCCTGGCGGGCATTAAGATTGCCGAGATTAACGCCAACGCCGTTTTCGCTGGAGACCAGATGGATGCGGTTGGCGTACATGCCGCCCAGCGCGCCGGTATCCACGGCGACCGATGGCGCAGCCCCTTCGCCCGCAATGGGTGTCACGCTGCCATCCGCACCGACCCGATTAGCGCCCAGCGTCACAGTAAGATCTCTGGCATGAATGCCCGCGTTGATTTCGGTGGCGCGCGCGATGATCGAGACAGCATCGGCCTGACTGCCATCCAGCCCTTTGCCCTCGATACTGATGGCACCTTTAGTCACTTCCAGCGATTGCAGATTGCCCTGCGCATCCAGCTGCGGCTTACCGGTGGTAAGCGTAACGTTGGGCGTATTGATAAAGCCGCATCCGTTACAGGTAATGCCATAAGGGTTGGCGACCACAACGTTTGCCGCTTTACCCGCCACTTCAGTGTAGCCCTGAAGCTGGGAACGGTTGGCCCCGACCACCTCGTTGATGATTGCCCGGGCTTCCTGCCCGGCTTTCAGATTCGGGTTGTTCTGGATGAGTCCACTCAGCTGCGTCTGCGTCAACCGGCCGGTTGCGTTATTCAGGATCAGCCCTTCCTGGCCGACGTTGTAATTCTGATACTGGTTGTGTGACAGGCCTGACGCATTCGGCGTCGCGATGTTGATGACCGGCACGCCATTACCGGCAGCATCGACCTGAGTACCCGGTGTTGCAGGCGTAATCGCCGCCGAAAAAGCAGGCAAAAGGGGCTGAAAAGCGATCAGCGAGCAGATGAGATAGCTCAGCAGACGACGCGGCAGTGAAAGCGTTAATTGATCATCCATAATCGTGGCCTTTTTTAGAAAGCGAGTCCAATACGCGCGTAAATGCTGAGGCGATCAGGCGCAAGGTAATCGGGATAGCTGACAGGGATGCCCAGCGAGAGCTGAGTAGAGACATGCGCGTTCCGGGTGCCAAGCCCCAGCGAGCTGCCCCACAGCGTGCCTGCTGCATAGCGATCCTGTTTGTCGCTCTGCAACCAGCCACCATCCAGTGCCAGCGTGGTACTGACCTCGCCAATGGCGGGCAGGGTAAACAGTGTGTAATTGAGTTCGTTGCGCAGGTAGCCGCCAACATCGCCGGAGAGGTATTGTTCTTTGTAACCGCGAACCGAGCTTTCACCCCCAATCGTCAGACGTTCGCTGCCATACAGACGATCGGGCGACCACTGGGCATAAAAGCTGCTGAGCCACCACATTTTCTGAGTCACCGGCCGCTGATAGCTGCTGCTTACACTCCATTTACGGAATTGAGCTTTGGGTAAATCATCGCTTTTACCGCTGTCGCTTTCGGCATCGAACCACGGCATCCCCCGACTCAGCATCGGGTTAAGCGTGGCAACCCCGCCTGCGACTTTTTGCGTATGGTTAAAGCCAAGCTGCAAACTGGTTATTTTGCGGCTGCTGCTTTGAAGGAGCGTCTGGTTCAGCCAGTTATGGCTGACGTAATGGTTCAGGCCCACCTGAACGCCGGTTTTAATCTGCCCGTTGCGGAACAGCACCCACGAGCCGCTGAGGCGGTTAGCGATGTTATCGCCGAAGCTATACCAGTCGAAATTATTGGCGCTGAAGCGGCTGTGATAGTTACTCCAGCTATAGCTGTAGTCCAGCAGGCCATAGCCATAAGGCACGCTGACACCCGCCTGGAAATTTTGCGCATCACGCCAGTCGCTAAACGCGCTGCTGCGGCCGCCGCTGACAAACCAGCGATCCGCAATACCCAGCAGGTCGTTACCCACCAGCGAAGCAGAAAGCTGACCGATGCCGGTGCTTCTCTGGCCGCTGTTGTCCATATTCAGCCCCAGCGTCAGAGGAAATTCAGGTTTACTGGTCAGATTGACGATGGAATAACCCGGCTTCGCCGACGGGATGATTTCAATCTGAACCGGCGTGGTACGGAGCCGGTTTATCTGCTCCATACCCTGCTCAATGTCGCGTAAATTTAAAATGCGACCGGCACGGGTCGGGAATGCCATTTTCAACTGACGTGAAGTGGCACCCTGCAAACGAATCTCTTCCAGCCTTCCTTCCAGCACGGTGATCATTAAAACACCGTGAGAAAGGTTCTGTTCGGTCAGGAAAGCCCGGCTGGTGATATAGCCACGCTGGACATACCATTCTGATATCGCGCGTACCAGCTGATTAATGCGCGCCAGACTCAGACACTGATTGATGTAGGGCGCGACAAGTTTCGCCTGGTTGTCCGGCGTGATTAACGTCGCTTGTAGCAGGGTAATCTGGTTGATATCGAAACAGGGACCGCTGGCGGGAACCGCCGCCGTTTTTTGCAGCTCAACCTGATGCGCCTGCGTTAACGCGTCACGCTGTTGCTGGTTCTGCTCCAGGCGCTGCTGCTGCTGATTCTGAATAACGTCAAGGTCACCAGGTGTAACCGGCGCGGCCATGAGATTGCTGAAAAACAAACTGGCCCCGAAAACCAGCCACTTCCCTGTTTGAGGCATTTTCATCGAAGGTTTAACAACGCTTATTGTAAGTTTTGTGTAAGGACAGGCGCGCAGCTTATCACCTTAACAATAGGAAGTTCCCTATTGACTTAAAAAAACAGCCTAATTTCGGAAAAAGTGAAATCACCAGTGAGAAAACGTTTTCTAAGCCAAATTAACCACTGCTTAGCCACGTTCTTTGCGCGAAAGCTTTTTATGAATGTTAAGGGAATGAGTAAAATGACAGGCACTTTTGAATATTCCTCCGCGCAGAATTACTCATTCCTTTAACAGGGCGGGGGAATTAAGTGGGATTAATGGCGATGAGGTTATTGTTTTTCGTGGTGAAGGCTGCTGGCTGAAATGACGTCCTTCTTAAAACGCAAAAGGCCCGCAAATTAGCGGGCCTTTAACCGAAAAGACGACAACAGCCATTATTTTTCATGGTAGCGATGCACTGCCGGATAATATTCCAGTCCATACAGCTGACTCAGCGGCAGCAGGAGTTCCACGTGAATGTCATGGCTATGCGCATTCCCGGCAGAGCCGTTCAGCAGCTGTTCAAACCAGGCTATCAGTTTCTGTTTCATCTCAGGTTCTCCGCATCAGTTAATAACCTGAGTAAACCTGCTCGTGCGCGCAATCTGAAGCAAAAATTTCTGCGCTGCTTATGCCGGAGATGGCATAAGCAGCCTGCCCGGCTGATTAGCCAGCACCAGACACTGGCCTGTTACTGCCTTATCAGCGTCACCCAGTTCGCGCCTTTACCGGCTGGCGCTTCAGCGACCCGTTTGAGTTCGCCGCTGGCAGGATCGATAGCGTAGCTGCCAATCACGGCACTCTTCTCTCCGCTGGCGATCAGCCATTTGCCCTGCGCATCAATAGCTATACTGCGCGGCTGTTTCTCCACTGGCCAGCTGCCGATGAGCGTTAACTCGCCCGACTGTTTATCCACCCGATAACCGCTGACGGTACTGGAGGTGCGCTCGGTTACGTAAATAAATTGTCCATCCGGCGTAATTTTGATGTCTGCCGCCCAGATGCGTGGCGTCGGATCGCTGTAACCCGCCGGGCGCTGCTCGCCATGCTGCAGGTTATATTTCTTCGCCACCGCATTCGGCCAGCTTTTCAGCGCCGTCAGCGAGCCATCCGCCGCGCGCCGGAACTGGGTGATAGTGCCGCTCATCTCCGCGAGGTTATAAAGGAAGCGATTATCCGGCGAGATCACCGAATGCCGCGCACCGCTGTTCTTCTCGCCCTGAACAAAACCGGTGCCCAGCGGCGTGATGGCCCCGTCACTGGCAAAGGTATATTGCAGCACCCGATCCGCGCCAAGATTGCCAACGTAGAGTGAATGATTAGTGACGTCGGTGATGACGGAATGAGCATGTGGCCCGGTTTTCACCTCGCCCGTGACCTGAGCGGTCACAATCCCTTTGTCATCAATCCGGTTGCTGGTGACGATATCGCTGTCATAGGAGGCGGCCAGCAGATAGCGCCCGCTCTTATCAGTGGTGATCCACGGAAAGCTGGCTGCAACCGGCGTTACCGCCAGTTTCTTCAGATTGCCGTGCGGGCCGGTGACGCGCCAGCTGATGATCGAATAAGGCGGACTGCGCAGCGCACCATAGAGATGTTTACCATCCGGGCTGGCCGCCAGCGGCATGATTTTTTTTCCGGCCGGCGTATCGCCCCGCCATTGCAGGCTGCCGTTCGCCTCACTGAGCTGATAGCGTGAAACGGTGCCGGATTCAGCATTCGACACATAGACAAAGGTTGTCGCCCACAGCGGGCAGCTACACAGCAGCGGCAGGAGTGCCAGCGCCGTTTTAGGACGGATCATAGGGTCACCTTGATAAGTAGTCTCTGCGTCAGTGCGCAGCAGGCGTTACGCTAACCCTGTCCAGCGAGGCTGGCTTTGTGCAACTGTCTGAATTTAGGACCGGAAGTCTGGAGATGTGACGGAGATGTTATTTTTTGGGGCGGGAATGAGAGTTGACGCCTTCCCCGGGATCAGGGAAGGCGTAAGCAGAACGCTAACCGGTTTTGGCAATCATCTTCCGGTAGCGATTGAGCCACTTACCACTGTTAAGCCGCCACCAGAAGAAGATGCCGCGCACCGTCCAGTCGAGGAACATCCCCAGCCAGACTCCGGTGACGCCCATCCCCAGCACAATGCCGAGCAGATAACCGACCACCACACGGGCGCACCACATGCTGAACATCGAGACATACATGGTGTAGCGTGCATCACGCGCGCCCTTAAGTCCGGCGGGCAGCACCCATGATGCGGCCCACAGCGGCATAAACAGCGCGTTAAGCCAGAGCAGATGCTTCGTCACATTGATCACCTCGGGATCGCTGGTGTAGAAACGCGCCAGCAACCCGGCCAGGGGTACCGTCAGCAGCGCTATCGCACTCAGACACAACGTCGCCAGCCAGAAGACATGACGCACCTGACGCTCAGCCTGAAACACCTGATTTCTGCCCAGACGGGTGCCGGTAATAATGGTGGATGCGGAACCCAGCGCATTGCCCGGCAGGTTAATCAGGGACGCTACCGAGAACGCGATGAAGTTACCGGCAATTTCGCTTGTACCCATGCCAGCCACAAACACCTGAGTCAGCAGTTTACCGCCGTTGAACAGCACAGACTCGATGCTGGCTGGCACACCGATACCTAAAACTTCCATCAGAATGCTGCTGTTCCAGCGCCGGAAATAGCTCGACAGCGTGATTTTCAGTGAGGCGTTGAAGCCGATCATCAGAACATAAATCACCGCGATCGCCCCGATGTAGCGGGTGATGGTCAGCCCGAGTCCGGCTCCGACAAACCCTAACCCCTCCCACGAGAAGCAGCCATAAATCAGCACGCTACTGATGATGATGTTCAGGATGTTCATGCCGCCGTTAATCAGCATCGGAATCTTGGTGTTGCCTGCACCGCGCAGCGCCCCGCTGCCGATCAGCGTAATGGCGGCAGCCGGATAGCTCCAGGCGGAGGTCTGCAGATAGCTTAGCGCCAGCGCTTTCACTTTAGGATCGGCCGCACCAGCGATTGCATCAACAATCAGGTGGCCCCAGAACTCAATGGCGATCACCAGCACAAAGGCGAGTATCGTCATCATGGCCAGCGACTGACGTGTGGCGGCGCGTGCGCGCTTGCCGTTGCGTTTTGCCAGGCTGAACGCCACCACTACCGTGGTACCGAGATCGATGGCAGCAAAGAACGAGATGATCACCATGTTGAAGCTGTCGGCAAGGCCAACGCCCGCCATCGCCTCTTTACCCAGCCAGCTGACCAGGAAGGTGCTCAGTACGCCCATCAACAGCACACAGGCGTTCTCGAAGAAGATAGGCACTGCTAATGGCGATATTTCACGCCAGTAGAGCGTGCGATACGAGCGGCGTTTCGGATACCACGCCGTGCGTTTGATCGCCTGCATCACTGCTACGCCAGGATTTTGCAAAGGATTACCAAATCAGAAGTGACAGACGAGATCTAATGATGATAGGGGGCAGAGAAATATGCAAAGTCTTTCCGGTGCAAATTAATCATGGTTACAAACTTTTTAATCCCGTTACGGCAGATTCTGCCTCACTGCCCCGTCCGCTGTAGCAAACCTGATTATTTTCCTGACGTTATGACCCGATGTTAATGCTTTGCCGCTGCCTGCTTTGCCACTCTTTTGTTATCTGAATCGCATCTGAATGTGACGATTCTTTTCTGAAATAGTAAAGATTTTCTTAATTAATTTAAGGGCGCCGGATTCTTTCTTAAAACAGCACTGCTCAGATTATCTTCGCCGTTAGTGCAAAAAAAAGGCGATCACAGATTCTTCACCAATCTCTGCAACAAACCCGCTAAGCTTGGGGCAAATTGCGGAAAAAAATGGAAGGAGAAACCATGCCGACATTACGGAAAAACCTGACCAGCCAGCAGGCGCTGGATGAACTTGAACGCCTGTACGACGGTGCCGTTGATGCGCTGCGCGCGGCGATTAAAGTCTTTACCGAAAACGGCACGCTGCCCGACGAGGCCGATCGCGCCAGGGGACTGTTTGTCTACCCGGAGCTGCGCATTACCTGGCACGGTGAAGGTCCACAACAGAACCGCACGCGTGCCTGGGGACGTTTCACCCACACCGGTAGCTACAGCACCACGGTTACCCGTCCGGCGTTGCTGCGTCACTACATTTCGGAACAGCTTCAGATGCTGGAGAAGGAATATAAGCTGGAGATCGACGTGGGGCCGTCCAGCCAGGAGATCCCCTATCCTTACGTGATCGACGGCTCTGACCTGTCACTGGATCGCACCATGAGCGCCGGTATCGCGCGCCACTTCCCCACCACCGAACTGTCGCAGATTGGCGATGAGACCACCGATGGTCTGTTCCACGCCGACGCCAAATTCCCGCTGTCGCACTTTGACGCGCTGCGCACCGACTTTTCACTGGCCCGTCTGCGTCACTACACCGGCACCAGCGTGGAGCACTTCCAGCCGTTTGTACTGTTCACCAACTACACCCGCTATGTTGATGAGTTTGTACGCTGGGCGATCGAACAGGTGCGCGATCCCAATACCCCTTATGACAGCCTGGCCTGCGCCGGTGATGTGGTGCTGACCGCCGACACCGCCGATAGCGAGTCGATGCTCTCTGACCTGGCGTGGAAGAAGCACCAGATGCCAGCCTGGCACCTCACCTCACCGAATCGTCGCGGCATTACACTGATCAATATCGGTGTTGGCCCGTCGAATGCCAAAACCATCTGCGATCACCTGGCAGTAATGCGACCCCACGCCTGGCTGATGATTGGTCACTGTGGCGGCCTGCGTGAAAGCCAGCGAATTGGCGATTATGTGCTGGCCCACGCCTATCTGCGCGACGATCACGTGCTCGATAGCGTCCTGCCGCCCGACATCCCGGTGCCAAGCATTGCCGAAGTCCAGCGTGCGCTGTATGACGCCACGAAAGCCGTCAGTAATATGCCAGGTGAAGAAGTGAAGCAGCGACTGCGCACCGGCACCGTGGTCACCACGGACGATCGCAACTGGGAACTGCGCTACTCTGCGTCAGCCCTGCGCTTTAACCTGAGCCGTGCCGTCGCGGTCGATATGGAGAGCGCCACCATTGCCGCGCAGGGTTATCGCTTCCGGGTGCCCTACGGTACGCTGCTGTGCGTTTCCGACAAGCCGTTGCACGGCGAGATCAAGTTGCCCGGTCAGGCAAACCGCTTCTATGAGGGGGCGATTTCAGAGCATCTGCAGATTGGTATCCATGCGGTTGAGCTGTTGCGCGCCGAAGGCGATAAGCTGCATTCGCGGAAGCTGCGGACGTTTAATGAGCCGCCTTTCAGGTAAGTTTTTCGCTGCTGACGAGGGTGTTCGCTGCGCGAACGGGCGCTGAGCAGGTTTCGTCGCGTGGCGGGCTGGCATGGCCCTGGTGTTCGCTGCGCGAACGGGCTATGAGAAGGTTTCGTTCGCCTGGTGAGCCGGGCAGTTTCAGATTCGCCTCTGCAGGCGACCAACAAGGGGGCGCCAGTCGCCGCGCCCCCTTGACCCCGCGCTCCGGCCTGCGTCACCGCCGCTTCGCGGTCCCTTCGCCTCTTCCGGATTTCTTACGGACCGGCGGGACGCGCCATCCCTGGCGCGAACCCGCCTCTTCGCGGCATCCCTGCCGCTCGTCCTGAAATCCCTCATCCGCTCAGCGGTTCTGACGGCCTCCCTCCCCCCGCTTTTATCTCCTCTTTTGGTGTTGAGTACATTATCGCTTTATGTCTCAGGAAGGGTCTTCAGGCAGCAGAAAACGCAGCATCAAAAAAACATAAAAAAATCACAGACGGGGGTTTGTGAGAGGCATCCGAAGCGCTGAGGAACAACCGGAGGCGAGGATGAGCCGACAGGACGTCGGCGAAAGGACGGTTCGCGCCAGGGATGGCGCGTCCGGACGGTCCGTCGGCCGCAGGGCGTGACGAAGGCGCCCCGCACAGCGGGGCGCGCAGGCAGCCGGACGCCGGGATTGTTAAGGGGCGGGCGTCCGCCCCTTGACGCGTCCGCCTGCACGGAGAACCTGAAACTCCCCACCGCCTGGCGGGCGTAACCTTCTCAGCCTCAGCCCGCTGCAAAACGAAACCAGTCCAGTCCTTACCCGCTGTCAGCGGCTTGCATCCCCGAACCGGGCAAGAATCCCACCGGCAGGGGTTTACCCGAGGCATCCGAAGCGCTGAGGAACAACCGGAGGCGAGGATGAGCCGACAGGACGTCAGCGAAAGGACGGTTCGCGCCAGGGATGGCGCGTCCGGACGGTCCGTCGGCCGCAGGGCGTGACGAAGGCGCCCCGCACAGCGGGGCGCGCAGGCAGCCGGACGCCGGGATTGTTAAGGGGCGGGCGTCCGCCCCTTAATACGTCCGCCTGCTCAGGCGACCTGAAACTGCCCACCGCCTGGCGGGCGTAACCTGCTCAGTCTCAGCCCGCTGCTAAGCGAAATCCACTCTTACCAGGCCCGCCGCAAGGCGTAACATCCCTGCCGCCAAACAACAGCTAAGCACTCAGCCATCCCAGCTTAATAACAAACAGAATCGACAGAATCACCAGCGCCGCATTCACCTCTTTCACACGACCGCTGAGCAGTTTCACCAGCGTCCAGGCAATAAAACCAAACGCGATGCCGTTAGCGATCGAATAGGTCAGCGGCATAGTCAGCGCGGTCACGGTGACTGGTGCGGCAGTTGTAATATCTTTCCAGTCAATATCAGCCAGACCGGAGGCCATCAGCACCGCCACAAACAGCAGCGCAGGCGCAGTCGCATAAACTGGCACACTGGAGGCCAGCGGCGAGAAGAACAGCGCCAGCAGGAACAGCACACCGACCACAATCGCGGTCAGTCCGGTACGGCCACCAGCACTCACGCCCGCCGCAGACTCCACATAACTGGTCGTGGTCGAGGTGCCGAGCAGTGAACCAAACAGCGCAGCCGCACTGTCAGCAATCAGTGCACGGCCCATCTTCGGCACGTTGCCCTGCTCATCCGCAAGACCGGCACGTTTGGTCACGCCCAGCAGCGTGCCGGTGTTATCAAACACATCGACAAACAGGAAGGCAAAAATCACGCTGATCAGGCCAACGTTAAACGCCCCGGCGATATCCAGCTGCATAAAGGTCGGTGCAATCGACGGCGGCGCAGAGAAGACACCCGCAAACGGCGACAGGCCAATGCCCATGGAGATAAAGGTCACCAGCAGAATGCCGATCAGCACCGCACCGGTTACGCGACGCGCTTCCAGTACCACGATCACCACAAAGCCCAGCATCGCCAGCAGCGGGCCAGGTTTGGTCAGATCGCCAATCCCCACCAGCGTCGCCGGGTTAGCGACCACAATGCCCGCCCCTTCCAGTGCAATGATCGCCAGGAACAGCCCGATACCGGCACCAATCCCGGCGCGCAGCGGCAGCGGGATACTGGCAATAATCCACTCACGGATTTTAAACAGTGACATCGCGAAGAAAATCACCGCCGAGAGAAACACCGCGCCCAGCGCAATCTGCCACGTGTAGCCCATGTGCAGCACGACGGTGTAAGTGAAGAAGGCGTTAAGCCCCATGCCCGGTGCCAGTGCAATCGGGTAGTTGGCGATCAGCCCCATCAGCGCGCAACCAATCGCCGCCGCCAGACAGGTGGCGACAAACACCGCGCCCTTGTCCATGCCTGTCGCGCCCAGAATGCTCGGGTTCACAAACAGAATATACGCCATCGCCAGGAAGGTGGTGATCCCGGCGATAATCTCGGTACGAACCGTGGTGTTATGCGCTTTGAGTTTGAATAGTTTTTCTAACATCATCATCTCTCGATACAGGAGACATCAGTCTCACTTGCCAAAGGGGTTTGCATGCTGATTTATTCTGTTTTTGGGACGTTGATAACGGCTGCCGCCTGAGTGCGTGCCAGAATCGCCTGAATTCCCTGTCTTACCCACTGCCCAAAGCAATTGCCATGCCATCTACCGACGCAATCGATTACCTGGCAGCGCCGGACGCGCCTAAGAAGATTCCGAATCAAAACAGGGCGCGATTATGGTGCAATGCACCGATCCCGCGCAATCGTTTTCCTGTTGTAAACAGGCAACCCCGAAAAACTCTGCGCCAGCGCACGCTTCCGTACTGTCACAGGCGAAGCGGGTCACGTTTCAGCACGTCGCCTCAGCAACCTTTTATGGCCTGTGTAGACTCCAGAATTAACTCTTTCGTAACATTGAGGCCGCGCCATGAAGCCAGCGATTTTGGTGGTGGATGATGATCCTGCTGTCTGCGACGTCCTGCAGGATGCGTTAAGTGAACATCTGTTAACGGTCTACAGCTGCCATCAGGGACGCGAGGCGCTCTCCATGCTTAGCGAGCACCCGGAAATTTCGCTGGTGATGCTGGATATGATGCTGCCCGATACCAATGGACTACTGGTGTTGCAGCAGCTTCAGCGGCAGCGCCCGGACGTGCTGGTGATTATGCTGACCGGCATGGGTTCGGAAGCGGAAATGGTGGTGGGCCTGGAGATGGGCGCAGACGACTACATCGCCAAACCCTTTAATCCCCGCGTGGTCGTGGCGCGCGCCCGGGCGGCCCTGCGTCGCAGCGGACGCATTACGCAGCCCGATCCAGAACAGGCGGGCTGGCGTTTTGGCGGCTGGCAACTGGACGATGGCCGCTGTCAGCTGTTTAATCCGCAGCGCGAGCTGGTGCCGCTGACGCAGGGAGAATATACCCTGCTGCGTGCGCTGGTGCGTCATGCCCGCAAAGTTCTGACCCGCGATCAGCTGCTTGAACTGACGCACAGCGAAAGTCTCGATGTGTTTGACCGCACCATTGACGTGCTGATCATGCGCCTGCGCCGTAAAATCGAAACCAACCCACATCAGCCCGACCTGATCCGCACGATTCGCGGTCTGGGTTACGTCTTTTCGGCAGACGTGATGAAACCCGAAGCCGCGCCGCGCACCAGCCAGATCGCCTGAATCATCTTGCCGGGCCGGTGAACAGCGGCCCGCTCTTATCCCTCGTAACTCCCGCCATAGTCGCGCGGCACCAGATCGACCTGCGCTTCCCCGCTTCGGATGACGGCGAGAATCGTTTCAGCCACGCGTTCAGGAGTATGAGCGAACGCGGCGCTCTGCTGCGACTGCTTAGTCGCTACGTCCTGTCCCGATTTCACCGACTGATAAAATTCCGTGGCGGTCATAAAAGGATGAACAACAGAGACCGTAATTCCGGTATCAGCCAGCTCCAGCCGCGCCACGCCGGAGAGCTTATTCAGCGCCGCCTTGGAACTGGTGTAGGCCGCCGATCCCGGATACGTCGCCAGCGTTGCCCCGGAACTGATATTGATAATGCGCCCAGCGCCCTGCCGCCGCATTTGCGGGACCACTGCCTGCATCATCATCAGCGGCGCAATCAGGTTAAGGTCGAGCAGCGACCTGAATTCCGCCACATCAATCTCCTCAATCGCCGCGAACAACCCCTGCCCGGCATTGTTGATAAGCACATCAATCCGGCCAAAGCGTGCCATACCGAGTCGGACGGCGTGTTCAATCTGGTCAGCCTGGGTGACATCACAGGCTACCGCCAGCGCATTGACAGACGTCTCAGCCAGAGCGTCAATGCGCTGTTTGCGCCGCGCCAGCAGGATAACCCGCGCCCCCGCCTGCAGCGCCGCACGCGCCGTAGCCTCACCAATCCCCGACGATGCGCCGGTAATCATGATCACTGCGTCTTCAATTCTCATTTAATTTTTTCCTGTAAAACGATCAGACAGCGAGAATAATCCTCAGCCGATTGCGCGGCGGCTGCGATCCTGCCTAAAATTTGCCTGTTCCTGCTTTTCTCCTGACAGGCGTGGAAACCGCCGGAGACACGTGGCATGAAGGGTATTGAAGCGTTAAGAGAGGAAATACTGGCGTGCGCGGCGGACGCACTCACCGCGACGGCGATTCCGCGCGTGGATTTGTATCGCGTCAGCCAGCCGATGGCCCTGCCGCCGGAACTCTACTCGCCGTTCGTCAGCCTGATCCTGCAGGGAGAAAAAAGGCTGCAGGTGGGCGACCGCGCTATCCGCTATTCCGCCGGAGAGATGTTTACGGCGTCGTTCGACCTGCCCGCCACGGGTGACATTACCCATGCCAGCGAAGCCTCGCCCTATCTGGCCGTGCGTCTGACGCTCGACTTTGCGGCCATCAGCGATCTGCTGCATCAGATGCCCGTTACCGATTTTTCTGCGACGAAGAGTGGCCTGTCAGTTAACAGGGTCGATGATGCGCTGGCGGATGCGTGGCTACGGATGGCGCGCCTGCTGGCAAAGCCGGAGGAGATCGGGGTGATGGCACCGTTAGTGGAGCGCGAGATTCTTTACCGGCTGTTGCAGGGCCCACAGGGCGGCGTGCTGCGTCAGGCGGCGGAAGTGAACGGGCATTTCGCGAAGATCAGAAAGGCACTGGTCTGGCTTCGCACACACTATACCGCCGCGATTCGTATTCAGGCGCTGGCGACGATTGCAGGCATGAGTCTGTCAGCTTTTCATCGGGGCTTTCGGGCCTGCACCGGGCTTTCCCCGCTGCAGTATCAGAAACATTTGCGGCTTTACGCGGCGCGCAAAAGGCTGGCGCTGCGGCCCGGTAATGTCGCCGCCGTCGCGGCGGATGTCGGCTACGAGAGTCTGACGCAGTTTACCCGCGACTATGCGCGGCTGTTCGGTGAGCCGCCCGCCCGCAGCATCAGAAAACTCAGGCAGAACGATGCTGAACACCGTGCGGAATTGTTGCAGCTGAGCGAAGATCGGGGTGGCCCGACGCTGTGATGGCGGCGGACCTGCACACCGTTTCAGAAAAAGCCGTTCGGATAGTCATTACACAGCAGCCAGCGCGGCGCTTCATCCTCATCCAGCGGGTTGAAACGGGCCAGCGGCGTCAAAAATACATTGTCGTTTTCATCATCGTTGGGCATCGACACTTCGCCCACCAGCACGTCGCCGAAGCCGTTTTCGCCCCAGAAACTGTGCCAGATGCCCGCTTCCAGCGTCACACTTTCACCCGGAGAGAGCCGCAGTTGTGTACCGGCGGCATGGGTCTGACGCAGGCCATCCAGCGACACCGCCACCGGCGAGTCAGCCAGTCCATCGCCGTCGCGATTGTGCAGTTCGACAATCAGATTGCCGCCGCCGCGATTGATGATGTCTTCCATCTTGCGGGGATGATAGTGCATCGGCGTCAGCTGCCCTTCACGCACATGCATAATCTTTTCGGCGTAGGGTTTGTGCCATGGCTGCCCGCCTGGCGAGCCGTTGCGCAGGGTAAACAGCGTCAGCCCGGTGTGCATAAAATCCGCCGCGCCAAAACTGGTGAGATCCCAGCCCAGTCGCAGTGCCAGAATCTCCTGTGCTGCCTCACGGTCCTGGGCGCGCCACTGGCTCACGCTGTAATCAGCCCACGGTGGCAGATGGACATCCTGCTGCCGGAAAAATTCGCGGGTATGTTGCAGGTAGTCGTTAACCTCTGAACGTAGCATGGTGGCCTCCTGAAAGCGGCACCCGAAGGTGCCGCATTAACGCTTATTTCACCGTCCAGCCCTGGTAGCTGCCGATATTATTACGATCAATCAGTTTCACCGGGATCAGCACGGGCTTATCCGGTGCGGGTTTGCCCTGCAGGATGTCATAGCCAATCTCGACCGCTTTGGCCGCCATCACCTGCGGGTCCTGAGCTGGCGTTGCGACGAACAGTGAGTTTTTACGCTTCAGCGCCTCTTCGCCGTCTGGCGATCCATCGACGCCCACGATAAAGAACTCGCTACGCTGCGCCTGTTTCGCCGCTAAATCGGCACCAATCGCGGTCGGGTCGTTGATGGCAAACACCGCATCAATTTTCGGGTTCGCCGAGAGCAGACCAGTCATGACTTCCAGTCCGCCTTCACGACTGCCTTTGGCGTTCTGGTTGGAGGAGAGCAGCTTGATGTCCGGATGGGTTTTCAGCTCGTTCATGCAGCCTTCAACACGGTTCTGCACGGCTGAGACGGGCGGTCCGTTGATGATCACCACGTTGCCTTTGTTCTTCAGGCGGTCAGAAATATATTTACAGGCCATTGCGCCCGCCTCGGTGTTATCGGAGGTGATGGTCGCATTCGCACCATCGGCTGCCACGTCAACCGCCACCACCACGATACCGGCGTCACGCGCACGCTTCACCGCCGGGGCGATCCCTTTGGAGTCGGCGGCGTTGAGGATAATCATGTCGACTTTCGCCGCAATAAAGTTATCAATCTGGCCGACCTGCTGACCGAGATCGTACCCGCTGGAGACCAGCGTGACGTTAACCTTATCGCCCGCCAGCTGGCGCGCCTTCATCTCTGCGCCTTTGGTGATCTGCACGAAGAAGGGGTTAGCCAGATCACCAACCGTGACGCCGATAGATTTGAGTTCTTTTGCCTGAGCCAGGCCGGTGCTGAACAGCGTTGCCGCCAGCAGCCCGGTTACAATCGGATTAAAACGCATAGACCTTCTCCTGCTGTTTTCAAGGTGCCAACCGCTTAATGGCGTTTTTGGGGGAGCGGAGGCTAAAGGACCCATCCGCCCTTTAAAGCCTCAACTCACATGATGACGGGTACGGTATTTGTCGATCAGGACCGCGATGATGATCACCGCACCCTTGATCACCAGCTGCCAGAAATAGGAGACACCCATCAGCGTCATACCGTTATTTAGTGTGGCGATAATCAGTGCACCAATCAGCGTGCCGGTGATTGTGCCGATGCCGCCGACAAAACTGGTGCCGCCGAGGATCACCGCGGCAATTGCATCCAGCTCATAGCCGACGCCGAGGTTGCCGTTGGCGCTGTAGAGCCGCGAGGCGCTCATCAGACCGGCCAGCCCCGACAGCAGACCGCTCATGCCGTAGACAAACAGCAGCACGACGCCCACCTTGATCCCGGTAAGACGCGCAGCCTGAATATTGCCGCCGACCGCGTAGATATGAACGCCCAGCGTGGTGCGACGCAGAATGAACCAGCAGAGGGCAATCACCGCAAAGGCAATCACAATCAGCCACGGCACCGGCCCGAGATAGCCGTTGCCGATCCACTCAAAGTTAATATCGGAGTTGATCACCGTGGTGCCGTTCGCCAGCAGATAAGCCGCTCCGCGCAGCGCGGTGTAGGTGCCGAGCGTGACAATAAAGGGCGGCAATCCGGCCCAGGCGACCAGAATGCCGTTAAACAGCCCCATCACCAGACCCGCGCCCAGCGCCATCGGAATGGTCAGTGAGGCAAGCATCGGGTCCAGCGACGCCACCAGCGCCACTACCGCCGTGGTGCCCAGCATCGACCCCACCGACAGATCGATACCGCCGGTGAGAATGACAAAGGTCATGCCTGCCGCCAGCACGATGTTGATTGAGGCCTGACGGGTGATGTTGAGCAGGTTGGCTTCGGTAAAGAAGTTTGGCGTAACGAAACCAAATACCGCCACGATCAGGATCAGAATCGGCAGGATACCTACCGTTTGCAGCAGATCGCCCATCAGGGCGCGTTTCAGCGTCGGCGCTTTGGTGCGGGCAAGTTGTGTCATGGTGGTCTCCTTAGATTTCGCCTGTTGACGCGCTGTGCGCACCGGTTGCCAGCGTCATAATATTTTCCTGACTGATGTGGCTGCCCTCCAGCTCACCGACGATGGTGCCTTCGTG
>Ga0308171_1001851_pt1 | contig 25553 bp, 18 predicted proteins | sample PhyGR1_FD_202135 | JGI IMG/M metagenome (GOLD analysis project Ga0308171, IMG submission 202135) | Phyllosphere microbial communities from UC Gill Tract Community Farm, Albany, California, United States - DLSLSG.R1 | ecosystem: Host-associated > Plants > Phyllosphere > Unclassified | place: USA...
CCCGCAGAATATTTTCGCCTCAATGGCGAAGGGCGACATGCTGCCGATTATCTTTTTCTCGGTGCTGTTTGGCTTAGGTCTGTCGTCACTGCCGTCAGAACAGCGCGATCCGCTGGTGAACCTGTTCCGTGGCATTTCTGAAGCGATGTTTAAAGTGACGCACATGATCATGCGTTATGCGCCGGTAGGTGTGTTTGCGCTGATCGCGGTGACCATTGCTAACTTCGGTTTTGCCTCGCTGTGGCCGCTGGCTAAGCTGGTGTTGCTGGTGTACGCGGCGATTCTGTTCTTCGCCTTTGTGGTGCTGGGCGGGGTGGCGCGCTTCTGTAAGCTGCGGATTACCACGCTGATGCGTATCCTGAAGGATGAGCTGATTCTCTCTTACTCCACGTCCAGCTCAGAAACCGTGTTGCCACGCATCATGGAGAAGATGGAAGCCTACGGCGCCCCGAAAGCGATCACCAGCTTCGTGGTGCCGACCGGTTATTCGTTTAATCTGGATGGTTCAACGCTGTATCAGAGTATCGCCGCGATCTTTATTGCGCAGCTGTACGGCATTGATCTGTCGCTGACCGACGAGATTGTGCTGGTACTGACCCTTATGGTGACCTCGAAAGGAATCGCTGGCGTGCCGGGCGTATCGTTCGTGGTGCTGCTGGCCACGCTGGGCAGCGTCGGTATTCCTCTGGAAGGCCTGGCGTTTATCGCCGGTGTTGACCGCATCATGGATATGGCGCGCACCGCGCTGAACGTGGTCGGTAACGCGCTGGCGGTGCTGGTGATTGCCCGCTGGGAAAACCAGTTCGACGCTGAACAGGCTAAAGAGTATGAGCTGCAGCTGCGGACACAGACCGCAAGCTGAATACGGCGTTAACATCAAAAAGGGCTCAACGAAAGTTGGGCCCTTTTTGTTTGTGACGCTGAGTTCTTGCATGGTCGATAATGCAGAAATCAAAGACCAGCATGTGTGCCGTTCAGTGGGATATAAAGGGGCTGCGTAAAGCCAGCATCAACCCATCCCTGGGGCCCCGGCCGCCGGTTTACTCGCCTCATGGATGACGACTGCGTCTTTGCGATCAGCTGAACCTTTTCTGACCGGCTGCGATCAAAAAGCCATTAAGCTCAGAATGCCAGGTGCCCTGTTTACGCTCAGCGCTGGCCAGTCAATCTCCCGCAGCATGATTCACCCCGCATCCATTGAAAAAAGATCTCACTCAATGAATTAATCATTCGTTATGATAATGGGTAATTTGAATAATTTATTCCTTAGCGGAGCCCGTCATGAAACTCGACCTCAGCCAGATGATCACTGAAGGCCGCAACCCGGCCAGCCAGAACATTGATGAACTCTCCACAGAAGCGATGCTGCGCGTCATTAATGATGAAGATAAAAAGGTGGCGCTGGCGGTGGAGGCTATCGTGCCGGAAATCGCCGCCGCCGTTGACGCCATCTGCGCCGCATTCCGGGCAGGTGGACGACTGATCTATTGCGGCGCGGGCACCTCCGGGCGGCTGGGCATCCTGGATGCCAGTGAATGCCCACCTACCTTTGGTACGCCACGTGAACAGGTCATCGGTCTGATTGCCGGCGGCCATACCGCCATACTCCAGGCGGTAGAAAACGCCGAAGACAACCGGGAGCAGGGCGCGCAGGACCTGAAAGATATCCACTTCAGCCGCCACGATGTGCTGGTCGGTATCGCCGCCAGTGGCCGCACACCTTATGTGCTCGGTGCGCTGGCTTACGCGAACGCGCTTGGCGCGACCACCGTGGCGCTGACCTGTAATCCTGGCAGTGCCATGTCACAGGTCGCCGCGATTGCGCTCACGCCGGTGGTTGGTCCGGAAGTGGTCACCGGCTCCTCCCGCATGAAAGCGGGCACCGCCCAGAAACTGGTGCTCAACATGCTCACTACCGGATCGATGATCCGCAGCGGAAAAGTGTACGGCAACCTGATGGTCGATGTGGAAGCCACCAACCTGAAACTGGTGCAGCGGCAGGTCAACATCGTCAGACAGGCCACGGACTGTGACGACGCGACGGCCAGCGCCGCGCTCACCGCCTGTGGCGGACACTGCAAAACTGCCATCCTGATGGTGCTGGCTGGCCTGACTGCCGATGAGGCCAAAGCACTGCTCAGTCAGCATGAAGGCTTTATCCGTCAGGCTCTGCAGGCTGCGGGAGCACGCTAATGACGAAAATCACCGAGGCACTGTTGCGTGACATCCTGCAGGCGGTCGGTGGCGCGCAAAATATCGCGGCCTGCGGTCACTGTATGACACGGCTCCGCCTGACGCTGAACCAGCCGGAACAGGTTGATCTGGCCCGGTTAAAAAGCCTGCCGGGCGTATTAGGCGTTATCGACAGCGAGGCGCAGTTGCAGGTTGTCCTGGGGCCGGGCAAAGCGCAAACCGCCGCCGAAGGAATGCAAAGCCTGCTGGCGCAGGGGCATACCACCCTGGCTCCGCAGGGCGAAACACCCGAACTCAGCCAGCTGGCGGCGCAGCAGAAACAGCAGCTAAAAGCAAAACAGACTAGTGGCGTGCATCAGTTCCTGTCACGCTTCGCCACTATCTTCACCCCGCTGATCCCAGGGTTTATCGGCGCAGGACTGCTGCTGGGATTCGCGACGCTGATTGAGCAGAGCCTCCACCTTAATGCCCCCGGCGACCATGCGCCCTGGCTGCTGCACACCGTGGCATACATGAAGGTGTTCGGCAAAGGGCTGTTCACCTTCCTCAGCATCCTGATCGGTTACAACGCGCAGAAAGCGTTTGGTGGCAGTGGCGTTAATGGCGCCATCATCGCTTCACTGTTTGTGCTCGGCTATGTGCCCACGGCCACCACCGGTTACTACAGCGGCATGGAGAGTTTCTTTGGCCTGACGATCGATCCGCGTGGCAACATTATCGGCGTGCTGATGGCGGCGATTAGCGGGGCGTGGATCGAGAAACAGCTGCGCAAAATCATTCCTGACAACCTCGATATGATCCTCACCTCGCTGTTCACGCTGGTGATCACCGGGGCTATCACCTATCTGCTGATCATGCCGCTGGGCGGCGAACTGTTTAAGGGGATGTCGTGGCTGTTTATCCACCTCAATAACAATCCCTTTGGCTGTGCGCTGCTGGCCGGGCTGTTCCTGATCGCGGTGATGTTCGGCATCCATCAGGGCTTTATTCCGGTCTATTTTGCGCTGATGGAAACCCAGGGGTTTAACTCGCTGTTCCCGATTCTGGCGATGGCGGGCGCAGGACAGGTCGGCGCATCACTGGCGTTGTGGTGCAAAGCCGAAAAAGGGGCGCTGCTGCGGGCGCAGATCAAAGGGGCTATCGTGCCAGGCCTGCTTGGTGTCGGAGAGCCGCTGATCTACGGCGTGACACTGCCGCGCCTTAAACCCTTTATCACCGCCTGCGGTGGCGGGGCGCTGGGCGGTTTCTTTATCGGGCTGGTGGCGTGGCTGGGTTTGCCGGTGGGGATGAACACGGTATTTGGTCCCTCCGGGCTGGTCACGCTGCCACTGATGACCTCCAGTCAGGGGATCTTCGCCGGTATGGCGGTTTACCTGGCCGGGCTGATGGTGGCCTGGACGGGCGGATTCCTGCTCACCTGGTGGTTTGGCACCCGTAATGTCGACCTCAGCTAGCCGGCTGCCGGAATCCTCAAGTCCGGCTAACAGATGAATAATCAGCCAAAAATGTGAAAGCCGCTACAAAGCGGCTTTTTTATTGCCATTAATTTAACTTAATCGCTAAAGAGTGGGCTGAAGCATGCCGAATATATAAAAAAAGGTAATCGTTATCTCTCAGCCCACCGTTTTCACGCTGCCACTCAGACTGCCGCGTGCTGGACGTCGGTTCTTCAAGGACTTTTGATGCGTAACAACCAGCCTGTCTCTCAGCGCGAATATCTGTTCGACGATCATGCGACACTGATGTCGACCACCGATCTCAACAGCCATATCACCTATGCCAATGATGCGTTTATCGAAGCGAGCGGATTCACCGCCGATGAGATCAACGGCCAGCCGCATAACATGGTGCGTCACCCCGATATGCCGTCAGAAGCGTTTGCCGATATGTGGGCGACGCTGAAACAGGGTGAACCCTGGACCGCGCTGGTCAAGAACCGCCGTAAAAATGGCGATCACTACTGGGTACGGGCTAACGCCATTCCGGTGGTGCGCGACGGTAAAGTGCAGGGTTACATGTCGGTGCGCACCAAACCCACGGCAGAAGAAGTGCGTCAGACCGAAGCGCTGTATCAGGATTTTCGTGAAGGCCGCGCCAGAGGGCGACGTTTTCACAAAGGCCTGCTGGTGCGCAGTGGCTGGCGTCGCTCCGCCTCAATCCTGAAGACGCTGCCCCTGCGCTGGCGGATTCGCAGCACGCTGCTGGCGTTACTGCCCCTCTCGGTGGCGGGCGTCTGGGCACTGGGCATGACTCACGCTGCCCTGGCAGGTTTTACCGCAGGCATGGCCGGACTGCTTCTGATGTGCAGTTTGTGGCTGGAGCAGCAGATTTCACGTCCTATCGAGCGGATGTGCAAACAGGCGCTGAGTGTGGCAACCGGTGCGAGTCACAAGGTCGGGCAGATGGACCGCGTTGATGAGGTCGGCATCACGCTGCGCGCTATCGGTCAGCTCGGATTGATGTTCCGCTGGCTGGTGGATGATGTCAGCGGTCAGGCGATCAATGTGTTAAGTGCCAGCGACGCCATCGCACGCAGTAATAACGAACTCAGCCGCCGTACCGAGCAGGCGGCTGCCAACGTGCAGCAGACTGCGGCCACCATGAACGAAATGACCGCCACGGTGAAGAGCAACACTGAAACTGCACATGAGGCGAATACCCTTTCAGCTGGCACCAGCCACGCGGCCAGCAAAGGCGGCGAAGTGATGACCGAAATGATGGGCATGATGGGCGAAATTGCCGACAGTTCAAAGCGGATTGCCAATATTACCAGCGTCATTGACGGGATAGCCTTCCAGACCAATATCCTGGCACTGAACGCCGCTGTGGAAGCAGCGCGGGCCGGTGAGCAGGGCAAGGGCTTTGCCGTGGTGGCGGGCGAAGTGCGCAGCCTGGCGCAGCGTAGCGCCAAAGCCGCGAGCGAAATCAAAATGCTGGTTGAAACCAGCGCCAGCCGGGTTAACTCGGGCAATGAGCACGCCAGCGCGGCAGGGCGCACGATGCAGGATATCGTATCGCAGGTGCAGAATGTCACCGCACTGATTGCCCAGATCAGCGCCGCCACGGCGGAACAGGCGACCGCGCTCAGCGAAGTCAGTTCAGCAGTGGAAGATCTGGATGACATCACCCATCAGAATGCCGCCCGCGTGACAGAAAGCGCCGAGGCTTCTGGTCGCATGACCCATCAGGCTAACCGTCTGGTGGAAGCGATCAGCGTCTTTCGCTAAGAGGCCAGCGCCTGCGTGCCGTCGCGTCCGGCACGCAGCGCCCCTGGTGACTGCCCGACAATCCGTTTAAAGGCGCGACTGAATGCCGCAATCGAGCCGTAGCCAAGGTGATAAGCGACGGCTTCCACCGCTTCACCGTTGTTCACAATCCGCTGCACTGCCAGCCGCATCCGCAACTCCGTGAGATAACGCAGCGGCGTCATGCCCGTGGCAGTGAGAAAACGTCCGGCAAATACTGAGCGCGAACAGCCTGCCACGCTGGCCAGTCGCGCTACCGTCCAGTTTTCGCCCGGCTCGCGATGCATTGCGGCAATCGCCTGGCTCAGGCGGGGATCGCGCATCGCCTGCACCAGCCCACTACTCTGGCCGCAACCGTTCTCTACCCAGCCGCGTACTATCAACGCAGCAACCACATCTGCCAGACGCGACAGAATCCCGGCGAATCCCGCCTGGCGGGTCCGTGACTCCCGCTCCATCGCCGCCAGAATCGGCTGGATTTCCGGATATTGTGACAGCAGGGTACTCACCAGCATCACATCCGGCATGGTGTTGATCAGTGGCTGCATACCGCCAAGCTCAAACGCCATGCAGGCGCTGAACAGCAGCACGCTGTGCTCGTCTTCACAGGCATCTTCCGGGGCGGCGATGGCGCAGACGCTGTCGCAGAGCGGTTTGCTCGCCATGTTTTTAATGCACTGGCAGTCCGCCTCCTCACTGGAGATCAGGCTGTGCGGTTTACCGTGCGGCACCAGCAGCGCATCGCCGCTGTTGAGCTGAAACACCTCACCAGAGGCGCTGCGCACCAGCAGTACGCCACGCCCGACAAAGTGGAACTGTGCCCGACCCGGTGCGTGTTCATAATGCAGCCCGAACGGCGCGCTTACCGCGATGCGCTGATAGTTCACGCCATACAGGCGCATCCCCATCAGCAGTTCACTGGTCAGATCTCCATAGTGACTCATGTGATTCCAGACGAATTATCAAGAATGAAGGTGTAAGCATCATAGATCGTCCTGACGCGGCGCTCTATGCTCACACTCACTTTTTTATCTTCCGGAGAAGCAGCATGAGTCTGACAACCGAAGTGGCTGATGAGGTTTCCTCGCCGACCCGCCCCGCCTGGGGCGCGGTATTTGCAATGGCGTTTGGGGTGTTCAGCCTCATCACCGCCGAATTTTTACCCGTGAGTCTGCTGACGCCGATGGCCCACAGCCTTGGTGTGTCTGAAGGGCAGGCGGGACAGACCGTCACTATCACCGCACTGGTGGCGCTGTTTACCAGTCTGGTCACCGGCAGCGTCACGCGGCGCATCGATCGCCGCATTGTGATGCTGGTGTTTTCGCTGCTGCTGATCGCCTCGGCGCTGATGGTGGCCTTTGCGGCTGACCTGACGGTGATTCTGCTGGCGCGGGTACTGCTGGGCATGGCCATTGGCGGCTTCTGGACGCTCTCTACCGCCATCACCATGCGTCTGGTGCCCAGCGATCAGGTGCCGCGCGCGCTCTCTATTGTCTTCAGCGGTATCTCGCTGGCGACGATTATCGCTACCCCGCTCGGCAGCTATCTCGGCGGACTGGTAGGCTGGCGCAACATCTTTATGCTGACCGCCGGACTGGGGGCGGTGGCGCTGCTGTGGCAATTCTTTACGCTGCCCGCGATGCCAGCAGAGAACAAAGCCCGCAACGGCGGGGTGCTGGCACTGCTGCGCATCGGTGTGATGCGCTGGGGAATGCTGGCCGTGATCATGATGTTTACCGGCCACTTCGCCTTCTTTACCTATCTGCGTCCGTTTCTGGAAGGTGTCGCGCAGCTCAACCTCAATCAACTGTCGCTGGTGTTGCTGGCGTTTGGCGTAGCGAATTTCTTTGGCACCTCGCTGGCCGGTTATCTGGTCACCCGTAGCGTGTCGCTGACGCTGAGTGGTATGGCACTGTTAATGAGTGTCACTGCGCTGATGCTGGTGAGTTTTGGTGATGTCAGCTGGCTGGTCGGCGCGGGCGTGGCAATCTGGGGAATGGCATTTGGTTCGATGCCAACCGGCTGGTCTACGTGGATTTCACGCGCGGTGCCGGATGATGCGGAATCGGGCGGTGGTCTGCTGGTGGCCACTATCCAGCTGGCGATTACTGTTGGTGCGGCGGCAGGTGGCTGGATGTTTGACCTGCGCGGGGCTGGTGGGGTGTTCGTTGCCAGCGGCGTGCTGATGCTGCTGGCTGCGCTGACTATCTTCAGCCGGGTAAGGCATCACGGATAATTTCATGAAGGTAGCGGGTTATGCTGCCTTTTTTCAATAGAGTGGATTATTAACCTTTTGAGCAATAACTGTGCGAAATGTGCTTTTAATAATCAGTTTTTCTGAATGAGTTAAGCAAAACTCTCCGCTTTTTACTGATCAACTTCCGGACTAATATATCTATCAACAAGGCAGCACGCCTTAACTGATAAAAATTAACCGAGGAATTGACCATGAAATCTATCAAAACTTTTGCAGCTGTTATCGCGCTTTCTGTTCTGCCATTCGCCAGCTTCGCCCAATCTGTGACCGCTGTCGACTCTACACTGGATGGTGCTGAAGCGAAAATCGCTGCGCAGGCTCAGGATGCTGGTGCTTCATATAAAATCACTGAAGCTTACACCAACAACGGCGTTCACATGACCGCTGAGCTGCTGAAATAAGCTGAGTTTTACCCTCTTGTGCTGACAGGACGCCTCCGGGCGTCCTGGCGGCGTTTCTGTAGGGAAGGGTTTTACGTCCAGATTCTGTAAACGAAAAAGCCACTCTGACGAGTGGCTTTTTTATGCCAAAAAACGGTCATCCTTACCCGCTACACCTCTTCCGACGCTTCGCGCATCATCTCATCGTGCGGCACATCATCCAGAATCTGCTCAAAGCTGCGCAGACGCTTGTAGATGGACATCAGTTCGATCAGCGTTGACCAGGAGGCGATCAGATACTGGAACGAGCCGCGCACCTGATCAAACACGTTGGTGATCTGGTTGAGTAAGCCCAGCGTAATGGTGCCCGCGACAATTGACGGGAACAGCAGGAACAGACCAAACACGTTATCGACCTGCAGATAGAGAATGCGGGTGATGTTGAAGTAGAGATAGTGAAAGTAGAGACGGAAATAGTTAACCCGTACCCGACTGAACAGCTCCTGCACCGTCTGTGGCCCGGCGCGATCGGCATTATCTTCGCCGTAAACCAGCTCTTTACGGTAGGCGGCTTCAACCCGCTGATTGCGGAACTCCAGCCCCGGCAGTTTAATCCCGACCAGCGCCAGCAACCCGGTGCCAAACACCGACCAGAGCACAGCGGCAATCACCAGCGCATAAGGAATATTGCCAAGGATTGGAATATCTTTCACGTGATGGGAGAGTGCGACCAGCACCGGCAAAAACGCCACCAGCGTCATAATCGCCTGAATAAAACTCACCCCCCAGTTTTCCAGCGTCGTCGCAAACCGCATGGTGTCTTCCTGCACACGCTGTGCGGCACCTTCGACATGACGCAGACGCTGCCAGTTATGCATGTAGTAGTTATTCATGGCAGTACGCCAGCGGAAAACCCAGTGGCTGATAAAGAAGGAGTTGAGGACGCCAATCACTACTGCGATTAATGCGATACCGAGGAAGGACAAAACCTCATGGTAAAACGCCGCAATCTGCACCGATCCCGCTTTGGTCAGCGCTTTCTGAATCAGATCATAGAACGGTCCATACCAGGCATTAATCGCTACACCGACCTGCACGCCAAACCAGGTCACAAAGATGATCAGCGCGGAGCCCCACACTGACCAGCGTCGCCATGGATGCGGATCGATAAGCCGCCAGGCTACGGCAAAAATGGCTACCATTATCCAGTAATAGAGATAGAACCAGAGCTGACTCACGGCGATAAATCGCGCTGCTGTGGTCGGCAGAGGCTGCTTCATTGCTGTTTCAAAAGTGGGCCAGATACCGGGCAGATGCGCGGCAAAGCCGAACCAGGCAAAAATCGCTAACAAGCTCCAGACAGCCGCAGAGCTGAAAAACAGCGCTGGCCGCGGAAAAAAAGACTTAAACATAGGCACTCCGCTGTTGTGTGTTGCCTGTTATAACGTTTTTGGCAGGTCGCTGTCTGTAGTCTGTTGTTTCTGCTCATGACAGGAAGGAGATAGATGTTAATGAAATTGTGCGGTTTTGTTTCGTTGAACTAAATCTTTGTGAATGGCAGTGTTACAATATGTCGGTTGTTACCGGTAACAACCAGGCTCCACGCCTGTATCTGCTGATAAAAACCATTACAACGCAATCACCACTTTTTTCATACCGCCAGTCAGCGCGGTAATGAGGCAATGTCATGTCAGAACAAAAAAAGGGTCATTCACGCAGGGATTTTTTGCTGAAGACCATTACCCTGGCGCCTGCAATGGCGGTAGGTTCCACCGCGATGGGCGCGCTCTCCCTGCCGCTGGCCGCGCAGGCGGCTGAAACCCTGGCCGCGCCGCAGAAGGCGCGTGACTATCAGCCGAACTGGTTCACCGCCGAAGAGTTTGCCTTTATCACTGCAGCCGTAGCGCGTCTGATCCCCAGCGACGAACGCGGGCCAGGTGCGCTGGAAGCGGGCGTACCAGAGTTTATCGATCGTCAGATGAACACACCCTATGCCACGGGTTCAAACTGGTATATGCAGGGGCCGTTTAATCCCGATCTGCCAAAAGAGCTGGGCTATCAGCTGCCGCTGGTGCCCCAGCAGATCTACCGTCTCGGTCTGGCCGATGCCGACAACTACAGTAAAAAGCAGCACGGCAAGGTGTTCGCCCAGCTCAGCGGTGAGCAGCAGGATGCCTTACTGCAGGCGATGGAGAGTGGCAGCGCGGAGTTCAGCCAGCTGCCGGCAAAAATCTTCTTCAGTTTCCTGTTGCAGAACACCCGTGAAGGCTTCTTCAGCGATCCTATCCACGGCGGGAATCAGGGCATGGTCGGCTGGAAGCTGATCAACTTCCCTGGCGCACGCGCCGACTTTATGGACTGGGTAGAGCGCGGCGAACGGTATCCGTTCCCGTCAGTGTCGATTCGCGGGGAGAGAAGCTAAGCATGGCAAACGAAATGAAAAAAGTGGATGCGGTGATTGTCGGCTTCGGCTGGGCAGGCGCGATTATGGCGAAAGAGCTGACCGAAGCCGGCCTGAACGTGCTGGCGCTGGAGCGGGGACCGCATCGTGATACCTATCCCGATGGTTCCTATCCGCAGTCCATTGATGAGCTGACCTATAACGTCCGCAAAAAGCTGTTCCAGGATCTCTCCAAAAGCACCGTGACCATTCGTCATGATGCGTCGCAGACCGCAGTGCCCTATCGTCAGCTGGCGGCATTTTTGCCCGGCACCGGCACTGGTGGCGCAGGCCTGCACTGGTCGGGCGTTCATTTCCGCGTTGACCCGGTTGAGCTGCGGATGCGCAGCCATTACGAAGAGCGCTATGGCAAGAATTTCATCCCGGAAGGCATGACGATTCAGGATTTTGGCGTCAGCTACGATGAGCTGGAGCCGTTCTTTGACAAGGCGGAAAAAGTCTTTGGCACCTCAGGCAACGCCTGGAGCATCAAGGGCAAAGTGGTCGGCAAAGATAAAGGCGGCAACCCGTTTGCGCCCGATCGCTCAGATAATTTCCCGCTGCCCGCCCAGAAGCGCACTTACTCGGCGCAGCTGTTTGCTCAGGCGGCCGAGTCTGTCGGTTATCATCCCTACGATCTGCCGTCTGCCAATACCTCGGGCCCTTACACCAACACCTATGGCGCGCAGATGGGGCCGTGCAACTTCTGCGGTTACTGCAGCGGCTACGCCTGCTACATGTATTCCAAAGCCTCGCCAAACGTCAACATCCTGCCCGCGCTGCGTCAGGAGCCGAAGTTTGAGCTGCGTAACAACTCTTATGTGCTGCGGGTCAATCTCAGCGATGACAAAACGCGTGCAACCGGCGTGACCTATGTGGATGGTCAGGGTCGCGAGCAGGTTCAGCCCGCTGACCTGGTGATCCTCTCCGCCTTCCAGTTCCACAATGTGCATCTGATGCTGCTGTCGGGCATCGGCAAACCGTATAACCCTATTACCAATGAAGGCACCGTAGGCCGCAACTTCGCCTATCAGAACCTCTCTACGCTCAAGGCGCTGTTTGATAAAAATACCACCACCAATCCGTTTATCGGTGCGGGTGGCGCGGGTGTTGCGGTGGATGATTTCAACGCGGATAACTTTGACCACGGGCCGCTGGGCTTTGTCGGCGGTTCGCCATTCTGGGTCAACCAGGCGGGCACCAAACCGATTTCCGGCCTGCCGGTGCCAGCGGGTACGCCCAACTGGGGCAGCAAATGGAAAGCCGCGGTGGCGGATACCTACACTCATCACCTGTCGATGGATGCGCACGGCGCGCACCAGTCCTATCGCGCCAACTACCTTGATCTCGATCCTAACTACAAAGATGCCTATGGACAGCCGTTGCTGCGCATGACCTTTGACTGGCAGGAGAACGACATCAAAATGGCGCAGTTTATGGTCGGTAAGATGCGCAATATTGCTGAAGCGATGAATCCGAAGATGATCATTGGCGGCGCGAAAAAGCCGGGTACCCATTTTGACTCCACGGTGTATCAGACCACCCACATCAGTGGTGGGGCGATTATGGGCGACGATCCGAAAACCAGTGCAGTTAACCGTTATCTGCAAAGCTGGGACGTGCCGAATGTGTTTGTTCCCGGCGCATCAGCCTTCCCGCAGGGACTGGGCTACAACCCGACCGGCATGGTGGCGGCGCTGACCTACTGGTCAGCCAAAGCGATTCGCGAACACTACCTGAAAAACCCCGGTCCACTGGTGCAGGCATAAGGATATGGCGATGAAAAATGGCATTCTGGCTCTGATTCTTGGCTCCCTGTCGTTCGTCGCTCTGGCGGACAGCAGCCAGGACGATCTGGTTAAACGGGGTGAGTATCTGGCGCGCGCCGGTGACTGTGTGGCCTGCCACACCAGCAAAGGCGGCGCAGCGTTTGCCGGAGGTCTGCCGATGGCGACACCGATTGGCACCATCTACTCCACCAACATCACGCCCGATCGCGACACTGGCATTGGCGAATACAGCTATGACGACTTCCAGAAAGCGGTGCGTCAGGGCGTGGCGAAAAATGGCGATACGCTCTATCCGGCGATGCCTTATCCCTCTTACGCGGTGGTCAGCGATGAAGACATGAAGGCGCTTTATGCCTACTTCATGCATGGCGTTGCGCCGGTCGGGCAGCCAAACCGGGAAAGCGACATTCCCTGGCCGCTGTCGATGCGCTGGCCGCTGGCTATCTGGCGCGGGATTTTTGCGCCTGACGTGAAAGCATTCCAGCCTGCCGCTCAGGAAGATCCGGTGCTGGCGCGGGGTCGCTATCTGGTTGAAGGACTGGGTCACTGCGGTGCCTGTCATACGCCGCGCAGCATCACGATGCAGGAGAAGGCGCTGACCAATGGTGAGGGCAGTGACTATCTCGCGGGCAGCAGCGCGCCGATTGATGGCTGGACCGCCAGCAACCTGCGTGGCGACAACCGCGATGGACTGGGTCGCTGGAGCGAAGAGGACCTGCGTCAGTTCCTGCGTTATGGCCGCAACGATCAGACCGCCGCATTCGGTGGCATGACCGACGTGGTGGAACACAGTCTGCAGCATCTGAGTGAGTCCGATATCACCGCCATCGCGCGCTATCTGAAGTCACTGGGCGCGAAAGATCCCCATCAGGCAGCCTTCAGCGTCGATGACGCCACCGCCAAAGCGTTGTGGAAAGGTGACGACAGTGCGACGGGTGCGGCCACTTACGTCGACAGCTGTGCGGCGTGCCATAAAACCGATGGCAGCGGCTATAAACGCTTCTATCCGGCGCTGCGCGGCAATCCGGTGGTGCTGGCGGACGATCCCACCTCACTGATCCATATCGTGCTGGTGGGCGGACAGTTACCAGGCGTGAATGGCGCACCGTCGAGCATTACCATGCCGGCATTCGGCTGGCGTCTGGACGATCAGCAGGTGGCGGACGTGGTGAACTTCGTGCGCAACAGCTGGGGCAACAAGGCGTCGAAACCGGTCAGCGCGAAACAGGTCGCTGAGCTGCGTAAAGATGAGAAAGATCGGCTGGGCAGTGCGGATATCAAAGTACTGGAAGGCAAATAACCGGCAATAAAAGAGGCCGTCATCATCAGGATGACGGCCTGTTGTTTTAAATATTCTCCAGATCGATACCACGTGTTTTTGGCCCGTAAATTCCCACCGACAACATCACCATCACCATGCTCAGCACGATAAAGGTAATCACACCTGGCGTGCCGGCATACTGCAATATCACCCCGATCAGAATACTGCTGAAGACCGTAGAAAGGCGGCTGAAGGAGTAGCAGAAGCCGACCGCCCGCGCCCGGATATGGGTCGGGAAAATTTCGGTCTGATAGGCGTGGAAGCTGAAGGTCAGCCAGGCGTTGGACCAGGTGATCATGAAGCCGCAGAGAATCAGCAATACTGGCTGCGTCTGGAAGGCGAACAGCGTGCCGAATACCACCGTCATCAGCGACGACAGGACGATCTGCCACTTATTCTCAAGCCTGTCGGCGTACCGGCTGCAAATCAGCGATCCCAGCGGATAGGCCAGCGTGATGAAGAAGGCATAAAGCAAACTGTGTGTCACCGTGGCACCGTTGCCTGACAGCAGCGCAGGCAGCCAGTTACCAAAACCGAAAAAGCCGATCGCCTGGAAAAAATTCATTACCACCAGCATCAGGGTGCGCTTGCGGTAAGCGGGTGACCAGATTTCGCTGAAACGGCCCCTTTTGGGCAGCTGCGCCGCGGCGTCATCGGCTGAAAAAGCGGGTCCGGCCGGGATGCCACAGCGTTGCTCCATCGTGGACAACACCTGATGCGCCTCCTGATGACGGCCCTGCTGCGCCAGCCAGCGCGCCGACTCCGGCAGGTTTCTGCGTACCAGCCAGATCACCAGCGAGCAGACCGCGCCTGCGATTACCACCCAGCGCCAGCCTTCGAGGCTGAGCAGCGTTTGCGGGATCAGCCACCAGGACATCAGCGCCACAGCGGGCACCGATAAAAACTGTACGAAAAAGGAGAAAGCAAAGGCGCGGCTGCGCAGAGAGGTCGGCACCCATTCCGACAGATAGGTGTCGATGGTCACCAGCTCGACGCCCAGCCCAATCCCCACCAGAAAGCGGAACAGAATAATCATCTCCGCGCTCTGCTGGAACGCCATCAGCAGCGAAAATAGCCCATACCACAGCAGCGCACACATAAAAGTCAGACGGCGACCAAACCGGTCAGCGTAGGGCGCCAGCAGGCTGGCACCGAAAAACAGACCGAGAAAAGTGGCCGAGGCGAAGGCCGCCTGATCGGAGAAGCCCAGCACGCCTGCCGCGCCGGTGTGAAATACGCCCGCCGACAGCAGGCCGGTACTGATATAGCCGGTTTCAAACAGGTCATAAAGCTCAAAAAAACCGCCCAGCGCCAGCAGCGTAATAAAGCGCCATAATCCTGCGGAGGAGGGCAGTGCATCAACCCGGGCAGCTAAGCTGTTGCGGGCCGCCGATGAAGCATGCATCGGCGGCAGGCTGGTGGAGGTGGTGTTCATATCAGCGTGAACCTCAGGCAGTGTGGAGACGACTCGCAGCCGGTCAGAGGCTTATTAAAATAGTTAACCGTTAGCAAGCGAAGAAATAGCAGAATAGTCAATTCATCCGCCGTTGCCGAGAGGGACGTTGCTGACGATTTAGCAATATACGTTGCAGGTTTTGCCATCCGTGGCAGGCGTTCTCCGGCAGCGGCGACCAGGGCAGGTCTGCATGAATGCAAATGGCATCCTTGCGCCAGCATAGTCCCGCTTTGTGACAACTTATCACGGACGCGTAAAAGCGGAGCTGAAGAAGCTGTTGAGATCAAAAGTGGCGTCATGGAGCCTGGCCGTGTTACCCACTACGCGGTAGCCGATGTGAAGGCTATCCGGGCACCAGGGCTTACGCCAGTTTCGGCCAGACACCCGGCCCAATCGGCAGACCCAGCAGATACCACACCATCAGCAGCGCTATCCAGCTGATAAAGAACACTAGTGGATAAGGAAGATTGCCCACAGCCTGATTCACGGCTTAAAATTTTTGAGTCAACATAATGACTTCGCTCCTTTCCTGTTCGAAATCAACGTTTTTGTAAAAAAGGGTACGTTACCCTGCAGCTCTCAGAATTCAGACACGACAGGAAGTCGGCATGATAATAAGCCCGCCGTTTGTCCGCCCCCGGAACACTGGAGAAAATGACCCGTCATGGGTCAGCAGAATGATGCCTGTGGATATAAACCGGGATTTCCCGCTCAACCGGCACACGTCATGGCATGGGGGCGTGCACGTTCTCCATACTGACCGCCATGGTGAGGAAGGCTACGATCGCATTGAGTTTGTCCGCGCCATTGCGGACGGAGTGGTGGTCTCTTGTCGCGCACCGTCCTCCACTGACCGCCGCGATGCCTTTCCGCTGAATTACAATGGCAGAACGGATGACGGGTATATTCTGCTAAAGCATGAAACCGATATTGGAGAGAACTGCAGCGTCGTGTACTACTCCCTGTACATGCATCTCCGGGAGCGGCTGGCGCCCGCCGTCAGGGACGGCGCCAGAGTCTGGCGCAAGGACCGCATCGGGCAGAGCGGTACGGTGGATAACGTGAACGCCTTTCACTTTGCGGTGTTCTGTGACAACGAAAACATGCTGAAACTGACCGGACGCACCACGACTGAACTCGATATCACCCGTGACGGCAGAACGGACACGGTTTACGGCGATATCCATTTTTATCTGCCGCCCGGTACACACTTTTATGAATCGGTGTCTGACGCTGCCTCACCGGACACTGACCGCCTGAATACCGTTCATACCTCCACGGAACCACTCTTCGTCAGCATGACGTTTGAAAAAGGCGACTGCACGATGCTCACGCGCAGGCAGAACGCCATCACGCCGGCATGTTTCGACCCCGTAGGGGAGCCGCTGGTGAATACTGATGCCAGCCAGACTGACGACATAAGAAGGTTGGGTCTGAGGTATGAATACAATCTGTACCGGACAGCCTGCCGTCTGTACCCGCAGAATCCCTGTGCCGGGTTCGAGCTGCTCCGTTTCGGGCGGGTCATCAGCACTGAACATGAAACCCTGACGCCTGCTGATGCCCCGTTGTGGCGTACAGTCAGCTTCCCCGGCGGAACGGGCATGGTCAATCTGGCTTCCCCTGACATCAAAAAATTCAGCGATGCCGACTTTCCGCACTGGACGGGGTGGCGGATGGTGGACGATGACACGGACAATAACAGTCAGTGTAATTCCCCCCTTATCGCCGGATTGCAGGACGGTGGGCATTTCAGCGACCTGGGCAGCCGTCTGGTCTGCCATTTTCCGCTGGAGTGGAATGCTGCCACCTTTGACCAGCGTTATGCCTGGCTTAAAGCAGGCTCTGACGATGTTCCTGCCATGTCAGAAGAAGGCTATAGCCGGCTGAAAATTCATGCCTCAGCACTGTGCTTTGACACGGGCGAACTCGGTACAGGCAGGATATGGCATTTTCACCCGGTGGCCTTCATCACGCATTTTCGCAAGTGCTGCTGGCTGAGCAAATCTGAACTGAAGCAGCTTGTTCCCCGGCACGCGTTAAGAACGGCCGGGCGGAACGATTATCGCTGGGAAGTCATCACCTACCGGGATGACACCGGCAGCGTCGCGGACACTATCCGCACGCATATGAACAGGGCAATGCAGAAATACCTGATTACCACCCCGCGGCGTATCGCCTGCTTCCTGGGGAACGGCATTCAGGAAACGGGCTGGCTGGGGTCGATGGAGGAAGGGTACCGCTATACGGAAACAGACCCGCGCACGCGTCAGGTCATCCGGGTCTACAACATCTGGTACTACCCGTGGTACGGTCGCGGCCTGTTACAGCTTACCAGCCCGGTGAATTACTTTGATTACTTCAGCTTCAGGGGGCGGACCTGCCCGGAAAATATCAGGAACATCCTGACAAATGAATATAACCGCCTGTATGCACACCGGCCCCTTCGCTACACCGACAATCACCTGTCTGATACCGAAAACCATGTCCCGGAGAACATTCTCCGGTGGAGGGATAACGTCAGCAGCGACCTGTATGAAGCAGCCAGCAGCGCAGGGTTTTACTGGGTTGCAAGGGGAATGGCGCCTTACGCGGATAAGGAACATGTACTTGAGCGGTGCAGCGTTACCCCCCGGAGGTGCGGGATAAAAATTTACTATCGGAGCCTGGCATTCTGGCAGGCCAGCGCAGCCGTTAATCTGCCGAACCAGGTCAATAACGAACACTATCAGGGACTGAATGGTTTTGATACCCGCTGCTGTGTCTACGGCAGCGCGATAGCCGTCCTCACCGAGCAGAAATTCCCGGATGGTCATAACAGCCCGGTCAACGAAAAACCCGAATCAGACCAGCTAAGGAGAGGATGATGAGGGAAATTTTAATTTTATTAACTTTGGCATTATTATCACAAAAAGCCGTAAGTTCCATTACCCCTGAAATACAGATGCCATCTTATTTCAATAAAGACAGGTTTGTTAATTATTACGACGCAATATCCAGTAATAGCGGAAATAATTCATGCGATAACATTTTATTTAAAAACTTTTACCCGCCTGAATACATATCATCAAAAATAAAATACCCTCCGTTTGACACTTGGTTTTGCTGGTTTTCTGTCGATGTAATACATGACGGATATGGCCCAAACAGATCGCTTGCTGAAAATGTCTATTTTGATAAAAAAACGGAACAGTGGAAAAAGAAAAAATATAACCGAAACAGAGAAGAAATCCGGCGTTCTCTGGACGTTTATGGCATAAAAAGCCTGAGCGAGCTGCAGCCTCTGGATCTTTATAATATCCGGTCCGTCAATGCCCGTGGCTATGCGGTAATAGACCGTAACATTCCCCTGCAGGAAAAAAAGAAAGGGCTGAAGAAAAGTCTGTCATTCTGCCTGATACGTGACGAAGCTGCATTTTGTGGTTCAGGCTCAATGATCAACCTCGTCAACGGTAAGGAAGTCGATTTCACCCCCTATATGCTCAAATCTCTTGAGACCGTCGAAATGGGTTTGCCTGAAAAGCAGAGGTGATGACATTTTGTCTAAAACACCAGTAAGCTACTGGCGGTTTTACTGCTCGGCTGTTTCTGAAACTAAAAATTCAAATGTGAATTAACCAGGTTATTAGCTTGTTAGCGCACTTTTTTAATTTATAGCAATTTGAATCTAACATGCTCTGTAGATGTACCATCCCTGGCCCTCTACTTTACGCCAGTTTCGGCCAGACACCCGGCCCAATCGGCAGACCCAGCAGATACCACACCATCAGCAGCGCTATCCAGCTGATAAAGAACACCAGCGGATAGGGGAAGATCAGCACGTAATAGGTGCCGAGCTGCGCATCCTTCTGGTAACGCTGTAAAAAGGCCAGGAACAGTGGCAGAAAGGGCGACATCGGTGCCAGCGGCAGTACGGCGGAGTCAGCGATGCGAAAAATCATCTGGGCGAAGGCGGGATGGAAGCCGAGCAGCATAAACATCGGCACAAAGACCGGCGCCAGAATCGACCAGATCGCCGAGCCGCTGGCGATAAACATACAGAGAAATGCCGACAGAAACATCAGGCCAAGAAACGCGGGCGCGCCACTGACGCCTGCGCTCTCCAGCACGTCAGTCAGCCCGATCGCCATGAATTTGCCCATGTTGCTCCAGTTAAAGAACGCCACAAACTGCGACAACGGAAACACCATCACAATAAAGCCCGCCATCCCCTTCATCGGATCGACCAGCAACTGCGGGATATCGTCCGGACGGCGGATCTGCCGGGTCACCACGCCGTAAGCAATCGCCACCACAAAGAAGAACAGAATGATGATCGGCACAATGCCCTGAATAAAAGGCGAGGGGATAATGGCGCCGGTGTTGGGATTGCGCAGCGGTGCATGTTCCGGCACCACCAGCAGCGCCATCAGAGCGATAAACAGCAGCGCAGCGATTCCGGCGGCCCGCAGACCCCGGTTCTCCAGTGGCGTCAGTGCCGCCAGCTTCTCACCATTGCCCTGCCACTGCGGCAGGCGCGGCTCGACGAATTTATCAGTCAGCAGCGCGCCCACTATCGTCAGCACAATCACCGAGGTGGCCATAAAGAACCAGTTATCAATGACGCTGACATGCACTGTGTCGCTGACCGCTTTTGCTGCTTCGGTGCTGATACCCGAGAGCAGCACATCCGTGGTGACAATCAGCAGGTTGGCGGTAAAGCCAGAGGCCACACCGGCAATCGCGGCCAGCAAACCCGCTACCGGATGGCGACCTACTGCCAGGAAGATCAATGCGCCCAGCGGCGGCATCACCACCAGCGCAGCATCCGACGAGATATGGCTGAAGAAGGCGATAAACAGCACCATATAGCTGGCGTAACGACGGCTGACGCGTGACGCCATCTTCACCATCAGCGATTGCAGCAGACCGACCTTTTCTGCCAGCCCGGCACCAATCACCAGTGCCAGAATCGATCCCAGCGGGGTAAAGCTGCTGAAATTTTTGATGATATTGGGCAGGATCCACTGAATGCCAGCGACGCTCAGCAGGTTGTTCACCCGCACGATTTCACCGTTACCGGGATTCTTTACCGCCAGGTCCAGTGCGCTGATAATGGCCGTCGCCACCATCAGCACCACGATCAAATAGACAAAAAGTAAAAACGGGTTAGGCACTTTATTGCCTACGCGCTCAATCCAGCTGAAGAGCCGGCCAGGGCTATGGTTCTCGGATGTTGCTTCCATGGTATTGATTCTCGTCTTGTGTTCCCTTAATCGGCGAAGCTTCGATCTGACGCCGGTCGTGGTATGCGACAGGCGGTGAGTTCAGCATCGGTTCCGCTGAGTCAGGGAAGTGTGTTTGCAATATTTTTTATAGTGGTCCGCATCAGAAACACGGCCATTGGCTCATCCGGCCAGTTTTGTTGGTGTGATCCCCGCCGGGATCGGGCAGATATAAGGCTGCGTCGCGCGTACCCGTTCAAACTCAGCCCGGCAGCCAGCCAGCGCCTGCGGATCCGTTAACAGTGTTAACACCGTGGCCGCCATCACTTTGCCCGCCAGAAACATCCCTTTATGCCCGATAGTGGTGCGGCCCTGCGCCACCAGTTGCCAGGTGTGCAGCGGCGTACCGAAGGTAAAGCAGGGCGCAAAGCACTGTGCCGTCGGCGTCACCCAGCTGACATCGCCGACATCGGTGGAGCCATAAAGCAGCTCACGCGTGACCGCATAGGGCGCGACCTCATCCATAAAGAGCTTATCGCCCAGTTGCTCAGCCCAGGCGTGACCGGCTTCGCCACCCGTACGGGCGGCATTGAGCCGGGCGTTGCGCAGATCGTCATCGGTCAGGGTGGCACGCAGTTCAGCCGCAAACGCGCGCTCTTCGTCGCTGTAGTCGGGCAAACCAAACTGATGCAAATAGCGCTCCATGACCGCTTCAAGTGCGCGATTAGGCACGTAGTCTGAACAGGCTTTGTCAAAACGCACGGTCAGAGTGGTGTCGGTCATTAGTGCAGCACCTCTGGCGATATTGATCACCCGTTCGTAGATCGCCTGCGCCTGGGGCGGTTCCGGGGCGCGGATCAGGTAGAGCACTTCCGCATCGGCCTGCACCACATTGGGTGATACGCCGCCGCTGTTGGTGATGGCGTAGTGCAGACGCGCTTCCTGCACGATATGCTCGCGCAGAAAATTAGCCCCTGTATTCATTAGTGTGACGGCATCCAGCGCGCTGCGGCCCAGATGGGGTGAGTTGGCAGCATGAGCAGCGACGCCTTTGAAGCTGAATGCCGCCTGAATATTGGCAAGCGTGCGCAGGTTAAACATGCCGCTGAAACCTTCCGGATGCCAGGTCACGGCGGCATCGACGTCGTCAAACAGCCCTTCGCGCGCCATAAAGGTTTTGCCCGAGCCGCCTTCTTCACCGGGGCAGCCGTAAAAGCGAACCGTGCCGCCGGTGTGATGCTGTTCCATCCAGGCTTTCACGGCGCAGGCCGCGGCAACACCTGCTGTCCCGAGCAGGTTGTGGCCGCAGCCATGTCCGTTGCCGTTAGCCTCCAGCGGCTGCGGCCGGGCGCAACCCGACTGCTGGCTCAGACCGGCCAGCGCATCGAACTCGCCGAGGAGGGCAATGACGGGCTTGCCGCTGCCCGCGCTGGCGATAAAGGCGGTGTCGATGCCACCTACACCACGTTCCACTGTGAATCCTTCTCTTTCCAGCGCATCGGCCAGCAGAGCAGAGGAACGGATCTCGGCGAAGCGGGTTTCAGGCGTGTCCCAGATGGCGTCGCTGAGCGTGCTGAAGCGGAGTTGATGGCGATCAATATAATCGGCAATAAACGCTTCCATCATCGTGATCCCCCGAACTGCGCCTGATTCAGCGCCAGCGTTGCCAGCAGCGTGATGGCGTCCGGCATGACCCGCTCATCAAAGTCGAATTTCGCATTGTGGTGACCCGCTGCCAGTTCACAGCCAAAAATGACATAAGACGCCTGACCGCCGCGCTGCTTTACCCGCTCCATCATGTAGGTCGCATCTTCCGAACCTGCCGCCTGCGTTTTTCGGTCGACTACAGAATCGAAAATGCCCAGTGCGTCCGCCTGCTGGTGGATGAAGTCGACCCACGGCTGCGTCGGCGTACAGCTGCGTGCAGCCCCCATCAGTGAAACCTGCTGCTCAACGCCATACATCGCGGCTGCACCGGCAATGACCCGCAGCGCCTGCTGATAAATATCGTCGTTAACCTGATTGGTCACGCCCCGGGTTTCGACTTTCAGCAGCGCGCAGTCAGCCACCACGTTGCGGCCGGTTCCCGCCTGCAGCACGCCCACGTTGACCCGCGCTACGCCGCCGCTGTGCTGGGTTAAACCATGCAGCGCCAGTGTCGCCTGCGCGGCGGCCAGCAGGGCGTTGCGGCCCTCTTCAGGGCGCCCGCCCGCATGGGCACCGACGCCGGTGAAGTGGACATCCAGCTTGGTGGTCGCGAGGAAGCTGTCGCTGCCGCATACCACTTCGCCGGCGGGCACGCCGGTGCCGATGTGAATCGCGGTGAAACGCTCAACGTCATCGACCACGCCCGCTGCGACCATCGCTTTTGCGCCGCGTACCCCTTCTTCGGCAGGCTGGAAGATCAGTTTAATTGTGCCGCTTAGCTGATCCTGCATCGCCATCAGCACCGTGGCGAGGCCCAGCCCGATGGTGGTGTGACCATCATGTCCGCAGGCGTGCATCATGCCGGCGTTGCAGGAGGTGAACCCTTCACGCTGCGGCAGGTGATCGTCGGCCTGGCTTTCATTGAGATCCAGTGCATCCATATCGACGCGGAAGCCCATCACGGGACCCGGACGGCCGGTCTCAAGCGTTGCCACGATGCCGCAGAATCCGCCGGAGAAGTGGCTGATCCACTGCGGTAGTGCACCCTGTTGCAATGCGCGCGCCTCCTGCTGCTTCAGTACGGCTTCGTCGGGTAAGCCCATCCGCGCGTCGGCATCGATCACCTCACGGCCCAGTTTCAGTTGATAACCGAGCTTATTCAGTTCTTCAGCAACTAATGTCGCGGTGCGGAACTCCAGCCAGCCCGATTCGGCGTAGTGATGGAAGTCGCGACGCCACTGTTGCAGCTGTGGCAGCAGGGCGCTCACGTGGTCTGAAAGGGGTTTCATCGGCTTTCTCCTCGTTGTTGATTTTTTATGCACTGCGTCGAATCTACACAATGGTGTTGGGCGGCATAAGATGCGAATATCTTGTGACTGATAAACAACGGTTATCGCAAAATTATGTCTGCCAATCTCAAACTTCATCAGCTGCGCGCCTTCGTTGACGTGGCGCGACAGGGGAGTATCCGGGCGGCAAGCCGTCTTTCCGGGCTGTCGCAACCGGCGTTAACCAAAGCGATACAGGAACTGGAGCGCGAGCTGGGGGCAAAGCTGTTTATCCGCCGTCAGCAGGGCGTAGTACTGACTGATATCGGTGATAACTTTTTTCGTCATGCCAGTCTGGTGCTGGCGGAGCTGCGGGTTGCTGAGGAGGATATCCAGCAGCGGCTGGGGCTGGGTGGCGGTCAGGTGAACATCGGAGTGGGGGGCAGCGTGGCGCGCACTATCATGCCTCAGGTGATAAACCAGTTTCATCGGGAATACCCGCTGGTGAAGGTGCGCATCGTTGAAGGCCAGCTGGTGTCAATGGTGCATGAACTGCGTCAGGGGGCGCTCGATTTCACCATCAATACCTACGATCAGAGCCATCTCGATCAGGAGCTGATGTATGAGCGGATGATGGAGCGCGAGTACAAAGTGGTGGTGCGCAAAGGCCATCCGCTGGAAAAGGCCCGTACTCTGGCAGCCTTACAGCAGGCGGACTGGACAATGCCAACCCCGAAAGGCAGTTATTACCGTTTGCTGCATGATCTGTTTGGCGAGCGTGGCATGGCACCCAAAATCGTGGTGACCTGTGAAACCTTTATGGCCTGCACAAGCCTGGTGGCGCAAAGCGATTTCATCAGTATTCTGTCGGTTGACGTGATTGACGATCCGATTCTGGGCCGATCGCTGGTGGCGCTGGCACTCGACGACCCCTTGCCGAAAGCAATCTTCTATCTGATTCAGCGCAAAGACACGACGCTGACCCCAATGAGCAGTTATATGGCACAACTTTTTCGCCGTTATTGCCAGTAAAATCAGTGAGTAAAGTCGATCGTCTACACTCTTAAGGTGCTGTAATAAATCCACCCGACAAATAGAGGTTACGATGCAAGTCAGTCCTTATCTGTTTCTCTATGGCCGTTGCGAAGAGGCTATCGACTTTTACCTGCAGGCGACTGGGGGAGAGTTGCTCTCTAAAATGAAATTCGGTGATATGCCGGATCAGGGTGAGCAGGTCGGCGATCAGTCTGCCGCGCCGCAACCACCAGAAAAGATCATGCATGCGCAACTGCGTATTGGTGACGGTGAGCTGATGCTCAGTGATGGCAATACCGAGAAGCCACCCGCGTCTGAACATGCGGGTTACGCGGTCAGCCTTTCCACCAATGATGTTGAAAAGGGTAAAGCCTGGTTTGAGAAATTGTCGGCAGGCGGCAAGGTGACAACGGAGTGGCAGGAGACGTTCTGGTCGAACGGATTCGCGATGTTCATTGATAAATTCAACATTCCATGGCGCATCAATGTAGAGAAGCCGCAGGAATAATCGGGTCAGTCGGCGTCGCACTGTGCGGCGCCATTTCAACGACCCGTTTTAATCAGCGGCGGCTATTCAGGCCGCCGCGCGTGATCAGAAATTATAACCCGCCACCAGGTAGTAACCCCACCCAGTTGATTTCACTTCAAACGGCCCTCTGCCGAAGTTCAGCTCCTGACCGTCCGCCCACTGTCCGCCATTGTGGAAGTAACGCGCTACCGCAGAGAAGTGCCAGTGATCGTAACCCAGTGACAGAATATGGCTGGAGGCAATAGAGTTGCTGGTACGTGATGAACCGCCTTTATCGCGGAGATCAGAACCCCAGTCAAAGTTAGTGAAGCCCACATAGCCCAGATTACCGCCCCACAGCGTGGTAATTGGCACGAAGTATTTCACCTTGAAGCGATAGCCGTCCCAGCTGTTTTCGTTCGCCGCACCGTAGTTTTCCCACTGATATTTTGCGTAGACGTTAAGCGACAGGCCGACATCACTGTGCGTATCGATATCGGTGCCCAGACCCATGTACCAGGTGTTCTGGCGGTTGTCGCTGTTGCGGCCCATGTCGTAGATGTAGTTGTTGGCGAAATACCACTCTTTGAATGGGCCGAAGGCCAGGCTGGTGCCGGTCAGTTTGTCGATAGAGAAGCGCGGTTCAATTTCCATAAACATCGGTGAACCGTGATCAAAAATACCGTTGGCGTTGCTGTTGCCTGCGCCGAAGAAGTTGGTCAGGTCGAGGTAGCCATAAAAATCGAACCAGTCCTTCTTCGCAAACGCTTCATATTCCAGATAAACGTCGTTGTTAAACTGCGGTCCGA
>Ga0308171_1001855_pt1 | contig 25497 bp, 24 predicted proteins | sample PhyGR1_FD_202135 | JGI IMG/M metagenome (GOLD analysis project Ga0308171, IMG submission 202135) | Phyllosphere microbial communities from UC Gill Tract Community Farm, Albany, California, United States - DLSLSG.R1 | ecosystem: Host-associated > Plants > Phyllosphere > Unclassified | place: USA...
TCCGGCAGCACGCTGAGGGAGGAGAGTGCCATCAGCGCCGTATAGCCATCCGGCGCCGCCCGGGCGACGCTTGCGCTGCCGAGGATGCCGCCGGCGCCATGGCGGTTGACCACCGGCACGGCGCGGCCGAAGACCCGCTCCAGCGCGGCCGCGGTGGGCCGGGCCGCGACATCGGCTTGGCCGCCGGGCGGAAAGGCCACCACCATCTGGATGACGCGGCTAGGCCAGGTCTCCTGCGCCCGCGCCGCGAAAGGCATAAGGCCCGAGGCCCCCGAGGCCGCAAGCAGCTTCCGACGAGACAGCATGATCCTTTTCCCTCTAACGGGGCGGTTGGCCCGCCCGGACTTGTTGGTTCAGCCCGGCATGCGGCACAGCCGGTTACGGATGCGGCCGATGCCCTCGATCGCACAGTCCACCACATCGCCATCGCGCAGGAAGCGCGGCGGTTTGAAGCCAATGCCGACGCCTTCCGGCGTGCCGGTTGCGATGACGTCGCCCGGTAGCAGCGCCATGCTTCGGGAAATGGTCTGGATCAGCTCCGGCACGTCGAAAATCAGATCGGCGGTGGAGGCATCCTGCCGCGCCTCGTCATTGACCGTGCAGGTGATGCGCAGCGGGCGGTCGCCGATCTCATCGGCGGTGACGATCCAGGGCCCCATGGGGCAGAAGCCGTCGATGCCCTTGCCCAGCAGCCACTGCTTGTGCGTGCCCTGCAGGTCGCGGGCCGTCACATCATTCACCACGGTATAGCCGAAGACATGCTGCAGCGCCTGGTCGCGCGCAATGTTGCGGCCGCCGCGGCCGATAACCACCGCCAGCTCCGCCTCGTAATCCACGCCCTGGTCCAGACCCGGCCAGAGCGGGATGTTGTCCCAAGGGCCGGAGATCGCGGTGAAGGGCTTGCTGAAGATGATCGGCGCCTTGGGGATGGCGTCCGCCGCGCTGGTCGAGGAGGAGTCATAGCCGCTGCCGGCAAACTCCCGCGCATGCGCATGGTAGTTCTTGCCGACACAGAAGATGTTGCGCGGCGGATTGGGCAGCGGCGCCGTCAGCAGATCGTCGGCCAACGGCCGGCCTGGGCTACCCGGCTTCGGGATGCGCGCGCCGCCGGTCAGCGCCGCGATCACCCCCGCCATGTCGGCGGGCAGGTCCGGCGCCAGCTCGGCCAGGGGCCAGTAGTGGCGGCCCTCGGCATCCACCTGTGCCGGCTGCGGCACCCCATCGATCCGGATCATGGCCAAGCGCATCTCTGTCTCTCCAACTATACCAATTTGGCTTCAAAGTGATCCAATAATGAGCTATGGTTCATGGTATGGTTGATCCAGTCAAGCCCGCAGACCGCACCGCCGCCGGGCTTCAGCAAGCCCTGGCCGCGGCGCTGCAGGCAGGCCGCTGGCAGCCGGGCGAGAGGCTGCCGACCGAGCGCGCCCTGAGCGAGACCTATGGCGTGGCGCGGAACACGCTGCGTCGGGCGCTGGACGGGTTGGAACGCGCCGGGCTGCTGGAGCGCCATGTCGGGCGCGGTACCTTCCGCAAGGCCGCGTCCCCTGCCCCGACACCGGAAGAGGAAGCGCTCAGCCCCGCCGCCGTGCTGGAAAGCCGGCTGCTGCTGGAGCCGGAAATGCTTGCCTTGGCCGTGCTGCGTGCCACTCCCGCCGATCTGGTGCGGATGGAGGATTGCCTGCGCGGCACCGATGCGGCTGGGACGCTGGCGGAATTCGAGCACTGGGACGCGGCGCTGCACGACGCCTTCGCCCAGGCCACGCACAACGCGGCGGTGGTCGGCATGAGCCGCTCGCTGGCGCGGGTGCGGGAGCGCACCGATTGGGGTCAGCTAAAGGCGCGCGGCAATACGCCGGGTCATCGCGCCACCCTGCAGACGCAGCACCACGCGATGGTGGCGGCGCTGCGGGCCCGCGACCGGGACGGCGCCCGCCAGGCCATGCGGGCGCATATCCTGTTCATCCAGGCCTATATGATGGGTGAGTGACGGCGGGTGCCCTGAGCGGCTATCTTGCCTATAATTTCGAAATTATGGAGCGAGCGATGTCCGATGCGCGCGAAGCAGCCGCGACTCTCGCCTCTCGCATCTATGGCCGGCTGCGGGAGGATGTGATCGCCGGCGTGCTGCCGCCCGGCTCGAAGCTGGCGCTTGACCGGCTGCGGTCGCAATACGGCATCGGCATGACCCCACTGCGGGAAGCGCTGTACCGGCTTTCCGCCACTTTGCTGGTGGAGGCGCACGACCAGCGCGGCTTCCGCGTCGCCGCCCTCAACCTGGCGCATTTCGAACAGGTGCTGAGCACGCGCGAGCGGCTCGAAACGTTGATGTTGGAGGATTCCATCCGCGCCGGGGATGCGGCTTGGCTGCAGCAGGTGGCGGAGGCGCATGATCGGCTGCAGGCCTTGCCCATGTATGCCGCGCGGGATGGCTCCGTGCTGAACCTGGCCTGGCGCCAGGCGCATCAGGACTTTCACTATCAGACCCTGTCGGGCAGCCGCCACTTCTTGCAGGACATGTTCCATCAGCTGCTGTGGGACCACTGGAGCCGCTACCGCAACCTGCTACGGCCGCCGCCGCTGGAGGAGGCAGTGCTGAAGCAAGATCATGCCCGCCTGACGGAGGCCATCCTGGCACGGGATGCCGAAATGGCGGTGCTGATCCTGCGGCGGCATATCCGGCATGGCGCCGCCGCCATCATGGCGGTGCTCCAGCGCGAATAATTTCGAAAATTCCTTGACCGCTGCCCCCTCTTCTCTAGTGTCGCTTCGCAACAGGGGAAAACCCCGGGCACGGCGCATCGCGAGCGGGGACTGGACAAGAGATGATAGGACGAAGACGGGCCCTGGCCCTGGCAGGCGCCCTGGCTGGCGGGGCCACCCTTGGGACGCCGGCCCTGGTGGCGGCGCAATCGCAGCGTGTGCTGCGATTCATCCCGCAGACGGATATCACCGGCTTCGACCCGGTCTATTCCTCCACCCAGGTAACGCGGAACTACGCCTACCTGGTCTATGACACGCTGTTCGGCCTGGACAAGAACCTGCTCCCGCAGCCGCAGATGGCCGAAAGCTGGCAGGTCGATGCCGACCAGAAGCGCTGGAGCATCACGCTGCGGCCCGGCCTGGTCTTCCATGACGGCACGCCGGTGCTGGCACGGGATTGCGTGGCCAGCATCCAGCGCTGGGGTGCGCGGGACAGTTTCGGCAAGCTGCTGATGGCGGCAACCGACGAGGTCTCGGCCGCCGATGACCGCACCATCCGCTTCCGCATGAAGCGACCCTTCCCGCTGCTGCCCTTCGCTCTCGCGAAATCGACCGCCAATATGGTCGCCATCATGCCGGAGCGGCTGGCGAAGCTCTCGCCACACCAGCAGGTGACGGAGGTGATGGGCAGCGGACCCTACAAGCTGATGCAGAACGAGAGCGTCATCGGCGCCCGTGTCGTCTTCGCGAAGCACGAGGCCTATCGCCCGCGCCACGATGGCGAGCTGGGCTGGACCGCCGGCCCCAAGGTGGCGCATTTCGACCGGGTGGAATGGGTGATCATCACCGATGCCGCGACTGCCGCCGGCGCGCTGCAGAATGGCGAGGTGGACTGGTGGGAAACCCCCACCCCAGACTACCTGCCGATGCTAACCCGGCATCGCAACATCGCCGTCTCCATCAACGACACCTCCGGCGGCATGCCGATCATGCGGTTCAACTTCCTGAACCCGCCTTTTGACAATCCGGAAATCCGCCGCATCGTGCTGCGCGCCACCAGCCAGATGGAATTCATGAATGCCATGGCGGGCACGGATCCGGCGCTTTACCGCACGGGTGTCGGCTTCTTCCCGCCGGGCACGCCCTATGCCTCGGATGTCGGTCTCTCCGGCATCACCGACACGCCGGACATGGAGCAGGCGAAGCGCGCGCTGAGCGCCGCCGGATACAAGGGCGAGCGCATCGTGGTGCTGGGCCCGGCCGACCGCGCCGCGGTCAAGGCCGCCAGCGACGTGGCCGCCGACCAGTTGGCACGCATGGGTTTCAATGTCGACTACCAGGTGGCTGACTGGGGCACAGTCAGCGCCCGGGTGGTGAAGAAGGAGCCACCGGAGCAGGGCGGATGGAGCGTCTATTTCGGCATCTGGAGCGGGCTGTCCGTCATCAACCCCGCCGTGCACCAGTCGCTGCAGGGCACCGGCAATGATGCCTGGACCGGTTGGCCAACCCTGCCGGAGCTGGAATCCCTGCGGCAGTCCTGGCTGGATGCGCCGGACCTGGCCGCGCAGCAGCGCGTGGCGCGGGAGGTGCAGGCGCGTGCCTTCCAGGATGTGCCCTATGTACCGCTCGGCCAGTTCTTCGCGCCGATCGCGCATCGCAAGGATCTGACCGGGATCGTGCAGGGCTTTCCGGTCTTTTGGAACGTCAGGCGGGGATGATTGCGATGAGAAAGATGGTTCTGGCAGCCAATGCCAATGCGGCGGGCAGCCATGTCGGCGAATGGCGTCATCCCGAGGCCTGGGACCGCCCCGCCGCCAATCTGCAGAACGCCATCCGCCTGGCGCAGATCGCCGAGGCGGGGAAGTTCGACCTGCTCTTCCTGGCCGATGGCAATGGCGTGCGGCAGCTGGACAAGCCGGATCTGTTCCGCGCCACCAGTCCCTCCGACCGCCCCGGCGTGTTCGAGCCGGTGACGCTGCTGGCGGCGCTGTCCATGGCCACCAGCCATATCGGCCTGGTGGCCACCGCCACCACCACCTATGACGAGCCCTTCCATGTGGCGCGGCGCTTCGCCTCGCTGGATCATCTCAGCGGCGGGCGTGCCGGGTGGAACCTGGTCACCACCTCCAACCCCGAGGATGCGCTGAACTTCAGCCATACGGAACACATGGCGCGCGACACGCGTTATCCCCGCGCCTCCGAGTTCGCCAGCGTGGTCAAGGGGCTCTGGGACAGCTGGGCGGATGACGCCTTCCCGCAGGACAAGGAGAGCGGCACATTCCTGCTGCCGGAAAAGGTCCGCCGGCTGCTCCACAAGGGCGAGCATTTTCAGGTGCAGGGTCCGCTGAACGCGCCTCGCCCACCGCAGGGCCATCCAGTGATCTTCTCCGCCGGTCAGTCGGAGGCGGGCAAGGACCTTTCCGCCCAACACGCCGATTGCGTCTTCGCCATCGAAGGCAATCTGGCCAATGCGCAGCGGCTCTATGCCGACATCAAAGGCAGGCTTCCAAAATTTGGCCGGGCCGAGGCGGATATGCGCATCCTGGCCGGAGTCACAATCTTCGTCGGCGAGACCGCGGCGGAAGCCGATGCGCTGTTCCAGCAGCTGGAGGATCTGGTCTCCCCCGCCGTCGGCGTCGATTATCTGTCGAAGATGCTGGGCCACCGCATGCGCGACTATCCGCTGGATGAGCCCATGCCGGTCTTCGAGGACGACCATGTCGGCCATACCGGCATCGGCAAGGGCATCCTGCGCGTAGCCTACGAGGAGAAACTGACGGTGCGCGAGACCTACAAGCGCATCCTGCCGCAGATGGGCGGCAATATGTTCAAGGGTGACGCGAAATCCATCGCCGACACCATGGAGGAATGGTTCACCACGAAGGCCTGCGACGGCTTCATGATCGCCGCCCCCGTCGTGCCGACCGGGCTGGAGCGCTTCATCCGCCTGGTGGTACCGGAACTGCGCCGCCGCGGTCTGTTCCGCGAGGAGTATGAGGGCACCACCCTGCGCAGCAATCTCGGCCTGAAGACTCCGGCCGATGCATTCAGCTGCTGAACCCTGCAGCCACGATGCCGGCTTAGCCCTTGCCGCTTTCCGGCAACGCAGCGCGCCGCGATGAACAGCCGCACCTTGCCTGGCAGCAGCCTGTGGTTGGACATGTGGCGGGAATCCAGCGGATGTCCGGCCAGCTGATGGGCGCTGGCAGTGCCGACGATCTTCCGGCGCAGGGGTGGACCTGGTGTAGCCCTCGCGGAGCTCCGCGAGGCGCTCGTCCAGAAGCTCGGGCCGCGCCGGCACCAGCTCCCGTTCACGGCCCCGAACTGCGCCTAATCGGTCGTGTAAGCGCGGACGGTAACTTCAGCGCGTGGCTTTCATCGGTGATCGACGAAAGCCACGCCCAGGCAGGCGTCTTATAATCACGGAGTCACTGACTTGACCGTCCACATTTGTCCCTGGCCTATGGCCAGCGATCCATGCAGCCGGTCGGGCCACACGGAGCCGCAGCAAGCCCGGCTTGCAGTTGACCATCCACGCTTCAGGCTTTGTCCGGCTGGCAGGTGAGAGAGCGTCCTCCAGAAGTATCGCGCGTGCCGATGTGACGATTGCCCGCGGAGTGGTCGGGTCAAACTTGCCTTCACAGCGGCATCACGCCCCTGCGACGACGTCCTCTATCGGCAGCGCAATCGCGTCGAGCCCATGTTCGGCGCGGACCATGGCTTCACTTTCGAGGAGCGAATGCTGGCATCTTGGGAGTGGGGGTCTGCAAGTCCTCGGGATCATGCCGGCGATCGGCGTAGGTCAAGGCGGAGGCTGTCAGCAGACGCTGAACGACGTAAGCCGTTTCACGGACTTTCGGCCCCGGCCAGGCGTTCGCACTGCGTAGCAAACAGCCTTTCGCCGATGAAGTCGACGAAGACGCGGACTTTCGGCGAGAGGTTGCGATTAGAGGGCCAGATCAGGCTGAAATGGCCGGGCTGGCCGGTCCACTCGTCGAGCAGGGTGCACAGCTCTCCCCGCGCCAGCGGCCCGCGCGCCAGGAAGTCCGGCATGCAGCCGATGCCGAGCCCCGCGACGGTGGCGCCACGCAGCGCCTCCATGTTGTTGCAGGTCATCACCGTGCGCATGTGCAGCTCCGCTTCCTCCGCCGCCAAGGTCAGCGGCCAAGCCTGGATCTTGCCGCTGTTGGGGTAGCGGAAGCGGATGCCTGAATGCCCGTCGAGATCGCGCGGGCAGGCCGGCGTGCCGTGACGCGACAGATAGGAGGGTGCCGCGCACAGCCGCATCTGGAACGGGCGCAACCGACGCGTCATCAGGCGCGAGTCCGGTAGATTGCCGCTGCGGATGGCGACGTCGACGCCCTCGTCGATCAGATCGACGATGCGATCGCTGAAGTCGAGGTCGACCTCGATGTCGGGATAGAGAGCCATGAACTCCGGCAAAACCGGCAGCAGAAGGTGGTAGCTCACGATCGGCGTGCTGACGCGCAGCCTGCCGCGGGGGGCCTCCATTGTGCGGGAGAGCATGGCGCGGGCATCGTCGAGATCGTCGAGGATGCGTCGGCAACGTTCGTGGAAGGCCCGGCCCTCCTCGGTGAGACGCAGGCTGCGGGTCGAACGCTGGAACAGGCGGATTTCCAGCTGCTGCTCCAGTTTGGTGACCGCCTTGCCGACGGCCGAAGCCGATAAGCCCAGCACCCGTCCCGCCGCGACGAAGCTGCCGAGATCGGCGGTGCGAACAAAGGCCATCAAGCCACTCAACGAATCCATAATGTGCCCTTCCGGCATGCGGCATTCGAGCGTTCTATTCCGTTAAGATCGGAAGGAACCCATCCTCGACGACCATTCCTTCAAGTCTATCCTGTCTGCACAAGAAGGCGACCTCTCGCAGCGCCGCGCGGCCGCCGAGCATCGAACAGGGCATCACACATGACAAAGACCGATCTGCGGGCGGCCATGGCCCGGCCGGCGCTCATCCTTCTCACCGTCTGCCTCGCCGCGGCGGCGATGCCGCTGACTTTCACCGGACCGGCAGTGGCGCTGCCTGCGATCGGCCGGGCGCTCGGCGGCAGTCCTATCGCGCTGAACTGGGTCACCAACGCCTTCATGTTGACCTTCGGGTCGAGCCTGATGGCGGCGGGCGCGCTGGCCGATGCCTATGGCCGTAAGCGGGTCTTCCTCATTGGTGTCGGCGCCTTCGCGATCCTTTCCATGGCACTCTCCGCCGCGCCCGACATTCTCTGGTTCGATTTCGGGCGCGCCGCGCAGGGCGTCGCCGCAGCCGCCGCCTTCTCCGGTGGCATGGCGGCACTCGCTCAGGAGTTCGACGGGCCGGCCCGCATCCGCGCCTTCAGCATCGTGGGCACGAGCTTCGGCGTGGGCCTGGCCTTCGGCCCGGTCGCGTCGGGGCTGATGATCGACGCTTTCGGCTGGCGCAGTATCTTCGGGCTTGTGGTCGCGCTGGCCGTGCTTTCCTTCCTGCTGGGCACGCGCTTCCTGAAGGAATCCCGCGATCCCAATGCCGCCGGGCTCGATGGCCGAGGCGCGCTCAGCTTCACGGCGGCGCTGGCACTCTTCACCTATGGCGTGCTGCTGGCGCCTGAACGCGGCTGGACAGATCCGGGAGTCGCCGGCCTGCTGACCGGTGCGATGGTACTGTTCGTGGCTTTCGGTGTCATCGAACGGCGCGTCCCCCGGCCGATGCTGGACATGACCCTGTTCCGATATCCGCGCTTCGTTGGCGTGCAATTGCTGGCGGCGGCGCCGGCCTATGCCTTCGTGGTGCTGCTGATCCTGCTGCCGGTGCGCTTCATCGGCATCGAGGGACTGAGCGAGATCGTAGCAGGCCGCCTCATGATCGCGCTCTCGGCACCGCTGCTGATCCTGCCCATCGCGGCCGGGTTGCTGACACGCTGGTTCGCCCCGGCGACGATTTGCGGGATCGGTCTGCTGGTCTCCGCGCTCGGCCTGTTCTGGCTCAGCCGTATGCCCGTCGGCGGCGACGTCCTGCGCTTGATTGCGCCGATGGCGCTGATCGGCATCGGCATCGCCTTGCCCTGGGGGTTGATGGACGGGCTCGCCGTCAGCGTCGTGCCCAGGGAGCGTGCTGGCATGGCGACGGGAATCTTCAGCACCACCCGCGTCGCGGGAGAGGGCGTCGCGCTCGCCGTGGTCAGCGCCGTGCTGTCAGCTTTGACGGCCGGGCATCTGGCAGGCACCGGGGCTCCGGCAAATACGAGCCAGGCCGCGCAGCGGTTGGTGACCGGCAGTCTCGCCAGCGCCGCCGAGGCCTTGCCGCGGATCGGCGGCACGGTTCTGGTGCGAGCCTATGGCGACGCCTTCGCCATGCTGCTGCTGATGCTATGCGCCGTCACGATCGTGACCGCGATCGTCGTCTTCGTCTTCCTGGGATATGGGGCGGAGGCGGCGACCGAACGCCCGGACGAGGCCGATGAACCGTTGTGCCCGTCGTAGGCCTGAGCCCGCGACCTCAACGGCCCCAGTTGCGCGTTGAGAGGTGGAGGCCATCCGAGCATCCTGGGAACGTCGTGGCAGAGGTCAGCTCGCGCAACTTTCTGTTCGCCCGCCGTCTGGCGAATGAGGATCCAAGACCGCCGCCTGCTTGGTCGGGATCAGGGCCCTGGTGAAGGCGAGGTGGGTGCCTTGCCTTCCGCCGGGCGGGCGAGCATCGCCTGGTTCCGCCCCAGCGGGTTAGCGGTATAGGTCACACGCGCCGCGACCGTGGCCCAGTTATTGGCCGGGTGGATCACCGGGATGATCGCGGCATCCGCGATCGCCAGCCGCATGGCCTGGCCGAGCTGTGCGTTCCGGGCGGTATCGTCAAGCGTCACCAGCGCGGTGCCCAGGGCGGTATCCACCGCCGGGTTGCTGTAATGCTGCCGGTTGGCCGGCCCCATCCCCCGTGCGGCGTCGCGCGTCGCCACCAGCGCGCGCAGTGGATTGACCGCCGTCGAGGCGATCCAGGAGGAGAAGAAGGCCGAGAACTCGCGGTTCCCGGCGCGGGGCAGCAGCACATTGGCGGGGAAGGTCTCGACCTTCGCCAGGACGCCGATGCGCGACAGCATCTGCGCCACCGATTGCAGCACCCGGTCGTCATTGACCACGAAGCCGGCCGACCCATGCAGGGTAATGGCGAAACCCTCCGGATAGCCGGCCTCGGCCAGCAGGCGCCGGGCAGTGGCCGGATCATAGGGCAGCGGGCGCAGATCGGGCGCGGCGCCATCGACCCCCGGCGCTACCAGCTGACCGGCCGGCGTGCCGGAACCATCCATGACGCGCTCGACGATGCCGTCGCGATTGATCGCCATCGACAGGGCCTGGCGCACTTTCGGATCGCGCAGCGGGTTGACGGGTAGCGCGCCGCCATCCCTGGCGGTGACGAAGGGCGTCGCCTCCCGCACCGCATCGAGGAACAGATAGTAGGTCTCCGCCGCTGGGGCGGAGGCGATCGCCAAGCGCCGGTCGCGCCGCAGCCGCTCCAGGTCCTGCAGCGGCACGCGGTCGATCACATCGACATCGCCCGACAGCACGGCGGCCACCCGCGCGCTGTCCTGCCGCAATTGGCGGATGGTGACGCGGGTCCAGGGCTGCGGGCCGCCCCAATAGCCATCGAAGCGGGCCAGGGTCAGCGCCTCCCCAGGCGCATAGCTGCTGAAGCGATAGGGCCCGGTGCCGATGGCGGCGGTGCCGGCGTTGAAATCCTCCGGCGCCTTGCCGGCATGCAGGTGCCGCGAAAGCATCATCACGTAGGACAGATCCCGCGGCAGTAGCGGATGGGGAGCCGCGGTACGCAGGCGCAGCGTCAGCGGCCCGGTGACCTCCACCCCGGTGATCGGCCGCGTCTGGGCGGTGAAGGGTCCCGGCGAGCCCTGCACCTGCGGCACCCGCGCCAGGGTGAAGGCGACATCCTCGGGCGTGAAGGGCGTGCCGTCCTGGAAGCGCACCCCCTCCCGCAGGGTGATTTCCCAGGTGGTGTCGTCCACCGCCCGCCAGGCGGTGGCCAGGCGCGGCTGCAGCGCGCCGGTGTGATCCTCGAGGATCAGAGGCTCATAGACCTGCTGCAGCAGGCCGTTGTTGGAGCCGAGATTATGCCAATGCGGGTCCATCGAGGTCGTCATCAGCGCGACGCCCATGCGCAGATCTTGGGCCAAAGCGGCCGGGGCAAGCGAGAGGACGATCCCGGCGGTGGCGAGGCGCTTAAACGTGATCACGTTCTTCCCCTGATTCCCAATTCAGGCTTCACTGTGAGACTCCTCTTGCCGGGAAGTCAAGTTTGTGATCACATATACCAATGACGCGCATCCTGGTCTGCCAGCTCTGGCAGGAGAGCCACGACTTCAACCCCGTCCTGACCCGCCGCAGCGATTTCGCGGTCGAGGAAGGGGCAGCGATGCTCACCGCCAATGCCCAGGCCGGCAGCACGCTGGGCGGCATCCTGCGGCGCTTGGCCCGCGCGGGGGTGGAGGTGGTGCCGACCCTGGCCGCCCGCGCCCGTCCCGGCGGGCGGGTGGAAGGCGCCGTCTACGGAGCCTTCCGCGACGCCGTCCTGGCCGCCGCGCAGGCCGCCGGCCCCCTGGACGGCGCTGTCTTCGAACTGCACGGCGCCATGACCGCTGAGGGCCATGACAGCCCCGAGGCCGATCTGATGACCCGCCTGCGCGCGCTGTTGGTGCCGCGCGCGGTGATCGCCGTCGGGCTGGACCTGCACGGCCATGTCACCGATGCCCTGATGGCAGCCTGCGACATCGTCACCGCCTGCAAAGAAAACCCGCATTCGGATGTCGTCGAGGCAGGGGAACGCGCGGCCGACCTGGCGCTGGAAATTCTGGCAGGCGGGCTACGCCCCGCCACCACCATGATCAAGCTGCCCATGCTGCTGCGCGGCGGCGCCGAGACGGTGGACCGCCCGCTGGCCGACCTGCACGCCATCGCGCGCGCCGCTTTGGCCGCCGATCCCCGGCTGCGCGACATCTCGATCTTCAACGTCCATCCCTTCCGCGACGTGCCCGATATGGGGCAGACGGTCATCGCCATCGCGGCGGACGACCACGGCGCGGCCGACGAGGCGGCCCTGGCCGTCGCGCGTCCCCTATGGGCCTGGCGCGCGCGATTCAGCCATACCTTCCCGGAGGCCGATGCCGCGCTGGACATGGTGCATGCCCAGACCGCCCAGCGGCCCTTCGTGCTGGCCGACCAGGGCGACCGAGTGCTAGCGGGCGCGCCCGGCGACGGGCTGCATCTGCTGGAGCGGCTCCTGGCCAGCGGCCTGCCGTTGCGCGGCGTCTTCCCCGTCACCGATCCCGAGACCGCCGCCGCCGCCATCGCGGCGGGCCCCGGCGCCATCATCACGCGGCCCGTCGGCGGTACCATGACGCCCGGCTTCACGCCGCTACCGCTGACCCTGACAGTCCGGCACACCGATCCGGTCGGCAGCTTCGTGCAGAAGGGGCCGTATCAGGCCGGCCAGCGCAGCACGCTGGGCCCCTGCGCGGTGCTGGAGGAAGCCCATGGCAACCTGATCCTGGCCACTACCGCCGCCGGCATGACGCAGGACCCAGCCGCCTTCACCGCGCAGGGCATCGACCTGTCGCGGTTCGATCTGGTCGTCGCCAAATCGGGCAATCATTTCAAACTGAGCTTCGCCGGGGTGGCGACGCCGATGGTGGTCGCGACCCCCGGCCTGTCCGCCTATCGGCCGGGCTTCTTCCCCTATTCCCGCTCCCGCCTCTGGCCGGAGGAGCCGGATCTGCCGCTGCCGTCGCTGCGCCTGCGCCGCTTTGGCCGCAGTGCCTCCTCCGATGGCAGCGCCGCGCCATGAGCGAGGATACCGCCCTGCATGCCCAGGCCTATCAGGCGTTGCGTCTCGCGCTGTCCTCGGGGCGCTTCGCGCCGGGACAGAAGCTGACCCTGCGCACCGTCGCCGCTGATCTGGGCGTCTCGCCGATGCCGGTGCGCGAGGCGCTCAACCGGCTTTCGGCCGAGGGCGCGCTGGAATCGCGCGACCGCCGATCCGTGCGCGTGCCACTGCTCAACGGCGCGCAGCTGCGGGAATTGCGCGACATGCGCATGGCGCTGGAAGGCCTGGCCGCCGCCCGCGCCGCCGAGGCCGCGACGCCGGAACTGGTGGCCGAGCTGCGCGCCCTGGCCCTGGGCATCCGCGCCGCGCGCGAACGCGGCGATGTTGCCGCCGATGTACGCGGCATCCGCGACTTCCACGCGACGCTCTACGCGGGGGCGGGCATGCCGGCGTTGGAGGCGATGATCGCCTCGCTCTGGCTGCGCACGGGCCCCTACGTCGCCCTGCTGTTTCCCGACTACGCCCATCGCCCGGAACATGGGCAGGGGCGCCGCCGGATCATCGACGCCATCGCCCGGCGCGACGCCGCGGCCGCCCGGGCGGAGATCGAAGCCGATATCGGCCCCGCGCTGACATGGCTCGCCCTTCGGTTGGATGAGGGCACGGCGTCCAAACCCTGACAGGAGTTCACGACATGCCAGACACCATCGCCGCGGCGACACGCCGGCCCTTCCCGGACTCTGGCACGGCCTGGCCAGCGCTGAAAGCCATGCTGACCGAGGCCAAGCAGTCCGACATCGACTGGCGCAATGGCAAACTAGCAGTCTATACCTATTACCGCGACGACGCGCTGCTGCGCGTGGCGCAGGATGCGTATGCGCTGTATTTCAGCGAGAACGCGCTGGGCAAGCGCGCCTTTCCCTCGCTGGCACGGCTGGAAACCGAGCTGGTCGAGATGGGATTGTCATTGTTCGAGGCCCCGCCGGGCGCCGGCGGCACCTTCACCAGCGGCGGCACCGAAAGCATCTTCCTGGCGGTGCTGGCCGCCCGCAATGCGAAGCCGGTACGCGGCCGCCCCAACATCGTCGCCTGCGAGACGCTGCACGCCACCTTCAACAAGGCGGCGTCCTTCCTCGGCCTGGATGTCGTCCGCACGCCGATGGGCACCGATTTCCGCGCCGATCCAGCGGCCATCGCGGCGGCGATCGACGAGAACACGGTGATGCTCGCGGCTTCCGCGCCCGGCTATTCGCATGGCGTCTTCGACCCCATCGCCGCGATCGGCGCCGTCGCGCAGCAGCGCGGCCTGTGGTTCCACGTCGATGCCTGTGTCGGCGGCTTCCTGGCGCCCTTCTGGCAAGAGCTGGGCGAGGCTTTGCCCGACTTCGACTTCCGCGTGCCCGGCGTGACCAGCCTATCAGCCGACCTGCACAAATACGGCTACGCGGCGAAGGGCGCGTCGCTGGTGCTGTTACGCGATGCCGCGCTGAAGCGCCACCACACCTTCGAGTTCGATGCCTGGCCACGCGGCACCTATGCCACCGAGACCTTTTCCGGCACGCGGCCTGGCGGCTCGATCGCCGCCGCCTGGGCCATGGTCAATCACCTCGGCCGCGAGGGCTACCGGGAGCATGCGCGCCTGATCATGGACGCGAAGACCCGCCTGGTGGCGGGCATCGAATCCATTCCCGGGTTGGAGGTGGTACGACCTTCAGACCTTTGCATGCTGCTCTACCGCTCCACCGATCCGGCGCTGGACCTCGATGCGCTGGCCGAGCGCTTGGGCACACGCGGCTGGTTTGTGGGGCGCAATGTGAGGCCCAAAGCCATTCACCTGGCGCTCAACACCATTCACGCCACCAATGCCCAAGCCTATATCGCCGATGTGTCTGCCGCCGCGGCCGAAGTCCGTGACAAGTCACTCCGTGGCACTGAAGACTTCAGGACATACTAGAGGCTGTTATGGACCTTCGGGTGGGTAACGATCAGGCTGCGGGGCACGCGTTCCCGCAAGCCCTACCCCTTTGACGTTTCCGATGACGAATGGGCGCTGGTCGCGCCCTACCTGACGCTAGTGCCAGAGCATGCTGAGCAGCGAGAACACAGCTTACGCGGTGTTCAACGGCTTGCGCTGCATGATCAAGACTGGCGCGCCCTGGCGCTGGATGCCGAACGATCTGCCACCCTGGGCCGCCGTCTATCAGCAGGCGCAGCGCTGGCTGGCGGCAGGCTGCCTCGTAGCACTGGCCGAGGATCGGCGGACGGTGCTGCGACTGTCCGCGGGGCGAAAGGCGCAGCCCAGCGCCGTCATTCTGGACAGCCGGACGCTGTACTCATCTCCTGAGAGTGGCGAGCGGGTGGGGTATGACGGCGCCAAGCGCAAGAGGGGTTCCAAGCTACACCTGGCGATCGACACGCTCGGCCATCTGTTGGCTCTCCATGTCACGCCCGCCAGCGCCGATGACCGCGCTGAGGTCGCGCGGCTGGCCAGGGCGGTGCAGGCCTCTACCGGGCAGAGCGTCGAACTGGCCTATGTCGACCAGGATTACACCGCCGCGCTGGCTGCCAAGGCTGCCAGGGCGCACAGCATCGAACTGGAGGTCGTGAAGTTGCCGGAGCGCGGCTTCGTGTTGCTGCCGCGACGCTGGGTCGTCGAGCGATCGTTTGCCTAGGCCACCGCTTTCGGCGGCTGGTGAAGGACTACGAGCGCTACGCCATCACTGTTGCCGATCTCCACCTCGTCGCCTTCGCCTGCATCATTCTCAAGGATGCCGCTCGACGGTCCGCAGGCCCATAACAGCCTCTCGTGCATATCACGTGATGAAACGATACTGCGCATATCAGCCCATTTACGCGAGGTCCGAGTCACGTCGCTGGCCGCCGTTGGCGACCCCTTCGCAGGTGCCTTGAGACATAGCACTACGCGGTCACGTTGAGGCTGGAAGGTTCCCTCCTGTCGAGCAATGCGGCGGGAGGCGAGGATGGCGACCGTTCATGGGGGCGGCGCTGACCTGGATCGCTGGCTGGTGCCGTTCTGCTAGCCGCTCTAAACAACAATCCTCCATCGACAGTCGTCCGCCACACTGTTGATGACGGCCAGCGGGCCGTCCAACGCTCCCTACCAGCCTGGCTAGGAAGGTCTGCCGGCGGCCTGGCCAGCGCGTGCCGGTCGCGGCAGGTGACGGGCCTTGCCGCGACCTGCCATCAGGAGGGTGCCGTGGTCACGCCGGTGCGGTGCCGCTTCAGCAGCAGGATGAAGGCCAGCCCGCAAGCCGCGGCGGCCGCACCCGCCACGGCCACGGCGGGATAACCCAGCGCGGCGCCGATGGCGTTACCCAGGTTGAAGGCGCCGATGTTGACCGCGGAGGCGAGGTTGGGCGCGCCCGCGGCCGCCGTCATCACGCGCATCTGCAACGGCGGCACGATGGCAAAGCTGGCCACACCCCACAGGAAGATCAGAACCGCGCTGGGCACCGTGAAGGGCATCGCCAGGGCAAAAAGTAGCAGCACCACCACCAGCGCCGCCAGCATGACGATGAGCGTGCGGTCTACCGAGCGGTCGGCGAAGCGCCCGCCCAGCCAGTTGCCCACCGTCAGTCCCACGCCATAGGTCACGAGCATCGCCGTGACGAAGCCGATCGAGGCGCCGGTCTGCTCCTGCAGGATCGGCGCGATGTAGGTGAACACCGTGAACATCGCGCTGGCGCCCAGTACCGTCAGCGTCAACGCCGCCAGTACGGGGCCGCGCCCCAGCATGCGCAGCTCGGCCAGCATGTCGCCGCCCGCCTCGGCAGCGACGGCCGGCAGGGTCAGCCGCAGCGCCGCCATGGCGACCACGCCGAGCCCCGCGATGCCCCAGAAGGTGGCGCGCCAGCCCACCTGGTCGCCAGCCCAGGTGGCCAGCGGCACGCCCAGCACGGTGGCGACCGTCAGGCCCATGAACATGGTGGCGACCGCGCCGGCCCTCCGGTTCGCCGGCACCAGCCCGGCCGCGACCACCGAGCCCACGCCGAAGAAGGCGCCGTGGTTGAGCGAGGTCAGCAGCCGCGCCGCCAGCAGCATGCCGTAGCCGGTGGACATGGCGGCGAGCAGATTGCCCAGCGTGAAGATGGCCATCAGCCCGACCAGCAGCCTGCGGCGCGGCACGCGCGCGAAGGCCAGCGTCATCAGCGGCGCACCGAGCATGACGCCGACGGCATAGGCGCTGATCAGCAGCCCAGCGGTCGGGATGGAGACGTCGAGGTCGCCGGCGATCACCGGCAGCAGGCCCATCGGCGCGAACTCGGTGACGCCGATGCCGAAGGCCCCGATCGCCAGAGCGAGCAAGGGGAAGTTCAGATTCATGATTGTCGATCCGTTCAGGGTGTCGCCTGAGAGCGTGAAAGGCCTGGGGCTTCCGGACACCCATTCCTTCGAGGCGCAGTTTCAAGGGACCGGCATCCCCTGCCGGGTGGTCGAGGTGACGCCGCCCTCTCGAGGGCGCCCTAAACCAGCGGCGGATTCAGCCGCGCGAAGCCTTCCTGCTGGCGGTAGGGCGTGTGCGGATAAGGCGGCAGCACGTCGCTGGCGGCGTCTAACGCGGCCACTTGCGCGGACGTCAGGCTCCAGCCGACGGCGCCGAGGTTCTGCCGCAGCTGCGCCTCGTCCCGCGCGCCGATGATCACCGAGGCGACGGTCGGGCGCCGCAACAGCCAGTTGATGGCCACCTGCGGCACCGTCCGGCCGGTCTCGGCCGCCACGGCCTCCAGCGCGTCCACCACCCGGAACAGGTGCTCGTCCTCCACCGGCGGCGCGAAGGCGGCAGTCGCGTGCAGGCGGCTGGTAGGCGGGATTGGCGCGCCGCGGCGGATCTGACCGGTCAGGCGGCCCCAGCCCAGCGGGCTCCATACCAGCGCGGCCACGCCCTGATCGGCGCCCAGCGGCATCAGGTCGGCTTCGTAGGCGCGGCCGATCAGCGAGTAGTACACCTGGTGCGCCACGGGGCGCGGCCGGCCGTCGCGGTCAGCGGCGGCCAGCAGCTTCATCAGCTGCCAGCCGGGGTAGTTGGAAACGCCTGCGTAACGCAGCTTGCCTGCGCCGATCAGGCGGTCCAGCGTCTCCAGCAGCTCCTCGACCGGGGTCGAGGCATCGAAGGCGTGCAGCTGAAGCAGGTCGATATGGTCGGTGCCGAGGCGCTTCAGCATGCCGTCCACCACGCGTACCAACCGGACGCGCGAGGCGCCCCAGTCGTTGGCGCCCTCGCCCGTCGGCAGGCCGGTCTTGGTGGAGATCAGCACGGCGTCGCGTCGGCCCTTGATGGCCTCGCCCAGCACCTGCTCCGAGGCGCCTTCGGAGTACACGTCCGCCGTATCGAACAGGTTGACGCCGGCGTCCAGGCAGATGTCGAGCAGCCGCCGTGCTTCGCGCGCGTCGCTTCGCCCCCAGGCGCCAAACAGGGGCCCGGTGCCGCCGAAGGTGCCGGTGCCAAAGCTGAGGACGGGGACCCGCAGGCCCGAGCGTCCGAGTTGACGATATTCCATGATAGTGATCCGAGATCCGTTGGTCGTCCTTAGACGCACAGATGGACGGGCCGGAGACGCGGCGGTAGGGAGTACGGAGGCCAAGGATCTTTGACATGGACGCAAAGGTGGACGACAGCGGCACCGACCGCGCACGGGAATTGGAAGTGTTCGCGGCCGTGGCGCAGGGCGGCAGCCTGTCCGCAGCCGGGCGCGCGCTGGGGCTCACACCCTCGGCCGTCAGCCGCAGGATCGACCGCATCGAGGCGCGGCTCGGCGTGCGGTTGATGCTGCGCACTACGCGCGCCATCATGTTGACGGCGGAGGGTCACAGCTATCTCGCGGCGGCACGGCGCATCCTGGCCGACCTCGACGAGTCCGAGCGGATCATTGCCGACCGCGGCGCTCCGCGCGGGCGGCTGCGGGTCAGCGCGGCCTTCACGCATGGCCGGCTGTGTATCGTGCCGCTGCTGGCCGACTTCGTACGGCGCTTCCCGCATATCCTGGTGGATATAGGCCTGACCGACACGGTGGTGGACGTGATGGGCGGCGAGGCCGACGTCGCCGTCCGCTTCGGTCCGCTGGCCGACAGCCCGTTGACGGCCCGCCGTCTGGGTGAGACCGGTCGCAGCATCGTTGCCTCGCCCGACTATCTGGCCCGGCGCGGTACGCCGGGCGTGCCGGAGGACCTGCACCGACACAACTGTTTGAACTTCAACTTCCGCCGCGCCGAGCCGACCTGGCCGTTCCGCCGTGACGGACGAGACTATGCGCTGACCGTGACCGGTGACATCGAGGCCAACAACGGCGAGACACTGGGGCAACTGGCACTGGCGGGCGTCGGCGTCACCCGCATCGGCAATTTCGGCGTGGTGGAGGACATTGCCTCCGGCCGGCTGGTGCCGCTGCTGGAGGCGTTCAATCCGGGCGATGCTGAGCCGATCCACGCCGTTTTCGTCGGCGGCGCCAACATGCCGGCACGGGTGCGCGTCTTCGTCGACTACATGGCCGAGGCGCTACGACACTGATCCTGCGGTTCTCTTAGGCTCGAGACTCATTGATCCAGAAGAGTACGGAGCAGGCGAGGCAGATGGCGGAGAAGACGGTGTGGGCGCAGCGGTCGTAACGCATGGCGATGCGCCGACAGTCTTTCGGCCGTCCGAACATGTTGTCGATGCGGTGCCGCTGGCGGTAGAGCGGCTTGTCATAAGGAATGGGCTGCTTGCGGTTCCGCTTTGAAGGAATGTTGGGTTCGATGCCGCGGTCGATGAGGGCCTGGCGGAGCTGGTTGCTGTCATAGCCCTTGTCGCCCAGCAGGGCTTCGGCGGGTGGCAGGCTGCGCAACATCAGGATGGCGTCCTTGTGGTCGCTCATCTGACCTTTCGAGAGCAGCAAGACGAGCGGGCGGCCCTGGCCGTCGCAGGCGGCGTACAGCTTGGAGCTCAGGCCGCCCTTGGTGCGCCCGATACGGCGGGGTACAGCCCCTTTTTGAGCAGGCTGGCGGCTGTACGATGCGCCTTGAAGTGGGTGGCATCGATCATCAGCAGGTCCGGCTGACCTTTGCGTCCGGCCAGCCCGGCGAAGATGCGGTTGAAGACCCCCATGCGGCTCCAGCGGATGAAGCGGTTGTAGAGGGTTTTGTGCGGACCGTAATCGGCGGGCGTGTCACGCCAGCGCAGGCCCTTGCGGATGACGTGGAGGAGACGCTGACGATACGCTGGTCTTCCGCCCGTGGGAGAACGGAAAAAGGGCGAGATCCGCTGGACCTGCCCTTCATTCAGCCAGAACAAATCCGCCATGGCAGCACCTCCGCCGCCATGGAATCACAGCACCATCAATTCGCAGAAACCGGATTTAATAGGTCCTGAGCCTAGAGGCCGTTATGGACCTGCGGCGAGTAGAGCCGCCTGCTTGAGCATGAGGCAGGCGAAGGCGATGAGGTGGAGATCGGCAAGGGTGCTGGCATAGCGCTCGTAGTCCTTCACCAGCCGCCGGAAACGGGTGGCCGAGGCAAAGGATCGCTCGAGCACCCAGCGCCGCGGCAGCAGCACGAAGCCGCGCTTGGCCTCTGGCAGCTTCACCACTTCCAAGGCGATGCCATGCGCCCTGGCGGCCTCGGCCGCCCGTGCGCCGGTATAGCCCTGGTCGACATAGGCCAGATCGACACTCCGCCCGGTGGAAGCCTGCACCGCCTGCGCCAGGCGCCCAACCTCGACGCGGTCATCTGCGCTGGCAGGTGTGACGTGCAGCGCCAGCAGGTGGCCCAGCGTGTCGACCGCCAGATGCAGCTTCGAGCCCTTCTTGCGCTTGGCGCCGTCATATCCGGCCCGCGCGCCGCTCTCCGGCGTGGAGCGGAGCGTCCTGCTGTCCAGGATGGCAGCGCTGGGCTGGGCTTTGCGGCCAGCAGCCAGGCGCAGGACAGTGCGCAGATCCTCGGCCAGCGCCTCGAAGCAACCGGCTGCCAGCCAGCGCTGCGCCTGCTGGTAGACCGCGGCCCAGGGCGGCAGGTCGTTCGGCATCCAACGCCAGGGCGCCCCGGTCTTGATCACATAGCGCAGGCCGTTGAACACCTCGCGCAGCGTATGCTCGCGCTGTCCGGCGTCCTCCGGCAGCAGCGTCAGGTAGGGCGCTACCAGCGCCCATTCATCATCGGAAACGTCAGAAGGGTACGGCTTGCGGGCACTCATGCCCCACAGCCTGATCGTTACCCGCCCAAAGGTCCATGACAGCCTCTAGGCCGAACCCCCGTGAAAGAAGAGGCTGCTTTCTAGAATGGTGTGGCTCAGCAGCAGGGGTTGAGTGCTGTGGCGGCCGGCATCGCCGCCTCCACGGAAGCTGCCGCCGATCCGCTGGGCCTGGCGCGAGCGGGCCTGCCACTTATTGATTTGGATGGTACCTGGATTGGATTCAGCTTCGCTAGCCTTCTCGGGCGCCAAGCCGATCTCGGCGGCTTCCGCTTTTTTCTGGACTTGATGCATACCGGGCTCGACGAACAAGCCGTGGTCACCGCAGTGGTGAACTCACAAGAGTTTCAGCAGCGTACTGCCCAGCTTAACAACGCTGCCTACGTGGATGTCCTGTACCAGGATGTTCTGCACCGCGATGCCGACGCAAGTGAGCGAGATTGGCATGTCGCTGCGCTCTACGCCGGTGCCGGCCGTGATCGGGTCGCATTCGGCTTTCTTGCCTCGGATGAGGCCGCGACATACCGCGATGCCCAGATCTACACGGGCAATGTTGCGCTCCCGTCTGATTTCTATCTGGCCTGATGCACCTGGCGCCGCTTATGAGCGGCGGTGCTTACTTGTCCGACGCCGCCGGCTTTGCCCAGATCTTCTGAGAAGGATCCTGCCGCCAGATCTCTGCCGGCCGCAGGTAGCCCATGGCGACCTCGGCCGAGCGGCGCCGGGTCTGCCGCATCATCTGCGCCAGGTCCGCCCTCGCCTCGCCAGCCGCCGTCGCCAGCCCTGCCCGCAGGGAATGCCCGGAGAAACGCTCCCGGCCCTCCAGCCCGGCATCCTGGCCGCGCCACGCGCACCAGGCGCCAGACCGCTTTGTCGGACAGCTGAGCGGTGCAGAAGCAGCCTGCCTCGCTCAGCCCAACGAACAGCGGCAGCGCCGTATCCGAGGCGCCGCCGCAAAAGTACGCAGTCAGGCCTGCACGCCGCCAGCGGGCAGCAGAAGGGCTCGGCCGGGTTGGCCCAGAAGGCGGCCAGCTGCCCGGCGCCATGGGGATCGGTCTTGGAGCGGCGGATGGTGACCTGGAGCCCCTTCCCCACCACGGCCACCACATCGCCCAGCGTCAGACCGACCAGCTCGTCACGGCGCAGTGCCGTGCCGAAGCCGAGCAGTAGCAGCGCGCGGTCGCGGGCGCCGAGTGGCGTGGCGGCCGCCGGCCGGGTCACCAACAGCTGGCGCAGCGGATCCGGGGTGGCGGCAGCAGCCTGCTGGCGCGGCCTTGTGCCGGTGCTGCGGGTGATGCCTTCCAGCACCGTGCGCATGAGAGCATCTCCGAGATCCAGCGCCAGGCCGGCTAGCCGGTGCGCTGCCTGGATGGCGGCCAGATTGAACGCGGCCTGGCAGTGCTACACAATGCGCGTCGACGTACTCCGCGCAGCGAAGCCGGCCCACTCCGCCTCGATGGCATCCGCGACGCCCCGTGCCGCGCGCGCCAGGCCGGGTAGCGCCGCAGTGCCAATGCGCGAAGAAGGCGCGGCAATGGCGATGGCGCCCGCCAGGCTCCGCTTCGGGTCCATCACGGGCGCGGCCGCGCTGACCACCCCTTCGATGTAGCCCTCCTGGGACCAGCACGCACGCTCGTCCCGGATGCGGGCCAGCATCGGTTCCAGCGTCTCCGGCTCAACCGGGGTCCGGGGCGTGAAGCGCTTCAGCCCGCCGGCGTAGAGGGCGTCCCGCTCGCTCTGCGCCAGGTAGGCGAACAGGGCCTGCCCGCCGGCCGAGCCGTGCAGTGGGATCCGCTCGCCGATGTCGTAGCCCACGCGCATCGGGTGGCGGCTCTCCACCACCGCCAGGCACACCGCATCCCGCCCATCGGCCACCAGCAGCGCCACGGTCTCCCCCACCTCGTCCCGCAGCCGGTCCAGATGCGGCATGGCGATGCCAAGCAGCCCGTGCTGGCTGATCCGCACCGAGGCCACATCCAGCACGCCGAGCCCGAGGCGATAGAGGCGGCTCTGCGGGTCCTGTTCGATGAAGCGCTCCTCGGCCATGGCGCGCAGCAATCGGTGCGCGCCCGCCCGGTCCATCTCCAGCCGCCGGGCGACCTCGCTGACGCCGAGCTCGGGTTCCCGCGCGCTGAAGAGCCTCAGCACCTGAAGGGTCTTGCGGGCTGTCTTCACGGCGGTCCTCGGCGTTGTTTTATTATCAATAGATAGAATCGAATTTCATATTTGACAACATCTGCCCCGTTCCAACATCGTTGCGCACGTCAACTAACCCGAGTGTCGGAGCGTGAAGATGCCGCTGGACCTGAATTCCCCCTTCGCGCGCGACATCGCGCACCACATCCATCCGCAGACCAATCTCCGCCTGCACGAAAGCGAAGGCCCGCTGCTGATCGACCGGGGGGAGGGCGTCTACGTCATCGACGCGGACGGCAAGCGGCTGATCGAGGGCATGGGCGGCATGTGGTGCACCTCGCTCGGTTTCAGCGAGACCCGGTTGGCCGACGCCGCCGCGCGGCAGATGCGGCACCTGCCCTACATGCAGGTCTTCGCGCATCGCTCGACCGGCCCGGTCATCGACCTCGCCAGCCAGCTCACCACCATGGCACCAGGCCCGAGCGCCGGGGAGTGCATGGACAAAGCCCTGTTCGCCTGCTCAGGATCCGAGGCGAACGACACGGCGATGAAGCTGGTCTGGTATTACCACCACGCCATCGGCAGGCCGGAGAAGCGCAAGATCATCTCGCGCCGCCGCGGCTATCACGGCACCACGATTGCCTCGGCCAGCCTCACCGGCCTGCCGAACATGCACCAGGACTTCAACCTGCCGCTGACGGGCGTGCTGCATGTCACCTGCCCGCATTTCTACCGGGAGGGAAAGCCCGGGGAGACTGAGGCTGAGTTCGTGGAGCGCCTGGCGCAGGAACTGGAATCGCTGATCCTGGCCGAGGGGCCGGAGACGATCGGCGCCTTCATCGCGGAGCCGGTGATGGGCACGGGCGGCGTGGTCGTGCCGCCGGAGGGCTACTTCGCCCGCATCCAGCAGGTACTGCGCCGGCACGAGGTGCTGATGATCGCCGACGAGGTGATTTGCGGTTTCGGCCGCACCGGCGAGATGTGGGGCTGCGAGCGCTTCGGCATCCAGCCGGACATGCTGACTTGCGCCAAGCAGCTCTCCTCCGCCTATTTCCCCATCTCGGCCACGCTGGTCTCCAGGGCGATCTACGAGGCGATGCTGGTGGAGAGCGACAAGCTCGGCAATTTCTCCCACGGCTTCACCTATGGCGGGCATCCGGTCGGCGCCGCCGTGGCGCTGGAGACCCTGGCGATCTACCGGGAGCGCGACATCGTCGGCCATGTCCGCCAGGTCTCGCCGCGCCTGCTGGATGGGCTGCGTGCCCTGGAAAGCCACCCGCTGGTGGGCGAGGTGCGCGGCGTTGGCCTGATGGCCGCAGTGGAGCTGGTGCAGGACAAGGACACCCGCGCCTCTTTCCCCAGCGCGCGGAAGGTGCCGGGCTACCTGGCCGCCGCCGTGCAGCGGCGCGGCGTGCTGCTGCGCGGGCGTGACGACGCGCTGCTGTTCTCCCCGCCGCTCATCATCAACGAAGCCGAGATCGACATCATCCTCAACGCCGTGGCCGAGGGGCTGGACGAGACCCTCGCCTGGCTGCGCCAGGACGGCTGAAGCGGCGCGACCACGCCGGCCCTTCCGCACAAGCCGGGGAAACCGGTGGGGAGGGCCGTTCACGGCCCAGATTCCCGACCGGTACAGGAGGCTTGCAGGAATGCGTCGTCGTCATCTTCTGGGCGCCATGGGCGCCGCCGCCCTCAGCGTGCCCCTCTCCGCCCCGTGGCTCGCGCACGCCCAGGCCGCGCGGCCGCTGCGCTTCGTCCCCAGCAGCGATCTGGCGATCATCGATCCGATTTGGACGCTGGCCTATGTGACCCGCAACCACGGCTTCATGGTGTTCGACACGCTCTACGGCTTGGACGAGCATTTCATGCCGCAGCCGCAGATGGTGGCCGGCCATGTCGTGGAGAATGACAGCCTGCTCTGGCGGCTGACATTGCGGGACGGCCTGTTGTTCCATGACGGCACGCCGGTGTTGGCGGCCGATTGCGTCGCCTCCATCCGCCGCTGGGCCAGCATCGACGCTTTCGGCCAGATGCTGATGGCGGTGACGGAGGAACTCTCCGCGCCCGGCGACAAGGAGATCCGTTTCCGCCTGCGCCGGCCGTTCCCGCTGCTGCCGACGGCACTGGCCAAGGGCAGCCCGCTGATGTGCGCCATCATGCCGGCGCGCCTGGCCGCGACGCCCGCCACCACGCAGGTGACGGAGATGGTCGGCAGCGGACCGTTCCGCTTCGTGGCGGATGAGCGCGTCACTGGCTCCCGCGCCGTGTACGGCAAGTTCGAGAGATACGTGCCGGCGCCGGGCCCCTCCAGCTTCCTGGCTGGGCGGAAGATGGTGCATTTCAACCGTGTCGAATGGCACAGTGTGCCGGATAGCGGTACCGCCGCCGCCGCCCTGCAGGCCGGCGAGGTGGATTGGCTGGAGACGCCGAGCTTCGACCTGCTGCCCCCCCTGCAGCGCAACCGCAACGTCGTGGTGCAGAATATCGACCCGACGGGCACGATCGGTGTGCTGCGCATCAACCACCAACATGCGCCCTTTAACAATCCCGCCATCCTGCGCGCGCTGCTGGGCGCGCTGGACCAGAAATCCTGCATGACAGCGGTGGCCGGCGATGACGCGGCGCTCTGGCGCGCCGATGTCGGCTTCTTCACGCCCGA
>Ga0308171_1001857_pt1 | contig 25458 bp, 23 predicted proteins | sample PhyGR1_FD_202135 | JGI IMG/M metagenome (GOLD analysis project Ga0308171, IMG submission 202135) | Phyllosphere microbial communities from UC Gill Tract Community Farm, Albany, California, United States - DLSLSG.R1 | ecosystem: Host-associated > Plants > Phyllosphere > Unclassified | place: USA...
GCAGCTTCTTGCCGAGAACATCGGACAGCGCGCGCAGGATCGCCCAGTCTTCACGCGCTTCGCCAGGAGCAAAGCCCGCGCGGTTACCGAGCTGAACGCGGCCCTCGGTGTTGACCCAGATACCGGACTTTTCGGTATAGGCAGCACCCGGCAAAATAACGTCGGCATTCATCGCGCCATTGTCGCCATGCGAACCGATATAGACGGCGAGCTTTGCCGCCTTGGCCGAAAGATCGATCTCATCCGCGCCGAGCAGGAACAGCACGTCGGAAGAGGCAACGATGGAAGCGGCGTTTGCGGACTTGTCCGCCGGAACGAAGCCAAGATCGAGACCGCCGACGCGCGATGCTGCCGTGTGGAGAACAGAGAAGCCGTTCCAGGCTTCGGAGACCGCACCGATGTTTCCGGCAAGCTTTGCCGCATCGGCCAGAATTGCTGCGCCGTCTTCGCGCGTCAGAGCGCCTTGGCCGACGATGATCATCGGGTTCTTGGCCAATTTCAGCTTCTCGATGAAGCTTCCCGAGCCGTTGACCAGATCGGTCAGCGTATCGGTGCCAGCACCGAGATATTCGTATTCGTAACGCATTTCGCCTGCTTCGCCGATCACGCCGATCGGGAAGCCGCCACGGCGCCAGCGCTTGCGGATGCGAGCGTTGAGAACCGCCGCTTCAAAGCGGGGGTTGGAGCCGATGATGAGTAGCGCATCAGCCTTTTCGATGCCCTGGATCGTCGTATTGAAGATGTAGCTTGCGCGTCCATGCGAGGGATGAAGCGCTGTGCCATCCTGACGGCAATCGACATTGGTCGAACCGAGCGACGCGAGAAGCGACTTCAGCGCAAACATTTCTTCGACGGACGCGAGATCGCCGGCGATGGCACCGATCTTCTCACCAGAGGTCGCCGAAACGGCAGCCTTGATCGCACCGAAAGCTTCGCCCCAGGTGGCAGGCTGCAGACGTCCATCCTTGCGGACATAAGGACGATCGAGACGCTGTGTCTTCAAGCCGTCCCAGATGAAGCGGCTCTTGTCGGAAATCCACTCTTCGTTGATGGCTTCGTTGACGCGTGGCATGATGCGCATGACCTCGCGGCCACGCGTGTCCACACGGATTGCCGAACCCAGAGCATCCATCACGTCGATGGTTTCGGTCTTGCCGAGTTCCCACGGACGGGCGGTGAAGGCGAAGGGCTTGGAGGTCAAGGCGCCGACCGGGCACAGGTCAACGACGTTGCCCTGCAGCTCGGAGGTCATAGCCTGCTCAAGATAGGTGGTGATCTCGGCATCCTCGCCGCGACCGATCAGGCCGAGTTCGGAAATGCCGGCAACTTCCGTGGTGAAACGAACGCAGCGCGTGCAGTGAATGCAGCGGTTCATCACCGTCTTGACGAGCGGGCCGATATATTTGTCTTCAACCGCACGCTTGTTTTCGGAGTAGCGCGAACCGGCGATACCGAAGGCCATCGCCTGGTCCTGCAGATCGCATTCGCCGCCCTGGTCGCAGATCGGGCAATCCAGCGGGTGGTTGATGAGGAGAAACTCCATCACACCTTCGCGGGCCTTCTTGACCATCGGCGTGTTGGTGAACACTTCCGGCAGTTCGCCATTCGGGCCGCCGCGAATATCGCGCACACCCATGGCGCAGGAGGCTGCGGGCTTCGGCGGTCCGCCCTTCACCTCGATCAGACACATGCGGCAGTTACCGGCTACCGACAAACGCTCGTGAAAACAAAAGCGCGGAACTTCGGCGCCAGCCTCCTCACACGCCTGAAGCAGCGTGAAATGATCCGGAACCTCGATCTCTTTACCGTCAACCTTGAGCTTTGTCATGGTTCTACTTACGTCCTGTTGCCTGTCCGTCCCGCCAAACCGCGGTCCACGACAAATCCCGATCGCATCCTGCCGTATCGTCGAGATTCGACCGGATGCTTAAATGATTTTCGGGATCGGTGAAACCCGGTCCCTTGCCTTGTCACGCGCGTTAAGCGTTACTCGGCAGCTTCCAGTACAGCGCCATCATCCATGGCTCTGTAGGTATATTGATCGATGCGCTTCTCGATTTCCGGACGGAAATTGCGGATCAGCGCCTGAACAGGCCACGCAGCCGCATCGCCAAGAGCGCAGATGGTGTGGCCTTCGATCTGCTTTGTCACTTCGAACAGCATATCGATTTCGCGCTTCTGCGCGTTACCCTTGACCATGCGTTCGAGAACGCGCCACATCCAGCCCGTGCCTTCACGGCAAGGGGTGCACTGGCCGCAGCTCTCATGCTTGAAGAAAGCCGCGATGCGGGCAATGGCCTTGATGACGTCGGTGGACTTGTCCATGACGATCATGCCGCCGGTGCCGAAGGACGACTTCACTTCGCGCATGCCGTCGAAGTCCATGATGGCATCCTTCATGTCCTCACCGCGAACGATGGGGCACGACGCGCCGCCTGGAATGACGCCGAGAAGATTGTCCCAGCCGCCGCGAATGCCGCCACAGTGATGCTCGATCAGCTCCTTGAAGGAAAGACCCAGCGCATCTTCGAAGGTGCATGGACGTTCGACGTGGCCGGACACCATGAACAGCTTGGTGCCGACATTGTTCGGACGGCCGATCGACGAGAACCAGGAGGCACCGCGACGCAGGATGGTCGGCGCAACGGCAATCGATTCGACATTGTTGACCGTGGTCGGGCAGCCATAAAGACCCATATTGGCCGGGAATGGCGGCTTCAGGCGCGGCTGGCCCTTCTTGCCTTCTAGGCTTTCGAGCAGTGCGGTTTCCTCGCCGCAGATATAAGCACCTGCGCCGTGGTGAACGTAGATATCGAAATCCCAGCCGTTCTTGTTGTTTGCGCCGAGCAGACCGGCGTCATAGCATTCGTCGATGGCAGCCTGAAGCGCTTCGCGCTCACGCATATATTCGCCGCGTACATAGATATAAGCCGTGTGGGCGCCCATGGCGAAGCCGGCAATCACGCAGCCTTCGATCAGCGTATGCGGATCGTGGCGCAGGATTTCACGGTCCTTACAGGTGCCGGGCTCGGACTCGTCAGCATTGACGACGAGATAATGCGGGCGGCCATCGTTTTCCTTCGGCATGAAGGACCACTTCAGGCCCGTCGGGAAGCCTGCACCACCGCGGCCGCGAAGACCAGACGCCTTCATCTCGTTGATGATCCAGTCACGGCCCTTTTCGATGATCTGCTTGGTGCCGTCCCAGTGGCCGCGCGCCAGGTTGCCCTTAAGCGACTTGTCCTTGAGGCCGTAGAGATTGGTAAAGATGCGATCTTGATCTTTCAGCATGGTTCAACCTCTCACTGCGACTTCTTGGCATCGCTGTTGGTGTCGGCAGCCTTAGCATTTTCCGCTGCAGCCTTCGGCTCCGTCGCCGGCGTCTTCAGCTTCGGATCCGTTTCCGGCGCATCCGTCTTTGGCTTTGCGGCGTTGGAAGGCGGCGTCTGCGCAGCGTCTGGCGCGGGCTCCTCCTTCTTGTCGAGGTTGGAGCGATCAGGCTTGGTCTCTTCCGTCAACGTCGTCAGCGGACCGACAGGTGCGGACAGATGACGATCGATCTGCGGACCTGGCTTGATGCTGTCGCCCTTGCCTGCTTCGAAAGCGTCGATGATCTCTTCCAGGCGCTCAGGCGTCAAATCCTCGTAAGCATCCTTGAAGATGATGACCATCGGCGCGTTGACGCAGGCGCCCTGACATTCCACCTCTTCCCATGACAGCGTGCCGCTCTCATTGGTGTGCAGCGGATCGTGGTGAATCTTGTGGCGGCACACATCCATCAGCGCTTCAGAGCCGCGCAGCATGCAAGGCGTCGTGCCGCATACCTGAATGTGGGCCTTGGTGCCCACCGGCTTGATCTGGAACTGCGTATAGAAGGTCGCCACTTCGAGAACGCGGATATAGGCCATATCCAGCATCTCGGCGATCTTCTCGATGGCGGCGCGGGTCACCCAGCCGTCCTGCTCCTGGGCGCGCATCAGCAGCGGGATGACCGCAGATTGCTGGCGTCCTTCCGGATATTTCTTGATCGTCTTTTCCGCCCACGCCGTATTGTCCGCATTGAATGCGAAGCTTGCGGGCTGGAACTGATCTTCGGCTAGTCGACGAACGGACATACTTCCTCACGCCTCATCAATTTAACGATTCACACCGCGATCTCGCCACCGTGACGAACTCGCAAGCGTAAGCCGCTTTGTCTTTTTGCATAAACACAATGAATTTGCTGCCGTTGGGGAGCGAAGACTTGATCTCGTATCCCAGATCCAGCAGCTGCTTGATGGTGGAACTGCCGCCGCTTGCGCCTGACGAAACCTCGTTCGTCGCCGTTTGGGCGAAGAGCGGTCCCGTGGCGGCAAGCAAAGCCGATATGGCGAGCGGCAGACGCACCATCAGCGGTCGACCTCCCCGAACACGATGTCGAGAGAGCCAAGAACGGCGGTCACGTCAGCGAGCTGGTGGCCCTTGCAGAGGAAATCCATCGCCTGCAGGTGGGCATAGCCCGGAGCGCGGATCTTGCAGCGATACGGCTTGTTGGTGCCATCGGCCACAACGTAAACGCCGAACTCACCCTTCGGCGCTTCGACGGCCGCATACACTTCACCAGCCGGCACGTGATAGCCTTCGGTGTAGAGCTTGAAGTGATGGATCAGCGCTTCCATGGACCGCTTCATCTCACCGCGCTTCGGCGGCACGACCTTACCATCGAGCGACGAGACCGCACCGATGCGATGCTTGCCCGACAGAAGTTCGACGCACTGCTTCATGATCTTCACCGATTCGCGCATTTCCTGCATGCGGATCAGATAGCGGTCGTAACAGTCGCCGTTCTTGCCAACCGGAATATCGAAGTCGAGATCGGAGTAGCACTCATAGGGCTGCGCACGGCGCAGGTCCCAGGCAGCACCCGAACCACGGACCATGACACCGGTAAAGCCCCAGGCAAAGGCATCTTCCAGCGACACGACGCCGATATCGACGTTACGCTGCTTGTAGATACGGTTGTCTGTGAGCAGGCCCTCGATGTTATCGAGAACGGTGATGAAGGGATCGCACCACTTGCCGATGTCATCCACCAGTTCCTGCGGAATGTCCTGATGGACACCGCCGGGGCGGAAATAGGCAGCGTGCATGCGCGCGCCGGACGCACGCTCGTAGAACACCATCAGCTTTTCGCGCTCTTCGAAGCCCCAGACCGGCGGCGTCATGGCACCGACGTCCATCGCCTGTGTCGTGACGTTCATGATATGCGAAAGGATGCGGCCGATTTCGGAATAAAGAACACGGATCAACTGCCCGCGCATCGGGATTTCAAGCCCGAGCAGCCGCTCGACGGCGAGCGCAAAGGCGTGTTCCTGGTTCATCGGCGCGACGTAGTCGAGACGGTCGAAATAAGGAACGGCCTGAAGATAGGTCTTGGCTTCGATCAGCTTTTCCGTGCCGCGATGCAGCAGACCGATATGCGGATCGACGCGTTCAACGATCTCGCCATCGAGTTCCAGAACAAGACGCAGCACGCCGTGCGCGGACGGATGTTCCGGACCGAAGTTGATCGTAAAATTGCGAACATTATGTTCAGTCATCAGTGTTGCTCCGCCGACGTGATCATGGCGATGAATTCGGGGCCGGTCATTTTCTTGGTGGCCTCGGCGAACGAATAGCTTGTCGGCTTTTCGTCAATGAAGATCTCGGATGCCAGCGTGAAGCTGGACGGATCGTTGAAGAGCTGGGCGGAAACGGCAAAATGCGCGCCATCCTTGGAGCGCCACATCACCGTGCTGCCGCATGTCTTGCAGAAGCAGCGCTCGCCCCATTCGGACGACGAATAGACGCCGAGCGCCTCAGCATTCTCTACAGAGACGGACTTGCATTCAACAGCGAGGAAAACACCGCCGGACCAGCGACGGCACATGGAGCAATGGCATGCACCCATTTCCCGGGCGCCGATCGTTGCTTGCATGCGAACGGCGCCGCAAAGACATTGTCCCTGCTCTGTGGAAACTGCTTCGCTCATTGCTTGGCCTTTTCGTCACCCGGAAGAACGTAATCCGTTCCTTCCCAAGGCGAGAGGAAATCGAAGCTGCGGAATTCCTGCTTCAACTCCACGGGCTCGTAAAGAACGCGCTTTTGGACGTCATCGTAGCGCACTTCGACGAAACCGGTGAGCGGAAAATCCTTGCGAAGCGGATGACCTTCGAAGCCATAATCCGTCAGGATCCGGCGAAGATCCGAATGGCCTTCAAACGGAATACCATACATGTCCCAGGCTTCGCGCTCGAACCACTCAGCGCCATAGAAAACGGACGTCGCAGACGGCACGCCCTCGTCTTCGGCCACTTGAAGCTTGATGCGAACGCGCAGGTTCTGGCGCGGAGACAGCAGATGATAGACGACATCGAAGCGCTTTTCGCGCTGCGGCCAGTCAACGCCACAGATATCGATGATGTTGACGAACCCGCACTGCACATCGTCACGCAGGAAAGTCAGAAGCGCGATGATGTTTTCCGGCGTCGTGTTCAGCGTCAACTCGCCATAAGCGATGGCATGCGACTCGATAAGAGAGCCGCGCGCTTCCTGCACATAGGCCGCGAAATCGTTAAGAGCTTCGCTCATTCTTCAGTCCTCTGCCCTTAACGCTCGATCGTGCCTGTGCGGCGGATTTTCTTCTGCAGCAGAAGCACGCCGTAAAGCAGTGCTTCCGCCGTGGGGGGACAGCCCGGCACGTAAATATCGACTGGCACGACACGGTCGCAACCGCGAACGACGGCGTAGGAATAGTGATAGTAGCCGCCGCCATTGGCGCAGGAGCCCATGGAGATAACGTAGCGCGGCTCCGGCATCTGGTCATAGACCTTGCGCAGTGCGGGCGCCATCTTGTTGGTGAGCGTGCCGGCAACGATCATGACGTCCGACTGGCGCGGTGAGGCGCGCGGGGCAACGCCGAAGCGCTCCATGTCGTAACGCGGGCCAGAAGCCTGCATCAGACCTTCGACGGCGCAGCAGGCCAGACCGAACTGCATCCACATCAGCGAGCCGGTGCGCGCCCAGGTGATGAGCTCGTCGGTCGAAGTGACGAGAAAGCCCTTGTCGGCCAATTCGTCATTAATTTCGCTGAAGTAAGCGTCATCGCTACCGACCGGCTTGCCGGTCGATGGATCGATAATGCCCTTGGGCTTTTGCGCGACAAGCGTCGAGTCGTTTTGAACTACGCCCATTCCAGCGCTCCCTTCTTCCATTCATAGATGAAGCCGATGGTCAGAACGGCCAGAAACACCATCATGGACCAGAAACCGAACCAGCCGATTTCACCGAAGGAGACTGCCCACGGGAACAGGAAGGCGACTTCCAGGTCGAAGATGATGAAAAGGATCGAAACGAGATAGAATCGAATGTCGAACTTCATGCGAGCGTCGTCAAACGCGTTGAAGCCGCATTCGAATGCGGAAAGCTTCTCAGGATCGGGATTCTTGTAAGCAACCGCGAAAGGCGCGATCAACAGCGCCAGGCCGATGACGAGTGCGATACCGATGAAGATTGCGATCGGAATATAGGAACTGAGGAGTTCAGTCATTGTCTCTTCCTTGCCCGACCGAGCGTCGGGCACCCATTTGGAACTGACGTTCCGCAGGGCCGAATTGTGTTGCAACGCCGCAGTGGTTAGCGCAGCCGCGCCATCTCTGCAAGGGTTTAAGCACCTTTTCGCGCCAATCCCGCCACGGATTAGACACGGTAATGTCAAACAGCCGATGCTCTGACCATTCGACATATAGCTAAATACTTAAGAAACATCGACAAAAATCGTTTAAACCGCTCTTTTAAATCGTCACATATTTTTGTGCCGTGCGGTAACGTTTTATGACACCGAGGAAGAGCGAAAACTGGACTTTCCGGCGGAACAATTTGACCGGTTGAGTAAGGCGAAATTGACTAAATCTTGCGGTGCAAACCGCGCCCTGCTGATCGCAGATATATCAATGGAGGTAGAAAAAAAGTGGCGCGAGTGACGGGGCTCGAACCCGCGACCTCCGGCGTGACAGGCCGGCACTCTAACCGACTGAGCTACACCCGCGCATGACGAACGCTTGGCGTTCGTAGAGTTCCGAGGGACAGGATGGCGCGAGTGACGGGGCTCGAACCCGCGACCTCCGGCGTGACAGGCCGGCACTCTAACCGACTGAGCTACACCCGCATCTCCTGACAGGAGGCTTTCACCTCGCTGCACGAACCGCCTCGGCTGTTCGTTGAGCGGCTAACTAAGGCGTTCGTGTGGGGGTGTCAAGCAGCTTTCACGACAAAAGAATAAGCTTGTGCATTTTGCCTTAGAACCAAGATCGAAAAGCCCGGCTTTCCGGGCAATCGATGATGCACACCAGAATTGGCTTCGCAAACATCTTATCCACAGACCGTGCATTCCCTTTCTCAGCACATCGTTGAGTCGCGCTAGAAATGCGGCACGTGAGGGGGGGTCTCTCCCCTTACCTTTGGAACGGGCCATTCCCAATGACGGGGCGCGTCCACTGTCTCCAGAACTGAACGATTGTTCCGTGGAGGAAGGAGAGATGCCCGCACGAAAAGGCCGGGGTGGGCAGTATCAAGGCGGGCTCGCGAGGTCATAGCGCCTTCGTGTTCAGATTAATCAAAGGCGACTGGTTTGCCGCGTAGGCGATAACCATCTGAAGTAAAAGCGGAATTTGAGACGGTGCCTGAACCTTTCTCTCTGTTCCTCGACATAAAAAATCGGAAAAAACAAAAAAACTTCACAAAGGCTCTTGCGGTTTCCATCCGATCCGAATAGATCACGGCCACCGACGCGGCAGACACGATCTGCAAGACGCGAAGGGCGATTAGCTCAGTTGGTAGAGCGCCTCGTTTACACCGAGGATGTCGGGAGTTCGAGTCTCTCATCGCCCACCATTTTCTTTCCAGATGTCACCACTTAAACTTAAATGGCTTCCTCTTCGACAGCTTTGATCTCGGGCTATATTTGTCGAGCTCTGCTGGTGCTGGTTTGTGTCGCTCGCTGATGATCCGAGCAACCGGCGATGCTTGAGCGAACTCAGTTTGACACCGCGTTTGTTGCTCCACGCCCTGTCCCAGAATCGGACAGTTCGCTCGTCGAGCGATTCAAGAATTATAAAGAGGTTTCGCACCATAAGTATCTCGTCGTCCTCATGATGAAGACGCGAGTAATGGGATGAACCATGTCAGTACACACGCTCGCCACCCTGGCGCTTATTGCCTTGCCGATTTATTTCTTTTTCCGATGGGTTCAGTACGACTCGGAGAATCAGGACAAGCAGCGATGAGCTTATGAAACTCACCTCACTTTAAAAAACGACGCCCTTTCCGACAGACGTTTTCGCACTGATCGAAGGTCATTCGCACGTGCCTTGTGGACAGCTTGCTGCCGCTCAAGTCCTATGCGTGCCCTCCCCTCGGCGAATCCCATCGGAGAAGAGCACCTTCGACGCCTGACAAAGCGCTTGGCGCGACAAGCCTCCTGTTGGATCCACAAAGGACGCGTCTCACGCTTTGACTCTGCGCATCGTGCTTTTCCGAACACCGATTCCGATTTTCGGGCCGATGCCTTAGGCGTTTGGCCATGGCACCGGGCGTATCGCGCCCGGTGTGGTTGCATTTTCCGTCACGAGACGACCACCGCTTCCTTGCCCGCTTCACGCAGCATGAGGAAGAGTGACGCGACGAGGATAAGAGTGGCGCCGAGCCAGAGATAGCCGCTCGGCGCGTAGCCAAACACCAGCCAGCCTGCGAGAACGTTCAACGGTAGCTTCAGGTCGTCGAAGGGCTGCACATAGGCCGCATCGGCGGCGTTGTAAGCGAGCGTCAGCAGATATTGCCCGAGCGCCGTCAGCAGCCCCGCCGCAAGCAGCAGCCAGAGCGCAAGACCTTCCGGAACAGCAAAGCCAGAAGCTGCGGCAAGGCCCGCATTGATTGGCGTCAGCAGGACAAGGAGCGAGACCGTGACCGTCTCGGGCGGTTCGTGATGCGTGAGGTTTTTCATGATCAATGACGATCCACCCCACAGCAATGCGGAAAGCACAGGCAGCAGTGCGGCCATGGTAAAGCTGTCCGACCATGGCTGTAGGATGATCATCGCGCCGATGAAGCCCGTGAGTGTCGCAAGCCATCTGTCGCGGCCGACGGTTTCACCCAGGAAGAGCCGCGCGCCGATGATGATGAAGAAGGGCGAGGTCATGACAAGCGCAATGGCCTGCCAGATCGGCACTGTCACCAGTCCCGTCACCCAGGCCTGAACACCAAAAGCAGCAAGCAGGACACGGAAGATGTGGCGGAAGGGATAATCGGTCTTCATTGCGCGCAGGCCTAGCCGAACCAGCAAGGGCAGCGAGAGGATGAGCGCGAAACCATATTGCCAGAAAGCTGTGGACGCCGGCGGAAAGCCGAGCGTCATGGCAAGCTCCTGGGTGACGATGTTGAGTGCGGCAAAGGCGATACCCGCCAGAACCATGAAACCGGCGCCGAGAACGGCCCGGGAGCGGAAGAGCGAAACGGAGCTCTGATTCATGTCATGTTTCCTTTTCCAAAGGACCAACACAAATCAGGACAGATGAGGACGACGGAAACCGCATCGGCGAGGACACGATGAAACGCGCACTGCCTCTCCCTGCTTTCGCAGATGAGAGCGCAGCGTGACCTCATTCTCTTTCATCCGGACTATACCGTCGGCTCCGGAGTTGCACCGGATCTGCTGACCCTGCCCTCTTTAGAGCGCCGTGCGTCCTATTGGACGCACAAAGGACGCTCTATCTTCTTTGATCTACGCATCGTGCTTTCCGAAAATCGAGTCCGATTTTCGGGCCGATGCTGTAGAAGAACAGGCGCTCGCGGGCTTGAGGTTTCCCTCTCACCGCCGGTGGGGAATTACACCCCGCCCTGAGAACGAATGCCGGAAGGACCGGCGAAATAGAAATATGGTACGCCAAGCCACAACGCAAGATGGTCAAAAAGAAAGCCCGGCGCGGAGGCCGGGCTTGCAGGATATCGAATTGTCATTGACCTCATGCGAGATGAGGTCGGGACGGATCAGCTGTTGACCGCGTCCTTCAGGCCCTTGCCTGCAGAGAACTTCGGGACGTTGCGAGCAGGAATATCGACCTCTTCGCGGGTCGCCGGGTTGCGGCCCTTGGTTGCCTTGCGGTGGCTGACGCTGAAGCTACCGAAGCCAGCGAGACGGATGTCGCCACCAGCCTTCAGTTCGTTCTGTACAGTTTCAAATACGGCGTCAACGGCAGAAGCGGCATCAGCCTTGGACAGGCCAGCCTTCTCGGCAACTGCGGAAACGAGCTCGTTCTTGTTCATGTTTCCATCCCTTTCAGTGGTATGAAACGACTCAAAATCAGGTCCGCGCAGAATAGAGTTCTATTCGCGCACCGCCACCCAAAAGCGATGGAATCGCCTGAAAAACAAGAGGTCTCGTTATCTTTTCACAAAAAAGGCCGGCATTTCCGCCGGCCTTCCAGAAGTTCTGTGCTAATTTAGCACCAGACAACGCTCAAGTTTTTAGTGAGCAATGGTCTGGTTGCCGTCATCGACACCTTCGACAGTCGCAATGACTGGCGTTTCGATGCTGCCGTCCCACTCGATCGGCTCTGGTTTGCGGGTCAGAGCATGCTCAAGAACCTCACCCATGCGGGACACTGGGATGATCTCCATGCCGTTCTTCACGTTGTCCGGAATGTCAGCCAAATCCTTGGCGTTCTCTTCCGGGATCAGCACCTTCTTGATACCACCGCGAAGCGCTGCAAGCAGCTTTTCCTTCAATCCGCCGATCGGCAGGACGCGACCACGAAGGGTGATCTCGCCCGTCATCGCCACATCCTTCGAGACTGGAATGCCCGTCATGATGGAGACGATCGCCGTTGCCATGGCAACACCTGCGGACGGACCGTCCTTCGGCGTTGCACCTTCCGGCACGTGCACGTGGATGTCGCTCTTGTCGAAGCGTGGGGGCTCGATGCCGAAATCGACCGCACGCGACCGGACATAGGACGCCGCCGCAGAGATGGATTCCTTCATCACTTCCTTCAAGTTACCGGTCACGGTCATACGACCCTTACCCGGCATCATCACGCCTTCGATGGTGAGCAGCTCGCCACCCACTTCCGTCCAGGCGAGACCCGTTACGACGCCCACCTGATCCTCACGCTCGGCCTCGCCGTGACGGAAGCGCGGGACACCCAGATAGTCGTGGATGTTTTCTGCCGTGACTTCGACCGACTTGGTCTTGCCCTTGATGATCTCGGTGACGGCCTTACGGGCAAGCTTCATCAGCTCACGCTCAAAGTTACGAACACCGGCTTCGCGTGTGTACTGCTGGATCACGGCCATCAAGGCGCCATCGGTCACGGAAAACTCTTCCGGACGCAGAGCATGTTCCTTGATTGCCTTCGGCAGCAGGTGCCGCTTGGCGATCTCGCGCTTTTCGTCTTCCGTGTAACCGGCAATACGGATCACTTCCATGCGGTCCATCAAGGGGCCTGGAATGTTGAGCGTGTTGGCGGTGGTCACAAACATGACGTCGGACAGGTCGTATTCCACTTCAAGGTAGTGATCCATGAAGGTGGAGTTCTGTTCCGGATCGAGCACCTCGAGCAGAGCCGACGATGGATCGCCACGGAAATCCATGCCCATCTTGTCGATTTCATCGAGCAGGAAGAGCGGGTTCGCCTTCTTGGCCTTCTTCATCGACTGGACGATCTTGCCCGGCATGGAACCGATATAGGTCCGGCGGTGACCGCGGATTTCGGCCTCATCACGAACGCCACCAAGGGCCATGCGAACATACTCGCGACCGGTTGCCTTGGCGATGGACTTCGCAAGCGATGTTTTACCAACACCTGGAGGGCCGACAAGGCACAGGATCGGGCCACGGATCTTCGTCGCACGGGCCTGTACCGCCAGATATTCGACGATACGCTCCTTGACCTTATCCAGACCGAAGTGGTCGAGATCAAGAACCTGTTCGGCAGCATTGAGATCCACCTTGACCTTGGACTTCTTGCCCCACGGCAGACCCAGCAGCCAATCCAGATAGTTCCGCACGACAGTGGCTTCCGCCGACATCGGGCTCATCTGGCGAAGCTTCTTCATCTCCGCTTCGGCCTTTTCCTTGGCTTCCTTGGAGAGCTTGGTCTTGGCGATGCGCTCTTCCAGTTCGGCCATCTCGTCACGGCCATCCTCGCCGTCGCCAAGCTCCTTCTGGATCGCTTTCATCTGTTCGTTCAGGTAGTATTCGCGCTGGGTCTTCTCCATCTGGCGCTTAACGCGCGAGCGAATGCGCTTCTCCACCTGAAGAACGGAGATCTCACCTTCCATGAAGCCGAGAGCTTTTTCCAAGCGCTGCTTCACGCTGACCGTCTCAAGCATTTCCTGCTTTTCGGTAATCTTGATGGAAAGGTGCGAGGCGACAGTATCGGCGAGCTTGGAGTAATCGTCGATTTGCCCAGCGGCACCAACCACTTCGGGGGAAATCTTCTTATTCAGCTTTACGTAGCTTTCGAACTCGGACACGACCGAGCGCGACAGAGCTTCGATTTCGACGGGATCTTCAACCGGCTCATGCAGGATCGTTGCGGTCGCTTCGTAAAAGTCTTCGCGGCCGGAGTAATCTTCGATCTGCGCACGGCCCTTGCCTTCAACAAGAACCTTGACGGTGCCGTCGGGCAGCTTCAGCAACTGAAGAACGTTGGCGACAGTGCCAACTTTATGAATGGCCGATGGATCCGGATCGTCGTCACTCGCGTTGATCTGCGTGACAAGCATGATCTGCCTGTCGGAGCCCATGACCTCCTCGAGTGCACGAATGGACTTTTCTCGTCCGACGAACAGCGGGACGATCATATGCGGGAAAACGACAATGTCGCGCAGAGGAAGTACGGGATAGGTACCGCCAGATGCAGCAGACGTGATGTTCGTCATATCATTTCCTTTCCATGGTCCCTGTAAGGGACGCTTGCCGGACGTCTTGGGAAGTTTCCGGCATATTCTTATTCGTGACTGAAAGTGGAGTTTCGCACTGTCATTTTCAAGTCACGGAAACCAGCAACCCGCTGTCTATCATAGGGCTGCATATCCTTTAAAAAACCGATGGGCTTGAATACGCCTCTACTATCCACCTCTCCCGAGCCCCACGAAGGTGGATTCGATAAGCGACCGTCATAAACGTCACGCCATCACACAAATCACTCGTAAGACTCTATCAGCAAAGCATAATCCTCTCCAACTCAAAATCGGAAGCCGGTCGGGTTATCCGCTCTTTATAGGTATGGAACAGAAAAAAGGCCCGCCAACGGCGAGCCTTTTCAACTTGATGCGATCAGCGTTGGCGATCACGCCGACACATTCGCCTTTTCGTCCTGACGATCTGCATAGATGTAGAGCGGGCGAGCGAGGCCGCTGACGACTTCGTCCGAAATCACCACCTCGCGCACGCCTTCCAGCGTCGGCAGATCGAACATCGTATCGAGCAGGATCTTTTCCATGATCGAACGCAGACCGCGAGCACCCGTCTTACGGGTGATGGCCTTGCGCGCGATTTCACGCAACGCATCCTCGTGGAATGTCAGCTCCACATCTTCCATCTCGAACAGGCGCTGATACTGCTTGACCAGAGCGTTCTTCGGCTCGGACAGGATCTGGATCAGCGCATCCTCATCGAGATCCTCAAGCGTTGCCAGAACCGGCAGACGACCGATGAATTCAGGGATGAGACCAAACTTGACCAGGTCTTCCGGCTCAAGTTCACGCAGCACCTCGCCAACGCGGCGGTCGTCTTCTGCCTTAACCGTCGCGCCGAAGCCAATGGATGTCTTCTCGCCACGGGCAGAGATGATCTTGTCTAGGCCCGCAAATGCGCCGCCGCAGATGAACAGAATATTGGTCGTATCCACCTGCAGGAATTCCTGCTGCGGATGCTTGCGACCACCCTGCGGAGGAACGGAGGCGACCGTGCCTTCCATAATCTTCAGCAGCGCCTGCTGAACACCCTCGCCCGATACGTCACGCGTAATGGACGGATTGTCCGACTTACGGGAAATCTTGTCCACTTCGTCGATGTAGACGATACCGCGCTGGGCGCGCTCGACATTGTAGTCGGCAGCCTGGAGCAGCTTCAGAATGATGTTTTCGACGTCTTCACCGACATAACCAGCCTCAGTCAGCGTCGTCGCATCCGCCATGGTGAAGGGAACATCGATGATGCGCGCCAGCGTCTGGGCAAGATAAGTCTTGCCGCAACCGGTCGGGCCAACCAGCATGATGTTCGATTTCGCCAGTTCAACGTCGCCGTTCTTGGAGGCGTGCGCGAGGCGCTTGTAATGGTTATGAACGGCGACAGACAGGATTTTCTTCGCCTGCTTCTGGCCGATGACGTATTCGTCGAGGATCTTGATGATGTCCTGCGGGGTGGGAACACCCTCACGCGACTTCACCATCGAGCTCTTGTTCTCCTCGCGGATGATGTCCATGCACAATTCGACGCATTCATCGCAGATGAACACTGTCGGCCCGGCAATCAGTTTCCGGACTTCGTGCTGGCTCTTGCCGCAGAATGAACAATAGAGTGTATTTTTCGAGTCGCCGCCGTTGCTGCCGCTGACTTTGCTCATATCTCTTTCCTTCCAGCACGCCGCAGGTCCGCAAAGCGGATCGCGGTCAACTTACCGCCTGCAAATGCGACTGCCATTTCGGGCTTTCGCATCCGCTTCGTTCCCGGGGTACTAGCCGTATCAGATATATGAACTGACGCACGGCGGCAACGAATTCCCCTTAAAACCCCGGAACACGCGTGCTCCGGTATGTCTTCCGATGCTCTCCCTCAAAGCTTTACGTCGTTCGGGAGAGCTTGGTTCAGACTACGTCATAAAAATTCAACATAGCCTTAATATGTACTATTATCGCTTTATTCGCCGGTTTAAAGCCCAGAATTACGATCAGGCCAATAAACCGGCATCGTCAAGCAGTCGCCTTAATTCGCGGAAATGCCTTCGATTTCCTGGCGGGAGGTGAGGATCTTGTCGATCACGCCCCAGTCCTTCGCTTCTCCGGCATCCATAAAATGGTCGCGATCGAGCGTCTTTTCAACGTCTTCCAACGTACGGCCGGTGTGTTTCACATAGACTTCGTTCAGGCGACGCTTCATCTTGATGATGTCCCGGGCATGGCGCTCGATGTCGGATGCCTGGCCCTGGAAGCCGCCGGACGGCTGGTGAACCATGATGCGGGCGTTGGGCGTTGCAAAGCGCATTCCCTTTTCGCCGGCTGCCAGAAGCAGCGAGCCCATCGAAGCCGCCTGGCCAACGCAAAGAGTGGAGACGGCGGGACGGATGAACTGCATCGTGTCATAGATCGCCATGCCGGCTGTTACGACACCACCCGGGGAATTGATGTAGAGCGCGATTTCCTTCTTCGGGTTTTCGGCCTCGAGGAACAGAAGCTGGGCGCAAACGAGCGAAGCCATGTGATCTTCGACAGGACCTGTCAGGAAGATGATGCGCTCTTTGAGAAGACGGGAGTAGATGTCATAGGAGCGCTCACCGCGGTTGGTTTGCTCCACGACCATCGGCACCAGAGCCATGGCGGTATCAACTGGATTTGTCATGTCCGTCCTTTATCCAATTCTAGCCCGGAAGCTCCGAGCGCCCGGAATCATTATTCGTCAACTCACTACATAGAGTGTCCTTGGTCGGCACTTCAAGACTGAGGCAGCGGATATCCTTAATAGCGAGGACAATTCTTGCGCTGCATTAAAGATGAAATCCCTTGCAGGCCAGTCTTCCTCGCGCTGCGCCATGCACTCATCAACGACGAACACCGCGACTGGTCAACAAGGGGTTAAGCGGAGCAAGGGGTGACGAATTCTTTACGTTACGTAAGGAAGATACATTGCGTGAGAGTTTTTCGTTGAAAGTCGCCTATCAGGGGAATACACGTCGACGGCGCGTTTTCGGCCCCATTCCTCGATCACACTCGACGATCAGACGAAGCGACCCATTGAAATTCAAGTAGGATTGCGCAGTGTTCGAGGCCCAAACAGGAATGCTTCTCTGGTCGTTGGAAACATCGACCCTTGCTGCATTGCTGGCCGTGCTTTGGCTTCATGCGCCTTCTAAGAAACACCACCTGTTTTTTGCTTGCGGTTTTGCCGCTGTGGGTATCGGTTCTGCGCTGGTGTCACAACGGGGCTATCTCGCCGATTTCTGGACGATCATCGTCGGCAACACGCTTGCGCTTTCGGCCTTCGGCTTTTGGCTGGCCGGCCTGCTTCGCCTCGAGCGGCGGAAAATCGAGGGCTGGATATTCATTCCTCCGCTTTTGTGGCTGGCCTTCATGTTTCTGCCGCCGGTGCGCGACAGCATGCTGGCACGCGTTCTTGTCTATCATCTGTGCGCTGCCATCGGTTACTGCACGATCGCCGGCGTGGTGCTGACCTCCAAAGAGCCGCTCTCGACGACGCGTAAAATCTTCGCCGCGGCCCTCGTGGTCCATGCGCTGATCGGCCCCCTCACCGCCGCCCTGATCATTCCCTACAACATGCTTGTAGGCCAGAGACTGCCGCTGACGGCACCGGTTGCCTATTCAGCCGCGTTCAGCTTCGTGGTGTTGATGATGATCGCCGTAAAGATGTTCATGGAGGACAATGAGCGACGGCTTCACCGCCTGTCCGTCACCGACCATCTCACAGGTGTCCTCAATAGGAGGGGCCTGATGGAAGCCTTTCCGCGGATCAAGAAGGCGCCGGAACATCGCTCGTCACAACTCATGCTTGCGCTGTTCGATATAGATCATTTCAAGAAGATCAACGACCGTCACGGTCACCAATATGGTGACGATGTGCTGGTTCAGTTCTGTGCTCTCGTCGATCGTATCGTTGGGGTTAAGGGTACCTTCGTGCGCATGGGCGGTGAAGAATTCGCTTATCTGCTGACCCATAGCGATCTCAACGCTGCGCTCAGGATTGTCGATGGCGTGCGTGTCTACTTCGCTCGGCTGTCCACCGAGGGGATCGGGGGGAGCTTCTCTTCAACGGTCAGTATCGGCATCTACTCCGCACCGGTCGGGGAGGCGGACTTGGATCTGATGTTGAAAATGGCAGACCGGGCGCTCTACGCGGCGAAGTCCGCAGGCCGTAATCGTACGGTCTTCAACGACGGCGTTGCCAACGTCGTCCTGCCGGCAGATGACCGCGGTGAAGATCCGCACGACAACAATGCCGACCGTCAGGTCGCAGCACTCAACCGCATCGCGGCCATCGGCAGCGCTTAAGTCTTTTTCTCGGCCCTGCCTCCCTTCCCCGCCGGCCATGTTTTCGCTAGACATTCGGGCATGAACACCATGCTCGACTTTCTCCACATCGATGCGCAAGAGCGCTCCGTCTCGCTCGACGCCCGTAACCCGGCGTTTTATGGCAATCCCAACGCCACATACGCTCTTCTTCACGCACACTGTCCAACCTTCTATTGGAAGGAACAAAAGCAGTGGTTCTTCACCGGCTATGATCATGTGAACGCGCTGTTGCGTGACCGTCGCTTCGGGCGGCAGATCCTGCACATCGCCACGCGCGAAGAACTTGGCCTGCCCGAGCCGCTCGAACACACTCAACATTTCGATGCCGCGGAGCGTCACTCTCTGCTGGAAATCGAGCCGCCGGAACACACAAGGCTGCGCACGCTTGTGAACCGCGCCTTCGTCTCCCGCCACGTGGAGAAGATGAAGCCGGAGATCGAGACGCTGGCCCACGGCCTGATCGACCGATTCGAGAAGGACGGTCAAACGGAGCTGCTCTCCTCTTTCGCCGATATCATTCCCGTGACGATGATTGCCAGGATGATCGGGATTCCCGAGAACATGGGACCGCAGCTCCTCAAATGGTCGCATGCCTATGTCGGCATGTATATGTTCAAGCGCAGCCGCGAAGACGAGCTTGCCGCAGATCGCGCTGCCAAGGAATTCGCCGATTATGTGCGCAGCGTGATTGCCGAACGCCGAGCCGAGCCGAAGGATGATCTGCTCAGCCATATGATCCACACGGAACATAAGGGCCAGTTTCTGACCGATGATGAGCTGATTTCCACAACAATCGTGCTTCTCAACGCCGGCCATGAGGCGACCGTCCACCAGATCGGCAATTCGGTACGCGTCATTCTGGAGAGCGGCATCGACGTTCAATCACTGTTCAGCGACGAGAAGACGACCGAACGGACTGTCGAAGAGACGCTTCGCATCGGTGCGCCCGTTCATATTTTCCAGCGCTGGGCTCTGGAGCCGGTGGAGATCGACGGCGTAAAATTCGAGCGGGGTGACAAGGTCAGCCTCATCCTCGCCGCCGCCAATCTCGATCCGCAGAAATTCAGCGACCCCCTCACCTTCAAGCCGGATCGTGCAGAGGCCCTGAACCTTTCCTTTGGTGCAGGCATCCATTTTTGCATCGGCGCGCCGCTGGCGCGGCTGGAACTGAATATCGTTCTGCCGCTTCTCTTCCAGCGCTTGCCGCACCTCAAGCTAGCAAGCCAACCGAAGGTGAAGGACGTCTATCATTTCCACGGCCTCGAACGGCTCGACCTCACGTGGTGACGTCGTCTGCTCCCTGCGCGTAGCGGCTCATCAGCGTTTCGATCGCGTGACGCATGGACCTTCGCAATTCCGGCGGGTTGATGACCTCGACCTCTGGCCCCAGTTTCAACATTTCATGAACCGCCATGCGCGTCTGCGCTACGGGCAGCCGCACTGTTTGCCACCCGGCCTCGTCGGCCTCCCCTACGAAACTGAAATTGGCGCGGACGTAAGGTGGCGCGGTATGCTCCAGTTCTTTCAATCCATAAGGTGAAATTTTTATCGTCGCCCAGTGCGGATAAAGATCGAGCTCGAGCCTTCTCGTGTTCTCGTTCCAGTAGGCGGCCAGGTCGAAGCCCCTCGGCCAGTCAAAACCTTCGTCGGTAACGATGAGGTCGAGGACGCGAGATATACGATACGTGCGGTTCGTGTTGTCAACACGCGCGACCACGTACCAAGCGCCGCCCTTCATGACGATCCCTAGCGGTTCTGCGACCCGGGTCTTTTCGCCTGTCCATGATCGATAACGGATGCGGATGCGCTTGGAACTCCAGACGGCACCGGCGATGGCTTGCAAATAATGCGGCTGCTCTCCTTCGGCGAGCCAAGTCGGCGCGTCGAGATAGAATTTCGTCTGCAAGCGTCGCGCACTTTCGCGCAAATCCTCCGGCAAGGCGGCGGTGAGTTTCTTCTGTGCTCCAGCCATGAGCGCTCCCAAGCCGAGATCAGCGGCAGCGCCCGGAATACCCGACAGAAACATGGCCTCCGCCTCGGAAGGTGTCAGCCCATTGAGGCGCACGCGGTAACCGTCAAGAAGACGATATCCGCCATCTGAGCCTCGCTCACTGTAGACTGGCACGCCTGAGAGCGAAAGCGCATCGATGTCCCGATAGATCGTTCGTACCGAGACATCATTCTCCTCAGCCAACGCCTCAGCCGTCACCAACCCCTTCGCCTGAAGAGTGGTGAGGATGTTGATCAGCCGGCTCGCACGCATCGAAGAAATTCCTGTTTCTCGATCTATTGCTAAACCAACCTGACATGATCTGACAGGTATGGAAGCGCAATCTCTCGTCATCGCGAAATCGCGAGATTAATCAGCACGGGAGACGACCGATGACGACGAACCACGAAATCACACTCTTCTATTCACCGCAGACACGTGCCACCGGTGCCCGTGTCTTGCTGGAGGAGTTGAACGTGCCTTATGAGCTGCACGTCCTGAACATGAAGGCAGGCGAACAAAGACGGCCGGAATATTTGACCATCAACCCGCTCGGCAAGGTGCCGGCGGTGCGCGCCGGCGATACGCTGATCACAGAACAGGGTGCGATTTATCTCTACCTCGCCGACCTTTTCCCGCAGGCCGGTCTTGCCCCGGCCCTGACTGATCCGGATCGTGGCGCCTACGTCCGTTGGCTGTTCATCTATGGCAGTTGCTTTGAGCCAGCCATCTATGACCGCTACATGAAACATGCACCGGGCTCCCTGAATGAAACACCCTATGCCAGTTACGAAGCGCTGATCGACATGCTGGAAGCGCAGCTCGAGAAGGGACCCTACCTGCTTGGCGAACGATTCACGGCTGCTGATCTTCTGTGGGGGATAGCGCTTACCTGGACGACGATGTTCGGCCTTGTGGAAGCCCGCCCAGCTTTTCAGCGCTACATGGATCGCATCGGCGCTCGTCGGAGCGTGCAGACAGTAAACGCGGAGGACGCCACGATGGTCGCAGAACATGAAGCTGCCGCCGCCGCGCTCAGCAAGTCGATCTCGCAATGAGCAAGGGAGACGATGCTTGTGGCCGTGGCTAATCTATAGCCGGACCACATAATCCTTTCGCGTCGTCTCCACGACTTCCCAAGTGCCTTTGAAGCCAGGACGGATAATCTGCCGATCGCCCGCTTTCAGATGAACAGGTTGTCCTCCGTCTTCCGTCAAAATCGAGTGGCCCTCGATAATATTGAAGTACTCCCATTCGTCATATTCCACCCGCCACTTGCCGGGTGTCGCCTGCCAGATGCCTGCATAGATGCCACCCTCGGCCTCCTCCAGGTTCCAGCTGGTGAATTTCGGATCACCCGCAATCAGCCGGTCTGGCGCCGGAGCACCCTGCTCCGGCTGGATGGTGGAAAGATCGCCGTCCGGCTGGAAATTGACTATGAGGGCCATCGGCGATCTCATCCTTTCAGATTGTTGCTTCTCAGCTACTTTGACTCGTCAGATTTTTGCCAGCGACTGCTCCAGATCGGCGATGATGTCCTTCACATCCTCGATGCCGATGGAGAGACGCACCACGTCTGGACCGGCACCTGCGGCAACCTGCTGCTCGGGCGTCAGCTGAGCATGCGTGGTGGATGCAGGATGGATGACGAGAGAGCGGGTGTCGCCGATATTGGCAAGATGCGAGAAGAGCTGCAATCCTTCCACCAGCGATTTGCCCGCTTGGTAGCCACCTTTCACGCCGAAGGTGAAGACGGACCCAGCCCCTTTTGGCGAGTAGCGTTGTTGCAAAGCGTGATTATCGCTCTCTTCCAGCCCGGCATAATGCACCCAACCGATCTTCGAATGTGCCTTCAGCCATTTGGCAACCGCAAGCGCATTGTCCGAATGGCGCTGGACGCGCAGCGGCAGCGTTTCGATGCCGGTGAGGATCAAAAAGGCATTGAAGGGAGAAATCGAAGGGCCAAGATCGCGAAGGCCAAGAACGCGTGTGGCAATGGCAAAGGCGAAGTTGCCGAAGGTCTGGTGCAGAACGACGCCCGAATATTCCGGACGTGGCTGCGACAGGGCCGGAAACTTGTCCGACGCGGACCAGTCGAACGTGCCACCATCGACGATGATGCCACCCATGGAGTTACCATGACCGCCGAGAAACTTCGTCAGCGAATGAACGACGATATCGGCACCGTGTTCGATCGGTCGGATGAGGTATGGGCTCGCCATCGTATTGTCGACGATCAGCGGTAAGCCATGCTTATGCGCTACCTCTGCAATGGCAGCGATATCGACAAATGTGCCGCCCGGATTGGCGAGGCTTTCGATGAAGATTGCCTTCGTCCGCTCGTCGATCTGGGCTTCGAAGTTCGCAGGATCGGCGGCATCCGCCCAGCGCACCTGCCAGCCGAAGTTCTGGAAGGAGTGACCGAACTGGTTGATCGAGCCGCCATAAAGCTGGCGGGCGGCCACGAAGTTGTCTCCGGATTGCAGAAGCGTATGGAAGACCAGCAACTGTGCTGCGTGACCCGACGCCACGGCGAGCGCCGCGGTTCCGCCCTCAAGGGCGGCAACGCGCTCCTCCAGAACCGCCTGCGTCGGATTCATGATGCGCGTATAGATGTTGCCGAATTCCTTCAGCCCGAAAAGCGCTGCCGCATGGTCGGAATCACGGAACGCATAAGCGGTCGTCTGGTAGATCGGCGTGGCGCGCGCGCCGGTGGTCGGGTCTGGCTGCGCACCGGCGTGAATAGCAAGGGTGGAAAAGCCCGGCGTATGGTCTGACATGGTGTCCCTCCGACTGTTTTTTTAAACGAGCACAGAAAGGATCATATCGCTTCGAGGGCGAATGATAAGTGCGACTTATCCTAACTATCGTCCGATATTGAGACGAGGATGCTCAATGGCCGGGCAGCGATCCATGATCACTTCCAAGCCGTAATGCTCCCCCTTTGCCGCCGCGTCATGATCTTTCACGCCCAGTTGCGCCCAGACAACCTTCGGGCGCGGCGACATGTGGATCACCTCTTCCATGACGCTGGACAGATATTCCGATGCGCGAAAAACATCGACCATGTCCACCGGCTCAGGAATATCGGCAAGCTTGGCATAGACCTTTTCCCCAAGGATGTCCTTACCCTCCTGGCCCGGATTGACCGGGAAAACCTTGTAACCCTTCGAAAGAAGAAACGACATGACGCCGTGGCTGGGGCGTGCGGAATTCGGTGAAGCGCCGACCAGCGCGATGGATTTCGTATCAGTCAAGATACGACGGATGTCCTCATCGGCGTAATTGTCATGATCCATGATCGTCGTCCTCCTTTTGGTGGCCAATCAAGCCACAACTCGCATGGTAATGGATAAAAGCGTCAATTCCTGGCCGCAAAAAAGGATGCGTAAATTTGCATCACCCAATGCCCTTTTAAGCGGCAACAAAGTAAATGCCTGATCGTACCGCCTTTGTTCGAACTTCGTTCACCATCACTTTAGTAACTACTTATAGTTACATTGGCAATTTACGTCGTGTTTATAACAAATCCTAATCTGAAACGTTTGCGCTTCAACAAAAGTAGGATTTTTAGGGGAATCAGCATTTTCTCACGAGGACACCGAGCGCGATAAACATCCACAGATTGCAATTATTGAGGTCTCCTGCGTCGGCGGAAAGTGATCAAAATCAGATCACCGCAATTCGTATCGCGCAATACATAAGGACGATGGGATAGTCCGTCTTTCCCCGCACTTGGCTTCAATCGGCACCACCGGTGCGTGATGATCATAGCGCTATGGGCAATACAGCAAGCTGTCCTCCTGACGCATGTCCTGGCCGCACCCCCCTCGACACTTTTGCGCGACATGCCCTTTCCATTCGCATGTCATGATCGCAAAACCGCTGCACACTTTTGCGTGACATGCTTTAGACTTGCATTTTATCCAGCCGCTTTGTGAGTCGCTCGTGTCCCTTAATGTCCTGCTGCTCGTTCTTCTGGGCGCCCTGCTGCATGCCTCGTGGAACGCCCTTGTCAAATCCGGATCTGATAAAGCGCTGGATGCGTCGTTGATTGCTGCGGGTGCAGCCATCTGTTGTGTTCCCTTCCTGCCGTTCCTACCCCTTCCCGGGCTTGTCGCCCTGCCCTTTCTTTTCGCGTCAGCCTTCCTGCAGTTCGCCTATTTCCGGCTGGTCGCAGCAGCCTACACTGTCGGCGATATTGGCCTCGTCTACCCCGTCATGCGCGGCGTTGCACCGTTGATCGTGGCCGCGAGCAGCAGCCTGTTTCTCGATGAAAGGCTGAGTACCGCGGCCTTCGCAGGTATCGCTGTCATTTCAGGGGGAATCCTAACCCTCGCATTCGAAGCACGCCGTGGCGGTCGACAGGCCATCCTGCTGGCGCTCGCCAATGCCGTGGTCATCGCAGGCTATACTTTTGTGGATGGTGTTGGTGCGCGCACGTCTGGCAACGCCATTTCCTATACGCTGTGGATGTCCCTCCTCCCGCCCGTCCTCCTCTTCTCCTATGCCTTCTATCAACGCGGTTATCTTCCGGTCGTACAGCATGTGAAGCGCCATTGGTGGCGGGGGCTTGCCGGTGGCGGCGGTTCGATCTTGTCCTACGGCCTTGCGCTGTGGGCCATGACACAGGCGCCGGTAGCGGTCGTCGCTGCACTGCGTGAAACCTCCATTCTCTTTGCCATCCTGATCTCGGTTTTCCTGCTGAAAGAGAAGGCCAGCATCTGGCGCTACGTCGCCGGCGGCATCATCGCAGCGGGCGTTCTCATCATGCGGTTAGGCTGAGACCGGCATGATTTTATGTGGTATTATAAAACCACATTGCTAACTATATGATTTTCTTTTTGTATTTTTGGGGCTTGCGTTTTCGCGCCTGTTGACGGTTTGGAGCGCACCGCTTATAAGCGCGCCAGACTGAATTCTCATGGAATACATGTCTTCCGGCACGCGCAAATGCGGCCAAAATCAAGCAACAAGAAACGCCCGCATCTGATCTGGCAACAGCTGGATGACGGGTCCAAAAGAAAGTGAAAAGAATGTCTACTTTCGTTCAGAAGCCCGCTGAGGTGGAGAAGAAGTGGGTCATCATCGACGCCGAAGGCCTCGTTGTTGGTCGTCTCGCCACCCTCGTTGCTACCCGCCTGCGC
>Ga0308171_1001863_pt1 | contig 25376 bp, 23 predicted proteins | sample PhyGR1_FD_202135 | JGI IMG/M metagenome (GOLD analysis project Ga0308171, IMG submission 202135) | Phyllosphere microbial communities from UC Gill Tract Community Farm, Albany, California, United States - DLSLSG.R1 | ecosystem: Host-associated > Plants > Phyllosphere > Unclassified | place: USA...
GTCAAAAATTCTTTGAATTTTCGCCACCCCTCCAAAGGAGGGGAATTTGAGTGCTGCATTTACAAACTAATTACTAAAATTACAGATACTTTTTAAAGTTCCAGAATTTTCTTTTTTGGAGATAATTAAGATCGTGTTCATTCGTATAAGCCTCTCTTTCGAATGAAATTCTTTTATAAGCCTGATAACCGTCTTTTAACTTAAAAAGCCAATAATAATATTCAATGAGATAAAACAGATAAAAGAAAATAATCAACATTTCCAGCTGTTGTCTTAAATGGATTTTTTCGTGGTTGATCAATATGTTATTTTTCTTATCTTCGGGATTCCTAATGAAGATAAAAGGGAAAAGAGCAATGCCATTAATTTTTAATATTTTTAAAGGCTTTTGGCATATAATTATCATGATAACAAATATAAAGTTTTTTGACTTAGCGATTTAACTTATGGCACTTTTTGACATCAAAGAAGGTGAAGACTTTTACTACAATGAACAGGGGTACAAGGTTTTTACAGAAAAATTCCATCTGAAGAGAGGACATTGCTGTAAAGGTGGCTGTAGACATTGTCCTTACGGATACGATAAAAAGACCGATACATTTATTAAAAACGATAAAAAAAATAAATAAAATGAAAAAATATATTTTTATTTTGTTAGCTGCGGCTACTATGGGTTTAACATCTTGTAGTCCTTTCAACGTGCGTTCTGATTATGCTGACACAGCAAATTTCACATCATATAAAACGTATAAGTTAAGAGTTGATGATCTGAAACTGAATGATATTGATAAAGACAGGGTTTTGAATGAATTGTCGAGACAGCTTCAAAGCAAAGGTCTTCAATCAGGAGAAAATCCTGATCTGATCATTAATGTAAAAGCAAATCATAAGAAAGTAACCGATATCAACACAACCAATCCTTACGGTGGAATGTGGGGATGGGGCGGATCTTTCGGTTGGGGAATCGGAATGAACAGAACCTGGACCAGTAATTACAATGAAGGAGCAATTATTGTAGATATGGTAGATGCAAAATCAAACAAATTGGTTTGGCAGGGAATCGGAAGCGGTATTTCGGTAGACAGACCAAAAGCTAAGCAAAAACAAATCCCGGAAATCATGGCGGAAATTATGAAAAATTACCCTCCAATGAGAAAGTAAGATTTTTAAAATCAGATATAGTAAAGTCAATACAAGTTTTGTGTTGACTTTTTTATTTTATAATTAATTTTAAAAAATCGTCGATCTTGTGGTATCAATCATGATTTTTGGTCTTATAATTGGATATAGTAAGCCATAAAAATCACTAAATATAAATATTATGGCAACTAAATCACCTTCAACAAAAAAAGCAACTTCAAAAACATCAGCAAAAAAAACTCCGGCTAAATCTTCATCGAAAATTCCGGCTAAAAAAGATGCTGCAAAAGATCTTCAGGATTTATTTGAAGATGCGTTAAAAGATATTTACTGGGCAGAAAAAGCGTTGACAAAAGCATTGCCGAAAATGGAAAAAAATGCCACTCATCCGGATTTGAAAAAAGCAATTGCAAGCCACCTTGAAGAAACTAAAGTGCATGTAATGAGACTTGAAGAATGTTTCAAATCTATCGGTGTGAAAGCTGAAGCCAAAAAATGTGATGCTATGCAGGGATTATTGGATGAAGGAAAAAGCATTATGGAGGAAACTCAGGTTGGTGCTGTGCGTGATGCAGGAATTATTGCAGCGTCGCAAAAAGTTGAGCATTACGAAATCGCTACTTACGGAACTCTTGCAGCCTTTGCAAAAGTGTTGAAAGAGAAGCAATGTTTGAAGAATTTTATGGCGACTTTAAAAGAAGAAAAAAATTGCGATAAATTATTAAGTCAGATTGCAGATACCGCTTTAAATACAAAAGCAAAATAAAATCAATAAATTATTAAATAAAAAGGCTGTTAATCTTTATTAACAGCCTTTTTTAGGATTAAGCTTACCATTAGTTTTTCATTGATTTGAACGACTTCACCGTTCCATCTTTGAAATGTAGATTTACAAAATACATTCCTTTTTGAAGGTCATTCAATTCTAATATGGTTGATGGTTTTTCAATAGTTTTTATCACTCGTCCTACAGCATCAGCGATTGTAATCGATTTCACATCTTTGATATTGGAAATTTTTAAAGTATCATTAAAAGGATTTGGATAAATATTTACTCCCGCAGCAATACTAATTTCATTTGTCGCCAAATTCGGAATCGGTTCCCAAACCGCATCATCCCAATAATGCCCGGCAAAAGAAGTTCCCGGATTACGGATCGCCAATCTCATTCCGTCCGGAACAGAAGTCGGAACTGTAAAAATTCTCTCTGAGGCAGGATCGTTATAACTTGAGTTGTTAATCGCAATCTGCTGAAGCATTACAAAAGTTTCAGGAAGATTATCTTTAATATAGCCAAACTCAAGATAGCCTGCAGAATTAGCTTTCATCTTTACACGAAACCTGTGAGTTCCCGCACTGATATTGGTAATCGGAGGCATTACCACAATTGAAATTTTTCCCGTTCCGTAACCGGTCTGATAAATCTGGCTCGTACCCGAAGCTGGAGATGTTGAAGAAATAATCTGGCTCGCTCCATTGAGTAAAACACTATCCCAACAAGTGGGTACAACTCCCATACTGCAGCATGAATATGCATCGAAATTTTCAGAAAAACTGCTTACAGCATTACATTGAGCGTTTAGAGACACTCCACCCAAAATTCCTAATAAAGGAAAACAAATTTTAAGAGATAAATTTTTAATCATTCTAAATAAATATAAGCACAAAAATAAATTATTTTATTATTGAGAGTATTTAAAAATTTCATGATATATATCAATTAATAAAAACTTAATACAGTGCATCTCCTTATTTATATTAAAAAATATCCGCTATAATTATTAATACTTCATTATGAAGCAATATCATTTTACTTTAATTTAACAAATATTGAAAATTAACAATTCCGTAATTTTTTATTCCTAAATTTATATTAATCTTACCAAACTTAAATATTGACATGAAAAAACCATTATTAATTATTGCATTTGCTTCTATTTTAGCCAATGCACAAGCTCCGTCGGGATATTATAATTCGGCGAACGGATTGTCGGGAGCTAATTTGAAAACAGCTCTAAGCACCATTATCACCAACGGTCATCAGGACAAAGGATATGGCGGACTTTGGACAGGTTACAAAACCACCGACATCGACAAAAATTATGAAAATGACGGTTCTATTTTAGATATTTATTCTGAAAAACCAACCGGAGCAGATCCTTACAAATATACTCCGGTAACCAACCAATGCGGAACCTATTCTGTAGAAGGAAATTGCTACAACAGGGAACATATTGTTCCTCAAAGCTTATTTAATGAATCTTCACCCATGGTTTCCGATATTCATTTCATCAGAGCGACCGACGGAAAAGTAAACGGAATGCGTTCAAATTATCCTTTCGGCAAAGTAGGAACAGCAACTTTTACATCCAAAAACGGTTCGAAACTTGGCAATTCTACCTCTTCAGGATATGCAGGGACAGTTTTTGAACCAATTGATGAATTTAAAGGTGATGTTGCAAGGATGATTTTCTATTTTGTAACCCGCTATCAAAGCAAACTTTCCACTTTTTCTTCGGGAAATATGTTGGGAAGTTCCACATTTCCGGGATTGCAGACATGGGAATTGAATGTTTTGCTGGTCTGGCATAATCAGGATCCCGTTTCTCAGGCGGAAATCAACAGAAATAATGCTTCTTACACGTATCAGGGGAACAGAAATCCGTTTATTGACAATCCAAATTATGTGAATTCAATTTGGGGATCAGGTTCTACAGGCGGTGGCGGAACAACCACTCCTCCATCTACGACAGGTTGCGTTAATGAAACTTTTGAAAATATTCCGACAGCAAGTACCGCTTCTTATACAACAAGAACATGGACTAATAGTGGAATTTCTTGGACGGCAACCGATGCAAGAACGGATCAGACGATTTCGACAAAAGCCATTACGGTAAGAGACGGTTCATTAACTTCAAGCAGTTCAGCCAATGGAATCGGTTCATTAACTGTTACAACTCAATTGAAATTCACAGGATCAAACGGAACTTTCAATGTAAAAGTGAATGGAACAACAGTCGGAACAATTCCTTATAATACGAATGTAACCACGACAACCATTAACAATATTAATATTTCAGGAAATGTTGCGGTGACGTTGGAAAATACTTCATCCAGCAACAGAGTTGCGATTGATAATTTAAGTTGGACTTGTTATTCAGGAACTGCAAGACAGGCACAGAATCTTTCTTCTGAATTAAATTCAGATCAAAATACATTGAAGATTTCACCAAATCCTATTTCAAATAATGAAATTTTTGTAAAAGGAGAAACTAAAAATATTAAGAAAGCTGAAATCTATAATCTTCAGGGAAAGGTAATATACACCATCGATCAGCCTTTTAAAAATAGTAGAAATTCCATCAAAATTAAAAATCTTGAACAGGGAACTTATCTTTTGAAACTGGATCATACTACATTGAAATTTGTGGTACAGTAAGAATCATACTTGATTATTAGATTTAGATTCTACCGAATGACAAACTAAAGTGATTGTATTGAGATTGGCTTAATTCGACAAGCTCAACAGAAGCCCGCTTACACTCCTCGAAATATGACAAAAAAAGACTTCTCTTTAATAAGAGAAGTCTTTTTAACTTTAGTTTTTTTTATATTACTTACGTTTTATGTATTTGTTTTCAATACCTTGATATATAATTTAATTCAATCTATAATAATTAATTGGGATTAGATAAAAAACATTTCTATTTATTAATTTTATGAAACACCATCTCACATCTGCATATTATATTTTTTATTCAGATAACGGACAATTTCAGGATGGGAAAGGAAAAATTCTCTTGCTACAAAATATTCTTGCTGATCTATTTTAAAACGCTGTTCATATTTTTTTACATTAGGATTTACAATGCTGTCGAAAATATCACCATATCTTTCGTTCTGATAAATACTCATAGAATCGCAGAATTTTTTATTGGCAGCATAACAGGAATCACTGATTAAATAGAGATCTTTATTTATAAAAACGCCTACTTCTGTATTTTGGTCATCCATTTTTTGAAGAAATGAGGTGACGTGTTTCAGTGTATCTCCTTCAAGTTTATATTTGGATATTACTGTTCTGAATTCATCATTAGCCAGTTTTTTCTTCTCCGAACAAGACAGTATTGTTAGACATAAAATCCCTGTTAAAGCAAAACTTTTTATCATATTAATTATCATTTTAGTAAGCCATAAACTCCGTTCTACCCTGAGGAATGTAGAAATATCTGTTTAAAAATATACCTCTTGTTCCTCCATCATAATTTACTTTTGCCCAAAGTGCTGTATTTCCACGCAAACGGTTATCGTCTGTATCCAACATTAAAGCTGCCAATTTACCATCTGCGAAAAATTCTAATTTATACTTTTCTATTGGCTGCATTTTGAAAGTAGAACTTTTATACATTTCTGTAAAAAGGATATTAATATTCTTAGCAATCACTTCCGGGCTTTCGTAAGTAGAAACATACAAATCTTTTAGTGAATTATATTCCAGTTTCGCGATATTATCATATTCTTTATTTTGATAGATACCCCAGATTTCTTTATATTTCTTTAATAATTTGGCTTCCAATTCATTCTTATTCATTTTGCGCAGATCTGTCGCATTTTCAAATGGTGATTCCGAGTTATAAGGAACATCAATAGAAACATCAAAACTCCCTTCGTAAAACGTTTTACCAGCTCCAACAAATTTTTCTTTAGTATATCCTTGAGCAATTTCTTCCTTCTTTTTAGGAAGAGAATAGGTCGTATAATCTGTATCCGGAGCTTTTTTATTTTTAAGATCATAAGATTTTAAATCAAAATCAAGATCCGTATCTTCTACCAGTGTATTGAAAACCTCCTCATACTCTTTAGACTTTCCAAGAGGATACATTTTATAGGAAATCGTATGTTTTCCGCTTTTGAAGAGAACATGATTAATTTCCACAGCTGTATTGCCCAATGTTTTATTAAATGCTTTTGTAAGTTTAATTCCGTCTACAAACATCTCAAAATAACACTTATCATTAGAGTAACCAAGTGTATATATTTTCTCCGAAGGATAATGCTTCACTTGTTTGGAAATTTCATCTGCTATATTGTCTGCAGTTATCGTTGAGTTTTGATTGACCATGTTTTCTGTTTTTTGCGAACAACTTTGGATACTGATTAATAATAATGATAGTATGATTAAAGATTTCATAGTATACATTTTATTTTTTAGTAATAAAATCCTTAAAATCTATTGTTTTGCTTACATCATCTTTGGTTACTTCCAATTTTTTCTCTTCATTATCACTTTCATCAATAGAAGTATAAGTCACAGGAACCACAATTTTAAACTGATTATCCATAATACCAAACAAAGGCTTACCATCAGCCCCTCTTTTTGATACTATAAAATAATGACTGTCGTGAGTATAAGGTACAATGCTTGAATATTCAAAAGGTACTAATAATTTAAGATCTGAATTGATGACACCCATCTTATCTTTATCATTAGTAACGGTAACTAAATTTTCTTTATCAGATAAGAGAACAGCATCTTTCAGGCTGAAAGGAAGTATATCTTTTTTCAAACCTTGATCAAAAACATCTATCACACTTTTATTACTTTGTTTCGCAAAATATTTATTACCTATTTTTTCAATACTTTCATATTGAAAAGGGATCAACACTTTTTTTCCGTCAGCAACTACCCCCATTTTTTGGTTTTTATCAACAACCACATCAACGTTATCCTTTATATTTAAATGATGATCTAAATAATCCGGAAGAATGATGAGTTTTTTGTTTTGAATATCTAACCAAACAAGGGCATCCGGTTTATTCGCATTATGAGACATATAGTAAAAATCGCTTCGTCTTTCAAGTCCGTCATAAGTGGCCTCTACAATAATATTTCCTTTGGTGTCTGATATTCCATATTTATTGTCTGCATTTTTAAATGTTTTATACAGTCCTTTTTCTTTGTAATTATTAACAACTAATCCATTGATGATAGTATCAGTATTCTGCACCGTCGCATCTTCTGCAAGTGTTTTGTCCTTTTTCTGAGAACAACTGTAAAAACTACCTATTGCGATTGAAAGTATGAGTATCTTTTTCATTTTATTTTTCTTTAAATAATTGTATTTCAAATAGCGGAACCTCAAAAGGCTCTATTAAAACAAACGGCATAGGATTTCCTTCATTGGTAGAAAAATCGGCTATATCGAGGATTTCTGTAAGAGCATTGGATACTTTTAAGCTTCCTAAATACGTTCCTTCTACTCCCGAACAAAATATAGATGGAATTACATACAAACCTTTTGCCTTCGTATTCCCTTTTCCTCCCATATCCACGCCGTATTTCAGCTTAAGACCCGATCCGCCTTTTAAGTTTATTTCTACTTTTCCTTCTACTTTTGTCTGTAGTCTGAAAAAATCGAATTCTTTTTTAAACTCTCCATTTACAGTGGCATTAAATTTAACCTGATCTTTAATTGTTATTTCATTTTTTGCGGTCTGCGCCAGATTTCCGATTTTGTCTATAAAAGTATGACTATTTGTTAAAAAATTAAACTGAATATTCTGTTCAAATATTAATTCACCAACAGCATCAAAAGCGCCCTTAATTTGAATATTTTTTTTGATACTTTCAAAATATTCTGTGATTTTGGTGTTATTCTTTTTAGCTTCCGCAAGTTTAGCTTTTGTATCTTTATCTTTTGGATGCTTCGCTCCCTGAATGCTTTCTATTCCTTTTTTCAACAAATCCAAAAGATCGAATTCTCTTTTAAAATTAACTGCTACAACCGGTTTTGCACTAATATTAGCTTCATATACTAAAGCCAATTTACCATTTTTTTGTTTCTGGTAATACATCCCGGCGTTGATAGCTATAGAAGGCGGAATAAGCTCTGCTCCGGCATCTTCCATCGCTTTTAAAACTCTTTTGGCTCCTTTTACTGCTCTGGCTAATTTCAGCATTCTACCCTGAAGGTTTTTTCCTCTTGTAAGGTAGATCATCAGTAGGTCTATGATAATTCCGACCACTACAAAACCATAAATTACGGCAGCTGCAACATATTTTGTATAAAGAGTCTGCTTAATAAGATTGGTCTGCGTACCGACTAAAGAAAGAGATTCGCCTGCTTTCTCCACTGTTCGGTTGTGAATCGTGTGAATGCCATAAGAATAGTCCATCGCTTGTTTTTTAATGTAAGGCAAAACGACATATTCCTGTATCCATTGAGAAGGTAAAATCTTACTTATTTTAAATAAAGTACTATTTGTAATTTCATCAATTACATCACTGATCCCTGTTTCTAAATCAAAGTTTTTCTCGTGAAAGAAATACGTTCCGCTTTCTTTGTAATTATACTGAAAATGCCCTATCCATACAACATCAGGATAAACTCTTACTTCCAGAGTTGCCTTCTCTTTGTCGGCATAATATGCGCAACTGTTGATATGGAATGCAAACTGATAATAAATTGTTGAAAGAGGATTCAAAAATTTCCCCAATAGAAATGCATAATTTTTAGGAAAACCAGACTGTTGGGAGAAAACAATTTGTTTTACGCTGCTTCCACTTTTGGGTACAAGATCTTTGCTATTTGTTTCATTCACATAAATTATATTTTTATTATGTTTTTCTTTTCTGAAACAGCCTTTATCCGAACGGTTTAAAACATTTACAGTAATATCTTTCATTTTGCTAGCATCCGGTGCTAGCATTTCGTAAAAAAGTGCATTCTGATTGTATTCTATATAACTGAATTCTATCTCTACTCTTCTATTTTTTTTATAAGCTTCTTCTGTTTTTCCAGAAGCTATAGGACTTACTTCTCCATATCCTCGGGTCTTAATCCTATTTTTATCTAATCCTCCTTTTGCGAAAAAATTCTTTACCGCCTGAGCTCTTCTTTCAGAAAGTGCCTGGTTATAATCTAATGTTCCCCTGTCATCTGCATGTCCCGAAAGGGTCATATCCAAATGCTGATTATAGAGTAAAAAGTCTAACAGATATTTTAAAGTTTCGCGTGCCTCTGGGCGAATATCTGATTTATCATAGTTAAAATGGACTTTTGCCGTAGTATATTGCACCACAGGAGAAGTTTTTTTGAACGTAGTCCGCCCTTCTTTAAAAACCTCGAAAGTCTCACCATTATCTACTATGTTGATCTGCTTATAGGTACAAAGATGATTTACTTTAACATCTTTATCAGCCGCACCTACTTTTACAGGGGCATTGTTGGTGAGTTTTACGATATCCTTTTTTATGGGAACAACATTGTTTTTAACTTTCAGATATCTTCCGTGGATAATCTGTTTCTTGTTGTCTTGTACATAACGGTTCCCGTCTTTTACTTTAATATAAAATAAATTGTCCTCAGTTCCCTTTTTCCAGGATGGTTGAATGGTAAATTCTGTATTAACCTCTCCATCAATGACTTTAGCCTGCTTCTGAAATACTTTGGTTTGCTCGTCGTCTTTTGTAGGATCATAATTTCTGTCAAATACCCTTCCGGCAACTTTGCCAAACGTAACTTCACTGTTGAGGCGATATACTTCTATAGTAAGTGTCTGTTGATTCAAACCTTCTGTTTCCAGCCCCAGAAAAACATTCTCTCCAAATGAAAATTTATGGTCACGTTGATCCGCTCCATCATTTTGCAAACACCATTTGCTACTGACAAGTAAAGCGGGAGTAAATCCTTTTACATAAAGTCCTGTAATATTTTTAGTATCTCTATTGCCGAAAAGCGTAGCTTCAATATAATAATATGCTGATGCTCCACATTCCTTTTTTTTAAAAGCATAACCGTATATCTGACTGGGTCCGATCTGTTTTTTATTGATGATCATTTCTCTGGTATAATCCTGTCTTATCCAGATAGTGCCTTTCTTTTTATCAGTATCTGTAGTTCCTGACATCCACTCGGAAACTTTAAACCATACCAGTTTGCCAGCTTCAACACAAATGCGGTTTCCCGATCGTCTTATTACCCTTGCATTCACCTCGTTTACTGCTATATCGATCTTGTTTACTCCTTTTCCCATTTTAATAGTTTAGAGTTTGTTTAGTTGCGTCTCCTGAAGTGTCGTATATCATTTCTTTCTTCTGCATACTTTCAGAATCTACTAATGGATTGATCTGCTGCTGCACGTCTCTATTTGCATTTTTAAAATTTTGTTGGCAAGCTTCAGCTCTTTGTCCGTTATCTATAATTTCTATACATGGTGTACCCGCAACTGCACAAATCGCTTTGCTGTCTTCCAGAATGATAAATCCTCCATTGCTGAGCTGTACTTTATCGTAAAAGTTCTGCCATTCGGTAACCATTATTTTACAAGGTGGAGGCGGAACTCCCATCTTTGTACAGTTTCCGAAAGTATTTTTTTCAAATGTTGCAGCTCCTATTTCTTTTGTTGTGACAATCAGCTTTTTGGAAGCATCTTTATCATTAGCATATTCTTTCTTATGGGTAAGCACTTTAAGCTTATCCGGAGCCTGTCCAAACTGGCATTTGCACATAGCACCTTGTACTACAATATGTTTTTCTGCCATTTTATTTTATATTTTCGTGATTTGATAATTCTTAATTTTCATTAATCACTGCAATAGCTACAGTAATCTTTTTTTCCTCCTGCAGCATAATGCTACATTCCAGATATACTGATTCGGGAAGCAAAGTTTCTCCGTTCAGATAATGTACTATTCTACAACTTCCTTCATTATTCATTTTCGGATTATCTTCTACAATTAATGAAAAAGGTGCTTTATTAATAAAATCATAAACACTTCTTTCGTCATGTAAGTTTCCATATCCTTCTATATTTATTAAATCATATTCATCTTTCAATGGATCTATTTCCAATTCAATCTGATAATTTGGTTCTACCGAATTATTCACGATCGGGAAAGTCTGCATACCTTCAATTTTAAAATTTTGACCAAAACTCTGATATATTCCGAAAAACAATGTTCGAATGAAATAGTCATTTTTTAAAAGCAGACTTAACGTATCAGGCTCACTTAATATTTTTTCTATTTTAAGACAATATTCATCTACTGTTTCACCGTCAAATTCTTTATAAACTTCCTCTTTTACCTTAGACCACCTTTCTTTAAACACTGAAATATTTTCAATATCATTGAATTTCCCTTTTTCATCTACACTCACTTGCAGCGGGTATAAAACTTTAGAGGTCTTATAAGCCAACAGATCGGCTATTTCATTTACTTCTTCTTCATTCAGATATAGATTTGAAGTTCTGTCTATTTCAAAAAAATGCAGATTATTTTCAGTTTTTAACCAACGTACAGAAGTTTCATATTTAAGCTCATTTTTATGGTTTCCATTTTCAATATTAATGGCAACTCCATATTTTAATAATGAATGCTCAGGTTGAAAAGCTAAGCTATTTCCCCGACCGAAATTTACCAATCGCTTTTTGTCGGTAACAGCAGTTCTTGGAATAAAAAGTTCCTTCTGACCAGTAAAATCTATCAAAATCATATCCTTAACACTGCAATTGTTATTATGAAATAACTTTAAAGCATCTTCGGATAAGTTATAAAGAGAAGCAACACTTTTTAAAGTTTCGCTCTTCTGGACGATATGTTTATTAAATTTCTGCATTTAAAATGATCCTGCAACAAAAACAGATTTTCTCAAGGTTTTATTTAATACTGAAAATATACAAGGCAAGTAAAATAATGCCCACCATGATCGATATTATATAACTCTATTTTCTTTATTTCTGGAGGTAAAAAAGCTTACAATCAATTCTATAAAAAGTAAAAAACACCAAACAGCCATCCAGCCGACATTCAAAACAAGATCCATGGGAATCGACATTCCATCGTTCCCTCCAATTGATTGATGAGGATAAAACCAAGAATCCCAGTGAGCATAGATGTATATTAATAGAAATCCTATTAATAGTAATGCAACTCTTATGATCAGGTGTTTTTTCATTTAATAAATTAATGCGATACTCTTACTCTGTCTGATGTTGGATCCATACCAATACCTTCTCTTCTTGCAGACCAGTGCAGATATTTATTTCTAAGAATCCTTAAATCATCCTGCTCCTTCATTTCTCTTTGATAGTCTGCATATTTTTGTTCCGGTATTGCAGCGCCCCCATATGCTTTCTCGACTTCTTTATATCGCTTAAAAGTATACTGTTTACCATTTCCCATTGCATAAGATCTGAGACGATCTTTTACTCTTACCAATAAAGGATCTTCCGAAATAGAATACTTTTCATCAGTCAATTTTTTGATAGTCAACGGAACTGTTTTCTGAACACCATACTCTGCCATAAAATGCAAAGGAACATAGCTGTATCTTTTCACTAAATCCCGAATCCCCCTTAATGAATGATAAAAGCCTGTGACAATAGTAAGCTGATCTTCTTTGTACCAGGCATCTGCTATAAGCTGGCTTCTTAATTCTTTTAATTTTGTTGTAGTTGTCCAAGATGTTTCAACTTCCTCCCACGTCTCTGTTCCGTCTTCATAAGCACCGCCTACATCACAGTGTACACCAGGAAATATTCTTTCTGTACCTACATGCACGTGGGTAAGATCAAAATTTTCTCGGTGCTCATTTTCTGCTACAAAATGGATAACGGTCTGTGCTTTTCCGATATCATTTAAGCTTAATTCTTCCACATCATTATGAAAATCCGGGGTAGCAGAAAAACTTTTTGAATAAGAAGAAACAGTATCATAAATACCTAAAAATCTGACCTTCAACACATCAACTACAATTCCGGCTTCCTGAAGTTTGAGTCCTAAATGTCCCCATTTTGGAAGATCAGGACCTTCTACTCCGTCACCATCACTGTCAGAAAGAACTGTAACAGTCATTCCTTCGTTTGAATATGTTCTTGAGGTCGCTTTATATTTTGATTTGCCAATTTCATGAACAAAATTTCGAGCTGCTGCAGCACCACGACTGAAACCGAAAACATCAAAAGTAAGTACAGCAATCTTATCTGCTTTTTTTGAGCTTTTAATATTTTTCACTTTTTTCACGATCTCTTCACAGCCTTTTTTTACTTTTCCGCGAATTCCGGTAGGACCTGTTCCGAAGGCATAGCCCAACATTGAATCTTTTTCCTTGTCTTCCGTACCAATCCCTTCTATGTAAATGCCAAAATTTTTATCGTAATTGTCCCACAAACGTGCTACATTACTCCAATCGTTATTGTAACTGTTATTATCGGTAGGATTCCCTCCTTTTTTCTTGTATGCGTCAGTTTTGCCAATTCTTTCGATGGTATTGGTTTTATTATTCAAAGTACCATCAAAAAATATCCCGAGAGTAATGTCTAGCACTTCCTCTTTGGTTATGGTTGGTGTATAATCTCCAAATATATTATTGGGCATAATTCTTATTTTAAAATTGATGAATAAGGATCAGCTACTCTATTTTCTGAGATAATCTGATCTTTGCTTTTGTAATAGGAAATTCTTGCTTTTCGGTTTTTAACAACAGTAATACTTTGGTATTATCTTCATTAATTTTAATAATAAAATCTATTTGTTCTTCTTTCCCGATTTTTTGAAAAAGCTCAAAAATTTCTTTCTCATCAAAAGAGTCTATCCATACGGCATATCTGTTTTTACTTTTATCCCGCCAGTAAAAACCGCAGAATTTAGGAATCGCTCTTTTTTGATACGTGTCATTGTGTAAACTTTCAGCGAAAAGATTTTCCTGCTCACCATTATAATTCTTAAATCCAAAATCTATCCATTCCGCACCTTCAGGTAAGATGACCATAGGTTTCCAATTGTATCTTTCTCTATAAACATCATACAGATTCAGATCAGGATACCCTTGTTTTTTTATTTTTGCTCTTACATCAGGTTTAAATGTCTCATAAGATGCGTCATTTAACATTCGGTCTGCAAAACCTTCCTTCAGCATATACTTTGCATTTTCGTATGCTTTTTCTTTAGTAATAATGGTATCATGAGCCTGAAAAACACCAACTTCCTTCTGGTTTCCCGAACCATTGATCCATAAAACCACTCTACCTTTTGGAGCCAGACCAACTATAAAATTAGTATAGGTCGTTTTTTTATTATTATCCTGATCTATAAAACCTTTTGTAAACAGATTATTTATTTTTTCTTTGTCTAAATCCCATTTTCCGGTGTAAAATTTATTCTCTACGAGAGAATACCATGTAAATTCCAATGTATATGGAATTCCCATTTTTTGAGTTTCTACACTCATTGTTCCACCTTCATTTCCCCAGCCTGTATTTTGTGTTCCCCAAATGGCATCAAAGCCATAAGTAAAATCATCAGCAATAATAGCTCCTTTATACACTTCCATCGGATATTCCTGCGGTGCAGATACTGTTCCCAGCCAACTATATTTTTCTTCCATCTTTTTATTTTGACAATTTACCAGCGAGAAACTGTATACAACGAAAAGGATCAGTATTTTCAGTTTACTTATTGCCATGAGACATTATTTTTTTATTGCATGAGAGAACCAGATTTTCTTTTTTTGCTTCTACATTGATTTTTTTTGCAATCTTTTCAACCTTACTCCCCGCACTCAAATAATAAGAGTCTTTGACGGTTATTATTAAATTTTTTGCAGTCTTTCTTATAGCCATATCAGAAAAGTTTAGATTTCTCAGCACTATTGAATTCTACAATCTTACCACTTTGCATGGTCATATTTTCCAACTCGCTGAACATAGAAATTTCTCCGGCTATTTCATTAGAAGTCTCAGATTGTCGGGAGAATTCTTTTTCTACCATTTCTGTTCTGGTATCCGAAGATTCTCTGATATCTCCCGCCGCATTTTGAACAATGTCATTTCCTGCTGTAGAATTGATATTCTGGTTAGCAGTACTTGAAATACTTTCACCTGCATCAACAACAATCTCTTTTCCGGCAGTGATATTAATATTTTCTCCCGCATATAATGTGAAATTTTTAGGAGCATTTAAGCTAATATTTCCTTTCCCATCCATGAAATACATATTCCCACTCGGATCAACGATCTTTACACTTCCTTCTTCATCATTCATTAAAATTCGGATTCCGCTTCTGGTCTGGATAGATTTAAGATGATTATTAACACCGCCACCTAAACCAATTCCACCATGAAACATTCCACCCATGACGAAAGGTCTGTCAGGATGGTTGTGAACGAAATTCACCATCACCTGATCACCAACTTCCGGAATTGCCACATATCCTCTGTTTTGGGTTATCTGATCTGTTCCACCGGCATCAGGACTCATCATTCTGATAAAATGCGTGGTATCATTCGTCTGCCAATCGAATCTCACCTGAATTCTTCCCTGTCCTTCAATATCGGTATTGGAAACAACGATTGCCGTTTGGGGTTCTGCTTTGGGAACCGTAAAATCGGGTTTTGGTAAAAATCCGGTATCGGCAGCAATTCCTTCAAAAGTACCCTGATAATGACCGATAGTATCGATTTCATGGGTAACTTCCGTTGCCATTATTTTGGTAAAATAAGATGTTTCATTGGAATCCATTTTTCTCATCTGAACATCTACAATACAGCCTGGATGCAAAAACGGAACTGTCGTGTTTCCAGCAATAGAAAAAACATTTACTGAAGCACTTCCCGCCGTACTTTTCTGAGAATATTCCACGTCTAAATGCGTTGTAGCTTTAATTGGTGCAACTTGAAGCGAAGGTGTTTTATAAATTTTGTCATTGTGAGCATAAGCGGTTTTTGCCAAATCACTTACATGCTGAACCGGAGTTTCTCCTGAGACCAGCTTTTCATTTTTATTGCTGTTGTAACCGTAGAATTGCGGTTTGGTATGAACGGCCTTTAATTCAACTCTAATATCATTAGCACTGCTTCCGTAAGTCAATTGAATGGGTTTATTCTGAGCAGGAAGCTTTCCAAAATGTAAAACTTCACCGTCATAATAAAACTGTTCGCCATACGCTTCAGCCATTCTCGCCAGATAATTGTAATGGGTTTCGTTATATTGACTGCTGTAAATAATCTGAGAATAATCATTGGTATCAATTCTTACATCAAACCTGCTTTTATCAATCCCCTGCTTGATAACTTCTTCGGCAATCATTCCCATATTCACTGGTTGATTTCCTCCAAAACTTTGGATATGAGGAGCTCCGTCCAATAAAATAGTTGGGCTATAACCAGAAAGTACAATATTTCCCAGGCTCATCTTTTCCTGACTGAAACCTACCCCTGTGATAACTCCAACAAAAGTTCTTTCCGGACTGCTTTCAATATCTTTATAAGAAATTACCGCTGTTAAACGTTTTCCGAGAAATTTATTCGCTTCTTCCAAAGTATGGTTTTGAAGATCACCCAAAGCATCGTGAGCCAGCGTAAGTTTAAACTCATGATGGCGTTGTGCACTTTGTTTTAGCGTAAAATGTTTGTAGTGCTTGATAATTTTACCTTCGATAACAACCGAAAGCTTAACCAAACGGTTAATTCCAATATGATGATTTGCAGAAATTCCGTCTGCATTTTGTGTCGGACGGAATGGTGCACTCCCATTTTGTTCAGGTGTGGATGACATAATTTTTGTGTTTGATGTGTGTTTTAAACTAAAAATTATTCAGCAAAAGGGAATTCATAATCAGAGATAGTGATTTCCCTTTTGAAAATAATTTCAGAATATCTGTTGAAAACCTTTTATTAAAAAGTTTCATTCTTATTTTTCAATGATAGAGATTTAGCTGGAAGGCCAAAGTCCTTTGTACGCAGAGTTTCCGTAAGTGATCTCTTCTGCGCTTATTACGAAACTGATTAACATATTGTTGCTGTCAATAGCATCGAAATCTACCTCATGCTGAATCACATAACCGTTTTCCCAATTTAATGTGATCAACGTTCCTTCTTCGTGAGATTTATTAAAAGAAATTTCTCCCTTGGTCGGTTTATATTTTCCGTTCAGTAAACTTTCCAGAATATCTGATTTTTCCGTTGCTTCTACGGTTACTTTGATAATTGCATTAGAAGGATCTGAAGCTACTCTACCCGAAACATCCGTAGATCGGGAAACGCTGTAGTTCAGTTTTAATAATTTTTGTCCTTCTCCTCCGTTGAATTTTAAAATTCCTCTAGAATTTGCTGCCATACTTGTAAATTTTATTCATTAATATTCGACTCTCATTATGATGGTACCACAAATATAAGTTTCAGAATTTAATTGAGAGAATTTTTAACACTGAGTTTTATATTCTGTAGTAATTCTACGATTTTTGATTTAATTTTTAAGAATCATTAACATTTTTAATTGCAAAAAGACCGCCATGAGCGATCTTTTTAGTTTATTTTTTTAAATTATCTAGTGTAAAAAGTGTTTATAAAAATATGAAGTGACCATTATAATCAAATTTATTACAGCTAAAGCAATCAATATATTACCATATTTCCTTTTCTTATCAATGAAGCTTACCACCAAAATTCCAAAGAAAATCAACAATGTATACACTGCAGGATAAAGATGAAAAGCTTCTGAAAACTGACCTTTGAAAACCATCAAAATTGCCCTCTGGCTTCCGCAGCCAAGACATTCTACTCCGAAAAATCTCTTGATGGGGCAAGGCAACAAGAAGTCTTCAACTTTCATATTATTTTTTAATACACTTAAATTTTCGCTCTTAAATACTGATGAGGAAAAAAGCATTCTTCATTTGTTTCAAAAGAACCCTGAACCGCAATATATGGATTTCTCAACATTTCTCTCGCAATAAAAATTAAATCAGCATCTCCTTTTTGTAGAATTTCTTCTGCGTGCTCTATTTTTGTAATTAGACCCACCGCCGCAGTTTTTATTTCTGCTTCATTTTTTACCTGAGAAGATAGCGGAACCTGATATCCTTCAAAAAGTGGAATTTTCACACCATGAATATTTCCACCGCTGGAAACATCAACCAAATCAACAGAATGATTCATTAAGACTTTTGCTAATTCCACACTTTCATTAATGTCCCAACCATTTTCTGCGTATTCCGTTCCGGAAATTCTTACAAACAATGCAACATTTTCGTTCAGCTCTTCATTAACAGCATCTACAATTTCAATTAAAAATCTGATTCTGTTTTCAAAACTTCCGCCATATTCATCGGTTCTGATGTTCGAAAGTGGCGACAGAAACTGATGAACAAGATAACCATGTGCTCCATGAATTTCAATCACATTAAAACCTGCTTTTACCGCTCTTCTTGTGGCATCTTTAAAGTTTTGAACCTGTTCTTTTATTTCTTCAACCGTTAAAACATGAGGAATTCTTTCCGTCGGATGATAAGGAATTGGGCTTGGCGCAACTGTTTCCCAACCTTCTTCAATAGGAATTTGAACATTATTCCATGTCGAACCCTTTCTTCCTGAATGCGACAACTGAATTCCTATTTTACTTTCGGAGTTTTTGTGAACAAATTCCACAATTTTCTGCAATTTTTCTGCCTGTTCATCATTCCAGATTCCCATGCAGTGATTGGTGATTCTACCGTTAGGCTCTACGCCTGATGCTTCTACTATAATTAAACCCGTTCCGCCTTGTGCTCTGCTTCCGTAATGCACAAAATGAAAATCATTGGCAAGTCCGTTTTCGGAAGAATACATACACATTGGCGACATTACCCAACGGTTTTTCAACTCAACATTTCTGAATTTGATTGGAGTATATAACATTTTTTATCTGAATTTTTTGTTAAAATTTTGAAGAATGGAATCATATTGCCCACCTCATGAAAAAGAAGTAAATTTACTCCCCTTTTTTGAATCCACAATATATGAAAAAAGAAACTCTGATCAGTTACGAATATTTTAAGAATAGCAGCGAACTGAGTGATATAGAAAATGAATTGTTTGAAAGAGCTAAACAGGCTCGGGAAAATGCTTATGCGCCTTATTCCAACTTTTGGGTAGGTTGTTCGGTCTTACTGGAAAATGGTGAAATATATTCTGGAAACAATCAGGAAAATGCCGCTTATCCTTCCGGACTTTGTGCTGAAAGAACGGCTCTTTTCTGGATTGCAGCTAATTTTCCGGATGTTAAGATTAAAAAGATTTTCGTTGTAGGAGGTCCGAGAGAATTCCATGAGAAAAATCCGCCAATTCCACCATGTGGAGCTTGCAGACAGAGCTTAATGGAATACGAAACAAAACAAAACGAAAATATTGACCTTTATTTTTCAAGTATGAATGAAGAAGTCTTTAAAGTACATGCAATTAAAGATTTGCTGCCGTTTTATTTCGACTCCACATTTTTGTAGTATTATCAATATAATTTCATTTAAAATACAGAATTAATAATATTTTTAAGATTTTAACTCCGTTTTCACTTTATAGAATTTTCAAAAAATCAAAGAATAATTTAACAATTTCTCATTGCCAAGTAATAATTAAAAACTTAAATTTGCAACAGTTTAAAAAGGGAATTTGGTGAAAATCCAAAGCAGACCCGCTACTGTGAGCAATATATAAAATATTGCAAGTCAGATACCTTTTAAACTGATCATAGATGAAGCTTTCGTGGAGTGAGGCATAGTCGGATTAACCCTATTTGTATTGGCAATATAGGTTATTTCCATCTATTCATATCATTTCATCAAGCTGTTTAAGAGCTTTTATAAGAATTGAATGAATAAACATTTTTACTCTCCTGCGCTGATTTTTTTGTTGGCAACTCCTATTTCTATTTTTTCGCAAAGTAGCAAGAATGATACTGTTAATACAAAAGTGATTGAGAGTATTATCATCAATATGAAGCGTCAGGAAACTGGAGTTATCTCATCTCAAAAACTTTCGGGTACGGAACTGGAAAAACTCAACAGCACTTCGGTAGCGGATGCTGTACGATATTTTTCCGGCATACAGATCAAGGATTATGGCGGGATAGGTGGGATGAAAACGGTTAATATCCGGGCAATGGGATCACAGCATGTTGGTGTATTCTATGACGGAATTCCGATTGGAAATGCTCAAAACGGAACGGTAGATTTAGGAAGATTTTCTTTAGATAATTTAGAGTCTATTTCTCTTTACAACGGTCAGAAAAGTGAAATTTTTCAGGCAGCAAAAGATTTCGGTTCATCGGGTTCCATATATTTACAAAGCAGAACTCCTGTTTTTAAAGGTTCAAAAAGAACTAATGTTAATCTGAATTACCGCTCGGGATCTTTCGGCGTTGTGAATCCTTCCATCTTATTTGAACAAAAATTGAGTGATAAAATCAGTTTTTCACTAAATACTGAATATCTAACGGGAGACGGGAAATATAAATATTACCAGAGGGTAGCTTTACCTGACGGAAGTTTGGGTTGGGAACGCCAGGGAATCAGGGAAAATGGCGACATAGAAGCTTTGCGGGCAGAAGCAGGAGTTTTCGGAAAAATAAACAACGGAAGCTGGAAACTGAAAACCTATTATTACGATTCTGAAAGAGGCATACCTGGAGCTATCATTAGAAACGGAGCAATTCCTTCTAGTAGACAATGGGATACAAACTTTTTTGTGCAGGGAAGTTTTGAAAAAGAAATTTCTTCAAAATATAAGTTTTTGATTAACTCAAAATTTGCTGATGACTATACTCATTATTACAACGATAATCCCGGCGGAACTCCGATTCTAATTGACAATACTTATAAACAGCAGGAATTCTATTTCTCGACGGCTCATCAATATTCTCCTTATAAATTTTGGAAAATAAATCTCTCTGCAGATTATCAATACAATACATTGGATGCGAATTTAAGACAATTCGCTTATCCTCAAAGAAATACGGAACTGATTGCTTTGGCAACACAATTTGATCTTAAAAAGGTTAAATTACAAGGAAGTATTTTGGGAACTTTTGTTCAGGAAAAAATTGAAAATACAAATTTTTCAATTCCTCAAAACCGTTCTGAATTTACACCTACCGTATTTGCATCTTATCAACCGTTTGCGGCCGACTTTAAGATTCACGGATTTTACAAAAGAATTTTCAGGATGCCGACTTTCAACGATCTGTACTATGCAGATATTGGAAGTTCTCAGCTAAAGCCGGAATTTACCAATCAATATGATTTAGGATTCACTTTTAATAAAGATTTTCAAGAAGGAATACTAAAAAACATCAACATTATTGCTGATGCTTATTACAATAAAGTTCATGATAAAATTGTTGCGGTTGCCAGAGAGCCTTTCCGTTGGGAAATGTCGAATCTCGGTGAAGTAGAAATAAAAGGAGCTGATGTTTCAGCACAGGCAATCTGGCTGATTGCGGATAATCTTCTATTCAGCAGCCGTTTTACATATACTTTTACGCAAGCGCTAAATATCACGAAAAGCGAAATCACGTCTTATTACAGAAATCAAATTCCTTATACTGCGAAGAATAATGGCAGTATGTTGCTCGGACTTACGTATAAAGACTGGCAACTCAACTACAGTTATATCTATGTTGGAGAACGTTATAATATGTCTCAAAATATTCCTGAAAACTACGAACAGCCGTGGTACAGCAGCGATATTTCCGGGACGAAAGAATTTAATCTGAAAAACTGGAAATTCAGGCTGGGACTGGAAGTCAATAATCTTCTGAATCAGAATTACAGTGTGATCAAGAATTATGCAATGCCGGGGAGAAACTACCGTGTTAACTTAAGAATAATGTTTTAACAGTAAGATTTTAACATGAAAAAAATACATTTACTATTAGCTTTCTTTTTAATTCTTGGCATTCAGTCATGTAGAGAAGATTATGATTATGTGAACTACGGAGCGAGTGTTTCTGGAGTGCAGGAGCCGGAAGATATTGATATTAAAGGTCTTTATGTACTCAACGAAGGGAATATGGGAAGCAATAAGGCTTCGATTGATTACTTTGATTATATGACAGGAACATTTACCAAAAATTATTATAACGCTCAGAATCCAACCGTAGTCAACAGTTTAGGTGATGTCGGTAATGATATAAAAGTTTATAAGGATAAATTATATGCTGTCATTAATGTTTCCAATTATATTGAAGTAATGGATGCTAAAACAGCGAAACATATCGGTGAAATTCCGGTGCAGAACTGCCGATTCATTAATTTCCATAAAGATTATGCATACATTACCTCTTATGGCGGTGCGGTGGGAGCTTCCCAGCCCGGCTATGTGGTGAAAGTGGATGTGAATACACTACAGATTGTCGGTCAGGTATATGTTGGAAAACAACCCGATGAGCTTGAAGTGATAGGAGATAAATTATATGTTGCCAATTCCGGAGGGTACAGCTATCCTGATTATGACAATACCGTTTCCGTAATTGATCTGAATACTTTTACGGAGATTAAAAAAATTCCTGTGGCGATCAATTTAAGTAAAATTAAAAAAGACGACACTGGAAAACTATGGATAACCTCACGCGGAAATTTTTCAAATATTTCGCCTAAAATATATGTACTGAATCCTCAAACTGATCAGGTTGTAAAGGAAATTAATATTCCCGTAAGTGATTTCTCTATTATCGAAAACAGACTGTATTATTTCAGTTATGTCTACACCTCTTCAGGAACTGCAAACGGTTACGGAATCATTAATACCGATACGTTTGCTACCATGAGCGATAATTTCATTACCGACGGAACACAGAACAATATTGTGATACCTTATGGAATCGCTGCCAATCCTGAAAATGGAGATATTTTTATCGGTGATGCTAAAGATTATACCTCATCCGGCGAGCTTTTCTGCTACAACAAATTCGGGAAACTGAAATGGAAAGTCCAAACCGGAGATATACCCGGACACCTAACTTTTTTATATAAATAATTAAAATAATTTAACAACAATGAAACACTTTTACTCTAAATTTCTTTCGTTAAGTTTTGCCGTTGCAGGTTTTGTATTGGCATCTGCGCAGTATTCAAACGGTTATATCGTTGCTAACGAAGGAAACTATGGCTCTCCGACCGGAGAAATTTCTTACATCGATGCTAATAATACTATTACCAATAATGTTTACCATTTAGCCAACAACGGTGAGGCATTGGGAGATATTTTACAGTCTATTTATTTCAATGGAGATAAATCGTATTTGGTTTTAAACAATTCCAACAAAGTAGTGGTAACCAACAGAGCAAGTTTTGTAAAATCTGCAGAGATTACCAACAACGTTGTACAGCCAAGGTATACAACCATTGCGAACGGAAAAATATATACCAGCAATTGGGGAACATCTACAACACAACACGTTTCGGTGCACAATGCAACAACTTTAGCATATATTACAAGTATTCCTTTAAGTGAAGATCCTGAAGAAATCGTTACGGTAAACGGAAAAGTATATGTAAATAAATCATCGTACCGTGCAGGAAACAGTATTGAGGTGATTGATCCTTCAACGGACACCATTATTAAAACCATCACTCTAAGCAGCGGATTGCAGTCTATTACGGTCATTGGAAATGACATTTTCGCATTATGTACAGGATCAACAGGATCAACAGTTTATAAAATTAATACCACTACAGATACTGTAGCAGCAAGCATCGCAAATGCTACGGTAGTACCTCCATCAGATTATGAGGCACTTAAATTTACATCAGACGCAACAAAACTTTATATTGCGGGAGTTACCAGTGTGTATTCTTTAAACACAGATTTAGCGACATTCAGCAGTACTCCTATTTTTACGACAACTCCAAGTACGAGCTATGGTGATTTCTATGGTTTTGCAGCAATTGATGGAAAAATTTTCCAAGGAAATGCAAACAGCTTTGGTCCAAGTTCTACTGTGAATGTATATAGCTTAACAGGAACTTTGTTAAATACATTCTCTACAACTATCGGTGCCAATAATGTTTATAAAAACTTATTCACACCTGCCAATCTTGCGACTGCAGAAAATAAACTGAACAATGCGATTTCAATTTATCCAAACCCTGTATCAGATGTACTTTACATTAAAAATGCAGATGCAGCGACCTATCAAATTGTTGATATTTCAGGGAAACTTGTAAAAGCAGGAACTTATAAGAACGGAATTTCAATTTCAGACTTGAATAAAGGAGCGTATATTATTAAGATTTCAGTTAAAAACACTCAGAAAACAGAAAAGTTCATCGTTAAATAATTGGTGAAAAATTAAATTAATTACAATGAAAAATTTATTTATAGCAGCTTTATTTTTATCTGCTTCTCTTATAAATGCCCAAAGTTATGCTCCACAGGTTGGTGCCGCAGGATCTACGGCTATTATCAGTACGAGTCCGCTTTTCAAATCTTGGGCAACAGGTACTACTATTGTACGTGGTCCACAGCAGATTAACGGAACTTCAGGAGCACTTGCCAATGTTGGTGTTGATACCAATGCAACAGGAGCATCCAACGGATCTGTTGTTTGTTTAGGTGATGGTGGCACAGCTATCCTTACTTTCGCAAAACCCATTACCAATGGGCCAAATTTTGACTTTGCCGTATTTGAAAACGGTTTTAATTCAAATGTGACGGGAAAAGCATATTTAGAGTTAGCTTTTGTAGAAGTAAGTTCAGATGGAGTGAATTTCTTCCGTTTTCCTTCTCATAATGAATATCCTTCAGATTATATACAAAATGCTCCAGATCAGGGAGGTTCCGGTTATGCAACTATGGATGCAAGATACCTTAATAATTTCGCAGGAAAGTATATTTCTAACTACGGAACACCTTTCGACATCAGTGATCTTCCGGATAATGCACTTTTGGACAAAACAAAAATCACTCATGTAAAAATTATTGATGTGGTAGGTACCAATATCGAAGGATACAGAACGTATGACAGTTTTGGAAATATTGCAATAGATCCGTTCCCTACACCTTTTGGCTCGTCAGGTTTTGATTTAGATGCAGTGGGTGTAATCAACGAATTTACCGCGGCTAATTTATCAACTGCAGAAAATAAGCAACCAGAAAATAAAATCAGTATTTATCCTAATCCTGCATCAGATTTTATTAAAATCAATACAGGCAAAGATGTAGTTGTTAAAATTTTCAGTATTAGCGGATCATTGGTAAAACAAGGCAAAACAGTTAACAAGATATTCAATATTTCTGATTTACCTAATGGAAATTATATTATCCAAACTGATAACAATGTCACTAAACAAAATCTAAAACTGGTAATATCAAGATAAATCCAGTCAGATTATAAAAGCAAACCTCTTTCAGTTAAATTTGAAAGAGGTTTTTTATTTTTTGATAATTTTATTAAGAATCAAAAATTCTATACTTCCAATAAT
>Ga0308171_1001864_pt1 | contig 25368 bp, 31 predicted proteins | sample PhyGR1_FD_202135 | JGI IMG/M metagenome (GOLD analysis project Ga0308171, IMG submission 202135) | Phyllosphere microbial communities from UC Gill Tract Community Farm, Albany, California, United States - DLSLSG.R1 | ecosystem: Host-associated > Plants > Phyllosphere > Unclassified | place: USA...
GCCGGGACGTTGCTGCCTTTTGCCATGATCCTTATCTCCCTTTCTGGAGCGTCATTCCGTTTCGCCCCGTCGTCGGGCGCGAGGCGGTCTTCTGCTATACGTGAAGCCGACTGAACAGTTCCTGCATATCCGGCGGCATCGGGCTCTCAAACGCCAAAGCGTGACCACTTATGGGGTGAATGAACCCCAGATGCGCCGCGTGCAGGGCCTGTCGGCGAAAATCGAGCTGGTCGAGCAGGGCTTTTTGAGCACCCTTTGTTCTACCATAAACCGGGTCGCCCAGCAAGGCGTGGCCCAGCGATTGCATGTGTACCCGCACCTGGTGCGTGCGTCCCGTCTCAAGCCGACATTCGACCAGCGCGGCGTTGTTCAGCTTTTCGACGGTGCGGTAATGAGTCACGGCGCGCTTGCCGCCCTGCACGATCGCCACCTTCTTGCGGTTCTGCGGGCTGCGCGCCAGCGGTGCGTCGACCGTGCCGTCGGCGGGGCGCGGAATGCCGCCGGTGATCGCGCGGTAGCGGCGGTCGATCGAGTGCGCCGCGAACTGCTTGGCCAGCCCTTCATGCGTGCGGTCGGTCTTGGCCGCGACCATCAGGCCGGAGGTATCCTTGTCGATCCGGTGGACGATCCCCGGCCGCGCGACGCCGCCGATACCCGACAGCGATCCGCCGCAATGATGCAGCAGCGCGTTGACCAGCGTCCCGTCGAAATTCCCGGCAGCGGGATGCACGACCAGCCCGGCGGGCTTGTCGAGAACGATGAGGTGTTCGTCCTCATAGGCGATGACGAGGGGAATATCCTGCGGCTCGTTATGCGCCGGGGTGGGCGCGGGCACGGCGACCTGGAACAGATCGCCCGCCGTGGCGCGCTTGGCGGGGTCGCGGGCCATCACGCCGTCGCGCGTCACCGCGCCGCTGGCGATCAACACCTTCAGCCGTTCGCGCGACAAAGTCGGCACCGCATCAGCCAGCGCGCGGTCCAACCGCCAGCCGTCCGCTGTGGGCGCGATCCGCGCATCAAGGATGGAAACCCCCCGGTCCATGGCCTAGTAAATTGGGCATGGCCGTAACGATTTCAAGCGATACGCTGGACTTCCTGTTGATAACCGCCGCCGCCTCGCCCGATCGCGAGGTTTGTGGGCTGTTGCTGGGGCAGGGCGACGCGGTCGTGGCGGCGGTTCCGTGCGCCAATGTCGCGGCCGAACCGCATCACCGGTTCGAGATCGACCCGGCCGCGCTGATCGCCGCGCACCGGGCGGCGCGCGCCGGCGGGCCGGGGGTGATCGGCCATTATCATTCGCATCCCACGGGACGGGCCGAGCCTTCGCCGCGCGATGCGGCCGATGCGGCGCCCGATGGCAGTATATGGTTGATCGCAGGCGGCGGTACGGTCACTGCCTGGCGCGCGGTGGCGGCAGGTGAGCGTCATGGCCGCTTCGATCCGCTTGCCCTTGCTTGCACGGAAAGAACGCCTGCGTCACAAGGGCATCATTCGTCGAGGGATTTTTCATGAACGTCAGCCCGGTGGATTTCGCGAGCCTTCTCTGTTCGCGACTGTGCCACGATCTTCTGTCGCCGGTGGGGGCGCTCAACAACGGGCTGGAGCTGCTGGCCGACGAAACCGATCCCGCGATGCGCGAGCGGTGCATGGAATTGCTGGCCGACAGCGCGCGCGCCTCGGCCAACAAGCTGAAATTCTTTCGCCTGGCCTTCGGATCGGCTGGCGGCTTTGCCGACCGGGTCGACATGGCCGAGGCCAAGGCGGCGATCGAGGGGCTGCTGGTCGACAATCGCCGCACCACGCTGGGCTGGCTGGTCGAATCCCCGGCGCTGCCCAAGCCTGCGGTGCGCATCCTGATGAACCTGGCGCTGATCGCGACCGAGGCGCTGGCGCGCGGCGGTACGATCGACATCGGGGCCGAGGCGGGGCGCGAGGCGATCGAGATCGCGATCCGGATCGAGGGGCCGCGCATCCTGCTCGACCCCGAAATCCGCCGCACCCTGATGGAGGGACAGGGGACCGAGCCGCTGGCGTCGCGCACCGCGCCCGCCTTCCTGGTCCATACGCTGACCACCGAGCATGGCGGCATGACGCTGGTCACCGAGCCGACCCCCAACACCATGATCCTGGGCGCGGCCATTCGCGCGGGGTAAACGCCCTTTTAATCTTGTGGCGGCATGAGGGAGTGGAATGGGGCGCTCCCTCGGGGATTTATGGACGACCTGCTGCCGGAATTCATTGCCGAAACCCGTGAGACGCTGGAGGCGCTGTCCGGGGAGATCGTCGCATGGGAGGCGAACCCCGCCGACCGCGCGCGGCTGGATGCGATCTTTCGCTTCGTCCACACCGTCAAGGGCAGTTGCGGCTTCCTGGACCTGCCGCGCCTGGCCCGGCTGAGCCATGCCGCCGAGGATGCGCTGGCCGCCGTGCGCGACGGACAGCGTGTGCCCGACACCGCGCTTGTCGATGCCGTGCTGGCGATCGTCGACCGGATCGGCGCCATCGTCGAGGCGATCGACGCAGGCACGCCCGAGGACGATTCCGACGACGACGCGCTGATCGCGGCGGTGTCGCGCCGGGCCGAGGTCGTCGTCGCGCCGCCGGTGCGCGAAGCGCCGACCCTGCGCGCCGCGCCGCGCAGCATCCGCCTGAACGTCGACCTGCTCGACCGGATGATGAGCGGCATGTCCGACATGGTGCTGGCCCGCAACGAACTGGCCCGCCGCCTGCGTGACGATGTGCTCGACCCACGGGTGGAGGCGGCGCTGGACCGGCTGTCGCTGACCGTCGCCGACATGCGCGACACGGTGACGCGCACCCGGATGCAGAAGGTGGAGGGGCTGTTCGCCGCGCTGCCCCGCCTGGTCCGCGACACGGCGGCCGAGCTGGGCAAGGCGGTGACGCTGAAGATCGACGGCTCCGACGTCGACCTGGACCGCGAGATGATCGAGCTGATGCGCGACCCCCTGGTCCACATCATCCGCAACGCCATCGACCATGGCATCGAAAGCCCCGCCGCGCGCCGCAGCGCGGGCAAGCCGCCGACCGGTCAGATCCATGTGACCGCGCGCCAGTCAGGCAACCAGATCCTGATCGAGGTCGAGGATGACGGCGCCGGGATCGACGTCGCGCGCGTCGCCGCCAAGGCGGTCGCGACCGACGTCCGCACCGCCGCAGAGGTCGCGGTGATGACCCCGGCCGAAAAGCTGAAGCTGGTGTTCGAGCCGGGCCTGTCGAGCCGCGACAGCGTGTCGACCCTGTCGGGGCGTGGCGTCGGCATGGACGTGGTGCGCGCCAATATCGAGCATGTCGGCGGCCGCGTCGCGCTCGACAACCGGCCGGGCAAGGGCCTGGTCATCACCATCCAGGTGCCGTTGACCCTGTCGATCATGTCGACGATCGTTGTCGCGGTCGGCGACCAGCGTTTCGCCATCGCTCGCCAGGCGATCGAGGAGATCGTCCAGATTCGCGGCGATCAGGTGCGCATCGACCCGGTGGGCGATATCCGCATCGCCACGGTGCGCGGGCGTCGCCTGCCGATGCTGCCGCTCGGACCGTTCCTGGGCGTGGCGGAGAGCGAACCCGCCAATCTGGTGATCGTATCCACCCGCGACGGCGATTACGCGCTGGGGGTGGACGACGTCCTCGACACCGAGGAGGTGGTGGTCAAGCCCGCCGCCCCGGCGATCATGGCGAGCGGTCTTTACGCCGGACAGACCCTGCCCGACAGTGGCCTGCCGATGTTGCTGCTCGACGGGGCGGGGCTGGCGCAGGCGGCGGGGCTGCGCTTCCACCGCGAGACGATCGCCGACACCGCCGAGGTGGTGGAGGAGGCGACGAATCCCGCTTTGCTGTTCGAGGATCTGGACGGCGTCCGCCGCACCATGCCGCTGGCGGTGATCGACCGGGTCGAGAAGGTCGCCAGCACCGCCGTCCATCGTTCGGGCGGGCGGGTGCGCCTGGTCGTCGGCGAGGCGACGATGCCGCTGCACCATGTCGATCACCATGCATTCGACGCGGCGCTGACCGGTAGCGAGATCGAGGTGATCCGCCTGACCGATGGCGAGGCGGAATGCGCCTATGCGATGGCGGGCGCGCTGGAGATCATCCAGCTTCCCGCCGAGATCGCCGCATCGGCGGGGGGCACCGTGCTGGGCGTGACCGTCTGGCAGGGGCAGGCGATCGAGATCCTGGATCCGCTGGCGCTGTTTCAGGATATGGACGGCGACGGTCGGGCGGGGACGCCGCTGTGCCTGCTTGAAGGGGCGGGGGCGGCCTGGATGGACCGGTTCCTGCGCCCGGTGCTGGAGGCGCATGGCTATCGCTGCGCGGTGCGGGCAGGCGACGACGAAGCGCCTGCGGTCCGCCTGCTGATGGAGGAGGACACCGTGGCCAGCGACCGGCCGGGTGCGCCCGTGGTCCGGCTGCGTCGCGACCGCGAAGGCCCCTCGGCCAGCGACAGCATCTATCGTTACGACCGCCCCGCGCTGATCGCCGCGCTGGCGGGTCATGTCCGCCGGGGAGGGCGCTGATGCCCCTGTACTTGATCGCCAGCATTGCCGGGCAGGGCGTGGTGTTCGACGCCGACCAAGTCGATTCGGTCGTCGACATCGGCGAAGTCGTGGCCGTGCCGCGCGCCGAACGCTCGGTCCGGGGGCTGACCGCCTTGCGCAGCCGGGTCGTCACCGTCGTCGACACGCGCCTGGCGCTCGGGCTTGACCCCATGCCGTCGCATGTCCGCCGTGCCGTCATCTCCAAGCAGGATGGCCATTATTACGCGATGCTGGTCGACGCGCTTGAGGATATCGAGATGTTCGAGACCAGCCCGATGCCGCACGTCCCCCCGTCGCAGGGGCGCTGGTCGCGCGCGGCGAACGGCATGGTGGTGCGCGACGGCGAGCCGTTGCTGGTGCTCGATCTGACCCGGCTGGTGCCGCAAGCGACGCCGCAGGCCGCCTGAGCGATTAACCCGGACGTTACCTTCGCCCGCTATGCCAAGAGCAGGTCCCGGCGGGATCGCGAAAAAATAGGGCGTGCCGAATGAAGACCTGTCTCGTCGTCGATGACTCCAAGGTGATCCGCAAGGTCGCGCGCCACATCCTGGAAACGCTGGACCTTCAGGTTCGCGAGGCCGGGGACGGTCGCGAGGCGCTGGAGGCGTGTCTGGAGTCCGTGCCCGACGTCATCCTGCTCGACTGGAACATGCCGGTGATGAGCGGCATGGATTTCCTGCGTGCGCTGCGCGAGGCCGATGTGAGGCCGCGCCCGCGCATCGTGTTCTGTACGACCGAGAACGGCATGGCGCATATCCGCGCCGCGATCGATGCGGGGGCCGACGAATATATCATGAAGCCGTTCGATCGCGACACGCTGGAAAGCAAGCTCCAGCTCGTCGGTATGATCTGAACGACGCAGGCCCGATCTCCGGTCGCGCCGCCATGGCATTTCCCTTTCCCGATGACACGGTCCACCGCGATTTGGCGGCGGTGCCGACGCGTATCCTGATCGTCGACGACTCGGCCGTCGCGCGCGCATTGATCGCGCGTCAGATCGAACCGCATGACCGGTTCGTGATCGCCGGAGCGGTGGCGCATGTCGATGCCGCCTTGCAGTTTCTGGCCGATCGGTCGGTCGACATCATCCTGCTCGACGTCGCCATGCCGGGCATGGACGGCATCACCGCACTGCCCCGCCTGCAAGCGGTGGGGCGGGGCGCGCGGATCATCATCGTGTCGGGATCGACCCCGACCGGCGGCGCGGCGGCCGTTCAGGCCCTGGCGCATGGCGCGGCCGATACACTGGTCAAACCCAGGCCACAGGGACTGGCCGAGTTCGGCGACGCCCTTCTCCAGAAATTGGACGCGCTGGCCCCGCGCGACGAGCGGCCGATACCGGTGCCCGGCGGCGTCCGGCGGCCGGTCGGCCAGGTCCTGCCCGAGATTATCGGAATCGGGGCCTCGACCGGCGGCATCCACGCGCTCGCCAAGCTGCTGGAGCGGATTCCCGCCAGCGTCACCGTGCCGATCGTGGTGACCCAGCATCTGCCCGCGACCTTCATGCCCTATTTCGCGGCGCAACTGGCCAAGGGCGCGCACCGCCCCTGCGACGTGGCCGAAGACCTGATGCGGGTGCGGCCAGGACGGATCCTGATCGCGCCGGGCGATGCGCACATGACCTTCGTCCGGCTGAGCGACGGCGGTGCCGCGATCCGGCTGAAGCGGGAACGCGCGCGCAGCGGCTGCCTGCCCTCGGTCGATCCGATGTTCGCCTCGATGGCGGCGCTCTGGGGTTCTGGCGCCTGGGGCATCGTGCTGACGGGCATGGGGCGTGACGGATTGGAAGGGGCGACGATGCTGAAACAGGCTGGCGGACGGATCATTGCCCAGGACCGGGAAAGCGCGGTCGTCTGGGGCATGCCCGGCGCGGTGGTGTCGCACGATCTGGCCGACCTGGTCCTGCCACCCGAGGAAATCGGCACGATGATCGCCATGGGGCGGACCGTCTGATGGCGGCGTCGATGGCCTGGCCCATGCCCGGCAGTTTTCGCACCGATATGGTCACGCCCGTCCCGTTGCCGAACGTGGCCCCGTCGGCGAGCATGTCCAGCGCGGCGCTGACCGTCCTCGCCGCGCTGTTGGAGGCGCGGACCGGGCAGCAGATCGCCAGCCACCGCTCGACCCGCGTCGATACCGTCCTCATGCCCCTGATGCGCGAGCGGCGGCTGGGCACGCTCGACCAGCTGGTGGGCGCGGTGCTCGACGGGCGCGACCCGCAGCTGCCTGGCCGGGTGATCGACGCGCTGCTGAACGGAGAATCGTCCTTCTTCCGCGACCCGCACGTCTTCGACCACATCGTCGAGCGCATCGCCGAGGCCGAGCGCGGCGGCCGTCGTGCGCGGATCTGGAGCGTCGGCTGTTCGACCGGGCAGGAGCCCCTGTCGCTGGCGATGGTCTTTGCCGAGCGGCAGGAGCAGACCGGCACGCCCATGCCTGAGATCGTCGCGACCGACATCTCCGAGACCGCGCTCGCACGCGCGCGGAGCGGTTGCTACACCCAGTTCGAGGTGCAGCGCGGTCTGCCCATCCGTCGCATGGTCCGCTGGTTCGATGGGCGAGGCCCCCAGGAATGGGTGGCGCGCCCGGAACTGCTGCGTCACGTTCAGTTCCGCCAGCACAATCTGGTCGCCGACCCCGCGCCCGCCGGGCTGTTCGACCTGGTGCTTTGCCGCAACGTCATGCTGTATCTGGCACCCGAGCCCAAGACCCGTGCCTTCCGCACCATCGCCCGGGCGATGCGCCCCTCGGCCGGGCTGATCCTGGGCGCGGGCGAGACGGTGATCGGCCAGACCGAGCTGTTCCAGCTCGCCGCCACCGGGCGCGGCGTGTACGAGAAATGCGATGCGGAGCCTGCCTCGCGCGGTCTTTGAAAGGCGTCGGGCCCGATCCGATCGGGGCAGGAGGGCATATCCTTGCGCGTGCGATGCCGCTAACAGGGGCGTGAACCGGGTCGCTCAGGAGGTTGCATGACGATCGTCGAAACGCCGTCGCCCAATTTCGACGCGCGTAGCCTGCCCATCGCGATGATCGTACTCCATTATACGGGGATGCAGGACGCGGAATCGGCGATCGCGCGGCTGCGCGATCCCGAGGCCAAGGTGTCATGCCACTATCTGGTGGCCGAGGACGGCACGATCCTGCGCATGGTCGATGAAGAGAACCGCGCCTGGCATGCGGGGCGATCGCACTGGCGCTCGATCGAGGACGTCAACTCGGCGAGCATCGGGATCGAGATCGTCAATCCCGGTCATGAATGGGGCTATCGCCCGTTTCCCGACGAACAGATCGCCGCGCTGATGGAGCTGATGGCGGATATCCAGAAACGCCACGGCATCACGCGCGGCAACATCGTCGGCCATTCCGACATCGCGCCCGCCCGCAAGCGCGATCCGGGCGAGCTGTTTCCCTGGGGGGCGCTGGCCAAGCGCCGCCTGGCCCTGCCGCGCCCGACCAAGAAGCTGATGGACCCGATGTGGACCGAGGCGGGATTCTGCCTGGCGCTGGAGCGGTTCGGTTATGACGTGACCGATCGGATGGCCGCGATCATGGCGTTCCAGCGACGCTTCCGCCCCGAACTGGTGGATGGCGAAATCGATGCGGAATGCCGGATGATCCTGCTGGCGTTGCTGCTGCCGCGTCCGCAGGGGGATGATTGACGAGGTTTCCCATGGGTTTCGACTTCGCTCAACCTGAACGGCTGTTGGGATATCGGGCTGGATACCAAATCCCGTTCAGCCTGAGCGAAGTCGAAGGCCACGCCCCATAGCCCGCCACAAACCCCTTGCCCTAATCCCCATTCCCGCTACAGCCCGCCGCAGTCAGAGGGCCGGGCGGCCGCGGCCTCGGGTAACCGGGGGCGAGGAAAGTCCGGGCTCCACGGAACAACGGTGCCGGGTAACGCCCGGCGGGGGCGACCCCAGGGACAGTGCCACAGAGAGCAGACGGCCGCGGCTTCGGCCAGGTCAGGGTGAAAGGGTGCGGTAAAAGCGCACCGCGGGCCCGGTAACGGGAACGGCATGGCAAACCCCACCGGGAGCAAGACCGAATAGGGATGGCATGGCGCCTTCGGGCGTCGGGGTGTGTTCCCACCCGCTATCCGGGTTGGTTGCTTGAGGCGATGTGCAAGCATCGTCCTAGAAGAATGGTCGCCCATCCGGCCTCGCGCCGGTGGACAGAACCCGGCTTACAGGCCCTCTGACTGACTATTCCGCGTGGGGCGTGGGGCGATCAGGACCCACCCACCATATTGGAATTGATCGTAATATTCGTGCCACGCGATCTGGCCGTGGGCGCACCTTTGGCAATCAGGTCGAACACCTGTTCGGGCCGGGGCAGGTTCGTAAATGACGGATAGCTGCTGGAGCTGTTGTCCACGTCGTTCAGCCGGATGGTGTAGGACATTGTCTTGCGCTTTTCGACTTGGCTCATGAGGTCGGGAAAGACGTCGATCGTTCGCCCGGCATCATAGAGCGCCATCATATAACCGCTGCCGTCATCGGTGCTATCTTCCCAGCGATACACCCCGAACGACGTGGCGCTGGCGCCATCACGACACAGCGGAGCGGCGGGCTTTACCGGTTCGGCCTTCGGGTTCTCCTTGTCTTTTGCGATCTGGTTGGAGACCGCAGCGCTCATCAGGAGCGTCAGCAGCGGATTGGACATTCCGGGTTTTTCGACCTTGGCCTTGGGCAGATGCGCGAAATCGGTCTGCGTCGCGCAAGGGCGGATCACCACTGCCGGTGCCGGATAGGCAGGGGCGGTCGCGATGGCGGGCTTCAGCGTGGCGATGATCTCGTTCATCTTGGCGTCGAGCGCATCGGCGGTCAGCAACTTGGCGGTCAGCCGCACCACCAGCATCCATTCGCCCATCGGCATCACCGCCAGCGAGGTGCTGCGATAGGGACTGCTGAGCAGCGACCAACTCTGGCGCAAGCCCACCGCCGGGCCGGTGCCGAGCGGGGCGAAGGCGATGGGATCGGCGCTGGCGGGTGCGCCCTTGTCGAAATTCCTGCGCTCCTCGATCGCGGTGCGCGAGCGGTCGAACCAAAGCGGCACGCTGGGGATCGAGGGATGGAAGAGGAACAGCGTGGCGAAGACCGACTGGTCGGCATTCTCCAGCTTGACGGCGACGTCATGCTCGGTCGTCGTCGCGTCGGTGATCGCGATGCGGTTCAGGCCCGCGACGCTCGGGCGGACGATCAGCTTCGTGTCGGCGTGCATCCAGCCCTTGTTCGCCGGAACCGCCAGATCGCGCGCCGACACGCCCGTCGTCGCCGTCAGCGCGACCATCGCCGCCAGACCCCAGTGCCGCATTATATTCCCCCCAACCAATGGCGGCAGGCTATGCGGTCGCCGGGGCGCGATCAAGCGTGTCGAACCCTGCCGTATTGTCCGGGCGGGCGGGGGACGCATGAACCGATGGCTTACCAGGCACGGTACCCCCGCCTGTGCGGGGGTACGGGGCCATGAGAATTGCCGTCAGTCCTTACACCAGCACCTTGTCGGGCCGGGCCAGTCCGTCGAGGTCGGTGTTCGCGTCGATCTCAAGCAGGGTTTTGATATGCCCGTCGCGAATGTCATAGACCCAGCCGTGCAGCCACAGCTCGCGCTGCTCGGCAAAGGCCTTCTGGATGGTGTCCAGCCGGGCGAGATGGCGCAGTTGCTCCATTACGTTCACCTCGACCAGCCGGTTGACCTTGGCAGCGCGGTCGGGCTGGGCCTCGATCTCGTCCTGGTGGCGGTGGAGCACGTCGCGGGCATTGCCCAGCCACTGGTCGAGCGGCCCCTGCGTGCCGCCCTCCAGCGTCGCCAGCACGCCGCCGCAGCCATGATGGCCGCATAGTATGACGTGGCGGACCTTCAGCACGTCGACGGCGTACTGCACGACCGACAACAGGTTTAGGTCGTCGTCATGGACCAGGTTGGCGATGTTGCGGTGCAGGAACATGCCGCCCGGCGGGGTCATGGTCAGCTGCTCGGGCGTCACCCGGCTGTCGGAACAGCCGATCCACAGGAAATCGGGTTTCTGTCCCGCCGTCTGGCGCTGGAAGAAGTCGGCTTTCTCCTCGAGGAGTTCGGTCGCCCAGGCCTTATTGGCGAGCAGGAGCTGCTTATATTCCCTCATGCGTAGCGCACTCCCGTCGATGGGGCATTGATGAGCGGCGTTGTCCGCTCGGCGATGTCGCTGCGCACGATCACGCTGATCCCGCGGAATTCGGCGCCCTTGATAAAGGCATTGATGATGTCGACATTGTCCAGGTCGACATAGGAGGTCGAGGACAGGTCGATCAGCAGGTTCACGCCGTCCGGCACCTTGGCCAGCGATTTCTGCAGCTCGTATTTGTGGATGAAGTACAGGTTGCGCCGCGCGCGGATCAGGCAGTCGCCGTCGTCATAGGCATAGGTGAGCGCCGGACGGAAGTTGCGCGCCACGACGAACACGAAGCCGACGCCCAGGCCGACGACGATGCCGATCAGCAGGTCGGTGCGCAGGATCGCCAGGATGGTGACGATGAAGGGGATGAACTGGCTCCACCCCTGCTTGTAGCGTTCGGTGAAAAGCTTGGGCTTGCACAGCTTGTAGCCGGTGGCGATCAGCACGGCGGCGAGCGCGGCCAGCGGGATCTGGTTCAGCACGACCGGGATCAGCGCGACCGACAGCAACAGCCAGGTGGCGTGCAGCATCGTCGACAGCTTGCTCTCCGCGCCCGCATCGACATTGGCCGAGGACCGCACGATCACCGAGGTGACGGGCAGGCCGCCGAGCAGGCCGGAGACGATGTTGCCCCCACCCTGCGCCAGCAATTCGCGGTTCTTGTCGGTGGTGCGGCGACGCGGGTCGAGCTCGTCGACCGCCTTCACGCTCAGCAGCGATTCCAGGCTGGCGACGATGGCCAGCGTGATCGCGGTGGTCCACACCGCGCCCAGGCCGATCGCCGAGAAATCGGGCAGCTGGAACTGGCCGATGAACTGCGACGGGCTGCCCGCGACGGGCACGCGGACCAGATGCGCGCCCGCCAGTTGCCAGTCGGGACGCAGCCCACCCAGGATGATGTTGCCGACGACGCCGATCACCACGACGACCAGCGGCCCGGGCAGCAGGCGCAGCGGCCCCTGCTTGGGCTTGGCGTGATCCCACCAGAACAGAAAGGCCAGCGAGATCGCGCCGATCAAGACTGCGCCGGGGGCGATGTCGTTGCTGACGCTGGTCCACAGGTCGGTAAAGGTGTTGCCGCCCGCCCGGCTGGCATATTCGAAGCTACCCTCGAAATCGCCGTCATAGCCGATGGCGTGCGGGATCTGTTTCAGGATCAGGATCAGGCCGATCGCCGCCAGCATACCGGTAATGACCGACGAGGGGACGAACTCGGCCAGCACGCCCGCGCGGGTGAACGAGAAGGCGAGCTGCAGCACGCCCGCCAGCGTCACTGCCAGCAGGAAGACCTGGAAGCTGGGCAATCGTTCGATCGCCTCGAACACGATCACGGTCAGGCCCGCGGCGGGTCCGGCGACCGACAGCGGCGACTTGGACAGGAACCCGACGACCAGGCCGCCTACGATCCCGGCGATCATGCCTGCGAAAGGCGGCGCACCCGAGGCGACGGCGACACCCAGGCATAGCGGCAGCGCGACGAGCGCCACCACGATCGACGCCGGCACATCCGCTCGCGCGTTGGCCAGGAAGGAACGATTTTGGGCCACGCTGGCTCCTGACAATGCTGATGTCCGCATATGTCCGGTACGGACATGAATATATGATGACGTATATTTCATGACCGATGGAACCATTCGCGGTCAAGCGATTCAAAAGGGCATTTTCAGGCGGTGTCGGGCAAAGCGTGTCGTCCATGCTTGCACCGGCGGGGAAGTCGCCTAAATCGACCACGTGGCGCGTTCTACTACTCGATCCAACGACTGGGGTTTTCCTCGCTGGCGCAGCTATGGCGCGTCGCGGGAGGCCAAACCCGTGCGCATCTGCGACCGGCATGGCTGTGACCAGCCGGGCAATTGCCCGGCCCCCAAGTCCCCCAACAGCCCCGACCGCTGGTACTTCTGCGAAACCCACGCCGCCGAGTATAATCGCGGCTGGGATTATTTTCAGGGCCTGAGCGCCGAGGAAGCCGCGTTGCGCGAAGCGTCGGAGCGGCGGACCAGCGCAGGCTATGCCCAGTCCAAGCACCAGGCCTGGGCCGGGCCCGGCGACGGCACCCGCTCGCGCGACGAGATGCGCGCGCTGGATGCGCTGGGCCTGGAGCCGGACGCGGAGTTCGACCTGATCCGCGCGACCTGGCGCGGGCTGGCCAAGGCCAACCATCCCGACATCCGCCCCAACGACCCGGAGGCCGCGACGAAGTTCCAGCAGGTGCAGGCCGCCTATGAAGTGCTGCGCGCCGCCGAGGAACGCCGCAGCTGGAAACCCGAATGATCCGCCGCGCCAAGTCGCAGTGGGAGGCGACGGTTCTCGTCTGCGGCAAATGCTCGAAGAAGGTTGGCGGGGGATTCGGACCGAAAGGCAAGACGCCGCTGGCCAAGGCGCTCAGGCGGATCTTCGGCAAGGGGCGCAAGGCGATGGTCGGCGTGGTCGAAACCAAGTGCCTCGGATTGTGTCCGAAGAATGCGGTGACGTTGGTCGACGGGCGGCGGCCGGGGGAGTGGCTGGTGGTGACGCCGGATGAGGATGTCGAGGGGGTGGCGGCTCGGTTGGGGCGAGGGGCTTAGGGCCTTAGGTGTGGGCTCGGTGAGACCCCGGGGCCCTCCCCCATCCCCTCCCGCCTGCGGGAGGGGAGCGGCCAGAGGCGTTTGCACGACCTATTAAATGCGGACAGTCTGGGGGACAGCAGTGTGTGGAAGAGACCCGCCCTCTCAACCAACCGCTCCCCTCCCGCAGGCGAGTTTCAGGTCGGTCATGCCCCCGGCATGACCTAAACGATGCGGGGCATCGTTTACCTGAAACTGGGCTGGGGGAGGGCAGGGTATCTCACCGAGCCTCTCCCCCAAATCAATACCGCCCAGCCGTCTCCCGGATCAGCGCGATCATGTTCGGAATTCCCTGCGTCCGGTTCGAACTCAACTGGTTCTTCAGGTCGAACGGCGCCAGCTCGCCTTCGATATCGGTCGCCAGGATATCGGCAGGCGCCTTGTCCTGCACCGTCTTCAGCACCAGCGCGATGATCCCCTTGGTGATCGCCGCATTGGAATCCGCCAGAAAATGCAAACCCGCGCCGTCGCCCTTGGTCGGATAGACCCAGACCGAGGCCGAACACCCGCGCACCAGCGTCGCGTCGGTCTTCAGCGGCTCGGGCATCGGCTCCAGCGCGCGGCCCAGATCGATCAGCAGGCGGTAGCGATCGTCGGCGTCGAGGAATTCATATTCGTCGCGGATTTCGGCAAGATCGGACATGGCGCTGGCGCTACCGCGAACGGCGCGTCACGACAACCATGCAGGGCGGCATTCAGTCCCGGAGCAGCGCGTCCACCGAGCCGCCATTGCGCGCCAGTTCGGCGGCCACGCGGCGACGCCCTTCATAATAGGCCAGCACGCGCGCATCCGGGTCGCGCTGGCGGATCAGCGCCTCGTCCTCGGGGCGGATGCTGGTTTCGCGCGCGACATAGTCGGGATAGCCTTCGCGCTTCCACAGGGGCAGGCGAAGCGCCGCCCATTCGCCGATATGGTCGGCGACCAGCCGGTGGGTCATCTCGTGCGCGATAGTGCCCGACAGGGTCCGCACGCCGCCCAGCGGGGCACCGTTGGTCACCCGGTCCGCCGCCACCGAGCTGCGGTTGAAGATCAGCGCGTGGGCGAAGGGGCGTCGAAACGCGATCGAACTCCGCGCGCCGATCGACAGCACATCCCAGCGCCAGCCGCCATCGGTCAGCACCACCTGCCGCGACAGTCCCGGCCGGTAGAGCGGGCTGGCGCTGAGCAATCCGTCGGCGCGGGCCAATATCTGGCTCATCGCGGCATGGTCGATCGGCTGTTCGGCGAGGACCGTCGTCCCCCCGAAGCGGGCCTGGTAGGGAAAGGCCAGCGCGGCGGGAACATGGACCACCCCCGCGACGGCGACCGCGCCGCCACAGGCGATCCGGGCCGTCCATCGACGCAAGGTAACAAGCCGCGCCATGGTCAGAGGTCGACCCCGGCGGCAATGGCCTCAAGCTTGCGGATGCGTTCCTTCAGGTCCGCCATCTCGATCCGCGACCCGGCCGAGGCGGCGGGCGGGTAGGGCATGTCGTGGGTGCGGTCGAATTCGCGGCTCTTCAACTGCAGCCAGCCGCGCCATCCGGCGAGCCCTGCGGTGACGATCATCGCCAGGCCCGCAAGGCCGGCGGTCGCGATCACGATGTAGAGATTGGTGTCGGTCATGATCCGGGCTCCCTGTCCGTATCAATGTGGCTTAGCGGTCGCGCAGGCGTTCGATCTCGCGATCGAGATCGATGCTCTTGCGCTCGTCGGTGATGACGCGTTCCAGGACCTGGATACGCTCCTTCAGCTGCTGGATTTCGCCGCGCAGCGCCTGGGCATCGCGGCTGCCTTCGCTGCGCAGATGCTCGACCATGTCGGGGCCGAAGGTGCCGCGCTGCTTGTGCTTGGCCTTGAAGATGCTGGCGATCATCACGATTGCGACGATCATGACGACCATGAACTGTCCGCCGTTCATTGCGGTAACTCCCCTCTAAAGTTTCGAATATTCGGTGCCGGGACCGTTTAGCGGTCGCGCAAGCTGTCGATCTCGCGGGCGGTCCGCTCGGCGGGGTCGGTGGCGATGCGCTCCAGCACCGCGATCCGCTCCTCCAGTCGAGAGACCTGGCCGACCAGTTTCTGGTTCTCGGCGGTCAACAGTTCGACCTTGCGGCCCTCGGCGATGTCGCCCTTGTGGGACATGCCGCCCCAGTCATTTTCCAGGCTGTAGCCATGCTTGGCCCGTATCCAGGTGGTCATCACCCAACCGATCGTCGACATCGCGATGATCGCCAGGACGAAACCGGGTCCTGCCCATGCCATGATCCTTACTCCCCTTCAGATGGTGTACGGCCTCGCGATGGGGCCGGTCTCAGCGCAGGCTGTCGATCTCGTCGGCCAGCTGGCGGTTGCGGCTGGTGTAATGCAGCTCGATATCGGCGAGGCGACGGTCGAGGTCGCGGAACTTCGAGCGGACCTCGGCGGTCGAGCGGCGCGGGTTGCTGCGCACGCCCTGCCAGAACTTGGCGTCCTCGGCCGACTGGTAGAGCCCGATCGGCTTGGCCGCCGCCATCCATGCGATCAGCATGTAGGCGACCGGCACCCAGGGGAAGCCGACCCCGGTGACGGTCAGCAGGACCGCGGCGACGCGGATCCACATCACATCGACCCCGGTATAGTCGGCAATCCCGGCGCAGACGCCCTTGAACTTGGCGTTCTGCTTGTCGAGGTAGAAATTGGTGCGGCTGGCGGTCATCTCAATTCCTCCGATCGAGGGTGTAGTCGGTACGGGCCAGGCGGCTCTCGGGGCGACCTTCGGGGCGCCATTCGGGCTGCGACAGGCTGGGCTTGAAGTCGGGATGGTCGGCGGCGACGATCCGTTCGACGGTGTTCAGGCGGTCCTCCAGGCGGCGGGCAAGCAGGTGAAGCTCGTCGAGCAGCTGCTCGTCCTCGTGCGTAATCTTCGGTGCCTGCTTCCACTTGGTCATATAGTGGAGGAACAGCCAGGGCAGGCCGATGAAAATGGACGTGATGGCGATGAAGGGGACGACGATGTCTTCCATCTCACTCTCCCTTGTTCAGGCGCGCCTTGAGCGCGGCGAGTTCGGCATCGACCCGGTCGGAGGCGCGCAGTTCGGCGATCTCGTCCTCGAGCGTCTTGGGGTTGGCGCCCAGGCCCAGCGCTTCCGCGCGGCCCTCGGCCTCGTCCACCTTGCGTTCCAGAATGTCGAAGCGGCTGAACGCGTCGTGGGTCTTCGGCCCGTTCCACATCTCGCGCAGGCGATAGCGGTTGTTGGCGCTTTCCAGACGGGTCTGGACCGCATTCTGCTTGGTCCGCGCCTCGCGCAGCTTGTTCTGCAGCTTGGCGATATCCTCTTCCGACGCGCGCAGCGCATCGTCGAGCACCTGGACTTCGGCCTTTAGCTGGTCGGCCATGTCGGCGGCCTTCTGGCGCTCGATCAGCGCGGCCTTGGCCAAGTCCTCGCGGTCCTTCGACAGCGCCAGCTCGGCCTTTTCGGTCCAGCTGTCCTGAAGCTGGTCCAGCTTCATGATGTGGCGGCGGATTTCCTTCTGGTCGGCGATCGTGCGGGCGGCGGAGGCGCGCACCTCGACAAGCGTTTCCTCCATTTCGAGGATGATCATGCGGATCATCTTCGCGGGGTCTTCCGCCTTGTCCAGCAGGTCGGCGAAATTGGCGGCGACGATGTCGCGGGTGCGGGAGAAAATGCCCATCGGATACTCCTTGATGGCGGAATGCGTGATTATGCGATCGGCGCCTCGATCGCTGCAACCGGGGCCGTGGCGGTGGCGACATGCGCGGGGGCGAGGGCGCCCATCAGGCAGGTGGCGCTCATCACGACGGTGCAGGCGATGGCGGCGATTTGGCGGGTGACGTTGGTGGCGAACATGGTGGAAACTCCCTGATATCTTTGTTTCGGTCCGCTCGGTGGCGGGATGCCGGAAGCATTGCAGGGTGCGTGCCAATTTCAAAAATGGCGGAAAATCAACGTTTTGCGAAATAGTTGCGGCGCGGCAACGATTGCGCCCTTGCCAAGGCTTGGGAAATTCCGCCACCTGTTGGGAATGGAGCGAACAAGTCAGGTCATCGGCCAGTCGGGGGCCTTTCTGGATGCGCTGGAACGGGCCAGCCGCGCCGCTGCGCTCGACCGCCCGGTGCTGGTCATCGGCGAACGCGGGACCGGCAAGGAGCTGGTCGCCGAGCGTCTCCACCGCCTGAGCGGGCGATGGGACCAGCCGCTGGTCGTGATGAACTGCGCCGCGCTGCCTGAGTCGCTGATCGAGGCCGAATTGTTCGGCCATGAGGCGGGCGCCTTCACCGGCGCGACCAAGGCACGCGCGGGGCGGTTCGAGGAGGCCAATGGCGGGACTTTGTTCCTGGACGAACTGGGCACGCTGTCGATGGCGGCGCAGGACCGGCTGCTCCGCGCGGTTGAATATGGCGAGGTGACGCGGATCGGCTCGTCGCGGCCGTTGCGGGTCGATGTCCGGATCGTGGCGGCGACCAACGAGCATCTGCCCGACAAGGTCGCCGCGCACCAGTTCCGCGCCGACCTGCTCGACCGGCTGTGTTTCGAGGTGGTGACGTTGCCCCCCTTACGCGCGCGCAAGAGCGACATCATGGTGCTGGCCAATCATTTCGGGCGGCGCATGGCGGCCGAGATCGGCTGGAACGACTGGCCGGGCTTTGGCGCGGCGGCGACCGATGCGCTGATGGAGCATCGCTGGCCCGGCAATGTCCGCGAACTCCGCAACGTGGTGGAGCGCGCCGTCTATCGCTGGGACCGCGAGGGGCCGGTGGACGCGATCGAGATCGACCCCTTCCGCTCGCCCTATCGTCCGCAGGGCCAGTCGCCCGCCGCCGCGAAAAGCGAGGGGGCGGGGCAGGCGAGCGCCCCTGTGCCGCCCAATGACGGCGACGAGGTGGCGGCGTGCGAGGTCGGCCCGTCCGACTTCAAGTCGCGCGTGGCGCGGTTCGAGCGCGAGCTGCTGACCAAGGCGCTGGCCGACAATCGCTTCAACCAGCGGACGACCGCCGAGTCGCTGGGATTGTCCTATGACCAGCTTCGCCATGCGCTTCGTCGCCATGATCTGATCGGAACGGTTGCGTAACTCCGTTCGGGGAGCCATTTGAGACGCCCGGCGTTGCCACAGGCAAACCCCAAAGGAGCATTTACGATGGCTTTCGAACTGCCGCCCCTTCCGTACGACTATGACGCGCTGGAGCCGGTCATCTCCAAGGAGACGATGACCTTCCACCACGACAAGCACCATGCCGCCTACACCAACAAGCTGAACGAGGCGGTCGCGGCGGACTCGTCGCTTCAGGGCAAGTCGATCGAAGAGATCCTGGCGACCATCTCGTCGGCCCCGGCGGTCGTCCGCAACAATGGCGGCGGCTTCTGGAACCATGACTTCTTCTGGAAGATCATGACCAAGCCCGGCACGACCCAGCCCTCGGGCAAGCTGGCCGAGGCGATCGAGGCGTTCGGCGGTCTCGACAAGCTGAAGGAAGAGTTCAACACCAAGGGCGCGGGCCAGTTCGGTTCGGGCTGGGCCTGGGTGATCGCGGACGCCGAGGGCAAGCTGAAGGTCACCTCGACCCCCAACCAGGACAACCCCCTGATGGACGTCGTCGCCGACAAGGGCACGCCGATCCTGGGTAACGACGTGTGGGAGCACGCCTATTACCTGACGTACATGAACGACCGTCCGGGCTATCTGAAGGCCTGGTGGGACGTGGTGAATTGGGACGAGGCCGGTCGCCGATACGAGGCGGCGGTCGCGTAATTTCGCGGCTATCCGGTTCGGATAAAGGAAAGGGCGGCTCCACGAGGGGCCGCCCTTTCTGGTTCCTGTACCCTGAAAATGTGACCCACCCCGGCGAAGGCCGGGGCCCAGTTGCCACCAAGTCGAGGTTGTGCTGGAGCGGCGAGGGGGAGGCAAATGTCACCGGCCGCCATTGCCTCCCACGCGAAGTCTGACCGCGCCTCCCAAATCACCGTAACTGGGCCCCGGCCTTCGCCGGGGTCGTGCCGGGAGTGGGGAGGATCGTCACTCCACCGGCGGCTCGTCCACCTTGGCGGCGTCGGCGTTCAGCCCGTGCTTCAACAGCATCGGGATATTCGCGACGGCAAAGCCCAGCGTCAGCGGCATCGCGCCCCACAGCTTGAAGCCGACCCAGAAATCCCAGGTCGAGTTGCGCCACACCGCCTCGTTCAGCACCGCCATCAGCGCGAAGAAGATCGCCCAGTTGCGGGTCAGCTTGCGCCAGCCCTCGGGCGTCAGCCCCGAATAGACACTGCCCAGCACCATCTGGATCAGCGGCCGCCCGGTGATAAGCCCGAAGAACAGCATCGCCGAGAACATCGCATAGACGATGGTCGGCTTCATCTTGATGAAGCGTTCGTCGTGGAAATAGAGGGTCAGCCCGCCGAACACGACGACCAGCGCGCCCGACAGCCACAGCATCGGCGAGATGCGGCCCAGCTTCACCTTGCTGATGACCATCGACACCACGGTCGCCGCCATGAAGACGCCGGTGGCGACCAGCACGCGGGTCAGCGGCCCCAGCGGCGCGAGGAAATTGACCGCGAAGAACAGGACCAGCGGGCCATATTCGATTCCGGCCTTCAAACCGGCGCTCGCTTCCTTCTCGGGCACGCTCACTTCCGGCCTCCCTCGATTCCGGCGATAATCCGGCTGACCTCGTTGGCGTCGAAGGGGCGCAGGTCGGTCATGCCCTCGCCGACGCCGATCGCATGGATGGGCAGGCCGTATTTCTCCGCCGCCGCGACCAGCACGCCGCCGCGCGCGGTGCCGTCCAGCTTGGTCATGACCAGCCCGGTGACGCCCGCCACGTCCTTGAACACCTCGATCTGGTTGAGCGCGTTCTGGCCGGTGGTGGCGTCGAGCACCAGCAGGATGTCATGCGGCGCTTCCGGGTTCAGGCGGCCGAGCACGCGGCGAATCTTGGACAGTTCGTCCATCAGCTCGCGCTTGTTCTGGAGGCGTCCGGCGGTGTCGACGATCAGAACGTCGATGCCGGTCGCGGTCGCCTGCTTCACCGCTTCATAGACGATGCCCGCCGCATCGCCGCCTTCCTTGCCCGACACGATCGGCACGCCGACCCGCTCGGCCCAGGTGGCGAGCTGGCCGATGGCGGCGGCGCGGAAGGTGTCGCCCGCCGCCAGCATCACGCCATAATCCTGCTCCATGAACAGATGCGCCAGCTTGGCGATGGTGGTCGTCTTGCCCGATCCGTTGACGCCGATGACCAGGATCACCTGCGGCCGGGGAAAGGCGTCGATTTCCAGCGGGGTGGCGACCTTGGCCAGCGCCTTCTCCACCTCTTCGGCGACGACCAGGCGGATGCCGAGATCCTCCATGTTCCGCTCGAAGCTGCCCTCGGCCAGGCGGGTGCGAATATGGCCCGCCGTCTCCGGCCCGAGGTCGGAGGCGATCAGCGCTTCCTCGATCTCGTCCAGCGTATCCGCGTCGAGCCGCGCGGTGCCCAGGCCCGCCAGATTGCCGACCAGCCGGTCCGAGGTGCGACGGAAACCGCCGAGCAGCTTGTCGTGCCAGGAGGAGGAAGAACTCATGCCAAATGTCCGATCAGATGGGTTTCGGTCGCCGCCGTCACCCGAACGCGGGCGATGCTGCCCGGTTCGGTAGCGGGGGTAAAATGAATATCGGCAAAGTCGGGCGCGTGGCCGCGCGTGCCCGGCCGCTCGACCAGCACGTCGCGGACCTGCCCGACCTGCGCCGCCAGCCAGTCGCGGCGGCGGCGCGCGGCGGCCTCGCGAAGCCTTGCGGCACGCTCACGGCGCACGGGGTGGGGCACCTGCGGCATCCGCGCGGCGGGGGTGCCGTCGCGCGCCGAATAGGGAAAGATGTGTGCGTAGACGATCTGGCAGTCGTCGATCAGCGCCAGCGTGTCCGCCGCCATCGCGTCATCTTCGGTCGGGAAGCCCGCGATCAGGTCCGCACCGATCGCGATCTCCGGCCGCGCGGTCAGCAGCCGTTCGACGATGGCGACCGATTGCGCGCGGCTGTGGCGACGCTTCATCCGCTTGAGGATGAGGTCGTTGCCCGCCTGGAGCGACAGATGCAGGTGCGGCATCACCCGCGCCTCGCCCGTCACCAACTCGAACAGCCGGTCGTCGATCTCGACCGAGTCGAGCGAGGACAGGCGCAGCCGGGGCAGGGCGGGGACATGGGTCAGGATACGCTCGACCAGCAGGCCCAGGCTGGGCGCACCGGGCAGGTCATGGCCATAGCTGGTCAGGTCGACGCCAGTCAGCACGACCTCTTGGTGGCCCAGCTCGACCGCGCGGGCGATCCGCTCGATGACCAGACCGGCGGGCACCGAACGGCTCGGGCCTCGCCCGGTCGGGATGATGCAAAAGGTGCATGAATGGTCGCACCCGTTCTGCACCTCGACAAAGGCGCGCGCATGACCCGCAAAGGCGGCGGTCAGGTGCGGTGCGGTCTCGACCACCCGCGACAGATCGGTGACCAGCATCGGCGCGGCCGAGGCCCAGCTTTCGGGGCGCAGCTTGTCGGCATTGCCCAGCACGCGGGCGACCTCGGGCATGGCGGTAAAGCTCGCAGGGTCGATCTGGGCCGCGCAACCCGTCACGACGATTTGCGCGTCGGGCCGTGCCTTGGCCGCGCGGCGGATGGCGGCGCGGGTCTGCTTCACCGCCTCGTTGGTCACGGCGCAGCTGTTGACGACGACCATGTCCGCCCGCCCGGCGGCCAGCGCACGGATCGTTTCGCTCTCGGCGATGTTCAGGCGACAGCCCAAACTGATAATCTCGGGTCCAGGGAGGGACGACATGACCGCCGATCTAGGGATGGATGAACGACGTGTCCACGCGGACGCGAAAGCCGTGCTCGACTTCTGGTTCGGACTGGACCCCGAAACGCATTTCGCGAAGGACGAAGCACTCGACCGGACGATCGCCGAACGTTTCGGAGCCTTGCGCGATCAGGTGCTGGCGACCGAGGCGATCGGCTGGCGTGACGATCCCGACACGCTGCTGGCGGCGATCCTGCTGCTCGACCAGTTTTCGCGCAATCTGCACCGGGGATCGGCGCAGGCCTACGCGGCCGACCCGCTCGCGCTCGACCTCTGCCTCAGTGCGATCGATGCGGGGTGGGAGGATCGCTATCCGCCGGAGCGGCTGGCCTTTGTCTACATGCCGCTGATGCACGCCGAATCGCGCGCCATGCAGGATCTGAGCGTCGCCAAGTTTGCCGAGTTGGGGCGCGAGGAGAATCTGTCCTTCGCCCGCGATCACCGCGACGTCATCCGCCGGTTCGGCCGCTATCCCAGCCGCAATGCCATGCTCGGCCGTGCCTCCACCGAGGAGGAACAGGTCTATCTCAGCCAGCCAGGCGCGGGCTGGTAAGCGGCGTCGCCGATGCGCCGACCAGCAGGCGCTTTTCGGCCAGCAACTGTCGTGCCTGGGCGGGGTCGAGCAGCGGACCATAATGCGGACCCTGCCCGTGCGAGCAGCCGATCTGGCGAAGTCGCGCCTCGATATTCGCGTCGCGCACGCCCTTGGCGGCGATCGGCAGATGCAGGCTGTCGCCCAGTTGGACGATGGCGGTCACGATCGCGCAGCAATCCGGGCTGGCGGCCATGTTGCGGATCAGCTCGGCGTCGATCCTGACCCGGTCGAAGGGCAGGGCGCGCAGGTGCGACAGGCTGGAATGGCCGCTGCCGAAATCGTCCAGCGCCAGCGCGATGCCCTGGTTCTTCAGGCTGACGACGATCGACTGAGCCAGCGCCAGATTGGCGAACAGCGCGCTTTCGGTGATCTCGATCTCCAACCGGTGCGCGGGGAAACCGCATTCGGTCAGCGTCTTGATGACCTTCTGCGCCAACCAGGCATCCTGGAATTGCGACGCGGCGAGCGGGATGGACAGGGTGATCGACGGGTCCCAGTCGCGCGCGGCCGCCATCGCCTGGCGCATCAGCGACAGCGACGCCTCGCCGGACAGGCCGCACGCCTCGGCGATCGGCATGAACCGATCGCTGGTCATTGCGCCGAGCGAAGGGTGGTGCCAGTGCCCCGATACCTCGAACCCGGTCAGTCGCCCGGTGCCCAGGTCGATCTGGGCTGCAAACCGGGCGCGGATATCGCCCTGGGTCAAAGCGGCGCGCAGATCGGTGATGATCGCGTTGCGCTCGGCCATGGCATCCTCGAGCGCGGGGGTGAAGGCCAAGGGACGGCCGTCGCCGCGCGTCTTGGCGGCGATCAGCGCGAGATCGGCCTGGCGGACCAGCTGGTCGATGCTCGGCATGCCCTGTTCGATCCGGGTCAGGGCGATGGCGGCGCGCGGTGAGAATTCCTGGTTGGCCAGTCGCAGCGGCTGGCTCAGCCGGATCGCCAGCCGGTCGGCCAGGCGTTCGATCCGGTCGCGGCTGCGCGGGTCGAAGGGGACGAGGCAGCCGAAACAGTCACCTTCGAAGCGCGCGACGATCGCCTCCGACGGCGCCTCGCCCAGGATGGTCTTGGCGACATGCTGGAGCAGCGTGTCGCCGGCTTCATGGCCCAGAGCGCCCGCGATGGCCCGAAACCGGTCGATGTCGACGAGCAGGAGCGCGATGCCGCGCTGGCGCTGGCCCAGGCCTGCGATCATCGCCTGTCCGGCGTCGTGGAAATGGCGCCGGTTGAACAGGCCGGTCAACGGGTCGCGCTGTTCGACGTCCGGGGTCGGCGACACGCGCACCGAGGGCAACCGCCAATAGACGATGGCCGATGCAGTCGCCGTCGCGCAGAGAAGAATCTTGGCGGGCAGGTCCATGCCCAGTTCGATCAGCAGGATCGCCACCGCCAGCAGGACCGTACCGCCCGCAATGGCCGCGCTGAACAGCTGCGCGGACGCAGGCATATTGGCAACGATCTGACGCGACCCGGGCATGGATGAAAGGGGTCGCATGTCAGAGGTATAGAATATGTTAACGGCGCGCCAGGCGGTGGCGGCCCGGGGATGGGCGGACTCGCCCGGCTTGCATGGCCGGACATTTTCCCATAAGAGCGCGATCAGGTTCCGTTTCGGAATGTGAAAGTGAAGCGCCTATGGGTGCACGCTGGCCGGCGAGGTTTCGCCCGCCGGCGCTTTTGCGTTTGGACGGTCCGCTTGGATTTTCAGCCGTGACCCCCGGGAATCGGCCGTTATGAGGTAAGGCGATGTTCGACAGCTTGAGCGATCGGCTTGGCGGCGTTTTCGACCGCCTTCGCGGCCGTGGCGCGCTGACCGAGGCGGATGTCCGCACCGCGATGCGCGAAGTGCGCGTGGCGCTGCTGGAAGCCGACGTGGCGCTGCCCGTCGCGCGCGATTTCGTCGAGAAGATCACTGAGCAGGCGGTCGGCCAGAACGTCCTGCGTTCGATCACCCCGGGCCAGCAGGTCGTCAAGATCGTCCATGACGGCCTGGTCGCGATGCTGGGCGCGGATGCCAGCGAGCTGCTGCTCGACGTTACGCCGCCCGCCGTCGTGATGATGGTCGGCCTTCAGGGTTCGGGCAAGACCACCACCACTGCCAAGATCGCCAAGCGGCTGTCGAGCGGGGCCATGGGCCGCGATCGCAAGAAGGTGCTGATGGCGTCGCTCGACGTCAATCGCCCGGCCGCGCAGGAGCAGCTGGCGACGCTGGGCACGCAGGTCGAGGTCTCTACCCTGCCGATCATCCAGGGCCAGCAGCCGGTCGAGATCGCGCGCCGCGCGCTGCAGGCCGCCAAGCTGCAGGGCTTTGACGTCCTGATGCTCGACACCGCCGGTCGCCTGCACGTCGACCAGGCGCTGATGGACGAGATGAAGGCGGTGGCGGACATCGCCCAGCCGCAGGAAATCCTGCTCGTCGTCGACTCGCTGACCGGTCAGGACGCGGTGAACGTCGCGACCAGCTTCTCCGAGCAGGTGCCGCTGACCGGCGTGGTGCTGACCCGCATGGACGGCGATGCGCGCGGTGGCGCGGCGCTGTCGATGCGCGCCGTCACCGGCAAGCCCATCAAGTTCGCCGGTGTCGGCGAAAAGATGGACGCGCTGGAAGCCTTCCACCCGGAGCGTGTCGCGGGCCGCATCCTCGGCATGGGCGACG
>Ga0308171_1001865_pt1 | contig 25366 bp, 19 predicted proteins | sample PhyGR1_FD_202135 | JGI IMG/M metagenome (GOLD analysis project Ga0308171, IMG submission 202135) | Phyllosphere microbial communities from UC Gill Tract Community Farm, Albany, California, United States - DLSLSG.R1 | ecosystem: Host-associated > Plants > Phyllosphere > Unclassified | place: USA...
ACGGTGAAATCTTCACCTACGCGCTGGGCAAGCTGGACGACCGCGGCCGCATGTTCGTGAAGGCGAACGATCCGGTGTACGAAGGCATGATCGTCGGCATCCACAGCCGCGACAACGACCTGATCGTGAACGCCACGCGCACCAAGCAACTGACCAACTTCCGCGTCTCCGGCAAGGAAGACGCGATCAAGATCACGCCCCCGATCGACCTCACGCTGGAATACGGCGTGGAATTCATCGAGGACGACGAACTGGTGGAGATCACGCCCAAGAGCGTGCGCCTGCGCAAGCGCTTCCTGACGGAAAACGAGCGCAAGCGCGCTGCCCGCTCCTGATCGGTGGCACCGCCCGCACGCCGGTGCTGCGGCGGGCCTGACGAAGGCCTGGAATATCGAAAAAGGGTGCGTCCGCCGCGAGGGGACGCACCCTTTTTTGCGGGGGCCGGCGGAGAATGCGGGCCTCGGAAACCGGTTCGAGAAATTTGTACAACCAACTGCGCCTGCCTCGTCGTGACGGCCTGCGCTGGAGTCGTGGCATGGCAGGCAGGGCAGCGGGAGCGTGGGGTGGGCTCACCCACGGCAGGGCGGTATGGCTGATGGTGGCGATCACGCTGATGTGGTCGATCGCCGGCGTGGTCACGCGCTACCTGGAGGCCGCGCGCAGCTTCGAGGTGACCTTCTGGCGCAGCTTCTTCACGGTGGTGGCGCTCATCGCCATCCTGCCGGCGCTGCAGGGCCGCGCCGTGTTCGCCTCCATGCGCCGGGGCGGCCGGGCGCTGTGGGTCTCGGGCCTGTGCTGGAGCGTGATGTTCACCGCCTTCATGGTGGCCATTTTGCTGATGCCGGTAGCCAACGTGCTGGTCACGATGGCGGTCGGCCCGCTGCTCACGGCCGTGTTCGCCTGGCTCTTCATCGGCCACCGCATCGCGCCGCGCACCTGGGCGGCCATCGGCGTGGCGGGGCTGGGCATCGGCTGGATGTATGGCGCGCAGGTCGCCGGCCTGCCGCTGCTGGGCACGTTGGTGGCCCTGTGCGTGCCGGTGGCCGCCGCCGTCAACTGGACGGTGGTGCAGCATTCGCAGCGGCACGGCCACGCGGTCGACCTGGCGCCGGCCGTGCTGGTGGGGGCTGTGATCTCGGCGCTGGCCACCCTGCCGGTGGCTTTGCCGTTCCAGGCCTCTGCCCATGACCTGATGCTGCTGGCCCTGCTGGGCGTGGTGCAGCTGGCGGTTCCATGTGTGCTGGTGGTGCGCTGCGGGCAGGTGCTGAAGGCGCCGGAGATCGCCCTCCTGGGTTTGCTGGAGGTGATCTTCGGTATCGTGCTGGCATGGCTGGGCGCGGGCGAGCGGCCCACGGCCGCCGTGCTGACGGGTGGCGCGCTGGTGATCGGCGCGCTGGTGTGCAATGAACTGTGGGGTTGGAAAGAAGAACGATGAGCGACAAGACGGAGACAACGACGAACACGAATACGGGTGCCGCCATGGCGGCAGCCGCCGCGGCGCCCGAGGTACTCACCGAAGTGCGGGGCCAGGTGGGCTTCATCACGCTGAACCGGCCGAAGGCGCTCAACGCGCTGTCGCTGGGCATGGTGCGTGAACTCATGCGCACGCTGCTGGCGTGGCGGCAGGATCCGCAGGTGCTGGCCGTGGCGATTCGCGGCAGCAACAAGGAAGGCGCTTTCGGCGCCTTCTGCGCGGGGGGCGACATCCGCTTTCTGCACCGCGCCGGCAGCGAAGGCAACCCGCAGCTGGAAGATTTCTTCACGGAAGAGTACGCGCTCAACCACCTCATCCACCACTACGGCAAGCCCTACATCGCTTTCATGGACGGCATCGTCATGGGCGGGGGCATGGGCATCAGCCAGGGCGCGAGCCTGCGCATCGTGACCGAGCGCACCAAGATGGCCATGCCCGAGACGGCGATCGGGCTCTTCCCCGACGTGGGCGGCGGCTACTTCCTGTCGCGCTGCCCGGGCCACGTGGGCGAGTGGCTGGCGCTCACCGGCCACACCATCGGCGCGGCCGATGCCGTGGCCGCGAAGCTGGCCGACGGCAGCATGGCATCGGCCGACCAGGCCGCCGTGTGGGATTCGCTGGGCACGCAGTCCTTCGGCGATGGCACGGCCGTGCAGCGATGGGTCGAATCAAGATTGATAGCAACAACCCCAGATGGGATCGGCGCGCGAAGTCAGATTGACCATTATTTCGGCTTGCCCGACCTGCCCGCGATCATGGCGGCGCTCGAGGCCGCGGCGGACGACGACTGGTGCCGGTCGACCGCCGCCACGCTGCGGCAGCGCTCGCCCCTGATGCTGTTCGTGGTGCTGGAGCAGATCCGCCGCGCCCGCGCCATGAACCTGGCCGACGACCTGCGCATGGAGCGGGACATGGTGCGCCACTGCTTCCATCTGCGCCCCGGGCAGAGCGAAACGCTGGAAGGCATTCGCGCCCTGGCCGTGGACAAGGACCACACGCCGCGCTGGAACCCGGCGCGCATCGAAGACGTCTGCGCCGCAACGGCGCGTGCCTTCTTCGACAGCCCCTGGCCTGCGCACGCCCATCCGCTGGCGACCCTGGCCGGCTGAAGCCGAGCCGGCGCCTTGCGCTAGGGAACCTCTGCACGAATCACCGCGCCGTGTGCATCTGCGGATTCGGGCAGTCTGCGGCGTTGCAAATCCTCGCCATAGCCCTGCTATGGCTGCGGTTTGCGCCTTGCAGCCCCTCCCGATCCGCAGCGCCCACTTTTCGCTCGATTCGTGCAGAGCTTCCCTAGGCGCGGCCGTCCGTCATGAAAGGCGGCCAGCCACGCCGATGCGCCGGCTATCTGGCCCCTACTTGCCGGTACACGGCGGTCGCGACCGCCAGCAGGGCAGGGCGTGGCAATGCGCCGCTCAGCGCGTAGCCGAAGCCCTGGTCCACCCAATAAAAGCTCGCCACGGCGCCGTCCTGATGGAACTGGAAGGCCGTTTCCCCCGCTTGCCCGGCCATGGCGCTGCCCGGTGTGGTCGAGGCGGCATCCAGCGCGCCCAGGTAGAGCGTGATGCGCTGGCCGGTCGGGTCCTGGTACATGAACTGCGCTCGGGCACCGTCCCCGCCCGGCAGCAGGCGCCCGCCCACCAGCTCGAAACCTTGGGCCGACAGCACCGGCACGGCGAGCGGCCGGCCCAGCCGCTTGGATAGCCACTGCACCAGATGGTCCTGCTGCGCCGCACCGACTTCGACCGGGTGGCGCTGCTCGGGCTGGAAGACCGCGTGGGCGACGGCCGCCTGCTGCACGAAGGCGGCAGGCGCACCCGCGCTTGGCACATTGCCCATGCCGCCGGCCCCCAAGCGTTCGCTCTGGCCGTGCCATCCCCAGCCCAGGCCGAAGGCCAGCAGCCAGCCCGCCGCGATGCCGCCCCAGCGGGTCCAGTCGCCCTGCCGGTCATGCCGCCGCTGCAACTGCTCGGCGGCCTGGCGCAGTTCGGGCGCCGGCTCTCCAGGCTGCAGCGCTCCGTGCAGCGCGCGCAGGCCGTCGCGGTGCCGCTGCCATGCAGCCACGTCGGCCAGCCCGTCCGCGTCCAGGCCGTCCCGCACGCGCCGGGCCTGCGCGGGGGAGCACTGGTCGTCGACGAGCGCATGCAGACGCGCATCGCCGTGCGGATCGGTCGCATGGTCGGCGGCGTCGGTTGGTGGGCGCTGCATGGGCGTTCGCTCGCTCATCATTTCAGGCGTCGCAGCGTGGGTGGCGCATCGGCCGGCGTCCGGGCCGCATCGGCGGGCACAGGCGCAACGCCGCCAGGCCGCTGATCGGCGCTTTCCATCCATTCACGCATGCGCGAACGGGCCCGCGACAGGCGCGACATGACGGTGCCGACGGGCACACCCAGCACGCGGGCGACCTCGGTGTACGGCAAGTCTTCCAGGGTGACCAGCAGCAGCACGGCGCGCTGGTCGGGCGGCAGGCGTTGAAGGCAGCGCTCCAGGTCCAGCGCGGTGTCGTGGCTGAGCCCGGTGGCGGCGGGCAGCTCGGCGGCGGCATCCTGACCGTCGAGCAGGTGCAGGGGCGGGGCGCCCCGCCGCTGATTCAGATAAAGGTTGTGCATGAGCGTGAAGAGCCATGCCCGCAGATCGGTGCCCGCGCGCCACAGCAGCCACTTGCGGCAGGCCCGCTCCAGCGTGTCCTGCACCAGGTCGTCCGCGGCCCAGCGGTCCCCTGTCAGCATGCGCGCATAGCGGCGCAGGCCGGGCAGATGGTCCTGCACCTGGGCGCGGTTCATGCCGGGGCGATGGGTCGGGGCGGGGTGCCGGGTTCAGGGCGTGGCCGTGCGCCAGACCTTGTTCACCCCGTCGCCAGTCTTGTCGCCGGGCTTGGTGTCCTTGGCCCAGTAGTAGAGCGGCTTGCCCTTGTAGGCGATCTGGCGGCTGCCGTCGTCGCGCTGCACCACCGAGTAATCGGGGGCGGTCGGGGCGGTGGCGCCCGCCATCAGCGGCGGCCAGTTGGTGGCGCACTGGCCGTTGCAGACCGACTTGCCGCTGCCGGCCGCATCCCGGTCGAAGGTATAGAGCGTCATGCCATTGGCACCCACCAGCACGCCGTTCTGCACGCTGGCAGGCGCCATGGGCTGGGTGGCGGCGCAGCCGGCGGTGAAGGCGAGCACGGCCAGGGCGGGGGCCAGGAAGGTAAGCTGCTTGATCGTCATCGGGATCTCCTCTGGTGCCGGCCGTGCCGGGTGCGGATTGCACCCGTCTCCAAGGCGGCCTGCGAAGGGATGAACACCGCCAGCGCGTTCTTTATTCCATGGCGCTCTGGAAAAAAAATCGCTGGCCCCGCGTCAGCGGTGGTGCACCTTCATCGCACGCTCCACCTCGCGCTTGCCTTCGCGTTCCTTGATGGTGTCGCGCTTGTCGTGCTCGGCCTTGCCCTTGGCCAGGGCGATCTCGCACTTCACGCGGCCGTCCTTCCAGTGAAGATTGAGCGGCACCAGCGTGTAGCCGCGCTGATCGACCTTGTTCACCAGCTTCTCGATCTGCTCCTTGTGCAGCAGCAGCTTCTTGGTGCGGGCGGCCTCGGGGTTGACGTGGGTCGAGGCCGTCTTCAGCGGGTTGATCTGGCAGCCGATCAGGAACAATTCGCCGCCCCGTGCCAGTACGTAGCCATCGGTCAACTGCACCTTGCCCTCACGCAGGGCCTTGACCTCCCAGCCCTGCAGCACGAGGCCCGCCTCCAGGCGCTCTTCGAAGAAGTAGTTGTAGGCCGCCTTCTTGTTGTCGGCGATGCGGGACGATGTTTCGGGTTTCTTGGCCATGGCTTTCAGATGCGGCGCAAATCGGGAGTTCAAAGGCCTCCCTACAATTGTTGTCGTCTCGCTCGCAGGATTTTAGGCCAGGCACGTCTGGAAGCCGTCCCACCTGAAGGCCCCTCGCACGTCCCTATCATTTCCCCCCATGAAAACCGTCAACAAGTCCGTCCTGATCTGGTATAGCCCCGAAGAAATGTTCGCGCTGGTGACGGATGTGGCGAAGTACCCCGAATTCCTGCCGTGGTGCGACCGGGCCGCGGTGCTGGAGACAGCGGGCGCCACCATGACGGCCGAAGTCGGCATCGCGCTGGGTGCCATCCGCAAGTCGTTCGTCACGCGCAACACGCACGTGCCGGGCCGCAGTGTGCAGATGCAGCTGGTGAAGGGCCCGTTCTCGCAGCTGGAGGGGCTCTGGCAGTTCCACACTGTGGGCGACGGCACGCAGCGCGCCTGCCGGGTGGAACTGCAGCTGCAGTACGGATTCGACAGCGCGGCATTGGCAGCGCTCGTGGGGCCGGTGTTCGACCGCATCGCCAGCACCATGGTCGATGCGTTCATCAAGCGAGCCGAGCAGGTCTATGGCTGAGCCGGCCGGAACGCCGTCCTCGATCCAGGTGGCGGTGGTGGCTTCCACTTCACCGGGCGAGGTGAGGGAGTGGTCGCTGCGGCTGCCCGCGGGCGCCTGCGTGGCCGATGCGCTGAAAGCCTGCGGCCTGGACCCTGCCCACGTGCAATGTTCCAGCAGCGTATGGGGCCGGGCCGCGCCACCCGGGCAGCCATTGCGCGACCAGGACCGCGTCGAATGGTGCCGGGCCCTGCTGGTCGATCCGAAGGTGGCGCGGCGCCAGCGCTTCGCGCGGCAGGGTGCGCGCACCGCCGGGCTCTTCGCCGACCGCCGCCCGGGAGCCAAGGCGGGGTATTGAGCGGCTGGCCCATCGGCCTGGCTGCGGGCAGCCTCTGACGGGACGGGGTAATGGCCGGGGTGCTGCTCTGGCAGGCTGCCTGACCGGCTTAGCGCCCTGCGCTGGCGCGCCCTCAGCGTGCAGCAGCCGGGCCGCAGTCCGATGCGATCACCGCATTGGCGCGCTGCGTCTCCGCCGCCCGCGTGGCGTCGTCCATGAAGCCGCGTTCACCCTTGCTGTTGGTGTACGACAGCAGCTGTCCCGAGTTGAGGGTGGACTTCGCCTGCTGCGCCCGCGCGCAGTTGTCCGCACGGGCCCGGGCAACGCGATCGGCCTCGGCCTTCTTCTTGGCGGCCTCCAACGCCTCGGCCTCGGCTTTTTTCTTTTCCAGTGCCTCGTCCTTGCCGGTGGGGCGGGGCGCCGGTGCCGCCGCCTGGCCGTTGGGCGCCCCGGCGGGTTGCGACACCGCCGCGCCGCCGTCCTGCACGGCGGCAGCCGGGGGCGCGGCGGGGGCGGGCGTGCGGGACGTGCCGCGTGGCTGCTGGAGGATGTTGGCTTGCGGCGTCTCTGCCGGCGGTGGGCGGTCGCTGAAGACCTTGCGTCCGTCCTTGTCCACCCACTGCCATTGCGCGGAAGCGCCCAGGGCCCAGGTGCAGGCCACCACCAACAGAACCAGCTTGTGCTTTGTCATGCGCCGCAGTTTATCTGCGGCGATGCGTGCGCACCAGCGCGGGCGGCCCCACGGCGCGTTCCGCTCCGTGGGCACGGGTACAATCCGCCTTTTGGAGCCTTCTCATGCGCCTTCTTGGAAAAGCGCTCACCTTCGACGATGTGTTGCTGGTGCCAGCGTACTCCCAGGTCCTGCCCAAGGACACGTCCCTCGCGACGAAACTCTCCCGCAACATCCAACTGAATCTGCCGCTCGTGTCCGCCGCCATGGATACGGTGACCGAAGCGCGCCTGGCCATCGCCATCGCGCAGGAAGGCGGCATCGGCATCGTCCACAAGAACCTGACCGCGCAGGAGCAGGCAGCGCACGTGGCCAAGGTCAAGCGCTACGAGTCGGGCGTGGTGCGCGACCCGGTCGTCATCACTCCACAGCACACGGTGCTGCAGGTGCTGCAGTTGTCCGAGCAACTGGGCATCTCGGGCTTCCCGGTGTGCGACGGCGGCAAGGTCGTGGGCCTGGTCACCGGGCGTGACCTGCGCTTCGAGACGCGCTACGACGTCAAGGTGCACGAGATCATGACGCCGCGCGAGAAGCTCGTCACGGTCAACGAGAAGGACGGCACCTCGCCCGAGCAGGCCAAGGCCTTGCTGAACAAGCACAAGCTCGAGCGGCTCCTGGTCGTGAACGACGCCTTCGAGCTCAAGGGCCTGATCACCGTCAAGGACATCACCAAGCAGACGAGCTTTCCCAACGCTGCCCGCGATGCGTCGGGCCGCCTGCGCGTGGGTGCGGCGGTCGGCGTGGGCGACGGCACCGAAGAACGCGTGGAAGCGCTGGTCAAGGCCGGCGTCGATGCCATCGTGGTCGACACGGCGCACGGCCACAGCCACGGCGTGATCGAGCGCGTGCGCTGGGTCAAGAAGAACTATCCGCAGGTCGACGTGATCGGCGGCAACATCGCCACCGGCGCGGCTGCCCTGGCGCTGGTCGAGGCCGGCGCCGATGCGGTCAAGGTCGGCATCGGCCCGGGCTCCATCTGCACGACCCGCATCGTCGCGGGCGTCGGCGTGCCGCAGATCATGGCCATCGACAGCGTCGCCACGGCCCTGAAGGGCACCGGCGTGCCGCTGATCGCTGACGGCGGCATCCGCTACAGCGGCGACATCGCCAAGGCACTGGCCGCCGGCGCCAGCACCATCATGATGGGCGGCATGTTCGCCGGCACCGAAGAGGCTCCGGGCGAAGTCATCCTGTTCCAGGGCCGCAGCTACAAGAGCTACCGCGGCATGGGCTCCATCGGTGCCATGCAGCAGGGCTCGGCCGACCGCTACTTCCAGGAATCGAGCACCGGCAACCCCAATGCCGACAAGCTGGTGCCCGAAGGCATCGAAGGCCGCGTGCCGTACAAGGGATCGATGGTTTCCATCGTCTTCCAGATGGCGGGCGGCGTGCGCGCGGCCATGGGCTACTGCGGTTGCGCCACCATTCAGGACATGAACGACAAGGCGGAGTTCGTCGAGATCACCACTGCCGGCATTCGAGAGAGCCACGTCCACGACGTGCAGATCACCAAGGAAGCCCCCAACTACCGCGCTGACTGACCCGTCGGCATCCACAGGCCCGAACCCACGCAAAAGCGGTGTTCGGGCCTTTGTCATTTTCGTTCCACGTCGCCTGCCCACCCCGCCATGCAACACCAGAAAATCCTCATCCTCGACTTCGGCTCGCAAGTCACCCAGCTCATCGCCCGCCGCGTGCGCGAGGCCCACGTCTACAGCGAGGTCCACCCGTGCGACGTGACCGACGAGTGGATCCGCGAATACGCCAAGGACGGCTCGCTCAAGGGCGTGATCCTGTCCGGCAGCCACGCCAGCGTGTATGAGGAGACGACCGACAAGGCGCCGCAGGCCGTGTTCGAACTGGGCGTGCCGGTGCTGGGCATCTGCTACGGCATGCAGACCATGGCGCACCAGCTGGGCGGCAAGGTCGAAGGCCACCACAAGCGCGAGTTCGGTTTTGCCGCCGTGCGCGCGCATGGCCACACCGAACTGCTGAAAGACATCGCCGACTACACCACGGCCGAAGGCCACGGCATGCTGAACGTGTGGATGAGCCACGGCGACAAGGTCACCGAGCTGCCCCCGGGCTTCAAGCTCATGGCCAGCACCCCCAGCTGCCCCATCGCCGGCATGGCCGACGAGACGCGTCGCTTCTACGCCGTGCAGTTCCACCCCGAAGTCACGCACACCGTGCAGGGCAAGGCACTGCTCGACCGCTTCGTGCTGGGCATCTGCCAAGCCTCCCCGGACTGGGTCATGGGCGACTACATCGAGGAAGCGGTTCAGAAGATCCGCGAGCAGGTGGGCGACGAGGAGGTCATCCTGGGCCTGTCGGGCGGTGTGGACTCGTCCGTCGCCGCCGCGCTGATCCACCGCGCCATCGGCGACCAGCTCACCTGCGTCTTCGTGGACCACGGCCTGCTGCGCCTGAACGAAGGCGACATGGTGATGGAGATGTTCGAGGGCAAGCTGCACGCCAAGGTCATCCGCGTCGACGCCAGCGAACTCTTCCTGGGCAAGCTGGCCGGCGTGAGCGAGCCCGAAGCCAAACGCAAGATCATCGGCGGCGAATTCGTCACCGTGTTCAAGCAGGAGGCCGCCAAGCTCAAGGCCGCAGGCGATGGCGGCGGCCACGGTATTGACGGCCGACCGGCCGTCAAGGGCGCGACCTTCCTGGCCCAGGGCACCATCTACCCCGACGTGATCGAGTCGGGCGGCGCCAAGAGCAAGAAGGCCGTCACCATCAAGAGCCACCACAACGTCGGTGGCCTGCCCGAGCAATTGGGCCTGAAGCTGCTGGAGCCGCTGCGCGAGCTGTTCAAGGACGAAGTGCGCGAACTGGGCGTGGCCCTGGGCCTGCCCCCCGCCATGGTCTACCGCCACCCGTTCCCGGGCCCGGGCCTGGGCGTTCGCATCCTGGGTGAAGTGAAGAAGGAATATGCCGACCTGCTGCGCGAGGCCGACCACATCTTCATCGAAGAGCTGCGCAACTTCATCGACCCGGCCACCGGCAAGAGCTGGTACGACCTGACCAGCCAGGCCTTCACCGTGTTCCTGCCGGTCAAGAGCGTGGGCGTGATGGGCGACGGCCGCACCTACGACTACGTCGTGGCCCTGCGCGCCGTGCAGACCAGCGACTTCATGACCGCCGACTGGGCGGAGCTGCCCTACGCGCTGCTCAAGAAGGTGTCGGGCCGCATCATCAACGAGGTGCGCGGCATCAACCGCGTCACCTACGACGTCAGCAGCAAGCCGCCAGCGACGATCGAGTGGGAGTGAAATCAGGTCCTTCGGGGACTATCGCTAGCTATCGAAAATACGCTGTAACGTGTTGATTTTAAAAAAGATACGTCACGGCTGCTATCGGTGACTATTGCTGGCCAGCAGAACAGGTTGGCGGTGAAACTGGCGGTAAGAACTGAGGGTCGGATTAAGACCGTCCCGTTCACTATCCAGACCTAAACCGTCTTTGACGGTAAAGGTCTCTTCGGGAAAGCTTGTTTCATGCGGCTTTCCCGGCATCAGCAGGTCTCCTGGCCCCTGACGGTAAAAGCCGTCACGAAACAGGAGAAAGACCTCGATGCTTACCGACACAGCACCGCGCAATCTTAAGCCTAAGTCCAAGATTTATAAGGCTTCAGACCGCGACGGGATGTACGTAACGGTATCGCCAACCGGTACCGTCACCTTCCGCTACGACTACCGTCTCAATGGACGTCGCGAAACCCTCACCATCGGCCGCTATGGACCCGCCGGTATTTCGCTGGCGCTTGCCCGCGAAAAGCTGATCGACGCCAAAAAGGCCGTCGCGCAGGGGAAGTCTCCGGCACTGGAGAAACAGCGCGAAAAGCGCCGCTGGCGGGCGCACGGATGGCCGACAGCACCAAGGCGATGCGCAAGAGCATCGTTGATCGGGACATCTTGCCGGCCTTCGAGAACCGGCAGCTCAACGAAATTGCCTCCGACGATCTGCGAGCCTTGTGCAACAAGGTGAAGGAGCGCGGCGCGCCCGCCACTGCGGTGCACATCCGTGACATCGTGAAGTGTGCCGCGCCAGACTACGAACAGACTCATTTGGAAGTCTCGCTAAGAATTGAATTTTTATATCTAGAGAGCGTTGTGTAAGTAACCAATTTGCCATTTCACGTAATTGTGAAAGCTCAGCCCTCTTGCTCGGAAACCAGTTTGGCTTCCGCCAACTCCTGCGCAATGTCGTTCCAACCGGCCTCACTGGCGTATTTGACCATTCGATCCACGGTGCGCATTGGCGCTGCACGGCGCAGCGAATCTGGAACATCCGCTGGACGCATTTTCCAAGGCCGCAGGACGTGACCGGTTTCGGCCGCACAACGACTCAGAAAGGCGGCGATCCGAAAACCTCCTTCGTCAACATCACCCCAGTGCAACACGGAAGTTGAAACCGGGAGGTCTGAGAGCAGCCGGAGGTACATTGCCCGCCAGGCAGGGGAGGGCATCCCAGCGGTATAGAGACACAGCACGTCGGAGTCACAGTGCTGTCGCGCCCATACATGGAACGTGGTCTGGTTTTCGATGGTAAGAACTTGGCTGGGCATGGACCCGAGGCCAAGTACCGCGGACGGGGGCAAGGCGCCATAGGGGCAGTCCAGCGGGAACGCACCACGTTCCCGGCGAACCACGATGTTGCCGGCCAGACGCGCTGGCTGCGGCTCGCGGTAGAGGCCGAGTTCTTGCAGAACCTCGGCTTCGGGGCGCGCATCGTCCTCGACGTTGCCTGCCAGCAGAACATCTAGGCAAGGCACCAGGGACTCGATGCGCTTGCTGTCTTTGAACAGGCGAGCGCTGGCGTCGCGCACGGGTGTTTCCGTGGCGCCGAGCGCTACCTGGGTCTGGCAGTAGGCGATGACGTCACAAGCCATGGCCCAGTTGGCGGCGACGTCAGGTCCGGTGCCACGGACCTTCTTGAGCTTCTCCCAGTTGGACAGGACGTCGATCAAGACCGGGTGCTCGCAGAGACGCGCGGCGAGGATCTGTCTTGCCGACTGGACCCGCACTGCATGAGGCACTTTGCCCAAGATCGAGGCCAGCTTAACGACGTTGATCAGTTCAACGCGCTCGATGAGGCCTTGGCGGTCGCGCCGAGGTCGAAGGACCGTAATGGCGCCCTCCGCTTGGGCGTAAGCCATCGCCGCCTCGAAGTCCTCTTTGGCCCTTAGGCTGCGCAACTCGCGGTATTCAGACAATGCAGAGCCCGTCAGGGCAGGGCGCCGCACAGCGGTGCCGGCGTCATGCCTGTCGGCGGCCTTCAGCAAGCGCTCCAGCGCCTTCCTGGCCAACTGATCCATCTCGGCTTGGTCTTGGCGGCTCATGTTGCGGCGCCCTCGGCCGAGCCGGCCTGCGTTTGATACTGCCTCCTGATCTCCGCCTCAATCAGTTCTGGGTTGAATTCGGGCAGGTCTGCGCGGAACATCTCACGCATTTCTGGAGACACGTCGTGGCCCTCAATTACTACCACGTTGCTCTCCGCGTCACGCATGATGTCGTAATACCGATCAAGGAATGCGGTCAGGCTACCCAAGGCGTCCCCCGTGCTGGCCATAAAGACTTGTAGGCCCAGTTCCTCGAAGTAGCGCATGGTGGCCACGATATTCCTTGGATCCATCTTGATGAAGGCCTCGTCGATGACCAACAGCCGGATGCCTGTGTCGTCACCGCGCTCCAGCCGATAGGCCGACGACAACGCAGCGCCTGCAATCACGTACAGCGGCGCACGATGCTCGCCACCCGAGCCGGACCCGACGCGCTTGCTGAGCCAGCCGATGTGCTTGGTTGTACCGGTGGAGGCTTCTTCGCGAAGCACCTCGATGTCGAAGTCGAAGAATTCGCGATAGTCGTCTAGTGGAGACTTCACTGCGGCAGCGCCAGCGGCCGTCTTCTCGCGCATCAACTCCTCGAACTCCTTGGGCAACTCCCCGGCACCGCCGAGCAAGTCCTCGGTCGGACCGTACTGGGCGACGTCCTTGATGAACTTCAGCAGGACGGCAAATGCCGGTCGCACATGCGAGCGAAACTGGTAGCGCTCGTTATTGGTGAACATCGGCGCCAGGCGCAATGCCTCGTTCATCCTGTTGATGGTGTCGCTCAACCACTCGAGGTGCTCGTGCAATGCAACTGCGACGTCGTTGCGGAAGGTGCTCTTGGCGGCGCTCAGGGCGTCTTCCATCCGGGCTTTGTTCTCGCGCAGGCCGGTCTCGTTCAGGACTACGACCCGCGCCTCCAGCCAGGCGCGGGCACTGCGCCAGTCGTCCTGGGTGCCAGCCGGCAGGAACTCGTTGTGCCTGACGAGGAAGGCCGACAGCTTCTGCATAGCGCTAGACCATTTCTGACGGGAGTCTGTCTCAGCGCGATTGCTGCGGTGTTTGCAGTCGGCGACGATCCCACTGAAAGAAAGACCTTGACGCGTCAAGAGCCTTTCCCATTGGTCCGATGCGTACTCGGCGTCGTAACCGTCGACCGCGCGTGCCGCTTCAGCGATCCTCTTTTGGGTAACGGCCCAGTCCTGCTTCTTCTTGGTGTCCTCGTTTTTTTGCCGGCATTCGGTCTCTGCGGCGCCGACAGCCTGAGCTGCTTTAAGCTGCTGTTTGCGCAATGCGTTCACTGCTGCGTCTGCCTCTTTGGCAGCTTGCACTAGTTGTCGGTACTCCTCGGTATCCAAAGCTTGCAAGCGCCGCGTCAGATCCGCCTCGTCGCGGGCCTCGTTGGAAATTCGGTCAAAGGCGTCGAGGATATCCTGTACCTTGTCCTGCTCTCCGCCTACGAACGGGCTAAGGTTGTTCAAGAGCTGCTTCAGTTTGCCATACTGGTCCTTGAGTTCATCAACTTCGACTTGGAGCTGGCGGGCGCGTTCAGCGATAGAGGTGCGTGTGGCTGTAGAAGTCGGGCCGATCTTGAAGAAGGCGGGGTCTGCCGGTTTCTTACGCACCATCTCGCCGTCTGCTAACAACATGCCGTCCTTGGTCATCGCGAAGCGATGGGCGAAGCATTCGTCCTCGGTTTCCGCCCGCTGTGTGTCGCCGAACTTGGATCGCAGGTAGTTAACCGCCGCGCTGCTGTTGCCGCTGATCAACTCTGCCACGGCTCCGCGCCTGGGGCTGCCGCGGCTGGAGAACTTGCTGGGCATTACGACCTTCGCCTCGTACACCCCAGCTTGGCGCGACACGCGGAATGCCTTGCGCTCGTCTGTCTCGTCAACCAGCAGCGCTTGCATGTTCGACGTACCCAAATAGGACTCGATGGCAGGTTGCCAGTCTGGGTCATCGACGCGTACTAGATCGCACACCGGGGTCGCATCTACGCCGGCGTTAGCCAACGCGCGTTTGAGCGCCGCAGCCGGCCCCTCTAAAGGCGGCTTGCCTTTGGCGATGCGTGCCTGGTTCTCTCGTACGCCGGCAAGCTCGTTCTCGGCCGCCAACTGTGCGCGACCGACGACCTGCATCTCCTCGAAAACCTCGTTGCTCAGCAGCTTTGCCGCGCGCAACGCTTTGCGAACCGTCGACTCCACTGCATCGCGATCGTCGGCCTTGTTGTTCACTAGCAGCGCATGGATGCCCTTGAACGCCTGAGTAGTAGCTTCGGCACTTTCGGCGACAAGCTTGCCTGGGATCTGTGCGTCGATGGCCTTACCAATGGCTTTGATGCTCCGGTGCAGACCCATTCTTTGTTCGGTGAGCCGGTTCTGTATGCCGGAAAGGCTTTCACCTAGCAGCGCAGCGTCCGCGTGGGACGTGTGCTTGTCTCGGGCAGAGGCGCTATCGCGCGCGTGTTCCTCGGCAGCTTCGAGCTGGCGGTTCACTTCGTCCCGTCGGTCGTTGGCTGCTTCCAGTGCTGATGCCGCCCGGCTTTCAGCTTCCTCTGCGGCGGTCACCGCTTCGTTGGCGACCTCGAACTCGGCGGCTTGGGCCAAGGCAGCGAGTGAAACCGAGTGGACATTGCGTCGGTGTGCGTCGGCGAAATCCGTTTCGATTACCTCGGCCTCGCCGAGCTTGGCCTGTACGCTACGCACCAGAGCGGCCATCTCCTGGAAAGTGTGCAATACATCCTTGAAGCGTTTAATGTTGGTCGGCCGGGTCTCGAGCACCTGCTGGCGGACGATATCGTCGACGCTCTTGTCGAACTTCATGCGCAGCCCGAAGCGGAACGCTTGGCGATAAGCGTCCAAGCGCGGCGCACCGCGTGCGCCCCTAAGCCGGAACAGCATTGCGTTGACGAAGCGCTCAGAATCGTAGAAGAGCACTTCCTCGCCGTGAGCACGCTGCGAGAGCATCTGCCTGAAGCTCGCCCATGGCTGCGGCCGGTATTCGCCGTCGACGAGCTCTAGGTGGTCGTTGAGCGATAGGTCCACCGGTATGATGTAGCGACCTTGCACGTCGGACTTCTCACGGTCCGCGCTCACGTAGATGCTCACACCCGTAGAGACAATCTCCTTGGTCGTAGTGTCTTCCCAGACCAGGGTGATGTAGGTGTTGGCATTGTCGCGCACGCGTGCATCCGGCGAGTCGCCATACTGTCCCAGACAATAGCTACGGATATTGCGGCTGTTGTGGTTGGACTCGTCGGCCTGCGCATTAAAGGCGACACCTGCACTGCCACGGCTCTCGTTGGCCCCTAGCATGACGATCTGCACGGCATCTAAGAGAGAGGACTTGCCGCTGCCGTTCGCGCCAAAGATGCCGCAGTTCATACCGACCTCGACGTCGCGCATCTCGTACAAGAAAAACTGAACCACTCGGATCCGGATCAGCTTCTTCATACGGCACCGCCTTCTTCCGTGATGGATGCAATGGCACGGTCCGCGTCGCCAACCTCGACGTCCGTGTTGTTGAAAAGGGCGATGCGCGCCAACGCCGCCTCTCCTAGAACCTCGGCGATACCGGGACGGATGATGACTACGTAAGGTTGATCCGCGCTCTGCCCGAACTGATTGCTGTCCTCGTCCGACACCCGGGCGAGGCCCCAGCGCCGCATCCACTGCATCAACGCGATGAGCTTGCCGCCGGAGGCCAACTCGCGACCACCCGTCGTCTGCTTGTACTTGACCTCCAGCGTGACCAGGTCGCAGACCACCTCGCCATTCTCGTCATGGTGCCCGGAGCGGGTTTCCTCGTCGAAGATCTTGCGCAGCACTAGTGCGAGCAGCGTCTGGTCCACGGTGACCGGCGATGTCCTGGCGTGTTTGGGAATCGCGCAGGCATAGCGCAGCTGAGTGTTGACACGCACGATGTAGCCCAGCGGTTCCAAGGCCCGCTTGAACTCGCGCTCGAAGTCGCGGATCAGCCCGTAGGCCACCTTACTGCCACGATCCGCGGCGTATAGGACTTGCTCGGTGACGAGCCGATTCGCTGCCGCCTCGAAATCATCCTCCGTTACCACATTCTTGGTGGCCTCAGCCGCATCCGTCCAGAAACTCATTGGCTTCCTCCCTTGACTGGCTTGGTTGTCCTTGCGATCGTGAAGGGCAGATGAGAGATGCCTTGGCTCTGGACCTCTTCGCCTTCCATCCGGACCGTGGTAAATCCGCTGCTCATCGCTCGTGCGTTGGCACGCAGCAGCTTGGTGGACGTCGCGTTTGCAGCGGCGATCGTGCATAAGACCTGCAGCGCTCGGACGGACTCAATGCTGTCTACTTGGAGGGAGGAGCTTGGCACCGCATCAGCCTCGCCAAGCTGCTGACGCACAAAGGTCGCGAGCTTTGGCAGCGACATAGTGCGCCGGTCCCGAGCCATCAAAGCCAGACGAGCCCTGGCTTCCTGCTCTGGGGACATGACTTGCTTGCGCAGTCCGCTAGGCGGCGGGCGCTTTGTCTCGACGCGGGGCGAGGCGAGGCGCTCACCGCCGATACAGTCACCGGGTGCAAACGGTACCAGTGCAGCCGCCTTGCTGCCGTGCTTTACGACGGCGTCGATGGCTTGGCCGATCAACTCGTCCAGGGGGCGGGCGGCCCGAAGCCGGTAGTCTAGGTAGGCCAGCGCCAGCTTGTTGGCGCGCCGGATTTCGTCGTCCAGCCGGTCTAGGTACTCGTCGATTCGGCGCAGATCCTCCACCTTCTGTATGTCGCGCTCGAACATGGCTTCGGCACGGGTAGGGTCGCGGCCGGCCTGCTTCTCTAGGTACCATTGGATCAGCCGAGCGCGCAGGTCTTGCGTCTGCTGGACATGGGCCACCAAGCGCAGGATCTCCTGGCGTCGGGCCAGGGGGTGCTCGCGCGTGCGTAGTTCCTTGTAGTCGCCGATGAACATGCGCTCGACGTAGTCATCGAAGAAGCGGCGTACGAACTCCCCGGTGGCGTCTACGCGGCCGATCTCCAACATCAGATCGCGCACATTGGTGCCGGCGATGCGGACATGCTCAAGTAGAGCGCGCGATTGCCGAGCCGCCTCCTGTAGCGAGGCGCCGTCCGTGCTCGTGTCCAGGAGCAGCTTCAGGTTGGCCTCGATGCTGCGGATCTTGCCGGAGACGAATTCCGGGCCTGTATGGGCGAACTCGACGAGGCGGTTCATGAAGTGGGCGACGGCGGGTGCCATCGTTACCATCTCGCGCACGCCTACCCGGTCCACGCGGATCCATCCCGATTCACGAAGGCGGTTGAAGACCATGATGGCCCGTATCGCCAGCGGGGTGGCTGGCGTCACGTCATCGCTATCCGGCGTCCAGTCCTGATATTGGAGCTCTTCGGCGATATCGGCCGTGATTTCACGCATCAGGAAGCCGGTGCTGGGCGGCAGAGGGGCTTCAGGTCCAAAGCGTTTGGCGTGCAGTACACACAGCAGCGACCAGTACTGGAAGCGGTTGGCCGAGGCCAGCGGCGCGAAAAGGCGGTCGGGCAAGCGTTTGAAGAGCGGCGGATAGCGCTCAGCCGCCTTTTCTTGGCGAATTTGGTCAGTCAGGTCATGAATAGCCATTGCCGACACTCCTCAGTGTTCTCAACTGCTAACTGGTAGTCAGGGGGAACCTGTCGATCCACGTCCGTCGCCGCCATGAGCTCCTGCACCATGTAGTTCAAGAGGGCGGCCCTGCAACTTTCAACGCGTGCTGAGGCCCCGTTGAAATATTCGCTCCTAACGACCTGTTGCTGTGCGGCGCTGAGTCTGGGGTGCGCGATGAGCCTGACTCGAAGAACGGTGGACCAGGCATCGTCAGCGGCGATGTCCACGTCGCTGGATTCCGACAGCAACTGAACCTTGCTCATGCGCCCCAGCACAAAATCGCGAAAGGCCTGCCGCTGCAGGCAGTAACCTCGGGCATGCCATCGCCGGCCGGCCCTCAACAGGCTGTGTGGCTCGATGGTCCGCTCGTGCAGCTCCGGATTGCTCATGGAGCAGTAGAGGAATTTCACGCGCAGGCGATCGGTGATCGCCAGATTCAGTCGGGAGAAGGTGCGCGGTGAAGTACGGGCGAAATCCCAGGAGATGGAAAGCGGTCTGCCGGGCGTGTCCGGCGCATAGGGGACCAGCATGGCGCTAACGACGCTGCTTTGCGAAACCCTCTCAGCCCGTTCGGCATCCGAGTAGGCCTTGGAAGTGGCCAGGTTTGCCTTGAGCTTGCTGTCCCAGACCACCCAATCAGGAAAGGACTCCCGGAAGTCCCGCAGCCACTCGCTGGCCCGGACGGGGCTCAGATCATATTCGTCAATGAGCCGGCCACGGCTGACCCGGCCTTCCCAAAGAAGGATACGGCCCACTCTGGCATCTCTTTCCTGACGGCCCTCAATAGACAAGACGATCTTCGCCTCGTGATGGTTGTCATGATGATATGGAAGAACATATGATATGTAAATCCGTATCATCATGTCGCAGCGAACAGCGACACCTGCCCCCATATGTGCTGAAGTGCCAGCCGACTTCCCTTAGGGCTTATCAGCGCTGGTCGCCGAATCCATCATGGGTGGCTTGACCAAGCCGCAAAAGCATCTGGCGGGAGGTGTCGTAAGCGGAGGAACCTAGGTCGTTCCCAGGCGGGTCAATGGCACGTTAAGATGCACCCTGATTGACGATAGGCTCGGAAGTGTCGTCGCCCCGCAAATAGCTCCATCTCCCGCGTCAGCGAAAGATGTGCGATTCTGACGGTGAGAGCGACGGTAGAGGCCCATGTCGATCACTGAAAATCCCTTAAGCCACGCGGGTCTGCGTGGCTTGTTGATGATCGAGTGGGCCGGTCGTACTGGAGCGGTCTCCAGCAGGTTCCAACGTATCTGCCATGGTTGCTTACATGCCTACGTTTATGTCTTTTCAATAAGATGTACTTCTACGGCATAGCCCATTAGTTGGATGCGGCTTGCGACGGCACGTAGACTTACTTTGCTGAAAAACGGGAGGCCAAGCTGCTTGCTCCGCTGGTACGGATGTCGCATTATACCGAACACCACCTTTTAATCGGTAGGAGTGACTTTCGAACGGCCATCGGGTAGCAATAGCTCAAATTTTGACTTTTTTGCAGCCTTTTGTCGATTGATCGCCGAATAACGCATGGATTTTCGGAGAACTGCATCGCGAATAAAGCTTTCCGCCGAGACGAGTCCCTGGTTCCATAGGTGGCTAATTGGGGCGGAGCCGTGGCCGTCTTTTAGGTGAATGAACTCTTTGCGGCGAGACAAGAAATCGCAAGGTTCGAGATTAGCGCCCTTTGCCCCTGACGGCGAGGCTTTCACTTTATCTAGATTGAGAAGGTCAGCGTTCTTATCGAGCTCTGAGATCAACTCTTGCTCATTTTTGGCTGTGGTTGAGGCATGGAAAGAAACTCCCAATAGCGCCTGATAGTCTCTTTCCACTGCGTCGAAAAACTTGCTTTCGATGCAGTACCATTCTCCAGAGAAAAGCACGTAGGTTTTCTTTTTAAAGTTCACCTCGTATACAAAACAATCATAGACTCTTCGCCGCCTCTGACGATCTCCCTGCCCGTCAATCACAACTCGGATCTCATGGCTGGCCTTGAGTTCTGCTATGCCAGATATTTCGTGTGGCCGACCCGCCTGTAATTCAGAAATATAGTCTTCGATGGCAAGTTCGCCATAAGACTTCTTCGATCCTGAATTGAACCCTATGCCGAAATATCCGAAGTCACCAGACTCTTCCGGATCAATGATTTCCGGTAGAGTTATGTGCCAGTCGGATGGCTTCTTATCCAGTAGTGTTTTTATTTCTTTGAAGACAATTTCGTCAAGATCTGCGAGTATTTTCTTGTCTTGAACAGGAATTATTTGATCAATGAATGAGTAGTCTTTCTTGTAGTCGTTGGCATCGAATAGCCTAAGCGCTGTTTTGCATTTTTCAGGAATTTCATCCGCTGAGAGCTTGCTCGTTAAAGTGAGTGCATCTCTGCCGGCGAGCGCATTTGCAAATGCTGTGTCGGTGGGAACTCCTCCTGCGAGACGTAACAGATCGTTCTGCAGATCGATACCGAAGCCCTGTAGATCGGCCTTCCTGCTTGCTTGGATGCGTTTCTGAATGGTCGTGCTGTCAAGCGTGGCAATATCAAGATTCTTTAGTGCTCCGCGCGCAACAGAGTTGAGCGTGACCTTCAGGCCGAAGTTTCGGACAAATGCATCGGGGTCAAGTGCATGGTGACCGCTGCCGAACGTAAGCGCAAAGGTGCGAGTTCGCAATCTTTTGTCATCTGGCTGAATATCGAGGAATAAGACTGCTGCACAGCTCTTGTTCTCGAGTTTCAAGTCCCCCTGTTTAGCGAACTGGTTTACGACCCTGAGCCAAGTGGGGGGAGTTCCGGGAGCCTGTGCTGTGAACAAGCGACCAGAATCAGACTCAACCTCTGCCACAGCGCTCGTATCTCTGATCGCTTGCTCGACTGTCTTATCGGGACGCAGCAGACGTAGTGAAAGCGTTGTTGTAATGGCCGCATTTTTTTGTCCGAGCTGCGTGCTTTTGGGCATACGTCCCTCCATGTTCTGTCGGCGAATTCTGCAGATTCATGACTCTGCACGCATAGAGCGCACAACATTTTCAAGACGTGCCCGGCTGGCTGCTCGTAGTTGTTGGAGCCCGAGCCTGCGCGCCATTGCTTGATAGATCCCTTCGCCTTGACTGCCCTGTGCGATGACGGCGCGAGCCAGCGAAGCCAGTTCTGTGAGACTGATCTCGTCAGCTGCCCGCACGCTGTCCTCGTCGGCGGGCCCGCGGAAGGGAGGCTCTGCCGCAGGATCGAGATGCTCGGGCCAATAAAACGTGCCGACCTCTTCATCGGTCGTCCGATAGCGGGCGCGCGCGATTTGGAAAACGCGCTCTCGGATGCGCCCGCCGGTACGTAGCCAGCCGTGGGCCCGGGCAATGCGGCGGGCCAGTAGGGCGTCGAGCACGGGGCCTTCATGTTCGATGACGTGAGCGATCATGGCCGACAAGGTATCGTTGTAATCCCCGTCGAAGAATCGATCGGGATTGGCGCCATCGACAGCTTCAGCGGGGTTCGTGACCTGGTAGAGCGAGACCTCCGATGGCGCTGTTTCGGCGGTATCGGCATGGGCTGGCGCTGAAGACGCCTGACGAGCAAAGACTTCTTCGATTTGCTGCGGTGGAACCGTCGCCGGGGCTTCAGGTGCGATCGGGTCCGCATCCTGGAATGGGGCCGCCGTTTCTTCGTCTGGCTTCGTCACCGACGCCATGGCTTGCGCGATGGCCGCTTGCGCCAAGCGCTCGGCCTCGGCTTCGCGCTCTGCCTCTTCAATACGCCGCTCGCGCTGGGCTTTGAGAACGGCTTGCAGCCGGGCATCCAGCCTATCGAGCGTGCCAGCGGAATCAATCCACCAGTCGGTGGACCAGACCCGCACGATTTCCCATCCTAGGCCGCGCAGGACCTGCTCGCGCAGCGTGTCGCGATCGCGTGCAGTGGCGCTGCGGTGGTAGGTGGCGCCGTCGCATTCCACGCCGGCCAGGTAACGGCCAGGTGCGTCGGGATCGACGATGCCGAGATCGACGCGGAACGAAGAGGCTCCAATCTGCGGCTGGACTTGCCAGCCACGCTGGGTAAGGGCAGTGGCTACGGCCTGTTCAAAGGGACTGTCGAAGCCGCCAAGGCTGCCTTTGCTTGCTTCCGCCAGCGCGCGAGCGCCGCGTTCGGCGAATTCCAGGAAGTGCTTGAGGTCGCGCACGCCGATGGCTTGGGTGCGCGCCAAGTCCATCTGCTCGGCCCGGAAGCTGGCGAACACGCGCAGTTCGTGACGTGCACGGGTAATGGCCACGTTGAGCCGGCGCTCGCCGCCTTGGCGGTTGAGCGGGCCGAAGTTCATGGCCAGTTGGCCTGCGGGGTCCGGGCCATACGTAATGGAGAAGTAGATGAGATCGCGCTCGTCGCCTTGCACGCTTTCCAGGTTCTTGACGAACAGTGGCTCCAGTTCGCTCTCGGCGAAGTAGGGCTCCAGTCGCGGGTCTTTTCGTCGGGCTTCATCGAGAAGGTCCTCAATCAGTTTTTGCTGTTCGGCGTTGAACGTGACCACCCCGATCGTGAGCCCGCTTTCTCGGAAACCTGACGCTGTCAGGCGGGCCACGACATCGGCAACGAGTGCCTTGGCTTCGGCAGGATTGGTCCGCGTACCGCCCTTCTGGTAGGCGCCCGAGATCATCTGCAGGCTGACCGCGCGGTCGTTGGTGACAGGGGAGGGGAAGGTGACCAGTTCACCCTTGTAATAGGCGTGGTTGGAGAACGCGATCAAACTTTCATGGCGGCTGCGGTAGTGCCAGTTCAGGTCGCGGGTCGGCAGGTTCGCGCCGATGCACTCGTCGAGGATGCTCTCCAGGTCAGCCTCGACATCCTCGTCGTCAAGACCGGACTCGGCGCGATCGAAGAACGAGGTGGGCGGCAACTGTTTGGGATCGCCGACCATCACGACCTGACGACCGCGGGCGATGGCGCCGATCGCGTCCCAGACCGGAATCTGTGACGCTTCGTCGAAGATCACCAGATCGAAGGCGTGGGTCCCTGCCTGGAGATACTGCGCGATGGACAGCGGGTTCATCAGCAAGCAGGGCGTGAGCCTGGTCAGTGCCTCGGGGATCTGGGCCATCAACTCCCGCAAAGGCAGATGCGCACGCTTCTTGCCCATCTCGTGCCGCAACACGCCCCATTCGGAGTTGCGGCTGACGTTGTCCTGCGAGGGTAGGTCGGCGCACAGGCGGGCATGCAGCCAGTCCCGGGTCAGGGCGGTGAAGCGTTCGTCAAGCTCCTGGAAGTCGCGGATGCGCTGTTCGTGTTCGGCGCTGACGAACCCGCGGATGACCGGCTCGTGATCGACCACGGCGTTGAGCCACCAACGTGCGTAGTTGGTTTCGAACGTTCGGCGGGCCTGGCCTGGTCCGACATGGCCTTGTTCGATACCCTGCACCAGCGTGGTCAACCCGAGTGCAAGTGCTTCACCGCGAGCCTGGCGCCAGGCGCACCAACTGCGCAGGCTGTGTTCTGCGCGCACGATGGATTGGCTTTGCTCGATAAGCCCGTCGATTGACAGGGAATGCCACTGCGTCTGGGCGACCTCGGCGAGGCACCCGATTGCCGCGAGCGTCTCCTGCCGGGGAAGCAGCTGTTCCCGTTTCTCCACATATCGAGCGCCGGCCACGGCGATGCGGCCACCCGGCTCCAGCAATGCATTGGCATCGCCCAACAAGGCATGCAGTGGTGCCTTGCAGGCTGAAATCTGTTCGGGCGTGGTAGCCAGACGCGCCAGCACGGTAGCCAGATCCTCGCGAAGCTTGCAGGCCTGTGCGAGCTCATCCAGAGGGGTGGCCAGTCCTTTCCACAGGCCGGTGATGGACTCACGCAAGTCGTCCAAGGCAGCCAGCGCTTGCTCGGTTTCGGCTCGCTGGCGCAGCGTCTGGTGATCGCGCGCGAGCGTGGGGCCGCAAGCACCTTCCTCGACCAAGGTGTGGGTCGCATCCAGAGGACCTTGTTGGAGATGCCTCCGCCGATCGCTCAAGAAATCCAACGCAGCGCGCAGGCGGTCGACTTGGGTGGCGTGGCCAGCCCACAAGCCAACGGTTGTCGTTTCCAGCGAGGCATGGGCGGCGATGTCCTGGTCCAACTGGCGCAGTCGGCGTGCCCTCTGCAAATCGGCCTGCAGAGCGGCCCCGCATTGGCCGTCCGCGATGACGTCGAAGCCGTCGTCTTCCCACGCCCGGCCTTCGCGCACAGCGGCCAGGGCGATCTGCCAGCGCAGGGCCGTGCGCACCTTGTCCTCTTTGGTGTCCAGTCCTGCCCAGGTGGACGCACATTCCTGCGCGGGCGTAATGGCTTGGACCTGTTGGCGTAAGGCACGGATGGCATTCCAATGCTGTAAATCGTTGCTGACGTCAGGCTGTGATCCTCCCTTGATGGCGCCAGCCAGTTGCGCCGCAACCTTGCGCTTGCCCAGCCAGGACTTGGGCCAGAACGCCTGGTCGGCCTGTTCCCATCTCCGCTGCAACTCGGCGACGTCGAGCTGTTCAATCGATTCGCCATAAGGGGCCGACAGCGCTGCGTGGTGTTGCGCGATCTGGGTCAGCAGACCGAGTCCCTGGTTCAGTTGCACGACCGTGCGAGGTGTCCAAGGCTCGCCGAGCTGTGCGTGGATCTGCCGGTGTTCGGTGAGCGCTGCGAGGCTGTCGGTGCAGGCGGTCACGACGGAAGCGGGCCATGGTTCAGAGAGCTGCGCATTCAGTTCGGCGTGGCGGCGCACCAGTGCTGCGCCTTACTGCAGGCGTTGGCTTAGAGTGCGTGCGTCGGGGCGCAGGACGAAGCGCCAATCGTGCCCTGCTGCCGACGGCAGGCGTTGGGCCAGGATCAGCAGTGCTTCGCAGGTGTCGGGCGTCAACGCGGGCGAAGGCAGCCCGATGGCCTGGACAAATGCCTCTGCGGATTCGATCGTCGCCTGGGCGGCGGGAAGGACGCCGCGTGCCGCGGTGATCAATTGTTGCTGCCAAGTGGGTGACCAGTCTCCCTGGCCAATGAGGGCCAAGGGGTGTTGTGCCAGCGTGGCATGGCCGATGGCGTGCGCATTGACCTCCAGCCGGTCCACGGCATGGCGCAACTCCTCGATGCCCGCAAGATCGTGTTGATCGGCCGTGGGCCAGGCCACTTCAAGCGTCGGGATATCGTGTCCCGCGCTGACAGTGCCGATCGCGTCGCATAGGCTCAGACCGTTGCGGCGGCGCTGATGCAGACGTTCGACATAGATGTTCAGCGCATCGCGCAGACGTTTGAGCTTGTCGGCTTCTGCTCGCCACTGCTCGGCGTCGGCTTGACTGCTGCTGGACCAGGCGGACTGCAGCTGGGCCAGCACGTCGAGCTTGCGGGCCTTGCTCGAGTGCAGCTCCAGGCAGAACTCACCCAGGCCGATTTCGCGCAGGCGCCGGTATACGACGTCCAGCGCTGCAATCTTTTCGGACACAAAGAGCACGCGCCGGCCCTGCGCCAGGGATTGGGCGATCAGGTTGGCGATGGTC
>Ga0308171_1001867_pt1 | contig 25345 bp, 23 predicted proteins | sample PhyGR1_FD_202135 | JGI IMG/M metagenome (GOLD analysis project Ga0308171, IMG submission 202135) | Phyllosphere microbial communities from UC Gill Tract Community Farm, Albany, California, United States - DLSLSG.R1 | ecosystem: Host-associated > Plants > Phyllosphere > Unclassified | place: USA...
AGCCGGGCGCGTGCCTGTCGCTGCAGATGCACCACCACCGCGCCGAACACTGGATCGTGGTCAGCGGCACCGCTGAAGTTACCTGTGACGAGAACGTGTTCCTGCTCACCGAGAACCAGTCCACCTACATCCCGATCGCCTCGGTGCATCGCCTGCGCAACCCGGGCAAGATCCCGTTGGAGATCATCGAAGTGCAATCGGGCAGCTATTTGGGCGAAGACGACATCGAGCGCTTTGAAGATATCTACGGTCGCTCGACGCCGGTTGAACGTGGCGTGTCGGTGAAAACTATCGCGCAGTAAAACAGTCGTAAAAGAAGCCCCCGTCCAGTCGACTGCGTCCCCTATCCGCAGCCGGTTGGGCGGGGGCTTTTTTATTGCACCGCCAGCCCGTTACGACGCCGGCCTGCTCCCCCAATTCGACGGGGAGTAGGCGTTGTAGTTACCCGTGTTGTTCGTGGTGCTGTCCGCGCTGTCGTATCGGCTCTTGCCAAATTCCTGAGCAGCCCTGCCGCCATATACCAAACCGGCGCCAACGGCTTTGCTCAACAGACCACCACTCATGCCAAACCTTTTCCCAAGACCTTCTGCGGCAGCCCCACCCACCATCAGTCCAGCGCCCTTCGCCTTTTCTTCGGGGCCGCCACGTAACGCTGTGGGGAAAAGCGTCGCAGCCCCTTGCAGCAGCGTTTGCCCCAGGTTGGTCAATTGTTGGCTTTGCATGCGGGGCTGCGCTTGAGTGTCATGCTTTACGTTCGCTTGATTCGATGTTGCAGCGCTGCTCGGCGCTGGCGCAGATTGAGGTGTGAGAAGAGAGGAAGCCACTGACGACAGTGCGGACGTGGCAGCAGGTATAAGCACGGCTGAAGCAATCATAGTTCGTCTCACTTGATCAGACTGGGGTTGATACCCTCCTGGGCAATCTGCATGTCCCTATGCTGGATTTGTGGAGAAAAGGCATTGTGCGGTTCCCTCATGAAAACAGAGACTCGCCATAGGCATCCAGGCCATCGCGCAGGTAGGATGGTTCATCCGCATACGAGACTGTCCTCATGTTCTTCGGCGTCCTACTGATCATCACCTGGTTGATCCTGCTGCTGCGCTACCCGGCCAAAGCCTTGCCGGTATCGTTGGCCGCCGCCGTTGGCCTGGGTTTCGTGGCCATCTGGGTCGTCTGGCTGGATAACCGCGAAGCCTCCCAACTGGCACGCCTGGAACTGCGCATCAGCTATGCTCCCCAGGAATGCCCTGCGGACCGTCCGCTGAAACTGACCCTCAACAATGGCAACGATGTGCCCCTCACTGAGCTGCGTTGGCGCGTCGCCGCCTATGCACCGGGCGACTCGGTCAACCTGGCCGACAACGTCTATGCCGCCCCACGCTATCGCGGCCCTGGCGAACTGCAAGCCGGCGGCACCTGGGACGATTGCTTGCCAACCCCACCTTTACGCCCCGGCTACCGCCCGCAAACCCTGGAGTTCCGTGCCGAGCACCTGCAAGGCAGTTTCTCGGACTGATGAAGGATCGATCCATGCCCAACGTACTGATCACCGGTTGCTCCAGCGGCATCGGCCGTGCCCTGGCTGACGCTTTCAAGGCCACAGGCTACCGCGTGTGGGCCAGCGCCCGCCGTGCGGAAGACGTCGCCGGTTTGTCGGCCGCAGGCTTTAACGCGGTGCAATTGGACGTCAACGACAGCGCCGCCCTGCAACGGCTGGCCGAACAACTGGGCGAACTGGATGTGCTGGTCAACAACGCTGGATACGGCGCCATGGGCCCATTGCTCGACGGCGGCACCGAGGCGATGCAACGCCAATTCGAGACCAATGTGTTTTCCATCGTCGGCGTCACCCAGGCGCTGTTTCCGGCCCTGCGGCGCAGCAAGGGAGTGGTGGTGAACATCGGCAGTGTTTCCGGTGTGCTGGTGACCCCGTTTGCCGGCGCCTACTGCGCGTCCAAAGCGGCCGTGCATGCCTTGAGCGACGCACTGCGCATGGAACTGGCACCGTTTGGCGTGCGGGTCATGGAAGTGCAACCCGGCGCGATCAACACGAGCTTTGCGAAAAACGCCGGCGCCCAGGCCGAACTGTTGATCAATGAACAGTCGCCGTGGTGGCCGCTGCGCGATGGCATCCGGGCGCGCAGCCAGGCGTCCCAGGACAAGCCGACGCCGGCCAACGTGTTCGCGGCGGATGTATTGAAGGCCGTGCAACAACCACAACCGCCCCGCCTGCTGCGTTCGGGCAATGGCAGTCGCGCGTTACCGTTGATGGCAGCGTTGTTGCCCAAGGGGTTGCTGGAGAAGGTGTTGAAGAAGCGCTTCGGGCTGGCCGGTTCGCTCTAACCCTTCATGAAATCAATAAACGCCCGCACCTTCAGGGGCAAATGCCGAGTGTCCGGATACATCGCGTAGACCCCTTGCGGGGCAAAACGATGGTCCGGCAACAAGCGCACCAGCCTCCCGGCCTCCAGATCGTCCTTCACCAGCCATTGCGGCAACACTGCCACGCCATGTCCGCGCACGGCGAAGGCCTGGAGCACGGCTGCGCTGTCGGCGACCAGTGACGCGTGGCCGGGGCGATAGAGATGTTCGCCGCCTTGGGGATCGGTCACGCGCAACTCCGTCAATCGGCCATGTCCCAGCTTGGGCAACTGTTCCAATTCATCCAGTGTACTCACCCCGCCCAACGATGGCGCCGCCACGGCAAACACGTCGAACGACGACAACTGCACCGCACGGTGATTGGAATCCAGCAGGCGTCCCAGCCGAATCGCCACGTCAAAACGCTCGGAGATCAGGTCTGCATGGGTCGAGGAGGTGGATAAGTGGATGTTCAGGTCTGGATGCAGGCGGCGGAAGGCTTCGACAGCCGGGGCAACCACGGCCAATGCGTATTCCACAGTGGTGGTAATGCGCAGCGTGCCTTTGAGTTGGGCATGCTCCGAACGCGCCTCTTCCACCGCCAACCGTGCTTCTTCGAGCATGCGTGTGCAGCGTAAGTAGAAACGCTCGCCGGCATCGGTGAGCGCCAGTTGCCGGGTGTTACGGGTCAGCAGGGTGACGCCCAGCTCCGCTTCCAGGCGCTTGAGGTTGAAGCTGACCACGGCGCGGGTCTGGCCCAACAAGTCAGCGGCAGCGGTAAGCGAGCCGGCCTCGACCACGGCCTTGAAAGTGTCGAATCGGTCCAGGCTGACCATCGGCGGCGCCCTCCTTTGTCAAAATATTTTTGACAAACTAACAGGCAAACCGACGTTTCCCAAACAGCATGCGCGGCCTACCCTGCCCGCTTCATTCGCAGGATCGCGCTCATGACCTACCGCTCGAAAGTCGCCTGGATCTTTTTGCTGGGCTTTGCCCTGGACCTGGTGAACATGTTTGTCGCCACAGTCGCCTACCCGGATATTGCCCGCGAACTGCAGGCTTCGGTCACTCAACTGGCATGGATCAGCAACGCCTACCTGCTCGGCCTGACCGTGATCATTCCACTGAGTGTGTGGCTGGCGGCGGTGATGGGCGAAAGAGCCTTGATCGCCGCCAGCCTGCTGTTGTTCGCCGGCGCTTCGGTGATGGTGGGCCAGGCGAGTTCGATTGAAACGCTGATCGGCTGGCGCGCCCTGCAGGGGCTGGGCGGCGGCTTGCTGATTCCCGTGGGACAGGCCATGGCTTACCGGCATTTCCCTGCGGCTGAGCGCAGCCAATTGACGGCGCGGGTGATGTCGGTAGCACTGCTGGTGCCGGCGCTGTCCCCGGCGTTGGGCGGGTTGATTGTCGACAGCCTGTCGTGGCGCTGGATCTTCTACGCCAACTTGCCCCTGGCGTTGATTACCTTGCTGCTAACCCTGCTGTGGATAACGCCCGATGTGACGGCCAAGCTTCGTCCGAAGCTGGACGTGGGCAGTATTTTCCAACAAGTGCGCAGCCCGATGTTGCGCACCGCCATGCTGATCTACCTGTGCATCCCCGGCGTATTCATCGGCACCAGCCTTATCGCCATCCTCTACTTGCGCGGACTCGGCTATGACGCGACACAAACCGGTGCGCTGATGTTGCCCTGGGCCCTGGCGTCGGCGCTGGCGATTTTCCTCAGCAAACAACTGTTCAACCGCTGTGGCCCTAAGCCGTTGTTGCTGGCGGGCATGGCGCTGCAATGCGTCGGCATATTGTTGCTCAACGCGCCAGCCCTGATCATCCCTGCCTACCTCTTGATGGGGTTGGGTGGCAGCCTGTGCAGCAGCACCGCGCAGACCCTGGCCTTTGTGGATATCCCCGCCGAACGCATGGGTCACGCCAGCGCCCTGTGGAACATCAATCGCCAAGTGAGCTTCTGCCTGGGCGCGGCAGCGCTGAGTGCATTGTTGTCGGCCTTGGATTCTTTCGCCATAACCTTCACGATGGCGGCAGCCTTGACCCTGCTGCCTCTTTTTGCAGTGCTGCGCCTGGATGCATCCAGAGTACGCTCACTGCTTCACCCTGCCAGCGAGCCTCACCGATGATTGATTACAGCGACTTTTTCGAAGAAGTGATCCAGACCCACGTGGAGATCGAGCAATGGTTTGCCGGGGTTGCGCCTGAGGGCACCTTGCAGACCTTGCTCGCTCGCTTCTCACCGGAATTCAGCATGGTTGCCCCGGCGACCGGCACACGGGTCAATGCCGCCGGGGTCAACGCCCTGTTCACGCGTTTGGGCGGCATGCGTCCAGGGTTGAAGATCACCTTGAGCGAAATGACCGGCATCGATCGGCATGCACGTGGCGCCACGGTGACCTATCGCGAACATCAGCTCGACGACAGCGGCACCCGCACGGATCGCCGCGCCACGGTAGTGTTCGAAAAGCAGGCCAGTGGTGCGCTGCTGTGGCGCCATTTGCATGAAACGTTTATTAAGGCTTAGCGCCGGTTCAGTTTTGTGTCTGGTCCACAATCACGGTACAGGTGATCCCCGCCGCCAACAACACCCCTTCCGGCACCTCATCGATGTGAATCCGCACCGGCACCCGCTGGGCCAGCCGCACCCAGTTGAAGGTCGGGTTCACGTCGGCGATCAGCTCGCGGCTTTCGGGGTTGTCGCGGTCGTAGATACCACGTGAGATGCTTTCCACGTGGCCCTTCAGGGTCTCGCCGCTCATCAACTGCATATCGGCTTTGTCACCGACCTTGACGTGGGGCAGCTTGGTTTCTTCAAAGAAGCCGTAGACCCAGAACGAGTTCATATCCACCACGGCCATCTTGGCTTCGCCGATACGCGCATAGTCACCGCGATGCACATTCAGGTTGGTGACATAACCATCAACAGCCGCCACCACTTGCGTGCGCTTCAAATTGAGTTCGGCCGCTTCCAGTTGCGCCAGCGCGTGTTGGTAATCGGCCAGCGCTGAGTCGGCGATGTTGCTGGCGTCGTCGCGGTTTTCCTTGGAGATCACCAGGGCGTCCAAATCGGCGCGCCGATGAGCGTTGACCTTGCGCATTTCCCAAGTGGCTTTGCGCGAAGCCACCAGCGATTGCGCCTGCTTGACGGCAATGCGGTAGTGCTCGGGATCGATCTGCATCAGCAAGTCGCCCTTCTTCACCAACTGGTTGTCACGCACCGGCACGTCGACCACCTCACCGGTGACGTCGGCCGCGACGTTGATGATATCGGCGCGCACACGGCCGTCTCGGGTCCATGGGGTTTCCATGTAGTGCACCCACAGCGTACGGCCAATCCAGATCGCCAAAGCCAATACCAGCAAGGTCGCGAGCAGGCTGAAAAACTTTTTCATCGGGGGATTCTCAACGGTAGACGGTCAGCGCCAGGGCGCCGAACAGGCAAACAAACAGGCTCAGGCGCAGCAACGCCGGGTGCCAGAAAAAACGGTACAGGTCAAACCCGGCCAAACAGCGATCAAGCGCCCAGGCCAGCACAGCTGCGATCAGGAACATCAGGGTCATGGTCGGCATATACACGCCGTGGAAGGCGATTTCACGAGGCATGCGTGGCTCCTTGCGTGGCACCTTTAAGAGCGGCCAACGGCGATTGCGGGTCCAAAAGCGAGGTGCGGATAAAATGCAGGTAGCTTTTCACCCGGCGCAGGGCCGAGGTGTCGAAGTGCGGGGCGAAGGGTTCGTCGGTGGCCTGCACACGACTGATCGCATGGTCGACGGCGATCAGGCCACGCTCCAGGTTGCTCGCGCTGGGTTGCAGGAACAGCCGCACCAGCGAGCGGCCCATCACGCGGATGGCTTGGCGCCACGGCTGGGATTCGGCGTACGCCGGGTGCACCGGCAGCATCGCCTGTTCCTTGCGCAGTTCGATAATCGCGTGGCCAACCTCCAGCACCACGAACATCCAGCGCAGCAGGTCGCGCTGCACTTGCGGCTGGCCAACAGCAAGACCATAGGCCTGGTGCAGCAAATCACGGGTGCGGCTTTCAAAGCTCGACGCCAGCCCCTTGAGTTTGCCGCTGATCGCGTACACCACCTGCTCGCGCAGGTCCTGTTCGAGGCGGCGCCACAACCAGCGGCTGTTGGGCGGCAGAATGATCGCGCCCGCCGCCGCACACACCAGCATGCCGAGGATCATGGCGATGTAGTCGTTGATAAAGGTGTAAGGGTTGTAGACCGTCAGGTTGTCCGGCACCGAGCCGGTGCTGAAAAAGATCAGCAGCCCTACGCCAACACCCGCGTATTGCGGGCGCGAAGCGAGGAACGCGCCAAAGATGATCACCGGGGCAAGCATCACGCACAGCAGCGGGAAGCCGTCGATCCAGGGGAACACGAAAAACATTTCGACAAAGCCCACCAGGGCCCCGATCAGCGTTCCGCAAGCCATCTGGAACGCCATGCGTTTCGGGTTCGGCGTGGCGGCGGACAAGCCCACGGTGGCGGCGGCAATCAGGGTCATGGTCGCGCCGCTGGGCCAGGCGGTGGCCACCCAATAACTGCCCAATACCATCAGGATGAATGACGCGCGAATCCCCGAGGCAGCGCAGGCCAGCCAGTTGGTCTTGGGGATAAAGGTTTCGTCCCATTGCTCGCGCTCATGACTATGTTCCGCCAGGGAAGCGTGGGTTTGCGCGTAGTTGTGCAGGTCATCGACAAACCGGTAAAGCAGCTCGTAGGCGGTGTGGAAATCCAGCTGCTCGGCTTCGCTTGGGTGCTCTTCCTGAAAAGCCGCGCGCAGGCTGCGAACCTTGGCGGGCAGGCCGTCCTTATAGGCACTGAGTTGGTTGACCAGGCGCGCTGCATCGGGGCTGGTCAGCGCACGGCCGGAGAAACCATCGAGCAGTTCGGCAAGGTCTTGCACGCCGGGTCTGGCGGCGACAACAGGGGCCGCTTCATCCGCGCGCAACCGCTCCAGCAACTGATGCAAAGCATTGAAGCGCGTGGTGATGCTCATGAATTCGCTGTTGAGGCGACTGAGCCGGCCGTTGCGCCGACGCATGTGCGGGTCTTCAAACACCGTGACGCTGCGCAGTCCTTCAAGGCCCACCGCTTCAGCGATAAAACGCACGTTGCTGGCTTCGAAACCTTCACGTCGGCTGCGTCCGCGCAGGCCATCGGTGACGAACAGCGCAAACACGCCGAAGCGCTGGTACAAGGCGTTGCGCATGGCGGCGCTGCTGGTTTGCGGCAGGATCGCGGCGCTGACCAGCGTGGAGCACAGAATCCCCAGGGAGATCTCCAGCACCCGCCACACCGCCGCCATGAACGCGCCGTCCGGATGGGCCAGGGCCGGCAGGCCAACCATCGCCGCCGTATAACCGGCAAGCACAAACCCATAGGCGCGGAAGTTACGGTTGCGCGTCGCGCCGGCGGTGCAAATGCCCACCCAAATCGCCAGCGCGCCGAGGAATAACTCGGTGTTCTGCGCAAACAGGGCAATCAACAACACCATCACCGCCGACCCCGCCAGGGTGCCGAGGAAGCGATAAAAGCTCTTGGCGAACACCTGGCCGCTCTGGGGTTGCATCACGATAAACACGGTGATCATCGCCGTGCGCGGTTGCGGCAGTTCCAGGCGCATGGCCAGCCACAGCGTCAGGAACGCGGCGAGCAACACCTTGAAGATATACACCCAGGTCACGCCATCGCTGCGTGCCCAGTCGAAAAAGCCACGGCGCCATTCAAGGGAATGCAGCCAGCGCAGCGGTGCAGGCAAGGGAGTCATCGAATCCTACTCAGTGATCAAACACGGCCAGCGCCGCCGGGGTCTTGCTCGGGAGGGTCTTGGCATCTTGCGGTGCGTCGTCGCCGGCGCCGAGGCCGCCGCCCAGGGCCGTCACCAGTTCGGCGTGGGCGCTCAGGCGAGCGGCCTGCACCTGTTGCTCGATCTGTTGCTGATGAAACAGCAGGGTCTGCGCATTCAGCACATTCAGGTAATCGGTGAGGCCACGTTGATAGGCGATCATCGCGATGTCGTAGGTCTTCTGCGCCGAGGCCACCGACTGCGCGGCGAAGGCGGCTTGCTTATCCATGGATTCGCGGCGGATCAATTGGTCGCTGATACCCTTGAGGGCATTGACCAGGGTCTGGTTGTACTGGGCGACAGCGATGTCATAGCCCGCGCTGGCTTCGCCCAGTTCCGCACGCAGGCGGCCGCCGTCGAAGATCGGCAAGGTGATCGCAGGTCCCACGTTGTAGTTGAATTTCTTGCCCGCCAGGAATTCCAGCATGCCGCCACCGGTGGCCATGTAACCGAGGCTGCCGACCAGGTCGACATTGGGGTAGAAACCGGCGTGGGCCACATCGATGCCACGGGCCTGGGCCGCAACTTGCCAGCGGCGGGCAACCACGTCCGGGCGCTGGCCGAGCAATTGCGCGGGCAGGCTCGACGGCAATTTCAACGGCGCGGCCAGGGACAGGCTCGGGCGCTGCAACTGCGCGCCCTCCCCGGGTCCTTTGCCCGCCAGGGCTGCCAACTGGTTACGGCTCAGGGCGATCTCTTCGTCCAACGCATCCAGTTGGCGATGGGTTTCCGGCAACGGGGTTTCGGCCTGGCTGACATCGAAGTGGGTGCCGATCCCGGCGTTCAGGCGTGTGTTGGCCAGGTCGAGAATCTGTTGCTGTTGTGCCAGGGTCGCCGCGACGATATCGCGGTTGGCGTAATGCAACGACAACTGGATATAGGCGCGCACCACGTTGTTCTGCAATTCGAGCTGGGCCTGGCGCGCTTCGGCAGCGCTCATGTGCGCCAGGTCGACGGCACGCTCGGTGGCATTGCTTTCGCGGCCCCACAGGTCGAGGGCGTAACTCAGGCCCAGGCTGGCATTGTTGTCCCAGGTGTTGGCACCGCTCAGCTCGCCGGGACCATAGAACTGATCCTTGGGCCAATTGTGGCGCTTGAGGGTGGTGTCGCTATTGATCTGCAGCGATTCGGCCGACTCGGCGACCCCGGCCATGGCCCGCGCCTCGCGCACTCGCGCGGCAGCCATGGCCATGCTTGGGCTGTGCTGAGTGGCCAGGTCGACCCAACGGTTCAATTGCGGGTCGCCGTAGGCCTGCCACCATTGCCCGGTGGGCCAGTGGGCGTCTTGTGCAGCGTTTTGGATGGCGTCGTCGGTGGCCAGGGTATTGGCGTTGAGGGACTGGCCTTGTGGGGCAATTCCTCCGGTTCCGATGCAGCCGCTGATTGCTAACGATAAGGCCCAAACACTGAGAGTCTTCAGCTCTCTGCTGATGCGACGCGGCACGGCAAGCGACTTCCTGAGGTGATGCGGGGGTAGGTGGCGCAATTCTAGGGGGCGATAGGGAGGACGATAAGCTGGCATTCCTGTGAATCTTTGTTACCGTTCAGGCGATAATCCGTTGGTAGGGATCACTGGACGGCGCAACTTTCTGTCACAATTTGTTATCTCCCCTGAGAACACTCCATGGACACTTTGCAAAATATGCGCGCCTTCAGTTGCGTGGCCGAAGCCGGCAGCTTCACCGCCGCCGCCGTGCAACTGGATACCACCACCGCCAACGTGTCGCGCGCGGTCTCCAACCTTGAGGCCCATCTGCAAACCCGCTTGCTCAACCGTACCACCCGACGCATCGCGCTGACCGAGGCCGGTAAACGCTATCTGCTGCGCTGCGAGCAGATCCTGGCCTACGTCGAGGAAGCCGAGGCCGAAGCCAGCGACGCCCACGCGCGCCCGGCCGGGCAGCTGAAAGTGCACACCATGACCGGTATCGGCCAGCATTTCGTCATCGATGCAATTGCCCGTTACCGCCGCACCCACCCGGACGTCACCTTCGACCTGACCCTGGCCAACCGCGTGCCGGACTTGCTCGATGAGGGCTACGACGTGTCCATCGTGCTGGCCAGCGAGCTGCCGGACTCGGGCTTCGTGTCCCAGCGTCTGGGCATCACCTACAGCATCGCGTGCGCCTCGCCGGATTACGTCAAGGCCAAAGGTTGCGCGCAGCGCCCACAGGACTTGCTCAACCACGCCTGCCTGCGCCTGGTCAGCCCGGTGATCCAACTGGACAAGTGGACTTTCAACGGCCCCGAAGGCCAGGAAAGCGTGGCGATCAATACGTCGCCGTTCCTGGTGAACTCGGCCGACGCGATGAAAACCGCGATCACCAGCGGCATGGGCGTCGGCCTGTTGCCGGTGTACGCGGCCATCGAAGGCCTGCGCAACGGCACCCTGGTGCGGGTAATGCCCAACTACCGTTCCCAGGAGTTGAATCTGTACGCCATCTACCCATCGCGCCAATACCTGGATGCGAAGATCAAAACCTGGGTGGAATACCTGCGTGGCTCGCTGCCGGAGATTCTGGCGGCGCATCAGGCGGAGTTGGTGGCGTATGAATTGAGCGGCAGCCTCAGCGGCGCTCGGTTGGCGAACTGAGGGCTATCAAACAACAGCTCCCGCGTTTTGGACTGTGCCCACTTTGGTTCAGGCTGCCCTGACAATTGTCGGCAGGAATGTTAGCGTGCTTGGCATTCTTCCGTAGTCGATGAGCCCGCCTGCAATGAAAAAGACTGTCCTCGCCTTCAGCCGCGTCACCCCGGAAATGATCGAACGCCTGCAACAGGATTTCGAAGTGATCGCGCCCAACCCCAAGCTGGGCGACATCAGCGCTCAATTCAATGAAGCCCTGCCCCACGCCCACGGCATGATCGGCGTGGGCCGCAAGCTGGGGCGCGAGCAGTTACAGGGCGCGAGCAAGCTGGAAGTGGTGTCCAGTGTGTCGGTGGGCTACGACAACTACGATGTGGCGTACTTCAACGAACGCGGGATCATGCTCACCAACACCCCCGATGTGCTCACCGAAAGCACCGCCGACCTGGCCTTTGCCCTGCTCATGAGCAGCGCCCGCCGGGTGGCCGAACTGGACGCCTGGACCAAGGCCGGCCAGTGGAAAGCCAGCGTCGGCGCGCCGTTGTTCGGTTGCGACGTGCATGGCAAGACCCTGGGCATCGTCGGCATGGGCAACATCGGCGCAGCCGTGGCCCGGCGTGGGCGCCTGGGGTTCAACATGCCGATCCTGTACAGCGGCAACAGCCGCAAGCCGGCACTGGAGCAGGAACTGGGCGCGCAGTTTCGCAGCCTGGATGAGCTGCTGGCCGAAGCGGATTTCGTGTGCCTGGTGGTGCCGTTGAGCGACAAGACCCGTCATCTGATCAGCACCCGCGAACTGGGTTTGATGAAATCCAGCGCGATCCTGATCAACATCTCCCGCGGCCCGGTGGTAGACGAGCCGGCGCTGATCGAAGCCCTGCAAAACCAGACCATCCGCGGTGCCGGGCTGGATGTGTACGAGCAGGAACCGCTGGCCGAGTCGCCGCTGTTCCAACTGAGCAATGCCGTGACTCTGCCGCACATCGGCTCGGCCACCCACGAAACCCGTGAAGCCATGGCCAACCGTGCTCTGGACAACCTGCGCAGTGCTCTGCTGGGCCAACGCCCGCAGGACCTGGTCAATCCGCAAGTGTGGAAGGGCTGAAATAGGCCGTGTGTGGGAGCCCGCTCCCACACACCCGCCCCGATACAAAATCCGGTTAAAGCCTGGCCTCCCCAAGTCGATAACCCTCTATAGATCGTCATCCCTGATCCACAGAAGGTTTTTATGTCTACCACCAAAGCCCGCGCAGACTCACTTTCGCTTCTGCTCTTTACCTTGCGCAGCGGCAAGCTGATGGCGATCAACCTGCTGAAAGTCAGTGAAATCATTCCCTGCCCGCCGCTGACCAAGCTGCCGGAGTCCCACCCTCACGTCAAAGGCATCGCCACCCTGCGTGGCAACTCGCTGGCGGTGATCGACCTGAGCCGCGCTCTGGGCGAAATGCCCTTGGCAGACCCGGACGGCGGCTGCCTGATCGTCACCGACGTGAGCCGCTCCAAGCAGGGCCTGCATGTACAGGCGGTGAGCAAGATCGTGCATTGCCTGACCACCGACATCCGCCCGCCGCCCTATGGCTCCGGCGGTAACCGTGCGTTCATTACCGGGGTGACTCAAGTGGAAGGCGGTCTGGTGCAGGTACTGGATATCGAGAAAGTCATCCACGGCATCGCGCCGGCACCGATCGAAGCAGCGCCAACCGACCTGACCATGGAAGAAGCTGAAGTACTGGGCAACGCACGCATCCTGGTGGTGGACGACAGTCAGGTCGCCCTGCAGCAATCGGTGCACACCCTGCGCAACCTTGGCCTCACCTGCCACACCGCACGCAGCGCCAAGGAAGCCATCGATGTGCTGCTGGAGCTGCAAGGCACGGTCGAGCAGATCAATGTGGTGGTGTCGGATATCGAGATGTCGGAAATGGACGGCTACGCCCTGACTCGCACCCTGCGCGAAACCCCGGACTTCCAGCACCTTTACGTGCTGCTGCACACGTCCCTGGACAGCGCGATGAACAGCGAAAAAGCCCGGCTGGCCGGCGCCGACGCGGTGCTCACCAAATTCTCCTCGCCGGAACTGACCAAGTGCCTGGTAGTGGCCGCTCAAACGGTGGCACAAAAAGGCCTGTGAGCGACTATTTCCAACTGCTGCGTCGTGACCTCACCGACAGCCTGCCCGCCCCTCAGTGGCCGCCGGGTACGCGACTGGATCACTACCGCGACGACTTGGCTCCAGCGATTCATGCCGTGCTGTGCCTGACCCAGGATCAAGGCGGCGGTCGCGTTCCCAACCTGGACACCTGGCGGCACCAGTTCACCACTGACGCCGAGTTCGATCCCACCCTGTGCCTGGTGGTCAGCAACGATGAAGGCATTCTCGGTGTGGCCCAGTGCTGGACCAGCGCCTTTATCAAGAACCTCTCTATTCACCCCTGCGCCCAAGGCCAAGGGCTGGGGCGAGCCTTGTTGCTGCACAGCTTCCAGACGTTCAAGCAACGCGGCGAACCCTACGTGGACCTCAAGGTGCTGGAGAGCAATGTGCGTGCCCGCCAGCTGTATGAAAGCGCGGGCATGAAATTTGTCCTGCGCGACGTAGTACCTCAGGACTAACACACACTGGCGTGTAACTTGCTTCCAGAGAGCGAATTGGTGAACAGAGGTAAAAACCCGTCACCGTTCTTGCGTGCCCTCTGACCTAACCTGGTGACAGATCCGCCATGAATACTCAATTTTCCTGCGTCGGCTGCGGCAAATGCTGCTCCGACCATCACGTGCCCCTGACCCTGGAAGAGGCCCGGATGTGGGCGGCGGACGGCGGTAACGTCATTGTTCTGGTGGAAGGTTTCCTGGGCAATGGACTGGGCCTGCCCCAGCTGCAACGCGAACATGCCGAGCGCCGTTCGGTGGTGGTGCCCAGCGGCAACACCGAGGCGTTTGTGGCAATCACCTTTGCGGCCTACAACGCGGGGCGCTGCCGGAATCTTGACGAAGACAACCTGTGCCGCATCTATGCGCGCCGCCCGCTGGTGTGTCGCATCTATCCGATGGAAATCAACCCGCATATCCCGCTGAACCCCGCTGCCAAGGAATGCCCGCCGGAATCCTGGGAACAGGGGCCGGCGCTGATCGTCGGCGGTGAGCTAATGGACCAGGCGCTGGCTGAACTGATCCGTCGTTCGCGCCAGGCCGACCGCGACGATGTGCAGACCAAAGAGGCGGTGTGCGCACTACTGGGCATTCGCACCACGGCGCTCAAGGGCGATGGATTTACCGCTTACCTGCCGGACATGGGGGCATTTGCCCAGGCGATCGAGTTGGCGATAAGTCAGCCGTCGGTGGCCAATGAGTGGGTGTTCCATGTGTCCGGACTGGACATCGCCGAGCAGGTGCTGGATGCCGGGGCGCAGATTGCGACCGAGGTGCCGGCCAACTACGCGTTTATCCCGTTACGCGCGGCTTAGTGCAAAACGCTCTCGCCCACTGACGCTACAACTGACTAAGCCATCACGGCGCGTCCAGGCGATAAGGTGCAAGGATTCGCTGATATTCGCCGTTGTGCATAAGCTGTTCGAGGGCACGGTTAAGCTCAGTGCGCAGCCCCGTATCGGTGCTACGCAGCGCGATCGCCACACCGTCGCCCAGCAGTTCAGTAGACACGGCGGGGCCCAGAAAGTCGTAGTCCTGGCCGGCGGCAGTGTCGAGCAGCGCGTTGCGAATTTCCACGGTGCCCTGCAGGGTCGCGTCTATTTCACCCGCCAGCAGGCTGCGAACCAGTTCGTCGTTGAGCCAGAAGCTCCTGATGATCACGCCTTTTGGCCCCCATTGGGACCGGGCAAACGCTTCGCGGTTACTCCCCAGCAATACCCCGACCCGCTTGCCCTTGAGCGACGTTGGCGTTGGCAAAAGGCCTGAGGTTCGCAGCGCCACCAACCGTGTGGTGAAGGGGTAGAGGTTGTCGGTGAAACTCACCCGGCGCCGGCGCTGGGGGGTGGAGGCAATACCCATGATTGCATCGAATTGCCGGGCTTCAAGGCCTTCGAAGTTTTCGACCAGCACCTGGTCGACCCAGGTACAGCGCACATTCAATTGCTGGCAGAGCGCGTTACCCAACTCGATATTCAGACCGATCAACTGTCCTTGCGGGTTGCGACTCTGGAAAGGGGAAAACTGTGCGACGACAGCAAAGCGGATTTCGCGCCGTGGTTGATCAATGCCTGCAACGGCATCCACCGCGAGCGACAGGGCAAGCATTACACACAGGTGTATCAGGGCCACAGGAAACGTCCTTTTCCGGAAAGAGCACGCTGCGCTCCACCCCACTAAAAACCCAGGGAAGCGCAAAGGCTGTGCAGCTTTCAAGAAACAGTCGCCGGCCTACAATCAGAAACATCAGCGGAGGCTGTAGGCAACATCCGCCAAACATTACAACCGATTAATCTTAACGTTTACCCATGGAGCGGCGCGTACCCGGCGGGGCCATGCCCGGGGTCTTGGTGTGGCCGTTCTTGGCGCCGTTCTTGTACCAGGGCTGGGCGGCATTCTTGGCCCCCGCCAGTTCACCCGGTTTGAAGGGAAACTTGAACGCCGGGATCTCGGCTTTTTCAACGCCTTCGGCGCTGGCCGGATCGACGAGGTCGGCCGCTTCAACAGGGGGTTGTGTCGGGGAAGTCATGGAGGCTCCGGAGCGTGCAAAAAATGACGCGGGGCCAGCTTGCGGGCCACGCTGGCGCGCAGTATACCTGCCCGCCTCGGATCTTTAACCACCACCTGTACGAATGGTCGGTCTTTACTGACAGCGCTGTCAGTTAGCAGTCACCTTGCTGACCGGATTGGCGGGCTATAAAGGCCTCATCCACTTCCAATCCTTCGCCTTGGCACCTCACCCCATGCAAATTCAACGAAAAACCGCCATGATCGTAGGTGTCCTCGTGGTGTTGGCTGTTGCGGCCTGGGCACTGACCCGCCCGGCCAAGTCCAAACTGGCGGCGCCCACTGCGATTCCGGTGAGGGTGGTAAGCGTGGCGCAGCAGGATATTCCACGTTTTGTCAGCGGGATCGGTTCAGTGCTGTCGTTGCACAGTGTGGTGATTCGCCCGCAAGTGGATGGCATCCTGACTAAATTGCTGGTCAAGGAAGGGCAACTGGTCAAGGCCGGTGACCTGCTGGCGACCATCGATGACCGCTCGATCCGCGCCAGCCTTGACCAGGCCAAGGCACAACTGGGCGAAAGCCAGGCACAGTTGCAGGTGGCGCTGGTCAACCTCAAGCGCTACAAGGCATTGAGCGTCGACGACGGCGTGTCCAAACAGACCTATGACCAGCAACAAGCGCTGGTCAACCAGCTAAAGGCCACGGCCCAAGGCAACCAGGCCGCGATCGATTCAGCCCAGGTACAACTTTCCTACACCCAAATTCGCTCACCGGTCAGTGGCCGCGTGGGTATTCGCACCGTGGATGAAGGCAACTTCCTGCGCACCAGCGATGCCCAGGGCCTGTTTTCCGTGACCCAGATCGACCCGATTGCCGTCGAGTTCTCCCTGCCACAGCAGATGTTGCCCACCTTGCAGGGCTTGATCGCAGCGCCTACCCAGGCCAGCGTCGATGCCTACCTCGGCGCCGACACCGATGGCCAGACCGGCGACCTGCTCGGCGAAGGCCACTTGAGTCTGATCGACAACCAGATCAGTTCCACCACCGGCACTCTGCGCGCCAAGGCCGAGTTCAACAACGCCTCGCAACGCTTGTGGCCGGGACAACTGGTGACCATCAAGATCCAGACCGCCCTCGACAAAAACGCCTTGGTGGTGCCACCGACCGTGGTGCAGCGTGGCCTGGATTCGCACTTCGTATACCGGGTCAACGGTGACAAGGTCGACGTGGTACCGGTGCAAGTCACCTACCAGGACAGCGACGTGAACATCATCAAGGGCGTACAAGCCGGGGATGTGCTGGTCAGTGACGGCCAATCGCGACTCAAGGCAGGCGCCCAGGTGGAAGTCCTCAAGGAGCCGCCGCAGGTGATCCAGACCGTTGATGCCAAGGTGCAGCCATGAGCCGTTCGCCCTCAGCCTGGTGCGTCGACCACCCGGTTGCCACCCTTCTGCTGACCTTCGCCCTGGTGCTGCTCGGGCTGATTGCCTTCCCGCGCCTGGCCATCGCCCCACTGCCGGAAGCAGAATTTCCGACGATCCAGGTCACCGCCACCCTGCCCGGCGCCAGCCCGGACACCATGGCGTCATCCGTGGCAACGCCGCTGGAGGTGCAATTCAGCGCCATCCCCGGCATGACCCAAATGACGTCCAGCAGCGCACTGGGCTCCAGCCTGCTGACCCTGCAATTTACATTGACCAAGAGCATCGACACCGCTGCGCAAGAAGTGCAGGCGGCGATCAACACCGCGTCCGGCAAGCTGCCCAGCGATATGCCGAGCCTGCCGACCTGGAAGAAGGTCAACCCGGCGGACAGCCCGGTGCTGATTCTCAGCGTCAGCTCCAACAGCATGCCCAGCACCGAGCTGAGTGATTACGTGGAAACCCTGCTGGCCAGGCAGATCAGCCAGATCGACGGCGTTGGCCAGATCAACATCACCGGCCAGCAGCGCCCGGCGATTCGGGTGCAGGCATCCCCGGACAAACTCGCCGCCATCGGCCTGACCCTGGCCGATATTCGTTTGGCCATCCAGCAATCGAGCCTCAACCTGGCCAAGGGCGCGATCTACGGTGAGAACAGCGTGTCGACCCTGTCGACCAACGACCAGTTGTTCCACCCGGAGGACTACGCGCAGTTGATCGTGTCTTATAAGGACGGGGCACCGGTTCAGTTGCGGGATATCGCCAAAGTCATCAATGGTTCGGAAAACGCCTACGTACAGGCGTGGGCCGGCGACACGCCCGGGGTCAACCTGGTGATCTCGCGCCAGCCCGGGGCGAATATCGTCGAGACCGTGGACCGCATTCAAGCCGAATTGCCGCGCCTGCAAGCCATGCTCCCGGCGTCGGTGCAGGTCAGCGTACTGACCGACCGCACCAAGACCATCCGCGCGTCCCTGCATGAAGTGGAAGTGACGCTGCTGATCGCCATTCTGCTGGTGGTGGCGGTGATGGCGTTGTTCCTGCGCCAGTTGTCGGCAACGATGATCGTGTCCAGCGTGCTGGGGGTGTCGTTGGTTGCCAGCTTTGCGCTGATGTACCTGATGGGTTTCAGTTTGAACAACCTCACGCTGGTGGCGATCGTAATCGCCGTGGGGTTTGTCGTGGACGATGCCATCGTGGTGGTAGAGAACATTCACCGCCACTTGGAAGCCGGGCTCGACAAACGCGAAGCGGCGATCAAGGGCGCCGGTGAAATCGGCTTTACCGTGGTGTCCATCAGCTTCTCGCTGGTGGCCGCGTTTATTCCGCTGCTGTTCATGGGCGGCGTGGTCGGGCGGCTGTTCAAGGAGTTCGCCCTGACGGCCACCTCGACCATCCTGATTTCGGTGGTGGTCTCGCTGACGTTGGCACCGACGCTGGCTGCGCTGTTCATGCGCGCCCCCACCCATCATGCCCACGACAAACCCGGTTTCAGCGAGCGACTGCTGGCCGGCTATGCACGCAACCTGCGCCGTGCCCTGGCCCATCAACGCACCATGGCGGCAATCTTTGTAGTGACCCTGGCCTTGGCCGTGGTCGGCTATGTGTTTATCCCCAAGGGTTTCTTCCCCGTGCAGGACACCGGTTTTGTTCTGGGCACCAGCGAGGCGGCGGCCGATGTGTCCTACCCGGACATGGTCGCCAAACACAAAGCCCTCGCCGAGATCGTCAAGGCCGACCCAGCGGTGGCAGCATTTTCGCACTCGGTCGGCGTGACGGGCAGCAACCAGACCATCGCCAACGGCCGTTTCTGGATCGCCTTGAAAGACCGTGGCGACCGCGATGTGTCAGCCAGCCAGTTCATCGACCGTATCCGCCCTAAACTGGCGAAGGTGCCAGGCATTGTGCTGTACCTGCGCGCCGGTCAGGACATCAACTTGAGTTCCGGCCCCAGCCGCGCCCAGTATCAGTATGTGCTCAAGAGCAACGACGGGCCGACGCTCAACACCTGGACCCAGCGCCTCACCGAAAAACTGCGGGCCAACCCGGCGTTTCGCGACCTGTCCAATGACCTGCAACTGGGCGGCAGCATCACCCACATCAGCATCGACCGTCAGGCCGCCGCGCGCTTCGGCCTCACCGCCACCGATGTCGACCAGGCGCTGTACGACGCGTTCGGCCAACGCCAGATCAATGAGTTCCAGACCGAGATCAACCAGTACCAAGTGGTGCTGGAACTGGACACCCAGCAACGCGGCAAGGCCGAGAGCCTCAACTACTTTTATCTGCGCTCGCCGCTGACCAACGAGATGGTGCCGCTGTCGGCACTGGCCAAAGTCGATCCGCCCACCGTGGGCCCACTGTCGATCAGTCATGACGGCATGTTCCCGGCCGCCAACCTGTCATTCAACCTGGCGCCTGGGGTGGCACTGGGCGACGCGGTGATCATGCTCAACCAGGCCAAGAATGAAATCGGCATGCCGACCACCCTCATCGGCAACTTCCAGGGCGCGGCACAGGCCTTTCAGAGTTCGCTGGCCAGCCAGCCATGGCTGATCCTGGCGGCACTGGTGGCGGTCTACATTATCCTCGGCGTGCTGTACGAGAGTTTCGTGCACCCGTTGACGATCATCTCCACCTTGCCTTCGGCGGGGTTGGGTGCGCTGATCATGCTGTCGCTGATGGGCCAGGACTTTTCGATCATGGCGCTGATCGGCCTGGTGCTGTTGATCGGCATCGTGAAGAAGAACGGCATCCTAATGATCGACTTTGCCCTGGAGGCTCAGCGCGTCAGGGGCCTGTCGCCGGAGGATGCGATCTACGAAGCCTGCGTCACGCGGTTCCGACCGATCATCATGACCACCCTCGCCGCCCTGCTCGGCGCGGTGCCGCTGATGCTCGGTACCGGCCCCGGTGCGGAAATGCGCCAACCGCTGGGTATCGCAGTGGTCGGCGGGCTGCTGGTGAGCCAGGCACTGACGCTGTTCACCACGCCGGTCATATACTTGTACCTTGAGAAGTTTTTCCACAAGCCCAAACCAACGCCTGCATTGGCGACCACACATTGAGGCTGAGGCCCCGCCCTGGAGCAAAAGGCTGATGCGCGTCCTGATTATTGAAGATGAAGAAAAAACCGCGGATTACCTGCACCGCGGTCTGACGGAGCAAGGCTACACCGTCGATGTGGCGCGCGAAGGCGTCGAGGGGTTGCACCTGGCACTGGAAAACGACTACGCCGTGATCGTACTCGACGTGATGCTGCCCGGCCTCGACGGCTTTGGCGTGCTGCGCGCCTTGCGTGCGCGCAAGCAGACGCCGGTAATCATGCTCACCGCCCGCGAACGCGTGGAAGACCGCATCCGTGGCCTGCGCGAAGGCGCCGACGATTACCTGGGCAAGCCTTTCTCCTTCCTGGAACTGGTGGCCCGCCTGCAAGCCCTGACCCGCCGCAGCGGCGGCCACGAACCGGTGCAGGTGACAGTTGCCGACCTGTGGATCGACCTGATCAGCCGCAAGGCCAGCCGCAACGGCGTGCGCCTGGATCTGACCGCCAAGGAATTCTCACTGCTCAGCGTATTGGCGCGGCGCCAGGGCGAGATCCTGTCCAAGACCGCGATTGCGGAAATGGTCTGGGACATCAATTTCGACAGCGACGCCAACGTGGTGGAAGTCGCGATCAAGCGCCTGCGCGCCAAACTCGACGGGCCGTTCGACACCAAGCTGCTGCACACCATCCGTGGCATGGGCTATGTGCTGGAGAGCCGAAGTGTCAGCTAACTCCATTGCCCTGCGCCTGAGCAGCATGTTCACCCTGGTGGCGCTGCTGATCTTCCTATTGATCGGCGGCGCGTTGTATCAGCAGGTGGACCGCAGCCTCGGCTTGTTGCCGGGCGCCGAGCTGGATGCGCGCTACAGCGTGCTGGAGTCCTCAGTGAACCGCTTCGGTACACCGGACCATTGGGTGAAGATTCAGGCCAAGCTCAAGTTGTTGGGTGAGGAAGACAAGCGCATCCGCTTCTGGGTCGTGAGCAGTGATCCGAACTATGAGTACGGCAACCCCGATGCGCAGATCCGTGCCTTCGCCGAAGGCCCCACGGGCAAGCGCGACCTGCGCCTGCCGGGGCGCGAATACCCGCTCAAGGTGCTGGTGAGCCAGTTCCCGGCCAAGGATCAGCGTCCGCCCTTGCGTTTCATGATCGCCATCGACACCGAGAATTTCCGTGCCACCCAGCACCACTTGCTGGTCGCGCTGGTCGCCCTCTCGTTGGTGGGCGTGGTGCTGGCGTCGTTGCTGGGCTTCTGGGTCGCGCGCATCGGCCTCAAACCCCTGGGCAAACTCTCGGATGAGGCACAGAAACTCGCCCCACCCAAGCTCTCCGGACGCCTGCAACTGTCACCGTTGCCGCCGGAGTTGAGCCAGTTCGTCAACTCGTTCAATTCCACCCTCGACCGCGTGGAGCAGGCTTACTCACGCCTTGAGTCGTTCAATGCCGACGTGGCCCACGAACTGCGCTCGCCACTGACCAACCTGATCGGCCAGACCCAGGTTGCGCTGACTCGCGGGCGCTCTGCCGAGCATTATTTCGAGGTGCTTCAATCCAACCTCGAAGAGCTGGAGCGCCTGCGCTCGATCATCAACGACATGCTGTTCCTGGCCAGCGCCGACCAAGGCAGCAAGGCCACCAAGCTGACCGAAAGCTCCCTGGCCGATGAAGTGGCAACCACCCTCGACTACCTGGACTTCATCCTCGAAGACGCCCAGGTCAAGGTGCAGGTACGCGGCGATGCCAGGGTGCAGATCGAAAAAGCCCACCTGCGCCGCGCACTGATCAATCTGCTGAGCAATGCGGTGCAACACACAGCACCCGATCAGGTGATCGTGGTGAGCATCGAGCGACAGGACCATCAGGTAGCAATCGGCGTGACCAACCCCGGTGACGCGATTGCCAGCGAACACTTGCCGCGCCTGTTCGAACGCTTCTATCGAGTGGATGCATCGCGCAGCAACAGTGGGGCCAATCACGGCCTGGGCCTGGCCATCGTCAAGGCGATTGCCCTGATGCACGGCGGCGATGTGTTCGTACGCAGCGACGGCGGTGGGAATACGTTTGGCATTACCCTGCCGGTCTAACGCCTGACTGTTGCGATTTGGGCAACAGTCATTATCTTGTTACACTCTGTATCGCACCGCTCGCCTGCGTTAATTTGACGCATCGATGAGCGCGACGGCAAAGGCAGTCTCCGCTTACCCGAATTTCCCTCGACTTTTTTCCAGGGCTCTACACTGGGAATCTGTCTTAAAGCCGCTGACTTCAGCGGCTTTTTTTTGCCGTAAAAAAGGCCAGGCACCCCCAACGACACTGGCCGTTTTCGATTGACCAAAGGAGCTCCACCGGTGAAGAACTCGCTGACGTTCACCCCGTTATTCCTCGCGATTGCAGCAACGATTGCCCCCCTTGCCCACGCGGCAGACTCCACCCCCGCCGACGGTTTCGTCGAAGGTGCCCACCTCAATATCAACACCCGCAACTACTACATGAACCGCGACCGTCGCGATATTCACACCGATGACAGCAAGGAATGGGGCCAGGGGTTTCTCGGCATCTTCGAGTCCGGCTACACCCAGGGCACGGTCGGTTTCGGCCTGGACGCCCACGCCATGCTCGGCCTCAAACTGGACGGCGGTGGCGGCACCGATGGCTCCAGCATCCTTCCGTACGGCAGCGGCAACGGCAAGGCGCCCGGCTCGTTCTCGACGGCCGGTGGCACCTTGAAAATGCGCGCATTCGATACCGAGCTGAAAGCCGGCGACCTGTTCCTCAATAACCCGGTGATTGCCGGCGGCGCGACCCGCATGTTGCCGCAGACTTTCCGTGGCGTGAGCCTGACCAACCACAGCCTCGACGGTTGGATGTTCGAAGGTGGCCAGGCCAGCTTCACCAAGCTCTATAACCAGAGCGGCCACCGTCGCATCGGCACCAGCTACGGCGCGCTGCCCGAGCACACGGACAGCCAGCACATGAACTGGGCCGGCGTGTCGTTCAGCGGTATCGACGGGCTGACCAGCAACCTCTACGCCGCCGAACTCAAGGACGTGTGGAATCAGTACTACTACGACCTGGACTACACCTATGTGGTGAACGAGATGATCAGTCTCAACCCCGGTCTGCATTACTACCACACCCAGGACACCGGGCAGTCGCTGCTGGGGGATATCGACAACAACACCTACAGCCTGCACTTCACCGTGGACGTCGGCCATCACAGCGTCACTGCCGCGTACCAGAGGGTCAACGGCAACACGCCGTTCGACTACATCGCCCAGGGCGACAGCGTGTACCTGGACAACTCACAGCAATACTCCGACTTCAACGGCCCCAACGAGCGTTCCTGGAAACTCAAGTACGCTTATAACTTCGGAGGACTGGGCCTGCCCGGCTTGACCTCGGCGGTGTCCTACATCAGCGGCAAGACCGACCTGACCAAGGTCGACCCGCAAAGCCGGGGCTATAGCGCCTGGTACAGCGCTGACGGCAAAGACGCCAAACACTGGGAACGGGATATCGACCTCAAGTACGTGGTACAGGGTGGCAAAGCCAAAGACCTGGCCGTGCGCCTGCAGTGGGCGACCAATCGCGGCAGCAACGGCTACTCGGCGGTGGATCGAGACGTGGATGAATACCGAGTGATCGTCGATTACCCGATCAACGTGTTCTGACACCCAGATCTTTCTTTTTTATCGGGTATTTAATTTTCATCGGGTAGATCTAAACTGCCAGTATTGTCCCGCTGAAGTCTGCCCGATGAGTCCTCCCCGCGTTCGAAGCTTACCGGCACGCCCAGAGCTATTTCTGATTCTGGGCAGTGGCCTTACTGTCGTCCTGATCGTGGTCATCGTCGCGGTGTTGCTGATCCGCGAACACGCGAGCACCCTGCAGGCCGCGACGCGCTCAACCACCAATATTGCGCAGTTGATCAATGCCGACGTGCTGCGTAACGTCGAACTCTACGACCTGGCCCTCAAAGGGTTGATTGCTGCCAGGCAACGTGAGGACCTGGCCCAGGTTTCCGCGAATATCCAGCATTTGGTGCAGTTTGACCTGTCCACCGCTGCGCCTTTCAAAGGTGAAGTGCTGTTGTTGGATGCCAATGGCACGGTGATCGCCGATTCTTCCACCCTGCAGCCCACCCCACGCAATTTTGCCAACCGCGATTACTTCCAGGTGCATACCAAGGACGCCCAGGCCGGCTTGTATATCAGCCGGCCGTTCAAGATTCATTGCGACTGCGACCAGGTCTGGCGCATGGCATTCAGCCGTCGAGTGTCGGGGCCCAACGGTGAGTTTGCTGGCGTTGCGGTCGCGACCATGCGCCTGGCGTATTTCGACCAGCTCTTCAACACTGTGACCATCGGCAACGGCAGCAGCGTCAACCTGCTTAATAACCAAGGTTTTTTATTGGCCCAGCAGCCGCTGCTCGAAAGCGACATGATCGACAAGGACCTGAGCGAGCGACCGAATTTCAAGCGAATACTGCGTGAAGGCAGTGGCACCTTCCAGGCGATCTCTGCCATCAGCGGCACGGAACGCCTGTACACCTTCACCAATGTGGGTGAGCTACCGCTGATCGTTGTGGTTGCACTGTCCAGCCAAGATGTATTCGCCCGCTGGCAACGCGCCGCGCTGTTGACCAGTGGCGCCACTGGCATCCTGTGTATCGGTTTGTTATGGCTGACCTGGATGCTGCGCCGCGAACTGCGACGCCGTTATCGCGCAGAGCGCGTGCTGTCAGAACTGGCAGCCGTCGACGCCCTGACCGGCTTGGCCAACCGTCGCATTCTGGACGAACGCCTGCGCCTTGAATGGGACCGCGCGCAACGCTCGCTCGAACCACTGACCGTGCTGATGATCGACGTCGACCACTTCAAAGCCTTTAACGACCGCCATGGCCATCACGGTGGAGACGCGGCATTGCGCACCGTGGCGCAAGTGATAGGCGCCAATATCCGCCGCCCGGCTGATCTCGCGGCGCGTTATGGCGGTGAGGAATTCGCGGTGGTGCTGCCCCACACGGACGCGAAGGGTGCCTGGGTCATCGCCGAGCATATCCGCAGCAGCATCGAGCATTTGCCAAGGGTGGCGGGGGATGCGCAACCGATTACGGCGAGCATCGGCATGAGCACCTGGGACAAGCGTAGCCGGCTGTCGCTGGAAGCGTTGTTACTGAGTGCGGATCAGGCGTTGTATGAAGCCAAGCACAGCGGCCGAAACCGCATTGTCGAGGCTCAAACCCCCTCACTCTAGGATCAACGTCGTAGCCGACACATAAAAAAAGGCCACCCGAAGGCGGCCTTTCAAAACGAAAGAAAGAGAGTTGTTACTTACACCGCCGCAACGGGACGCATGTAAGAGATCGGTGCGGTGCTGGCATCTTCGAAGGTCACAACTTCCCAAGCGTCTGTCT
>Ga0308171_1001868_pt1 | contig 25297 bp, 28 predicted proteins | sample PhyGR1_FD_202135 | JGI IMG/M metagenome (GOLD analysis project Ga0308171, IMG submission 202135) | Phyllosphere microbial communities from UC Gill Tract Community Farm, Albany, California, United States - DLSLSG.R1 | ecosystem: Host-associated > Plants > Phyllosphere > Unclassified | place: USA...
GTCCCGAACAAAACGTTCATCACCGGGCAATTGATCAACTGGTCGCTGACCGACACCATCACCCGCGTCACGCTGAAACTCGGCGTCGATTACGGTTCGGATCTGGACCTGGTCAAGGAACTGCTGCTCAAAGCGGCCCGGGAGAACCCGCGCGTGCTCAAAGAACCTGAGCCACACGTGTACTTCCTCAACTTCGGCGAAAGCACGCTCGACCACGAACTGCGCATGCATGTACGCGATCTCGGTGACCGCAACCCGGTGCTGGATGAGGTCAACCGCTTCATCAATCGCGAGTTCAAGAAGCAGCACATCAACATCTCGTTCCGGCAGATGGAGGTTTATCTGAAGAACCTCCACGGTCAGGAATACAAGATGGTGCCTGTGGAACCCGAGAACAAAACCATCGTGCCGATCGTCGACGGGCAGAAACCGTTGCCGGAACCGCCACCGAGCAAACTCGACTAACCGACATGGTCCCAGCAGAATGCTCGGACATTCTGCTGGAGCCGGCCCGTGAAAGCCCTCGACGAACTGACTTTCGACAATCGCTTCGCCCGCCTGGGCGACGCGTTCTCCGCGCACGTGCTGCCCGAACCGATCGACAATCCGCGTCTGGTGGTCGCCAGCCCGGCCGCTCTGGCCTTGCTTGATCTCGATGCGGCCAGCGCCGACACCGAAGAATTCGCGCAACTGTTTGGCGGCCACAAGCTGTGGGCCGATGCCGAGCCGCGGGCGATGGTGTATTCCGGGCATCAGTTCGGCGGTTATACCCCGCAACTGGGTGACGGGCGCGGTCTGCTGCTGGGTGAGGTGTACAACAACGCTGGCGAGCATTGGGACTTGCACCTCAAAGGCGCCGGGCAGACGCCGTTTTCACGCATGGGCGATGGTCGCGCGGTGCTGCGCTCATCGATTCGCGAGTTTCTCGCCTCCGAGGCGCTGTTTGCGCTGAACATTCCATCTTCGCGGGCCGCCTGCGTGATTGGCTCCGACACGCCGGTCTGGCGGGAAAAGCAGGAACGCGCGGCGATGGTGCTGCGTCTGGCGCCGAGCCATATCCGCTTCGGCCACTTCGAATATTTCTACTACACCAAGCGCCCCGAGCAGCAGAAACAGCTTGGCGAGCATGTGCTGGCGATGCACTTTCCCGAGTGTCTGGAACAACCGGAACCGTATCTGGCGATGTTTCGCGAGATCGTCGAGCGCAACGCCGAGCTGATCGCCAAGTGGCAGGCCTACGGCTTCTGTCACGGCGTGATGAACACCGACAACATGTCGATCCTCGGCATCACCTTCGACTTCGGCCCGTTCGCCTTCCTCGATGACTTCGACGCGCATTTCATCTGCAATCACTCCGATGATCAGGGTCGCTACTCGTTCAGCAATCAGGTGCCGGTGGGCCAGTGGAACCTCAGCGCGCTCGCCCAGGCGCTGACGCCGTTCATCAGCGTCGAGGCCCTGCGCGAAACCCTCGGCTTGTACCTGCCGCTGTTCCAGGCGCACTACCTCGACCTGATGCGCCGCCGCTTCGGCTTCACCACCGCCGAGGACGACGATCAGCAACTGCTGGAAAACCTGCTGCAACTGATGCAGAACAGCGGCGTCGACTACACGCTGTTTTTCCGCCGCCTCGGTGAAGAGTCAGCCGAACAGGCCATCGCCCGCCTGCGCGACGATTTTGTCGATATCAAAGGTTTCGATGCCTGGGGCGAGCGCTACGTCGCCCGGGTTACCCGCGACGGCAATGCCGATCAGGCACAACGCCGCGCACGGATGCATGCAGTCAATCCGCTGTACATCTTGCGCAATTACCTTGCGCAAAAAGCCATCGATGCGGCCGAGCAAGGCGACTATTCCGAGGTGCGCCGATTGCATGCGGTGCTGAGCAAACCGTTTGAGGAGCAGCCGGGGATGGAGGGTTACGCCGAGCGGCCACCGGAGTGGGGAAAGCATTTGGAGATCAGTTGTTCTTCGTAGGCGCTTCAGCTTAGCGGGTCGATTGCACTGATTACACGGTCGACGATGTCAGACATTGTCACGTCATCCAGTCGCTCGATGAATTTGGCCGTGCCGTCTCGTACCCGTTGTTCTATGTCAAAACTGCGAACCTGATTACACACCGCTACACCATTGGTTTCGTGGCCAGTAATGGCGACCGCCAAACCCATATACCGGCTGAAATTCCCACCGCTAGTAACAGGCACCGTCATGCTCACGCCCAATGCGTTGATCTCTCTGGGCGTGATCACCACAAAGCGATGTCTGTTCATCATCTCCCGCCCCGCCACTGGGTTTGGATCAATCCAGTAAACGTCACCCCGCTGAGGGGGCTGTCGGCGCACCATCAACCCAGCTCCCGGCCGACAGAATCACCTTCAAGGGTCTCGCTAGTCTGGGCGTTAAGTTTCTGCAATTCTTCTGCGCCTTCGAGTAGCTCTGACAAACTATAACGCTTACGCGTAGCGGCTACGGCTGGACGAGCAATCAGTTCGCCATCGACCACATTCAGCTCTAGCTGTGCGCCAACCTCCAGATGCAACAACTTTAAAAGCGTGGGCGGAATCGTAATGACGGCAGCGCCACCTTGGCGGCGTATCTTGGAAGTTACGGACATTATGTCGCTCCGATTTGATGCATAGGAATCATCGATTCCTGGATTAGTGCAACAAAAGTAGCACGCGGATAAAGACAAAGCGATCTCCTCACGACAAGCGTAAAACGCCGAATTGGTCTTCAGACTAGCCATCGATCCCGGAACTGTTTTGAGAAAAATGTGAGCAGTTGCGACATTGATAAGTTGGCAGATCGACTCCAAATCAGTTCTATAGACTGCCTATCAGAGAACCAATCATGACCACCCCACTCCTCATCCCCTGCCCCTCCTGCAATGGCGTCAACCGCATTCCAGCCGAGCGTCTCGCCGATCAACCCAAGTGCGGACGCTGCAAATCTGCGGTACTGCTGAGCAAGCCTTTCGAACTCAATCAAGGCGATTACGCCAGTCAGATCAAGGGCGATCTGCCGTTACTGGTGGATGTCTGGGCGGACTGGTGCGGGCCGTGCAAGTCGTTTGCGCCGGTGTTCGAACAGGCTGCGGCGCAGTTGGCGGGCAAGTGTCGGCTGGCCAAGCTCGACAGCGAGGCGAACCAGCAGTTGTCGGCGCAGTTGGGGATTCGCTCGATTCCGAGTCTGATTCTGTTTAAAAACGGCAGGGAAGTGGCGCGGCAGAGCGGTGCGTTGCCATTGCCGCAGTTGATGGCGTGGCTGCGTAGCCAAGGCATCTGATCCAGCACAGATCCCCCTGTGGGAGCGAGCCTGCTCGCGAAGGCGGTCGATCATTCAGCGCCGATGTTGAATGTGCCGGCCTCTTCGCGAGCAGGCTCGCTCCCACAGGATTTGCGTGTGAGTCGGAAAATCAGTGGCCTTCCAGCAAATTGTGCAATTCGACGAATTGCTGCGTGAGCTTGTGCCGTGGATCGAGGTGGATCAGCGGCATGCTGGCCTGGTGCGACTCGCGCATGCGCACCGAACTGCTCAGATACACCGGTAATACCGGCAAGCCTTCGGCGATCAACTCATCGAGCATCTGCTGTGGCAGGCTGGCCCGCGCCTGAAACTGATTGACCACAATGCCTTCGACTTCCAACCCTTCGTTGTGGTCATCCTTCAACTCTTCGATCTCGGCGATCAGTCCATACAGGGCCTGACGTGAAAAGCTGTCGCAGTCAAAGGGGATCAACACTCGATCCGCGGCAATCAGCGCCGATACCGCGTAGAAATTCAGTGCAGGCGGGGTGTCGAGATAGATCCGGTCGTAATCCTCGGACAATTCGTCCAGCAACTTGCGCAGCTTGTTGATCTTGTGTTTCGCCTCGAGCTTGGGCTGCAGGTCGGCCAGCTCGGCGGTGGCGGTAATGATGTGCAGGTTGTCGAACGGCGTTTCGTAGATGTCCGCCTGATTCTTTTTCGAGAACGGCCCGGAGGACAGGGTCTGTTTGAAGAAGTCAGCGATACCCATCGGGATATCGTCGCCGGTGAGCCCGGTCAGATACTGAGTGGAATTGGCCTGGGCATCGAGGTCGACCAACAACGTGCGATAACCCTCGCTGGCGCTGACCGCCGCCAGATTGCAGGCGATGCTGGATTTGCCCACGCCACCTTTCTGATTGAACACCACGCGCCGCATGACCAAACCTCCGTGTATCAAAGAATGACCGAGTGTAGTTGGCGGTGACCGCGCTTCGCTACCTTCACGGACATGGACTACGTCGTCAGGTGTAAAAATCGACGCCCAGGCATGGAAAAAACCGCCAGCCATTACGGAGACACCTGACAGACACGCCGCGTCAAATCTGGATAATGGCCAAGTGATAGCCATACAGCGAACCGCTCGGTACATTTTGTTGGGCAAAATGTAACCAACATTTGCTACACACCCGTCGCACCGGGATAATGCGCGCCACCCGGCGCCCTGCGCCAAGCCAAGCCTGCTGCGGCGCTGGCGACTCAACGCGTCAACGAAAGCCCGCAGGGGCGGGATGAATGTCCGTGATCAACTTCAACATCGCCCAATGGCGCGCGTGGGCCCCGGGGCTCGACAGCGTGGACGCCTGGCAGGCCTGGAGCCGACAACCGGTCGTGCTGCAGAGCAGTGATGCCGCGCCCGATGTGTCGTTTCTGCCGGCCATGCAGCGCCGCCGCCTCAGCCGCCTGGCGCGGATGGCCTTCAGCGTTGGCTGGCCGCTGGCCGACGGGCGGGACAATCTGCCGCTGGTGTTCGTCTCGCGGCACGGCGAAACCCCCCGCACGTTTGAAATCCTCCGCGATCTGGCCACCGAGCAGCCCTTGTCGCCGACCCAATTCAGCCTGTCGGTGCATAACGCGATCATCGGTTTGTGGTCGATCATGCGCGGTGAAACCAGCGAAATGACCGCCCTCGCGGCGGCTGGCGATGGTCTGGAACATGGCATGCTCGAAGCGGCGGCATTGCTTGATGAAGGCGCCCCGGCGGTGCTGCTGGTGATCACCGAAGAGCAGCCGCCCGAGGCGTATTCGCAGTGGGTCGATGATGTGCCGTTCCCTTATGCGCTGGGCTTGTTGCTCACGCCCGGTACCGACTGGCGGCTGACCCTGAACAGCAGCACCGAAACCCGGTCAAAGGCGCACTGGCCGCACGCGCTCAACCTGCTGCGAACCCTGCTCGGCCAGCAACCTGACTGCCAACATGCGTGGAAAAATCGTGTATGGACCTGGCATCGCAACCCGTGACCGCCAAACACCGCGACGCCTACTACTGGCGCCTGCTGGCCACTGCTGCGAGCTTCGCCTTGTTCGGGCTCGGCGGGCTGTGTCTGCGCCTGCTGGTATTTCCGCTGCTCGGCTGCCTGCCCGGTGACGCGCTGGTCCATCGCCTGCGCGCGCGGCGTACGGTCAGTCGCTTGTTCTGGTTTTTCGTGCGTTTCATGGCCCGCACCGGCGTGCTCACTTACGACATTGAGGGTGCCGAGCGCCTCGGTCGCCCGGGGCAGATGATCATCGCCAACCACCCGTCGCTGATCGATGTGGTGTTTCTCATCGGTCTGGTGCGCCACGCCAATTGCGTGGTGAAAAAAACCCTCTGGGAAAACCCGTTCACCCGTGGCCCGCTGCGCCGCACCGAGTACATCAGCAACGACGGCAGCATGGACATGCTCGACGCCGCCGCGCAGTCATTGCAGGACGGCCAGACCCTGATCATTTTCCCCGAAGGCACCCGCACCCAGCCGGGGCAGGCGCCGGCCTTTCATCGGGGGGCGGCGGCAATTGCCCTGCGCGGTGCGAAAATCGTTACCCCGGTGATCATCAAGGTCAGCCCGACCACCCTGACCAAAGCCGAGCCGTGGTATCGCATCCCCCATCGCCGCGTGCACTTCAGTTTTCGCGTGGGGGCCGATATAGACCCACAGACCTTCGCCGCGCAAGGCCCCGCACCGCAGGCCTCGCGCAAGCTCAACGATTATTTGCATGACTATTTCATTAAGGAGCTCGCCGCAGATGAGCGAACTGAACACCGCTAGCCTGGTGCGTGACATCAAACTGCTGATCATCGATGCCTTGGGCCTGGAAGACATCAGCACCGAGGACATCGGCGACGAGCAGACATTGTTTGGCGAAGGCCTCGGCCTGGACTCTGTGGACGCGCTGGAACTGGGCCTGGCGATCCAGAAAAAATACGGCATCAAGATCGACGCCGATGCCAAGGACACCCGCAACCATTTCACCAACGTGGCCAGCCTTGCGGCGTTCGTCACGGCAAAAAAGACAGCTTGAGACCGGACCATGCAAACTCGTGACGATATTTTCAACACCCTGCGCGATGCCTTGGTCGAGCTGTTCGAACTGGATCCCGCTTGTGTAAGCATGGAAGCCAATCTGTATCAGGATCTGGAAATCGACAGCATCGATGCGGTCGACCTGATCGATCACATCAAACGCCAGACCGGCAAGAAAATCGCCGCCGAAGAATTCAAATCGGTGCGCACCGTCGGTGACGTGGTCGAGGCGGTGTTCCGTCTGGTTCAACCGGCCGCATGAGCCGACTGATCGGCCTGGGCCTGCTGCTGGCCGGTCTGCTGTACCCCTTTGCGGTGTATTTCGGCATGGAGCATTTCGCCCCGTGGCAATTTGCACTGCTGCTGGGCAGCCTGTGGCTGGCGCGGGTCCTTACCGGCGAGCGCAAGCCTGGCAGCCTGTGGATGGCGTGCGTGGCGATCGGGTTCTGCCTGCTGCTCGCGGTGTTCGACAGCCCGCAGCTGCTGCGCTGGTACCCGGTGCTGATCAGCGCGTTCATGCTGGTGCTGTTCGGCGCAAGCCTGAAATACGGCCCGCCAATGGTCGAGCGCCTGGCGCGCTTGCGTGAGCCGGAGCTGCCGGAGGTTGCCATTCGCTACACGCGCAAGGTCACGCTGGCCTGGAGCGTGTTTTTCTTCTGCAACGGTTTGTGCGCCGCCCTCCTCACCCTGTGGGCGCCGCTGGATTGGTGGATGTTGTACACCGGCCTGATCTCCTATGGATTGATCGGCCTGATGTTTGCCATTGAATGGCTGATACGACAACGGGTAAGAGGCCGTACATGAATTGGATAAAACTTGAGCAGCTGTTGCTCAAGGCACTGCCGGCACGGGCGATCTGCCAGGCGCCGGCACTCGATCACACGCAACTGCGAGCGCAGGCCCTGAGCGTCGCCGCGGGTCTGCAAAGCCAAGGCGTGAAAAGGCTGGCCGTGCATCTGGAAGATGCCGCCGACCTCGCCATCGCCCTGCTCGGCGCGTGGCGTGCCGGCGTCAGCGTGTTGCTGCCGGCGGATCTGCAAGCGCAGACGCGTCAGCGCTGGTCGCAGGAAGTCGATCTATGGCTGACCGATCAATCAGGCGATGCACAGCTGGACGACTTCACTCAGCCCGGCCTGCCCGGAGCACAACTGGATCTCGATCAATGCCGCCTGAGCCTGTGCACTTCCGGCTCCAGCGGCGAGCCCAAGCGCATCGACAAGACCCTGCGCCAATTGGCCAACGAGGTCGAAGCGCTGGAACAGTTGTGGGGCGCAGACCTCGGTGAAGCCTGCATCATCGGCAGTGTCGCCACGCAACACATCTATGGCCTGCTGTTTCGCGTGTTGTGGCCATTGTGCGCCGGGCGCCCGTTCGTGCGCCGGCAACTGGCGTTCTCCGAAGACTTGCAGCGCGCCAGCCGCGAATACCCGGCCTTCGCCTGGGTCGCCAGCCCGGCGCTGCTCAAGCGCATGGGCGACAACCTCGACTGGCCGGCCCTGAGCGCGGTGCGCCGGGTGTTTTCCTCCGGGGGCGCGTTGCCGTCGGAAGCGGCGCAAAGTCTGCAACAGCGCTTGCAGCAATGGCCGACGGAAATCCTCGGCAGCTCAGAAACTGGCGGCATCGCCTGGCGTCAGGGCGATTCGTTGTGGCGGCCGTTTGCTGGCGTCGAACTGAGCCAGGACAGCGACGGTGCCCTGTTGATCGCCTCGCCTTACCTGCCTGCCGGTCACGTCGAACACAGCGCCGACGCCGCACGCATTGCCACCGATGGTCGCTTCGAACTGCTGGGGCGACTGGACCGCATCGTCAAACTGGAAGAAAAACGCATCTCGCTGCCGATGCTCGAGCAGGCATTGGTAGCCCATGACTGGGTCGCCGAGGCGCGGCTCGGTGTGGTCCAGGAAAACCGCGCCTCGCTCGGCGCGCTGCTGGTGCTCAGCGAATCGGGTCTGTTCGCCCTGCGCGAGCACGGCCGCCGTGGCCTGACCGAGACCCTGCGCAAACATTTGAGCCAGCATTGCGAAGCCCTCGCCCTGCCCCGACGCTGGCGCCTGCTGCGGCAGATGCCGTTGAACAGCCAGGGCAAACTGGCGCAAGCCGACGTCGGAGCATTGCTGCTGGCCGCGCGACCCAAAGCCCCCGAAGTGCTGGAGCAAAGCGAAAGCGACGGCGAGTGGAGCCTGCAACTCAGCGTGCCGCCGGATCTGGCCTACTTCAGCGGGCATTTTCCCAAGGCACCGGTGTTGCCCGGTGTGGTGCAGGTGGAATGGGCGCTGAATCTGGGTCGGCAGTTGCTGAAGCTGGATGGCGGGTTCGCGGGAATGGAGGTGCTGAAGTTTCAGCAACTGGTGCGCCCGGGTGATGAAATCCAGCTGCATCTGCGTTTCGATGCCGAGCGCGGCAAGTTGTATTTCGCTTATCGCAACGACACGGCGACCTGTTCCAGCGGACGCATTCTCATGGGGCCTGCCCATGCATAACCACTGCGCCGTAATCCCGGTGTACAACCACGAAACCGCGATCACCACCGTGGTCGATGCCCTGCTCGCACAAGGTCTGCCGTGCATTCTGGTGGACGATGCCAGCGAGCCGTCCTGCGCGCGGGTGCTCGACGCCCTGGCCGCGCGCGACAGGGTTTTCCTGGTGCGCCTGACGGCCAATCAGGGCAAGGGCGGCGCGGTGATGACCGGTCTGCGTGAAGCCTCGCGTCTGGGTTACAGCCATGCCTTGCAGGTCGATGCCGACGGCCAGCACGATTTGCACGACGTCGCGCGCTTCGTCGGCGAATCCCGCGCCCATCCCGAGGCGATGATCTGTGGCTATCCGCTGTTCGACGAGAGCGTGCCGAAAGGGCGTTTGTACGCACGCTACCTGACCCACGTGATGGTCTGGATCAACACCCTGTCGTTGCAGATTCGCGATTCGATGTGCGGCTTCCGTGTTTATCCGCTGGCGCCGACTCTGGCCGTGATCGACTCGGCGAAGGTCGGCAAGCGCATGGATTTCGACTCGGACATTCTTGTGCGGCTGGCCTGGCGCAATCAGCCGATGCGCTGGCTGCAGACCAGCGTGCATTACCCGCTGGACGGCGTGTCGCACTTCCGCCTGTTCCACGACAACGCGCTGATTTCCAGCATGCACACGCGGCTGTTCTTCGGCATGTTGCTGCGTTGGCCGGTGATCCTCTGGCGGCGGTGGAAACCATGAGCGAAGAAGTCGACAAGAAGCACTGGGCCGACCGCGAAGAGCGCGGAAGTTTCCTGCTGATGAAATTCACCGCGTTCGCCGCCAAAGTCCTCGGCCGGCGCCTGCTCAGCCCGTTGCTGTACGGCATCGTCCTGTATTTTTTCCTCTTCGGCCGCGTCGCCCGGCGCAGTGCCTGGCAGTACCAGCAGCGGCTGGCTGAGTGGAGCCGGCGCGACGACCTGCGCCCGAGCCACTGGCGGGTGTTTGGCCAGTTCATGACCTTTGCCGATTCGCTGCTCGACAAGCTCGACGTGTGGAACGGCAAGCTGAGCATCGAGCAGATCGAAATCATCGACCCGGCGCTGCTGCGCAAGCAGTTGCGCGGCAGTCGCGGGCAACTGCTGGTCGGCGCGCATCTGGGCAATCTCGAAGTGTGCCGGGCGCTGGCGGAGATCGGCGAAAAGGTCACCATGAACGTGCTGGTGCACACCAAGCACGCCGAACAGTTCAACCGCCTGCTCGGCGAGGCCGGGGCGACCAATCTGTGCCTGATTCAGGTCAGCGAACTCGACCCGGTGATCATGCTGCAACTGCATGAACGGCTGGAACGCGGCGAGTGGCTGGCGATTGCCGGTGACCGCGTGCCACTGCACGGCGGGCGCAGCGTGACGGTGGATTTTCTCGGCCACCCGGCGCCATTTCCGCAAGGCCCGTGGTTGCTGGCCGGCCTGCTCAAGTGCCCGGTCAATCTGCTGATGTGCCTCAAGCAACCCGACGGCCACTATCGCCTGAATCTCGAACCGTTCGCCGACGCGGTGGTGTGGACACGCCGCGAACGCGAGCAGGTCATTCATCAGTGGGCCACCCGCTACGCGCAGCGCCTGAGTCACTATTGCCTCGAAGCCCCGCAGCAATGGTTCAACTTTTACCCTTTCTGGAAGACCGATGACGACGCCAACCCATGAGCCGGTAACCTTCGGCGAACGCCCTTTGCGCATCGAAGACGTGCTGGCCCTGGCCAACCGTCAGGCGCCCGTGCAGTTGCAGGCTGACGCCGACTATCGCGAGCGCATCGCCAAGGGCGCGCGGTTTCTCGATTCGCTGCTGGACAAGGAAGGTGTGATCTACGGCGTCACCACCGGTTACGGCGATTCCTGCGTGGTCGCGGTGCCGCTGCATCACGTCGAGGCGCTGCCGCGTCATCTCTACACCTTTCATGGTTGCGGCCTGGGCAAACTGCTCGACGCGCAGGCGACCCGCGCGGTGCTGGCGGCGCGCTTGCAGTCGTTGTGCCACGGCGTTTCCGGGGTGCGCGTCGAACTGCTCGAGCGTCTGCACGCGTTTCTCGAATACGACATCCTGCCGCTGATTCCCGAAGAGGGTTCGGTGGGTGCCAGCGGCGATCTGACGCCGTTGTCCTATGTCGCCGCAACCCTGTCCGGCGAGCGCGAAGTGCTGTTCCGTGGCGAACGTCGTCAGGCTGCCGACGTGCATCGCGAGCTCGGCTGGACGCCGCTGGTGCTGCGCCCGAAAGAGGCGCTGGCGCTAATGAACGGCACAGCGGTGATGACCGGCCTCGCCTGTCTCGCTTTCGCCCGCGCCGATTACCTGCTGCAACTGGCCACGCGCATCACCGCGCTCAATGTCGTCGCGCTGCAAGGCAACCCGGAGCACTTCGACGAACGCCTGTTCGCCGCCAAACCGCACCCGGGGCAGATGCAGGTCGCCGCGTGGCTGCGCAAGGATCTGGCGATCGACGCGCCGACCGCGCCACTGCATCGTCTGCAGGATCGTTATTCGCTGCGTTGCGCGCCGCATGTGCTCGGCGTGCTGGCCGACAGCCTGAACTGGCTGCGCGGCTTCATCGAAACCGAGCTGAACAGCGCCAACGACAACCCGATCATCGATGCCGAAGCCGAGCGCGTTCTGCATGGCGGGCACTTCTACGGCGGGCACATTGCCTTTGCCATGGACAGCCTGAAAAACCTCGTGGCCAACGTCGCCGATCTGCTCGATCGGCAATTGGCGTTGCTGGTCGACGAGCGCTACAACCACGGCTTGCCGAGCAACCTCTCCGGCGCCCCCGCCGATCGGGCCATGATCAATCACGGCTTCAAAGCCGTGCAGATCGGCACCAGCGCCTGGACCGCCGAAGCACTGAAAAACACCATGCCGGCCAGCGTGTTCTCGCGCTCCACCGAGTGCCACAACCAGGACAAGGTGAGCATGGGCACCATCGCCGCCCGTGATGCGATTCGCGTGCTGGAGCTGACCGAACAGGTCGCCGCCGCCACGCTGCTCGCCGCCAATCAGGGCGTGTGGCTGCGCGCTCAAGCCGCCGATGCGCGCCCGCTGCCGCCGGCACTGGCAGCGATGCACGAAGAGCTGGGCAAGGACTTCCCGCCGGTCATCGAAGACCGCGCCCTGGAAGGCGAACTGCGCCTGTGCCTGCAACGCATCGCCGCGCAACACTGGAGGCTGCATGCGTAGTGCCGGAGTGCTTCACGCCGATACCGAGATTCTCGTACCGTTTTTCGACGTCGACACCATGCACGTGGTCTGGCACGGCCATTACGTCAAATACCTCGAAGTGGCGCGCTGCGCGTTGCTGGACAAGATCGGCCACAACTACACGCACATGGTCGAGTCGGGTTACGCCTGGCCGATCATCGACCTGCAACTGCGCTACGTGCGCAGCGCGGTGTTCGGTCAACGGCTGAACGTGTGCGCCAGCCTGGTCGAGTGGGAAAACCGTCTGAAGATCAATTATCTGATCAGCGACCTGCAGACCGGCGAACGCCTGACCCGCGCAAGCTCCGTGCAGGTCGCTGTCGAGGTCAGCAGCCGCGAGATGCAACTGGCTTCACCCAAAGTCTTCACCGATGCCGTGGAAAGGATGCTGCGATGAATGTGTTTTTCAGAAGCCTTGGCGCATTGACGCTGCTGGCCGTGTCGTCATGGGCCAATGCCTTCGACCTGCAACAACTCAGTGAACAACTGGCGAAACCGGACGTTATCCACGGCCAGTTCACTCAGGAAAAACACCTGCGCGCCCTGCCGCAGCCGCTGATCAGCAAGGGCAGCTTCGTCCTCGCGAAAAATCATGGCCTGCTGTGGCTGTTGAAAACCCCGCTGCAACAGGATTACCGCATCACCGCCAATGGCATCGCCCGCCGTGACACCAATGGCTGGCAACTGCTGCCGAACAAGAGCGCCGGTGCCGAGCAGAACCGTTTGTTTCTCGCCGTGCTGCAAGGTGACAGCAGCGGTTTGCAGCGCGATTTCGAACTGGCCCTGAGCGGCACGGCGCAGCAGTGGCAACTGACTCTGACGCCGCGCTCGATGCTGCTCAAGCAAGTGTTCCAGCAGATCAATATCGACGGCGGTACTCTGGTGCAAACCATCGAACTGCTGGAAACCCAAGGCGACAGCACCCTGCTGCGCATGCAGGACAGCACGGCCGAGCAACCCTTGAGCGAAGCGGAGCAACATGACTTTGCCGAGTGAACGCAAGCTGCCCTGGCTGTTTCTGAGCCTGCTGCTGGCCGTCGTCGCGCTGGCTGCCTGGCAGTGGCGCGACGGTGCGCCGCTGTCGGCCAATCTCATGGAGCTGGTACCCGGGACCAATCCAGACGCGCTGGAGTTGCGCGCCGAACAGCGCATGCAAGAACCGCTCAATCGCGAAATGCTGGTGCTGGTCGGCCACGCCGATCGCCAGCAAGCGCTGACCATGGCCCAGCAACTGGGCGAACAATGGCAGGCCAGCGGTCTGTTCGAAACCGTGCAATGGAACCTGCAAGCCGACTTGCCGGCGCTGCGCAAGCAATTGCTGCAAGGACGCCTTGCGATGCTCTCGGCGGATGATCGGCAGCTACTCAGCGAGCACCCCGACGCGTTCATCCAGCAGCGAGTACAGGCGCTGTTCGATCCGTTCAGCGGCTTTACCCTAGTGCCGAGCCAGGACGACTGGCTGGGCCTGACCGGGCGCATCCAGAACAGCCAGCCGAAACACGGCGCGGTGCAACTGGACATCGGCAGCGGCGCACTGGTCGCCGATGCCGACGGCAAGAGCTGGGTGATGCTGCGTGCGCGCACCACCGGCAATGCCTTCGACATGAACCTGCCGCTACAAGTGGCAGAGCTGCTCCAGCACAGCCGCGAACAGGCGGCGCAAAGCGGCGTGCAGTTGCTCGCCGCCAGTGGCCTGCTCTACGCCGCCAACGGCCAGCAACAAGCCACCCGCGAAATGACCTGGGTCGGCGGTGGTGCGACGGTCGGCATTCTGCTGTTGCTGCTGTTGGCGTTTCGCCGCTGGGGCGTGCTGCTGGCATTTGTTCCGGTGCTGGTCGGCATGCTGTTCGGCGCGGTGGCCTGCGTGGCGCTGTTCGGCCACATGCATGTGATGACGCTGGTGCTCGGTTCGAGTCTGATCGGCGTCGCCGTCGATTACCCGCTGCACTATCTGTCCAAGAGCTGGAGCCTCAAGCCGTGGCGCAGTTGGCCGGCCCTGCGCCTGACGTTGCCGGGGCTGACCCTGAGCCTGATCACCAGCGTTATCGGTTATCTGGCCTTGGCCTGGACTCCGTTCCCGGCATTGACGCAGATCGCGGTGTTCTCTGCGGCCGGTTTGCTCGGCGCCTATCTGTCGGCGGTCTGCCTGCTGCCCGCGCTGCTGAAAAATGTCCAACTGCGCCCGGCGCAATGGCCGCTGCGCCTGGCCGAACGCCTGATTCATCTGCGTGAGGCGCTGCTCGGTTGCATGCGCACGCCCGCGCTGCTGGCGCTGCTGATCGCCTTCTGCGCCGGCGGCCTGATGCAGTTGCAGAGCAAGAACGATATTCGCCAATGGGTCGGCGCGCCGCAGCATCTGACCGACGAAGCGCAGACCATCGCGCGCATCACCGGGTATCAACCGACCAGCCAGTTCTTCCTGATCCGCGCGGCCAATCAGGAGCAATTGCTCGAGCGCCAGGCAGCGCTGAGCGAACGGCTGCAGCAACTGGTCAACCTCGACAAACTGCAAGGCTATCTGGCCCTTGATCAACTGGTCAGTGCGCCGAGCCAGCAACAGCAAGTGCGCGAATCACTGAACAAGCTGCCGTCGTTCTGGCAACCGCTGCTCGATCTCGGCGTGCCGGTGGCTGCGTTGCAAAATGAATTGCAGCAGTTGCAGACCCTGCCCGCCGAAGACATCGACGCCGCGCTGGCCGGCCCGCTCGGCGAGCCGTATCGCACGCTATGGCTTGGCCCGACTGAAGACGGCGTTGCGGCAATCACCAGCCTGCAGGGCTTGAACAATCCGTCGTTGTTGCGCGTGCAGGCGCTCGATCTGCCGGGGGTGGTGCTGGTCGATCGCCTCGGTGATCTGAACAAGGTGTTCGCCGCCACGCAGATCAGCGCCGCCGAACTGAAACTGGCCTCCTGCGTGTTGATCGTGCTGGTGCTGATCCTGCCGTTCGGCCTGACCGGCGCCCTGCGTATCGTCGCCCTGCCGCTGCTGGCGGCGCTGTGCAGTCTGGCCAGCCTTGGCTGGCTCGGTCAGCCGCTGACCCTGTTCAGCCTGTTCGGCCTGTTGCTGGTGACGGCGATCAGTGTCGATTACGCAATCCTCATGCGCGAACAGGTGGGCGGCGCAGCGGTAAGTCTGCTCGGCACCTTGCTCGCCGCCGTCACCACGTGGCTATCGTTCGGCCTGCTGGCGGTCTCCAGTACGCCGGCGGTGAGCAATTTCGGCCTGTCGGTGAGCCTCGGGCTGGCGTTCAGCTTCATGCTCGCGCCGTGGGCCGGGCGCCATGATCCGGTTGCGGAGACAAGCGCATGATGGTCTTCGGCTTCTGGTTGCTGGCCTTGGCGCTGTTTGCCCTGGCGACTCGTGTCGGCCGTCACTTCGGCCTGATTCCGATCGTCAGTCAATTGCTGCTGGCGAGCTTCGGTTTGCCGTTGCTGATGTATTTCTGGATCGAGCCGGGCTGGCAGCTCAGCGGCGCACAACTGATCGCCCCTGACTGGCTGAAAGATCTCTACAGCCTGAGCTTCGCCTTGCTGCTCGGGCACATCCTCAGCGATGTCATCGATCTGCGTCTGGATCGCCAGAGCGTCAAAATCGCTATACCGAGTTTTGCCGTGCCGTTCGCTTGCGGGCTGGCGGTCGCGTACTGGTTGCTGCCGGCGCAGCCGTGGCTCAGCGCATTGGCCATCGGACTGGTCTTCGCCATTACCGCGATCCCGGTGTTGTACCTGTATCTGCGTCATATCGATTACCCGCCCGCTGCCACGCGGCGGCTGGTGCAGACCGCGATCCTGATCGATCTGACCTGCTGGACGCTGTTCGGCCTAGCCCAAGGCAGCCTGCACCTGAGCAGCCTGTTGCTGCCTGTGGCCATGGCCGGCGTGCCGCTGCTTTTGCACCTTCTGCGCGCGCGTCGCCCGCTGACCTACAGCCTCGGCTTCTTCGCGTTGCTGGTCATGGCCGAGCATTACAAACTCAACGCGCTGATTTTCGGCATCGGCTACCTGCTGTGCATGGCGCTGTTGAAAGTGCCGCTGGTGCTGCCGTTGCCGGCGCGCTGGATGAGCCGTTTGCAGACATGGATCGCGATCCCGCTGATCCTCACGTTCGGCATCGTTCAGATCGACGTGCATAGCGCCCTCGCCAGCCTCGACGCCGGGCAGTGGGCGGCGCTACTGCTGTTGCCGATTGTCAGTAAACTGCTCGGCAACTGGCTCGGCCTCGGTTGGGCTGGCGCCTCGTTCGCGGGTGCCAGCCGCTGGCGCGAAAGCGTACTGCTGAACATTCGCGGCCTGAGCGAAATCGTCTTTCTCAATCTGTTGCTGCAACAACAGCTCATCACCCCGGCGCTGTATTTCGCGCTGATGCTGATGGGCCTGATCGCGACGCTACTGCCGGCCCTTATCGGCCTGCATCGCGCGCCCCTGAATCTGAACAGTCCCTTGCCCCGGAGCTCACGTGCCAATCGTTGAAATGGAATCCCGTCAGGTCGTGATCATCGGTGCCGGCCCGTCCGGTGCTATCGCCGCAGCCCTGCTCAAACGCAAGGGCCACGATGTGCTGGTGCTCGAGCGCCAGCACTTCCCACGCTTCTCCATTGGCGAAAGCCTGCTCAGCCACTGCCTGGATTTCGTCGAAGAAGCCGGCATGCTCGACGCCGTCAACGCCGCCGGTTTCCAGCGCAAGACCGGCGCGGCGTTTGCCTGGGGCGAGCGCTATAGCGCCTTCGATTTTGGCGACACCTTCACCGCCGGCAAGCCGACCACGTTCCAGGTGCAGCGCGCCGATTTCGACAAGTTGCTGGCCGATCAAGCGGCATTGCAAGGTGCGGAAATCCGTTATGGCGATGCGATTGTCAGCGTCGATTTCGATCAGGCGAAACCATTCCTTGATGTGCGTCGCGAAGACGGCAGCGAGTACCGCGTCGAAGCCGATTTCGTCCTGGACGCCAGCGGCTACGGCCGCGTGCTGTCGCGTCTGCTCGACCTCGAAGCGCCTTCGAATTTCCCGGTGCGTCAGGCCGTGTTCACCCATGTCGAAGATCACATCGACAATCCGGCGTTCGACCGCGAAAAGATCCTCGTCACCACCCATCCCGAGCATCGCGATGTGTGGTTCTGGACCATCCCGTTCAGCAACGGCCGCTGCTCGGTGGGCGTGGTCGCGGCTGAGGAACATTTCCAGGGCCGCGACAGCGACCTCGATGCCTGCCTGCGCAGCTTCATCGCCGAGACGCCAAGCCTCGCCGGGGTTCTGAACAACGCGGTCTGGGACACCCCGGCGCGCACCCTCGGCGGCTACGCGGCCAACGTGAAGACCCTGCACGGCCCGGGCTTTGCGCTGCTGGGCAACGCCGCAGAATTCCTCGACCCGGTGTTCTCCTCCGGCGTAACCATTGCCATGCGTTCGGCAAGCATGGCTGCCGGCGTGCTGCACCGTCAGTTGCAAGGTGAAACGGTCGATTGGCAACGCGAATTTGCCGAACCGTTGAAACGCGGCGTCGATACCTTCCGCTGCTACGTCGAAGGCTGGTACGCCGGCACCTTCCAGGACGTGATTTTCTACGAGGACAGCCAGGCGGAGATTCGCCGGATGATCTGCTCGATCCTCGCCGGTTACGCCTGGGACGAGCGCAACCCGTTCGTCAGCGAAGCGCGGCGCCGGCTGAAGATGATTTCCCAACTCTGCGCGCAGGACGCCTCATGAATTACTTGAGCGACAGTTACGTCGAGGAAACCCGCTTCGGTCTCTGGTTCTTGCGCAGCCACACCTGGCAGCACCATGTGCTGCGCGTGGCGATCAACGATTTGCGTGGATTATTCAGTGAGCCGCTGCCGGAACACCCGGTGCTGCTGGACGCCGGTTGCGGCCAGGGCAAGTCCTTCGGCCACCTGCGCCAGACCTTCTCCCCGCAACGCCTGATCGGCGTCGACGCCGACCCGCACAGCCTGCAACTCAGCGCCCAAGAGGCCACGCGCCTGGGCATGCCAGTCGAGTTGATCGGCAGCGATTGCGCCACGCTCAACGTCGCCGATGCCAGCGTCGACCTGCTGTTCTGCCACCAGACCTTCCATCATCTGGTCGAGCAGGAAAAGGCCTTGGCCGAGTTCTATCGCGTGCTCAAGCCAGGCGGCTATCTGCTGTTCGCCGAATCCACCGAGGCTTACATTGATACCTGGGTGATTCGCTGGCTGTTCCGCCATCCGATGCATGTGCAGAAGAGCGCCGCCGGCTACCTGCAGATGATCCGCGAGCAGGGCTTCGAGTTTGCCGAGCGCAATGTGTCCTACCCGTATCTGTGGTGGAGCCGGTCGAAGGATTTTGGTTTGCTGGAGCGGTTGGGGTTGAGCAAACCCAAGCCATTCGGTGAGCGTGAAGAGACGCTGGTAAACGTCGTCGCGCGCAAGCCGCTTGCAGGGGCTATCTGATGCGCCACTTTCGGCCTGAATACATTGGTCCCTGTGGGAGCTGGCTTGCCAGCGATGGCGGTGTGTCAGTCAAAAAAAATGCTGGATATGCCGACGCCATCGCTGGCAAGCCAGCTCCCACAAGGTTTGTGGTGTGGCTAGTATTGCTGCTATTTGCCTTGCTCAGCGCCTGCGCCAGCCAGCCACCGCTACCAGCGGCCAACCCGACGCTGCCTCTGCCGCTGCAACTGCACATTGAGCGCGAGCAAGCCGGGCAACGTCAGGACTGGCTGCTGGTGATCCAGCGCGAAGGCGCCGGCACGCGTTGGTCGATGATGGATCCGCTGGGTATTCCCCAAGCCCGTCAGCAACTGATCGATGGGCATTGGCAGGCCGACGGTCTGCTGCCGCCCAATCCCGAGGCGCGGGAGTTGTTCGCCGCACTGCTGTTCGCCTTGACGCCTCCTGCCGAGCTGCTGCGCAATTATCCCGACGCCCGACAACAGGCCGATCAGCGTTCACTGCCGGCGCGCTGGAACATCCGCTATTCACAACCGTTGAGCTTCCAATTGAATCTGCCCCAAGGCCCGCACTATCGCGTTTCCCAGTTAGGTGAATCGACGCCATGACCGCTTACCTGAATGCCCTCGGCGTGATCTGCGCCCTGGGCCGCGACAAGTCTGAAGTCGCGCGCAATCTGTTCGCCGGCGACTGTTCGGGGATGCGCCGCGAGTCCGGCTGGGTCGCCGAACGTGAACTGCCTGTGGCTGGCGTACACGGTGAATTGGCGGCGATCCCTACGGACCTGGTCGAGCACAGCAGTCGCAACAATCAGCTGCTGCTGGAAGCCGCGCTGCAGATTCGAGACGACATCGATCGTGCGATCCAGACCTTCGGCCGCGAGCGCATAGGCGTGGTGCTAGGCACCAGCACCTCGGGCATCGACGAGGCCAGCCGGGGTCTGGCGCATTACATCCGCGAACAGCAATTTCCCCGCGAGTACGACTATCGCCAACAGGAACTCGGCGCCCCGGCGAATTTTCTCGCCGAATGGCTGCAACTGAGCGGCCCGGCCTACGTGATTTCCACCGCCTGTACCTCCAGCGCCCGCGCGCTGATGAGCGCTCAGCGCCTGCTCGATCTGGGCTTGTGCGACGCGGTACTGTGCGGCGGCGTCGACAGTCTGTGCAAGCTCACGCTGAACGGTTTCTCTTCGCTGGAAGCCGTTTCAGATGAGCGCTGCAATCCGTTCTCCGCCAACCGCAACGGCATCAATATCGGCGAAGCAGCGGTGCTGTTCGTGATGAGCAAACAGCGCGACGAAGGCCCGGGCATCGCCCTGCTGGGTGCGGGCGCCAGCTCGGATGCGCACCATATCTCCGCGCCGGAGCCGAGCGGTCGCGGCGCCCTGCAAGCCATGCAAAAAGCCCTTGGTCGCGCGCATCTGCAAGCCGGGCAAATCAACTACCTGAACCTGCACGGCACCGCCACCCAGCACAACGACGCGATGGAAAGTCTGGCGGTCGCGGCGCTGTTTCCCCAAGGCGTCGCCTGCTCGTCAACCAAGCCGCTGACCGGCCACACCCTCGGCGCGGCTGGCGCGCTGGAAGCGGCGTTCTGCTGGCTGAGCCTGAGTGCCGACAACCCTGAGCAGGCGTTACCGCCGCATATCTGGGACGGCCAGGCCGATCCCGCGCTGCCGCCGCTCAAGTGGGTGACCGCGAGCGAACGCCTGACGTCCATTGCACCGCGCTACCTGATGAGCAACTCGTTTGCCTTCGGCGGCAACAACGTCAGCCTGATTATCGGAGACGCCCCATGAGCCACTGGCCGCTCGCCGAACTGCTGCCGCATGCCGGCGACATGATTCTGATCGACGCGATCGAGCGCTTCGACGATGAGCAGATTTTCACCCGCCTCACGGTCAAGCCCGACGGCCTGTTCAACCTGCCCGACGGCAGCCTGCCGGCGTGGGTCGGCGTCGAGCTGATGGCGCAGAGCGTCGCCGCTTTCGCCGGTTGCCACGCCCGGCAGAAAGGCAATCCGCCGGAGCTGGGCTTTCTCCTCGGCACGCGCAAATTCGAGTGCAACGTCGAAGCCTTTGCGCCTGGCAGCGTGCTGACCATCCACGGCCTGCGCTCACTGGAAGACGACAACGGCATGGGCGTATTCGAATGTCACATCCACGGTGACGGCATTCATGCCAGCGCCCGGCTGAACGTGTTCCGTCCGCCGCATGCCAACCAATATCTGCAACAGACAAAGGAGTCGCACGATGACTGAATCCGTACTGGTCACCGGCTCCAGCCGTGGCATCGGCCGCGCCATTGCCTTGCGTCTGGCGCAAGCCGGGCACGACATCGTCCTGCATTGCCGCAGCGGCATGACCGAAGCCCAAGCGGTGCAGGCCGAAATCGAAGCATTGGGTCGCCGCGCACGCATTCTGCAATTCGACGTCGCCGACCGTGAAACCTGCAAAAGCATTCTCGAGGCCGACGTCGAAAACCATGGCGCCTATTACGGCGTGGTACTCAACGCCGGGCTGACTCGCGACGGAGCGTTTCCGGCGCTGAGCGATGACGATTGGGACGTGGTCCTGCGCACCAACCTCGACGGTTTCTACAACGTCCTGCACCCGGTGATGATGCCGATGATCCGTCGTCGCGCCGCCGGGCGCATCGTCTGCATCACTTCGGTATCGGGCCTGATCGGCAACCGTGGCCAAGTCAATTACAGCGCCTCGAAGGCCGGCGTGATCGGTGCGGCAAAGGCGTTGGCGATCGAGCTGGGCAAGCGCAAAATCACCGTTAACTGCGTCGCCCCTGGCCTGATCGACACGGCCATGCTCGACGAAAACGTGCCGGTGGAGGAACTGATGAAAATGATCCCCGCGCAACGCATGGGCACCCCTGAAGAAGTGGCCTCTGCGGTGAATTTCCTGATGTCGGCGGAAGCCTCGTACATCACCCGTCAGGTCCTGGCGGTCAACGGAGGCCTGTGCTGATGAAGCGCGTCGTCGTCACCGGCATGGCCGGCATCACCTCGCTGGGCAGCGACTGGCCGACCATTGCCGGCAATTTCGCGGCCAATCGCAGCGGCATTCGCCGCATGGACGAGTGGGATCGCTTCACTGAGCTCAACACGCGTCTGGCCGGACCTATCGATGATTTCCTCGTACCGTCGCACTGGACCCGCAAGCAGTTGCGCAGCATGGGCCGGGTTTCGCGACTGGCGGTCGGCGCAGCAGAAAAGGCTCTGGCCGATGCTGGCCTGCTCGGTGACGAATCGATCAAGGACGGGCGCATGGGCGTCGCTTGTGGTTCATCTACCGGTAGCACTGACGAGATCAAAGCCTTCGGCAACATGCTGCTCAACTCGGTGGCCGAGGGGCTCAACGCCAACTCCTATGTGCGGATGATGCCGCACACCACCGCCGCCAATATCAGCATTTTCTTCGGCCTCACCGGGCGCCTGATCCCGACCTCCAGCGCCTGCACCAGCGGCAGCCAGGGCATCGGCTACGCCTACGAGGCAATCAAGTTCGGCCGCTTGCCGTTGATGCTCGCCGGCGGTGCCGAAGAACTGTGCCCGACCGAAGCCATGGTGTTTGACGCGCTCTACGCCACCAGCCTGAAAAACGATGCACCACAGACCAGCCCACGCCCGTACGACAAGGGCCGCGACGGTCTGGTGATCGGCGAAGGCGGCGGCATGCTGGTGCTTGAAGAGCTGGAACACGCCCTCGCCCGTGGCGCGCACATTCACGCGGAAATCGTCGGTTTCGGCAGTAACGCCGACGGCCAGCACACGACCCGCCCGGAACAGGTCACCATGCGCCGCGCCATGGAGCTGGCCTTGGAAGATGCCGGCCTCAGTCCGGACGCCATTGGCTATGTGAACGGCCACGGCACCGCGACCGAGCAGGGCGACATCGCCGAAACCCTGGCCACCAGCAGCCTGTTCGGCGAACACATGCCGATCAGCTCGCAGAAGAGTTTTCTCGGCCACACCCTCGGTGCCTGCGGTGCGCTGGAGTCATGGTTCAGCATCGAGATGCTCAACAGCGACCGCTATGTGCACACCTTCAACCTCGACGAGGTCGACCCGCACTGCGGCAAGCTCGATTACCTGCGCGGCGAGTTTCGTCAGATGCACCACGATTACGTGATGAACAACAACTTCGCTTTCGGTGGCGTCAACACTTCGTTGATCTTCCGCCGCTGGGCATAACCGAATCAATCCAGGTCAAGGAGACCTACATGCACTTCAAGAAATTCGCCGCCGTTACCCTGCTGCTCTGCGCCCTGCCAGCGGTCAGCCAGGCCCGCGACACGGCGGTCTACCTGCCATTCGACAAAGCCGTCGCCGAAGCCACCCGCTCCGGCAAGATCGATGGCAGCGTGAAATTCTATCTGGCCGGCAACACCCCGGCCGGCAAAGTCACCGTCGTCAGCCCCGACGCCGTGACCAACAAGAAAACCAACGCCTTCAACAAATCCGATGAAGTCGCCTGCGAGTGGGTCGCCCAATCGGCAATCATCAGCCTGCACCAGGCCGCGAAAAACGCCGGCGCCAACGCCGTGACCAACATCGTCAGCTTCTACAAGCGCAACGAGCGCAAGGACGCGCAAACCTACGAATGCCACGCCGGCGCGATCATGGCGGGCGTTGCGCTGAAGGGTGATCTGGCGAAGGTTCAGTAAACGCCAGAAATGACAAAGGGCGCCGTTTGGCGCCCTTTTTATTTGCAGTGATTCAGCAGCATCTACACTCGCTGATGCAGGTCGCAGCACCGTCACCTGCCCTCGCAGTCTCTTTCACCGTCAAAGGAGATGACCATGCAAGTGAAAGCCCTGATGGCCGCTGCGCTTATCGCCCTGCTGCCAAGTGCCAGCCATGCCACCAACCTCATGTACATGCCTTTCGAAACCGTGCTGTCGGACGCCATTCGCGCCGGTCGGCTGGATGGCAGTGTGAAGTTCTACCTGATCGGCAACGGGCCGCAGGGCACTCAGCAGTTGCTGCGCCAAGGGGTGGTCAGTGATTTGAAAACCAACGGCTTCAACAAGAGCGATCAGGCTTCGTGTGAATGGGTGTTGCAGTCGAATCTGATCAAATTGCAGGCTGATGCCAAGCGGGTCGGGGCGAATGCGGTTGTGAATATCGTCAGTTACTACGACCAGCATGTGCGCAAGGATTTGAATACCTACGAGTGCCGGGCAGGAGTTTTTGTTACCCGGGTGGCTTTGAAGGGGGATTTGGTGCGGTTGCCCTGAAATCTGTGATGTTTGGGCCGACGCCTTCGCGAGCAGGCTCGCTCCCACCTTGGAATGCGTTTCCCTGTGGGAGCGAGCCTGCTCGCGAAAGCGCCAGCCGCCTTCACACCGTCAGCGGTTCAACCTTGCGCGTAAGCAGTTCGACAAACGCCTTGGCCATCGGCGATTTCTGGTCTTTGCGCTGCACCAGCCACACCGCTGAGATCGCTTCGGGATCGAGCAGCGGTCGGTAGACCACGCCGTCGATGCGCATGCGTTGGTAGGACGCTGGCAGCACCGATACACCCAAGCCCGCCGCCACCAGACCAATAATGGTCATCGCCTCACCAGCCTCTTGAGCGAAGTGCGGGCTGAAGCCGGCGTCACGGGCCAGGCTCAGCAGTTGTGCGTAGAGCCCGCTGCCATAGCTGCGCGGGAAAAACACGAATGGCTCCAGCGCCAGCGCCGATAGAAACAGGCCTTCATCGCTACTTTGGGCCAGTGGATGCTTGGAACTGAGCACCGCCACCAATGGCTCGCGCATCAACTCCACAACACTCAGTGAATCCGGCAATCCGAGCGGGCGCATGATGCCGACTTCGATCGACTCGTCCACCAGAGCATCGGCGACCATGGTGCTGCTCATTTCGCGCAAATTCAGATGCACCGCCGGAAAGCGCTGACGAAAGGAAAAAATCGCCTGCGGAATGGTCGAGTTGAACGGCGCCGACGAAGTGAAACCAATCTTCAACTCACCCAGCTCACCAAGTTGCGCACGCCGGGCAACATCCGCGGCCTTGTCGACCTGCGCCAGCACCAGCCGCGCCTCCTGCAGAAACAGGCGACCGGCCTCGCTCAACTCGACCCGACGATTGGTGCGCTCGAACAAGCGCGCGCCGAGCTGTTGCTCCAGCGCCTGAATCTGTTGGCTCAGTGGTGGCTGGGAGATGCCCAGCACCTGTGCGGCCCGGCCGAAATGCAGTTCTTCGGCGACTGCGATGAAGTAACGCAGATGACGCAGTTCCATAGGATTTCCATTAGGTCGCTGAAGCTATCAAACAGGTCGAACAATATATTGGATAGAAACATTAGCCAGCTATATGATTTTTTCATTGCCTGCCCGGCTGTGCTTTCCGAGGTCTGAAGTGAAAACTGCTGTCGCGCCCCTTGCCCACGAAGTCCCGCCCGCTGCCGGCGACGATACCCTCGCCGAGCTGCAAGAGATCTACATCGAAAAAGGCACGCCGGCGTTCATGCGCACGGTGCTGGCGCTGTTCTGTGGCGGCTTTGCGACGTTTGCCCTGCTCTACTGCGTACAACCGATGATGCCGCTGCTGTCCCACGAATACGGGATCAACGCGGCGCAGAGCAGTCTGATCCTCTCGGTGGCGACCGGCATGTTGGCCTTCGGTCTGCTGATCACCGGGCCGATTTCCGACCGCATCGGCCGTAAACCGGTGATGGTCGCGGCATTGTTCGCTGCCGCGTTATGCACCATCGCCAGTTCGATGATGCCGAGCTGGCACGGCGTGCTGATCATGCGCGCATTGATCGGCCTGTCATTGAGCGGTCTGGCAGCGGTGGCGATGACCTATCTGAGCGAAGAAATCCATCCTCAACACATCGGCC